>Ga0335070_10009566_pt1 | contig 11345 bp, 12 predicted proteins | sample Lox_Sample_13_FD_206722 | JGI IMG/M metagenome (GOLD analysis project Ga0335070, IMG submission 206722) | Soil microbial communities from Loxahatchee National Wildlife Refuge, Florida, United States - Lox_Sample_1.3 | ecosystem: Environmental > Terrestrial > Soil > Wetlands | place: USA... | reverse complement strand
CGAAATAGACGGCCAAAAGGGGTACATTCATACCGGCTTCTACGAGGATGGGAAAGTCGGTGAAATTTTTATAAGGATGGCAAAGGAAGGAAGCACAATTTCCGGGCTTATGGACACTATCGCCACTTTGACGTCCATCGCCCTTCAATACGGAGTACCGCTTGAGGCCCTTGTAGGGAAATTCAGCCACGTACGTTTTGAACCTTCCGGTTTTACAAGTAATCCTGATATCCCCATAGCTAAGTCCCTGACCGATTACATTTTCCGGTATCTTGGAACCCAGTTTTTGAGCCCCGAACAGCAGCAGGCCGCGGGATTGGTTTTGCCGGACGCTCAACCCCAACCCAGACTGTCGGGCGCTGCATCCAAGCGTAAGGAGGTTACGAAGGAGCGACGAGTAAAAGCGGGGGGCCAAGCGTTCCTACCCCAAACGGACGCTCCCGCGTGCAGGGACTGTGGGGCCATCATGGTCAGGGCAGGCTCCTGCTATAAATGCCTGAACTGCGGCGCGGATAGCGGCTGCTCCTAAGAAGGTTTGGACAAATCGCTGATTGAACAATCTGTTTCATGAACCGGTCTCGCCGTCCCCTCTTCAAGGTACACGGAACAACCTACGGGGATAGCCTCGAAATTTTTTTAGATCTCTTAGCAATTATTTCTAGACAAAAGCTTCAGCTTCTCCTATAAACCTGATTCACGTTGGGGGTAATGTACCTCATAATTGGGCTGGTTTTCGCTTTAATGGGGGGCGATTACCCGGCCTGGAAGGTTCGAAATAATCCCACATAGGGCTGCTTTGTGAATCAGTGCAACGCCGGATTACGCCGCCGGCCTGTTGCCATTCAATGAGGGCTTTGGCAAAAGGAGGTAACATGCGAGTCGGAGACGTCATTCATCTGGACGGATTGAGGGCCGAATACAGCCATTATGGCCGAGATCGCTTCACCCCCTGCACCCTGCCGGATGGAGACTACGTAATCGTCGGTTTTGACGATGCGTACGTGAAACTTGCTTGGAAAAATTCCGCGGGTTCAGCGTCATCAAAGCACCGCTACCGCGTACAAAAGGTGAGCGTCATCTGAACTTTTCATCTTCAGGGAAGTTGCCGCGGTCTAACATGCCGCGCAGCTTCCCATCATTTCCAACCGAGCATTCCTAAGGATAGAGCAGCCTTTGTCAGTCGGGCAGCGACAGGTGCCCTCGATTGCCGGCCTGGACAGGCTATTCAACGTACATACCTGGGCTAATTCTTGCTAGTTCTCCCAAATTTTTTGATGTATAATAATAATGATTGTTGAAGAGTGGAGAATCTGATCATGGCTGACGAACATCTTTGCGACGCTTGTTCCGCGGGATGCACTGCACGGCGAACCGACGAAAAGACTGCCGAGGAAATTAGCGCCGGACCATATCTCCTTGTCGCTGCCATCACTGTTATACTGTTCAGCCTCGCCCTTAGATGGCTTTTCTAGAGCGGATCCCTGAGCAAATTCCGGTGAAAAAATCCGAGGCGGAGGGTTTCCGCTTGGATTTTTCAAGGGATCTTTAATCAGGTCAATATCTTGAAGTCCCAGTCCTATGCAGTCGCCTCAGGAGACAAATCTTTGATGCGTGCAGACCGAATTGAAGAACTAACGCGGCTGTTTTATGAGAAGGCATCGCTCATCCGTTACTTTGGCATGGAAATCTCCTTCAGCGATGAAGGAAACGCTGTAATAGAACTGGCTTACAATCCGAATCTGGACAATCTCTCAGGCGCCATCCACGGCGGGGTCTTCGCAACCCTGATGGACATCGCCGGCGGGTTTACGGCCGCACTTGCCCACGAGGAGCCGTGTTCGGTTGCGACTACGGACATGTCCGTGCACTATCTGGCGCCCGCAAGGCAGACCTCACTTCGCGCAGTGGGCCGCTTGCTCAAATCCGGGAAGCGTCAAAAGGTTGCAGAAATGCATCTTTACGACGCGAAAGGTAAGCTGGTGGCGCATGGCACCGGTACCTTCATCGTCCGACCTGCAATATCTTTGGAATGAGCCGCAGAGGCCAGGGACGCTATTCATCTTCATCGGCTTTTAAGACGGCCAGGAATGCGGATTGAGGTATGGAGACGTTGCCTACTTGTTTCATCCTCTTCTTGCCTTCTTTTTGTTTTTCCAGGAGCTTTCTCTTGCGGGTGATGTCTCCGCCATAACACTTGGCTGTTACGTCTTTTCTAAGAGCGGAAACCGTTTCTCTGGCGATGATCTTGCCGCCGATGGCGCCTTGAATGGCTATCTTAAAGAGCTGTCGCGGTATTTCCTTCCTCAGCTTCTCACATGCTCGGCGGGCCCTCTGATACGCGCGGTCGCGATGAACCAGCATGGATAGAGCGTCAACCTTTTCTCCGGCAACCAAAACATCAACCTTGACGAGGTCCGTGGCCCGAAAGTCAAGGAATTCATAATCAAAAGAGGCGTACCCTCGCGACACTGATTTCAACTTATCGTAAAAATCGAATAGCACCTCGGCAAGAGGTAGATCGAACATTAGTTCCGCACGTGTTGAGTCCAGGTATCTGAACTCCTTTTGAACGCCCCTGCGATCGATACATAGACTTATCACTCCGCCCAAATACTGTTCCGGGACAATAATGGAGGCACGGATAAAAGGTTCCTTGGATTTCTCAATGGACGCAGGATCCGGATACTTAGCGGGATTATCGATCACTACTTCGGAGCCGTCTTTTAAAACGAGCAGATACTGCACTGAAGGCGCGGTAAGTATCAGAGACAGTCCGAATTCCCTTTCCAAGCGTTCTTGAACTATCTCCAAATGCAAGAGACCCAAGAAGCCGCATCTAAATCCGTGTCCCAGCGCCGTGGAATGGTCCTTGTCAAAAGTGAGAGCGGCATCATTCAGTTTCAGCTTATCGAGCGCTTCCGCCAGGGCCTCGTAATCATCCGACGCGATCGGATAAAAAGAAGAAAAGACTACCGGCTTCACCAGTTGAAACCCTTTTAGGGGTGTTGCACAGGGCCTGTTGTCGAGCGTCACGGTGTCACCAATCCTGGTGTCGCTCACGGTCTTTATGCCGGCAATAATGTAGCCCACTTCCCCTGCCTGGATTGTCGCGCGAGGCTGTCGGTCAATTTTAAATACCCCGGTTTCCTCGACTCGATAACACGCGCCATTGGACCAGAAGCGGATGGTATCGCCCGTCGTTATTTTCCCATCGAAGAGTCTGAGATGCACGACAGTCCCCCGGTACTGGTCCCAATGGGAATCGAAAATGAGGGCCTTCAAGGGCGCGTCCGGATCACCTTTCGGCGGTGGGATTTTGTGCACAATGGCTTCGAGGACTTCCTCGATGCCAATGCCCTCTTTTGCCGAGATGGGTACGGCCAGCTCTGCGTCCAGTCCCAGGTCCTTCTCGATTTGCAACTTGACTCGTTCCACGTCCGCGGCAGGCAGATCAATCTTGTTGATCACGGGAATGACCTCAAGGTCTTGTTCGAGCGCCATGTAGTAGTTTGCAAGGGTCTGAGCCTCGACACCCTGAGACGCGTCGATGACCAGAACCGCGCCTTCACATGAGACCAGCGCCCGGGAGACCTCATAATAGAAATCCGCGTGGCCGGGGGTGTCGATGAGGTTGAGCACATAGTCTCTCCCGTCTTTGGCATGGTACGGCAAAGCGACGCTCTGGCTCTTGATGGTTATTCCTCGCTCTCTCTCGATATCCATTGTATCGAGCATCTGGTCATGGAACTCATGGGCGCCCACGACCCCGGTGATCTGGAGAAGCCGGTCAGCCAGAGTCGATTTTCCATGATCGATGTGAGCGATTATTGAAAAATTTCTAATATGATTCATTTGGATTGTGCCGATTTGACTGATGGGATGTTCGTAAGGGAAGAAAATTTATGAACAAGGAGTTCGCTCGGCGCTTCCGGAGCGAAATGTTTTTCATCGGACATCTGATTCTTTCCCGCCGTGGCGCACGGAAGGACATCGGCCACCGGAAGCCGAAAGAGTCGCCCTCGGCCAGACACCATTACAATATAGTCCCCGTCCCAGACCGGTCCTATCAGGTCTGCCTGGGGCGGGGCAAAGGATAAGTGACCAACGTCCAGAAGATTTGGACCTTCTATCAAACGTTTGATTGGGGCCGCATATATCAATTCCGCAAGGGGCGACTTGTTCAGTTCCATTACGGTCCCGCGATTATAGGCCATTCCGGACGGGAATCCGCCATTAGTGTAACGCGCGACCGCGCCTCCCAGCAGGGACCCTTTATTCAGAGCTTTGTCCGGATCAACAATGTAGGTCTTGCGCGTGTAAAGATAGTTGGCGGCAAACCATACCGTCTTTCCGTTCCACTCGCCGGCAGCCATGGCCGTAACCCGAAGATAACCCATGGGAACCGTGAACATGGTCACAGCCCTTTTTGCGGTGAACGAAGCTTCCAGATCGATGCCCATCAAGAGACGAGTCGTGTTGTCAGCCACGAGGAGCACGTTATCATAGACCGGGAAGGTGCTGATGGCCGGCGACACGTATGAAGGGACCGTGAAAAAATCCTGACCGCCCGATTCACCCGGGTGCACTTTTCGGATTTCAGTGAAGCCGTTCTCATCGCGCGTCAGAATCATAAAGGCCCCATTTTGGCTTGCCACACCCAGGATTTCACTTTTGTCATCACTAAGGGTGAGGTCGGGGCCAACCTGCCAATCCACCTTGAGTCTGGGCTTGTCAATCATCGCTCTGATAGGAATTATGTTTCCGTAAAAGAGGATAGTCACAAGCACCGCGACAGGCACCATGATATTAAATACATAATTGAGCTTGCTCGAGTACAGACCTTGCTGGCCAAATTTCACGCCCGCGTCATACTTTTTTCTTATTCCGCGCTTGAGGCGGAGATAACCCACCAGCACCTCTAACGCCATGATAGTAGAGAAAAAAGACATCAAAGGAGTAAATAAGTTGATTTGCCAACCCGCCCAAATCCCATACACTATATAGAGAAAATATTTGCTCGTTATAGTTACTCGAGTTCCCAAACCCATGGCATTAATGATTACGCCGAACCCCACGACAATAAGGTACAAAACCATATATACGGCTCCGAGCAGCGGAGCCACAAGATGATGGAAAACTGCAAGCATAGCCACAACCAACATGCCGAGTTGGTCACAAACCAAATCAGTAAAAGCCCCGGATTGGGAGGCCTTGTGCGCATGCCGCGCGAAAACCCCGTCCAAACCGTCACAAAGCAGGTGTCCGGCAAGAAACATGACCGCCACAGACGGTTTTCGTACGAAATAAAGGATCACTCCGGCAAGGAGTGCGATGCCGGTATACGAGATTGTGTCCGGAGCTAGACCCAACCTGCGGAACGGCTCGACTAACGCCGCAAACAGATTGGTCCTTTTCTTTGCGAACCACGAATGAATCCAGCGATCCTTACCGAAGTAATTAAAGAAATCGGCGTAAGGTTCACTTTCACGGCTTTCGGATGTGCCGTCCAAATTGTTATCGTTAGGTTGCGCCATGACTAAAGACTTGCGAGTCCGATGATCGATTGATCACCAAAATCAGACGAGCAGTTTGGATTTAATAGTCTCCGCGGTGGCGGAGATCTCTTTCATGTCTCCCATAACAGGCTCCCAGTCTGATATGGTGAGGCCGTCTCCAACCCATCTCGGCACGATGTGTATGTGGAGATGGGGAACGACCTGGCCGGCAGCTTTTCCGTTGAGCTGCATCACGTTCATGCCGTCCGGGTTCAAACCTTCCTCCACTGCCTTTGCCAGCCTACGAATGACGGAAAACAGGCGTCCGTAAAGCTCCTCGCTGATCTCGAGAATGTTTCCAATATGCTGTTTGGGGATGAGCAACAGATGGCCTTTGTTGAGAGGAGCGATATCCATGAACGCCAACATAACGTCGTCTTCGAAGACTTTTGTGCAAGGTATCTCCCCTGAAACAATCTTACAAAAAATGCAATCTCCACTTTCCATTGTGATTTCCACCTCACTTGAGAATCCAGCCTATCAATATCCTGTGTTGAGAGTTCTTAGGCTAAGGCGGGTCGCAAGAAAATTTACCGGCGAGTACTCCTTCGCCTGGCTGGGGCCAACGGCCCCGGTTATTAGTCTATGCCTTCAAATAGGGCGGTACTGAGATAGCGTTCTCCAGCACTCGGAAGTACAACCACGATGGTTTTGTTTTGAAAACGCTCCTCGTGGGCCAATCGTACTGCCGCCAAAACAGCGGCGCCGGACGATATGCCGCACAGGAGTCCTTCCTGACGTGCTAACAGGCGTGCATACTCGATCGATTCCTCGCTGGAAACAAGCTGTACTTCGTCAATGAGACCCAGATCGAGAATGTCGGGGATGAAGCCTGCACCTATTCCCTGGATCTTGTGCGGGCCCGGCATCGGGTCCTTCCCCTGCAATGTTTGGGTTATCACCGGACTTTCCGCCGGTTCCACAGCCACGGAGTAGATCTTTTTCCCTTCGGTATTTTTTATGAAACGCGAAACACCCGTGATCGTTCCCCCGGTTCCTACACCGCTGACAAATACGTCGATTTGTCCTGCTGTTTCCTCCCAAAGCTCTGGTCCCGTAGTCTCTTCGTGGGCCTTGACGTTCGCGGCATTTTTGAATTGCTGCGGCATGAAGTATTTGTCCGGAGCGGAAGCCAATATTCCTTCGGCTCTCTCCACAGCGCCCCCCATACCTCTGGAACCCTCGGTGAGAATAAGGTTGGCACCGAACATTTTTAAGACTTTTCGCCTTTCGATGCTAAAAGTTTCAGGCATTACGAGCGTAAGAGAGTAGCCTTTAAGGGCGCAAACATAAGCGAGGGCGATCCCGGTATTACCACTGGTCGGTTCAATGATTTCGACACCGGGTCCGAGCAGACCTTTTTCTTCAGCGTCGCGTATCATGTAGACACCAATGCGATCCTTTACGGAATAGGCGGGGTTACGACCTTCCACTTTCGCCAGCACAGTGGCACTCGTGCGCCCGCAAATCCTGTTCAACCGTACCAGCGGTGTCCGCCCCACTGCATCCGCGTTGTTATCGAAATACTTTTTCATGCTCGCGTCCTCGACACGTTACGAGTTTACAAGGGGATTCGTGACAGCAAAAAGTCGAAAAAGCTGCTTGACTGAATGGCTGCCTAGTGACTATGTCTCGTAAATACCTCTGTTCGAGATCGTCAGTGATATGGTATTATATATCGTGGAATAATGTAAGGAAAACAAGAACAACTTCCGCCCCCGGAGGGGGACGCCGATGCCTATCGACACTGCGTCACCAAGCCTGGCGGGCGAAATTGCGATTTGAATCGAGAGGGTAGCTTTGTCTAGATGAGTCCTTTCGACGACACAAAAAACCCGTTCGATGAATTTCAGTCTGAGGCCGATAAGACCCCAGCAAGAAAAGTGAAGGTCGAGGAGATCCTGACAGACCTGCGAGCAGGCCTCCGGACAAAGGGGTTCCTGGAAAAATATGACCTCACCATTGGCGAATTTGAACGGCTCTTGAAGAAATTGATTCGAAAGGGACTATTCACCAAGGAAGAATTTATAGCCTGGAAGGCCCACCGCAAACCCGACGCAGTTTCCGTTGAACCATATTTTGGTGATAGCGATGCTCCCGCTATGGGAGAAAACGGGTCCCGACAAGGCGTCATGACCTATGTTATCAAAGATCCGGAAAGCAATGATTCGTGGGCCTTGCAGTTATTTTCGACGCAGAGAGATCTAATGCACGGCGCCGCGTTCAAGGTAGATCTTCAGGGAAAGAGGTATTCTTTCATAGTAGAGCAAATGCTATTTAGAGGTTCTGTTAACATGCTGCCGGGAGCGGGTCGCACCCGGACAGCAACAAAGGAGAAACGGGAGGAGGCCATCGAATACATTTCAGAGCACGGATGGGCTGCTTATCTTGAGAGTAGGGCAATTGACGCTAATTTGAATGAATCCGGCCTCGAACAGCCGAAAAAAGCGCGTCTGGTGTTGCTTCACTGCCGGAATAATACTTTTCTTGCCGCCCTTCACACACCAGCGCCGGCCATCAACCTCTATGTAGGATCATCTCTGGACAATATAAAACGCCGACTGGCCAAGAGTGTCGATACGAGCGCGCTGGACATCTGACTCAACAGCAGGTTACCGGCTGTCGTAATAGCTCGTTGGATCAGGAACACCCGCCTCCAGAAAACCTTTCCTGCGGAGCAGACAACTGTCACAACGACCGCAAGCCCTCCCCGCAGGATCAGGATCGTAGCAAGAATGCGTAACGCTGTAATCGAGGCCCAACTCGACGCCACGGCGAATAATCTGCGCTTTTGTCAACGTGATAAGCGGGGTATGGATACGAATCATTAATTCGCCTTCCACTGTTTTCTTGGTGCCCAGGTTCGCTGTTTTCTCAAAGGCTTCTATATACTCGGGCCGGCAATCCGGATAACCTGAATAGTCCAGAGCATTCACTCCAATAAAGATGTCCGCGGCGCCCAGTACCTCGGCCCAGGCCATGGCGAATGAGAGGAAAATCGTGTTCCGAGCCGGGACGTAGGTTACAGGTATTCGATTCCCCAAGCTTTCGAGCTTTGCATCTTTCGGGACTTCCATGTCCGAAGTTAGAGCCGAGCCTCCAATCTGACCCAACGGCAAATCGAGCACCATGTGTCTGGCTACCCCCGCTGCTCGGGCCACACGCTTGGCCGCTTCTATTTCAACGGCGTGTCGCTGGTGGTAATGGAACGTGAGGGCATTAAGATGGTACCCGTCCACTTTGGCGATGGCCAGGCAGGTGGCGGAATCGATCCCACCAGACAATAGGACCACTGCTTCCAAGGGTTCTCGTCCGTTCCTTATAAAGCGGTGTTTAATACAGTCTATCCGACATATAGAAAAAAAGCCCAAGACTCAGGCCGCAATCGAGCCACCTCAAGTGAAACCTGATCCGGCCGTGCAAGAGTAACAGTGGTCGGACACCGCCACCGGAGTTCCCGGCAATGGAGGTCCGGTCATTTCGGAAACGTGCGTTCTGGTCCAGCCGGCCGGGATATCTTCGGCCTGGTTGAAGTCACAGTCGTACAGATACCCATCCCATGATACCGAAATGAGAGTGCGGCACATAAGACCGTCCAGTGTGCAGTCATTGAAAAGCGAGACAAGCTTGGTCATGTATTTTTCGTAATTTCCCGACTCGATCAGCCATCGTCGGAACCTTCCCAGGGGAACATTCGCAAAGGTATAGAGATGCGAAAAAACAATCCCAAATCTTCTTTCCATGTCCTGGCGAAACTTGTCTTCAAGTTGCTTCTGCGAGGCAGGCAAAAAAGCTCCAGTGGGATTTGAGACAAGATTTAACTCAAGCCCGGAATCAGGCATACCATATCCGATGGAGTTGAGTCTCCTGAGAGCGGCCAGACTTTTTTCCCAGGTTCCAAGGCCGCGTTGCGCCTCGAACTGAGCAACGTTCAAAGAGGGAAAGGATGCCGCTATGACCACGTGATGGCGGCTGACAACATTCATCAGCAAATCGCTGTCACATTGTTCGAGAGCTGTCAGGTTGGAGCGTAGCATGAGCCGTGGCGCCAGGTTCGAGAATAGCTCTATCATCCGAGTCAGATGAGGATTTAACTCAGGGGCTCCTCCCGTAATATCGATCACTTGAAATCGGCCCTTTTGCGCGAATTCGATGACTTGATCGACAGTCTCGGGTCCCATGATTTGCGTACGCCCCGGTCCGGCTTCCAGATGGCAATGCTTGCAAACGTTATTGCACAGAAAGCCGACATTCACCTGTAGCGTGGTGGTCCGGCCGCGGGCCAAATCGAGTCCATGCTCGGCCAAGGTATCCGAGAAAGGTTGTATCAAACTTGATTCATGTGAGCGTCTTGCCGCGCTCGATTCCACATCCATTGTTCGGCCCTCGGATATGAATGACAAACTCATCGATCAAGCTGCTTAGCCAATTACAATCATGAACATCTGCCACCAGTTTTAATTGTGGCGCCAATCCATTGGTTAGGGGCAATGAAATTAATTCCAGTCAGTCATATTAATAGCCACCGAACACGCTTCTCACATGGATATCTTCTTGGCGATGTTGCGCATCTGTAAACCATGGACCAGCGAAGCGCCGCCACGAATGGACACTGCCACGTGAAGCGCCTCTGTCATTTCGGCCAGATTCGATCCCTTTTCCAGGCAGGCCTGAGTGTAGGCGTCGATACAGTATGGGCATTGGACTGTATGAGCCACAGCCAAAGCGATGAGAGCCTTCTCGCGCTCCGTTAGACTGCCCTCGGCAAAGACGGCGGAATAATAATCGAAAAATTTCTTTGCAAGATCAGGCGCTTCTTCACCTATTTCAGAAAATTTGCCGAGATCTCCGGGATCATAATATGCATCCATAAATCTTCCTTTCGTCCGAAAGTGGGCCAGGGTTCCCTCAGCACAACTTGGAAACCATTATGAAGTTCATTTTTTCAATTCCCCTATCATCTCCTCCACTTCGCCGGCCCCTTCCACGTAAAAACCTTCCTCCGTGGGTTGTAGCTCCTTCAGCAGCCTGAGAAACTCTCCTGCATGGACAATTTCTTCCTTAGCAATATCCAGAAGGACGTTTCTTGCCAGTTCGTTGTCTGTAGACTCTGCAAGTTGCTCGTACAATTGGATGGCCTCATACTCAGCGGCAATTGTATAACGTATGGCACGCACCAGCTCTGAATGGGTGATCTTGCGATCATTGGCTAGTCCGGAAAAACTATTGGCAAATTCTGGCATTGTGACCTCCTGGATCAATGATATTTGTCAACGTCAGAATGGGAGCTCACATGAGACATTAATTGATCCTCCCCCAAGGAATTTTCAAACGGTAAACGGGATCTGGTCAGTAGTAAAACCGGCGGCGCTCCGAGTCGGGTTCGATCAAACGTTCAATGTAAAGAAAACCTCACACTGTAAGAATTTTGCGCACACTATTTCAGGAAGCCTTGGCGGCCATTTTTGCTTCCAGGTGTTCCATCAGCTTTGACATGATTTCCGCGGCGCTGCCCATGACCATTACATCAGTCACTCTATTATGCAATGCCGAAGGCTCACGGTTCACTTCGATCACCTTGGCCGGCGGGTGCTTCAGCTTGACGGTGATCGGGATCTGGGCAGCCGGGAAAACCTGTAAAGAAGTCCCTACGACAAGCAAAACATCGCATTTCTGCGTTTGCACCTGTGAGACCATCAACGCTCTGGACGGGATTGCCTCTCCAAAGAAGACCGCGTCAGGTTTGAGCACTCCCAGACATTTTCTGCACCTGGGAACATCTTCCTCACC
>Ga0335070_10009565_pt1 | contig 11345 bp, 9 predicted proteins | sample Lox_Sample_13_FD_206722 | JGI IMG/M metagenome (GOLD analysis project Ga0335070, IMG submission 206722) | Soil microbial communities from Loxahatchee National Wildlife Refuge, Florida, United States - Lox_Sample_1.3 | ecosystem: Environmental > Terrestrial > Soil > Wetlands | place: USA: Florida... | reverse complement strand
AGGAAGCAGCAGAGCTTGCTGCTGCCGATGTCGAGGGCGGCGACGAGGCTGCCGATCGGGCGCGCCCTGCGCTTCCTCATGTATTCCTCCCCGAATTCTTCTTTTTGGGAGCGGCGGGCTTCTCCGGCGCCGCCGCCGATTGCAACACCATCCGGTCGGGAAGCCGCAGGTCCACTCGACGGATGTCGCGCTCGAGGAGCCCGTAGGTGCGATCCAAGCGAGCGAGCTCGCGCCAAGCCGTCTCCGCGTTCTCCTCCGGCAGCTCCACGTCGATGCCGTTATCCATGCGCAGATTCCAGCGGCGGTCGGACACGCGCACCGAAGCGGCAACGCGATCCCGGAGCGCGGGCTCCTCCGCGAGCATGGCGAGGAGCTCCGCGCCCGCCTCGGGCGCGCCTTCTCCCACCAGCACGGGCAAGGACGAGAACTGACCGAGCTGCTCCACCGGCAGCACCTTGCCCTCCTCGTCGATGAGCTCGAACTTCCCGCCGTGCTGCCAGAGCGCCATCGGCTTGCGCTCGGTGATCTCCACCGCGATCGTGTCCGGCAGCAGCCGCGCGACTGCGGCCGAGCGCACCCAGGGCAGCGCCTCGAGCCGCGCCCTGGCTTCGACCGGACTCGCTGCGAGGATCGGAGCGCCGCGCTTCACCTGCAGCGCACCGAGAATGTCCGCGACCGTCGTGCGGTCGCGGCCCAGGACCATCACGTCCTCGACCGAGAAGCCCGCCGCCGCCGTGAGCGAGAGCGCCTTAGTCTTGCCGAGCTCGAGCCCCGTCGCGATCCAGCCCGCGCGCTCCGCGGCGAAGAAGCCGCCCGCGAGGATGACGACAGCGGTTCCCGCGATCGCCGCACGCCGGCGCCAGCGCGAGCCGCCGCGGCGGCGCTGGGTCCGTGCGGGCATCGTCTCGCGCTCGGTCTCGGCGGGAGCGGTCAGAAGTCGCATGCCGCGTTCTCCACCATCCAGCGCACGAGCGCGGGAAATTCGATGCCGACGTGACGCGCGATGTCCGGCACCAGCGAGGTCGGCGTCATGCCGGGCTGGGTGTTGACCTCCAGCAGGACCATGCGCCCGGGCTCGCCCTTGGTGTCGTCGTAGCGCAGATCGGCGCGGCTCACGCCGCGGCAGCCGAGCGCGCGATGCGCGCGCAGGGAAATGTCGAGCGCCTGCTCGTAGGCGCGGGGATGGATCGGGGCCGGCATGAGGTGATCGGAGCCGCCGCGCGTGTATTTCGCGGTGTAGTCGTAGAAGGTCCCGTGCGCGCGGATCTCGAGCGCGCCGAGCGCCCGGTCGCCCATCACGGCGACGGTGATCTCGCGCCCCGGCACGAAGCGCTCCACGAGCGCCCGCCCATGGCTCCAGTTCCGCGCCTCCTCGGCCCAGGAGTTGTCGTTAACGCGCACGATGCGCACGCCGACGCTCGAGCCCTCGTTCGCGGGCTTCACCACGAAGGGGCGCGGCACCGGATCGCCCTTGGCGAGCTCCTCGCGCGGCACGACCACGCCCTCGGGCACCGGGAGTCCCGCCGCCGCGAAGATCGCCTTCGCCATCGGCTTCTCCATCGCGACCGCCGAGGCGAGCACGCCCGAATGCGTGTAGGGAATGCGCAGGAACTCGAGCACGCCCTGGACCGTTCCGTCCTCGCCACCGCGGCCGTGCAGCGCGTTGAAGACGACGTCGGGCCGCGGCGTCAGCGTCTTCACGAGCGCGTCGATGTCCCGCGTCACGTCGATGGTCTTGACGGCATAGCCCTCGGCCTTGAGCGCTTTCGCGCATTCCTCGCCGCTCGAGAGCGAGACCTCGCGCTCCGCCGACCAGCCGCCCATGAGCACCGCCACGGTCGTCATCGCGGCGCCTCCTGGAGTCCGAGGGCGGGCCGCCCGATGCGACGAATTTCCCACTCGAGCGCGACGCCGAACTTCTCGAAGACGCGGCGCCGCACCTCCTCGCCGAGACCCTCGATGTCCGCGGCGGTGGCGGTGCCGGTGTTGATGAGGAAGTTCGTGTGCTTCTCCGACACCATGGCGCCGCCGCGCCGCAAGCCGCGGCAGCCCGCACGGTCGATCAGCTCCCAGGCCTTGTGACCCGGCGGATTGGCGAAGGTCGAGCCGCCGGTGCGCGCGCGGATCGGCTGACTCGCCTCGCGCTCGGCCTGGATCTCCTCCATGCGTTGCTGGATCGCCGCCCGGTCGCCCTCGGCTCCGGCGAGCGTCGCGGCGACGAAGATCCAATCCTCCGCGACGCCGCAGTGGCGGTAGGAGAGCTGCATCTCCTGCGGGCTCAGAGAGCGGCGGCCGCCAACGGGATCGAGCGCCTGCGCGGAAACCAGGACGTCCTTGATCTCACGGCCATAGGCGCCGGCATTCATGCGCAGCGCGCCGCCGATAGTGCCGGGGATGCCCGAGAGGAATTCGAGGCCTGCAACCCCGGCCGCGCGGCAGGCGATGGCGACGTTGAGGTCGAGCACCGCAGCACCGGCAACGACGCGCGTGCCCCCGATCTCGATCGCGGAGAAGCCGCGGCCGAGACGGACCACCACGCCCTCGACGCCACCGTCCCGCACAAGGAGGTTGGAAGCGACGCCGATCACGGTGACGGGCACCTCCGGCGGCTTCTTCGCGAGGAACTCCTCGAGATCCTCGACGTCGGCGGGGCGGAACATGACTTCGGCCGGACCGCCGACGCGGAACCAGGTGATCCCCGCGAGCGGCGCGCTCTCGGTGAGCCGGCCCCGCACGGCGGGGAGCCGGTCCATGAGACGCTCGGGCTGGCGCGCGGTCATCATGCCGCCGTCCCCGTCCCCGCCCGAGGGACCGCGTAGAGCCGGTCGAGCTCGCCCGGCAGTGCCTGCGCCCAATAGGTGATGGAGCCCGCGCCGAGGCAGACGACATAGTCGCCGGATTTGGCGAGACCCTTGACGAGAGAGGCAAGCTGCTTCGGCCCTTCCAGTGCCTGCACCGCGCGGTGACCGCGGCTGCGCAATCCCGTCACCAGCGCGTCGCGGTTAATGCCCTCGATCGGCGCCTCGCCCGCGGGATAGATGTCGGCGACCACGACCACGTCCGCGTCGTTGAAGCAGGTGCAGAATTCGTCGAAGAGATTGGCGACGCGGGTGTAGCGGTGCGGCTGCACCACCGCGATGACCGCGCCCGAGGTGGCCGCGCGCGCCGCACGCAGGACCGCCGCGATCTCGACGGGGTGGTGGCCATAATCGTCGATGACGGTGATGCCGTGGGACTCGCCGGTCTTGGTGAAGCGGCGCTTCACGCCCTTGAAGGACGCGAGCGCCGTGCGCACGACCTCGTCGGGGAGCCCCATCTCGTCCGCGACCGCGACCGCCGCGAGCGAGTTCTGCACGTTGTGCTCGCCGAGCATGGGAAGGCGTAGGCCCGCGATGGTGCGGCTCGTCTCAGAGAGACGGTCGACCAGCACGGCGTCGTAGCGCGCGCCGTCGCGGCCGATCTCGACGTTGATCGCCCGCACATCGGCTTGGGGAGAGAAGCCGTAAGTGACGATGCGGCGCTCCGCGAGTTTCGGGATCATCCGCTGTACGACGGGATGATCGATGCAGAGCGCCGCGAATCCGTAGAAGGGGATGTTGCCGACGAAGCTCTCGAAGGCCTGCTGCTCCGCCTCGAAGGTGCCGTAGTAGTCGAGATGCTCGGGGTCGATGTTGGTGACGACGGCGATGGTCGCCGGGAGCTTCACGAAGGTGCCGTCGCTCTCGTCGGCCTCGACCACCATCCAGTCGCCGGCGCCGAGCCGCGCGTTGGTGCCGTAGGCGTTGATGATGCCGCCGTTGATCACGGTCGGATCGAGCTGCGCGGTCTCCAGCAGCGTGCCGATCATCGAGGTGGTCGTGGTCTTGCCGTGCGTCCCCGCGACCGCGATCGACCATTTGAGCCGCATGAGCTCGCCCAGCATCTCCGCGCGCCGCACCACCGGGATGAGCCGCGCGCGCGCCGCCGCCACCTCGGGGTTGTCCGCCTTCACCGCGGAAGAGACGACCACGACCTGCGCCGTGCCGAGATTCTCCGAGCGATGGCCGATCGCGACGCGAATGCCCTGCTTCTGCAGGCGCTGCACGTTGGCGCTGTCCGCGAGGTCGCTGCCCTGCACGTCGTAGCCGAGATTGTGCAGAATCTCCGCGATCCCGCTCATGCCGATGCCGCCGATGCCCACGAAGTGCAGCGTGCCGATGTCGAGCGGGAGGGCCTTCATTGCCGGGCCTCCCCGAGCACGAGATCGGCGAGCCGCTCGGCGGCATCGGGCCGCCCGAGCGCGAGCGCACGCTTCGCAGCTTCGGCCAGAGTCTCCGGCGCATTCATCAGCGCCGTGAGGCGAGCGGCGAGCGCATCCGCCGTGAATTCCGCCTGCGGCATCACCCAGGCGGCGCCCGCGGACTCGAGCGCCCGCGCGTTCGCGGTCTGGTGATCGTCGGCGGCGTAGAGATAGGGCACCAGGATCGCCGGACGCCCGAGCACCGTGAGCTCCGCCACGGTGGAGGCGCCGGAGCGGGTGATCGCGAGCTGCGCGCGGGCGAGGCGCTCCGGCACGTCCTCGAAGAAGGGCCGCACCTCTGCCGCGATGCCGCTCGCGGCATGTGCCGCGCGGACCGCGTCGAGATCCTCCGGCCGCGCCTGCTGCGAGAGCCGCAGGCGCCGCTTCAGCGCTGCGTCCAGCCGCGCGAGCGCCGCCGGCACCACCTCGCTGAGAATGCGCGCGCCCTGGCTGCCGCCGAGCACCAGCAGCTCGAACGCTTCCTCGCCGCGCGACGCTATATAAGGAGTGCCGCGAAGGGCGGCGATGGCGGGACGGACGGGATTGCCGGTCTCGACGATGCGGGCTCGGTCGGCCGCGCGGATGCCCGCGACCTCTGTAAACGAAGTGGCGATCCGGCGGACGCGTGGCGCCAGGAGACGGTTCGCGCGCCCCAGCAGCGCATTCTGCTCGTGGATCACCGTAGGGAGCCTCTGCCGCGTCGCCGCGAGCATCGTCGGCACGGAGGGATATCCGCCGAAGCCCACCACCGCCGAGGGCACGAGGACGCGGAGACGCCGGCCGGCCTCGAGCGTGCCGAGCGCGAGCTCCGCGAGGCCCAGCGCCTTGCGGAAAATGCCGCCGCCGAAGCGTCCCGCGCGGATGCGGTGGAGGGCGACGTCCGGAAGGCGCTGGCCGAAAGTCTCGCCGCGGCTGTCGGTCATGAGCGCAACCTTGCGGCCGCGGCTCAGCAAGGCGCGTGCGAGCGCCTCCGCCGGGAAGATGTGCCCGCCGGTGCCGCCGGCCGCAAGCACGACCACGCCCTCGCCGCTCATGTCTCGACCCCGCCGAAGCGGCGCCGCGTGAGCGCCAATGCCATGCCCATCCCGAGCCCGAGCGCCAGCATCGAGGAGCCGCCGTAGGAGATGAACGGCAGCGTCATGCCCTTGGTCGGCATGAGATGCAGCGTCGAGGCCATGTTGATCACGGCCTGGAGTCCGAACTGGACGAAGAGGCCGGTCGCCGCGAGCACGACGAAGAAATTGTGCTCCTGCAGCATCCGCGCGAAGCCGCGGAGCACGATGAAGGCGAAGAGCGCGACGATGACGAGGCAGGCGACGAGCCCGAGCTCCTCGCCCGCGACCGCGAAGACGAAATCCGCGTGCGCGTCCGGTAGCGAGCCCTTGACCGTGCCCTCGCCGGGGCCCTGCCCCCAGAGCCCCCCGTGCATGAAGGCTTCCATGGAGCGGTTCACCTGATAGCCGTCGCCGCCGTCGCCGCGGTCGAAGAACTGGTTGATGCGAAGCGCCACGTGCGAGAAGGTGAAATAGGCGCCGGTGAGCGCGAGCGCGCCGCAGCCCACGCCGGCCACGACCCAGTAGAGCCGCAGCCCCGCGAGGAAGAACTGCGTGAACCAGACCGCGGCGACGACGACGGCCATGCCGAGATCGGGCTGCTTCACCAGCATGCCCACGACCAGGAGGAAGAGCCCGATCGCGACGGCATTGCCCGGGAAGCGAGGATTGAGCCGCTGCTCCGAGAACATCCAGGCCGCGACCACCGCGAAGCTCGGCTTCACGAATTCCGAGGGCTGCAGCGCGAAGCCCGGGAGATTGATCCAGCGCCGCGCGCCCTTGATCTCGACGCCGCCGACGAAGGTGAAGGCGACGAGCAGCAGCGAGACCAGGAACACGACGACCGCGATCCGCCGCACGGTCTTCGGCGTCTGCAGCGAGACCACGAAGAGCGTCGCCGCCGCGAGCGGGAGCACGAGGAAATAGCGCTTCACGAAGTGCAGGTCGTCGGTGCCGATGCGCTCGGCGACCGCGGGGCTCGCGGCCATCACCAGGAGCGAGCCGAAGCCCACCAGCGCCAGCAGCGCCGCGAGCGTCCAGCGATCGACGCTCCACCACCACTCCGCGAGCGCGCTGCGATCGGTGCGGGCAAATGCGGTCATTGACGCGCCCCCGGGAGCTTCGCGACCAGCGCACGGAAAGCGTCGCCGCGCACCTCGAAATTGGCGAATTGATCGAAGGAGGCGCAGGCCGGCGAGAGCAGCACCGCGGCACCGGCGATGCCGTCGGCCCGGGCCATGGCGCTCGCTTCGGCCACGGCGGTCGCGAGATCGCCGACCACGCTGTGCGCGACCGCGCCGTCCAGAGTCGCCGCGAATTCGGCCGCAGCCGCGCCGATCAGGAAGGCATGGCGTATCCGCGGGAAGAACTGTTTCAGCGAGGCGATGCCGCCTTCCTTGGCGAGGCCGCCCGCGATCCAGTAGATCGCGTCGTAGCAGGCGAGCGCCTTTGCCGCGGCATCCGCATTGGTCGCCTTGCTGTCGTTGACGTAGCGGATGCCGTCGATCGTCGCGACCAGCTGCTGGCGGTGCGCGAGGCCGGGGAAGCTCTCGATGCCCTTCACCGCGGCATCGACGCCGACGCCGACGCGCCGCGCGGCCGCGAAAGCGGCGGCGGCGTTCTGCCAATTGTGCCGGCCCGGCAGCCGGTGCGCCCGGCGCATCTCCATCACCGGCGCCGCCTTCGCCTCGGTGTCGTCGGTGAGGACGCCGTCGACGACGTAGACACCGCCCTCGACCGCGCGCTCCGCGGAGATCGGCACCACGTCCTGGCGGTGCGCCTTCTCGAGAGCGTCCGCGATGCCGCGACAGGTCTCGTCGTCGACGCCCACCACCGCCGCCTGCGGAGATTTCTGATGCGCGAAGATCCGCTTCTTCGCGGCGACGTAGCCCGCCATCCCGCCGTGTCGGTCGAGATGATCGGGCGTCACGTTGAGCAGCACCGCCACGTCCCAGGCGAGCGAATGCGTGAGCTCGAGCTGGTAGGAGCTCATCTCGAGGACGTAGATCCCGTCCTTGCCTAGCGGCGCCAAGGTGAGCGCGGGCGTGCCGAGATTTCCGCCGACCTCGATGCGCTTCCCGCTCGAGGCGAGGATGTGGCCGATGAGCGCGGTGGTCGTGGATTTGCCGTTGGTGCCGGTGACGCCGACGTAGCGCGCCTCGGGCTCGCTCTTGGCGAGGAGCTCGATGTCGCCGATCACGGGCACGCCCGCCGCCTTCGCTGCGGCGGCCGCGGGATGCGGCTTGGGATGGGTGTGCGGAATTCCCGGCGAGAGCACCAGCGCCGCCATGCGCGGCCAATCGATCTCGGCGGGGTCCTCGACGGGGATGCCCGCGCTCGCGGCCGCCGAGCGCTTGTCGCCGGCATCGTCCCAGGCATGAACGCGGGCGCCGCCTTGGACGAGCGCCGCCGCCGCGGCAAGGCCCGAGCGCGCGAGGCCCACCACCGCCACGTCCTTCCCTTCATATGCGCGGACCGGGATCATCGCCCTCACCTCAGCTTCAGCGTGGCGAGGCCCGCGATCGCGAGGATCGAGGCGATGATCCAGAAGCGGATGACGATGGTCGGCTCCTCCCAGCCCTTCTTCTCGAAGTGGTGGTGGAGCGGCGCCATGCGGAAGACGCGCTTGCCCGTGAGCTTGTAGCTCGCGACCTGGACGATCACGGAGACCGTCTCCAGCACGAAAAGGCCGCCGATGATCGCGAGCACGATCTCGTGCTTGGTGACGACGGCGATGACGCCGAGCGCCGCGCCGATCGAGAGCGAGCCGGTGTCGCCCATGAACACCATGGCGGGCGGCGCGTTGAACCAGAGGAACCCCAGCGCCGCCCCGACCATCGCGCCGCAGAAGACCGCGAGCTCGCCGCTGCCGGGGACGTATTGGAGCTGGAGATATTCCGCGAAGATGCGGTTGCCCACGAGATAGGCGATCAAGCCGAAGCAGCCCGCCGCGATCATCGCGGGGACGATGGCGAGCCCATCGAGCCCGTCCGTGAGATTGACCGCATTGGAGGCGCCGGTGATCACGATCACTGCGAGCGGCACGAAGAACCAGCCGAGATCGGGAAGGACGCTCTTGAAAAACGGCACCGCGAGCGAAGTGCCGAGCGGCACGCGCGTGACGTAGATGACCGCGAAGGCGGCCGCCGTGCTCACCAGGAGCTGCGCCAGGAACTTGCCGCGGCTCGAGAGGCCGCGCGAGGAGCGGCGCGTGAGCTTCCGGTAGTCGTCGAAGAAGCCGATCCCGCCGAAGCCCACGGTCGCGAGCAGGGTCACCCAGACGTAGCGGTTGGTGAGGTCCGCCCAAAGCAGGGTCGAGACCGCGACCGCCAGCAGGATCAGGAAGCCGCCCATGGTGGGCGTGCCCTTTTTGCGCAGCAGATGCCCCTCCGGCCCGTCGATCCGGATCGGCTGGCCCTCCGCCTGCTTCGACTTGAGCCACTGGATCACGCTCGGGCCCGCGAGGAAGCTGATGACGAGCGCCGTCACCACCGCACCCGCCCCGCGGAAGGTCTGATAGCGGAAGAGATTGAAGGGCTCGAATTGCGTCGCGAGCGGAGCGAGGAGGTGATAGAGCATGCCGCCTAACCCTTGACCGCGAGCGCGGTATCGCGCACGCCCGCGAGAAGCGGCTTCACGATCTCGGCCATGCGGCTGCCCAGCGAGCCCTTCACCATGACGACGTCGCCGGAGCGGAGCGCCGCCGTGAGGATCGGCAGCAGTCCGGCCGAGGTATCCGCGTGACCGCCGCAGCGCCGCGCCGGGAGCGCATGGTCGAGCTGCTCCATGTGCCGCCCGACCGTGAAGACGAGGTCGACGCCCGCCAATGCGATGGGCTCAGCGAGCGCCGCATGCAGCTCCTCGGCCTCCGGGCCGAGCTCGAGCATGTCGCCGAGCACGGCGATGCGGCGGCCGCCCGGCCGCGGTACGACGGTCGCGAGCACCGCGAGCGCGGCGCGCATCGATTCGGGATTGGCGTTGTAGCTCTCGTCGATGAGGGTGGCGCTGCCGCCGGTAACCGCGATCCTGTGCCGCCGGCCGCGGCCCGCGAGCGCCTCGAGCGTGCCCATCGCCGCGGCCGCGGCGCTGACGTCGCCGTCGGCCGCCTTCACCGCGGCCATGACGGCGAGGCTGTTGATGACCCAGTGCCGGCCGGGGACGCTCAGGCAGTAATCGACGATCTCGCCCATCACCGCCGCGGTGACGGCGCTCGCGGTCGAGTAGAGATGGCAGTCGATGAGCCGCACCTCCGCCCGCGGGTGCTCGCCGAAGCCGAGGATGCGTCTGAGCCCGCGCGCCCGCGCCACCGCGGCAAGGCGATCGAAGTGCGGATTGTCCGCATTGAGGACGGCGGCGCCCATGGACGACATGCCTTCGAAGATCTCGGCCTTGGCGTCAGCGATCGCCTCGACCGAGGGGAAATAGCCGAGATGCGCGGGCGCGATGGTCGTGATGACGGCGACATGGGGCTCGACGAGCCGCGCCAGCGCCGCGATCTCGCCCGGATGGTTCATGCCGAGCTCGAAGACGCCCCACTCCGTGTCGCCGGGCATGCGCGCGAGCGAGAGCGGCACGCCCCATTGGTTGTTGAGGCTCGCGGCGGAGGCGACCGTGCGGCCCTGGCGCTGGAAGGCCGCGCGAAGCGCCTCCTTGGTGCCGGTCTTGCCGACGCTACCGGTGACGCCGACGATCCGCGCATTGCAGCGCTTGCGCGCGGCGCGGCCGAGCTCCGTCAGTGCCGCGAGCGTCTCCTGCACCATCAGCAGCGGCGCGCCCGGCCCGACGCCTGGCGGCAGGCGTGAAACCATCGCCGCGACGGCGCCCTTGGCGAGCGCATCGGCGACGAAATCGTGGCCGTCGAAATTGGGGCCGGCGAGCGCCACGAAGAGGTCGCCGGGAGCGACGGTGCGGCTGTCGATGGAGACGCCGCGCGCCTCCCATTCGCGCGCGCTCGTCCCGCCGGTCGCGCCGACGGCCTCGGCGGAGGTCCAGAGCGCGCTCATGCCTGTTTGCCCGCGAGAGCCGCGACGGCCGCGCGCGCGACCTCGGCATCGTCGAAGGGGTGAGTGACGCCCGCGACGGTCTGCCCGCGCTCGTGGCCTTTGCCGGCGATGACGAGCAGGTCCTCGGGCGCGAGCTCCGCGATCGCCGTCGCGATCGCCTCGGCGCGGTCGCCGATCTCACGCGCCCCAGGGGCGCCCGCGAGCACGGCCGCGCGGATCGCCGCCGGCGATTCGTTGCGGGGATTGTCGTCGGTGACGATCGCGCGGTCGGCGAGACGCGTCACGACCTCGCCCATCAGCGGGCGCTTCCCGGGATCGCGGTCGCCGCCCGCGCCGAATACGGCGACGAGCCGGCCGCGGCAATGCGGCCGGAGCGCGCTCAGCACCGTCTGCAGCGCGTCGGGCGTATGGGCATAGTCGACGAAGATCGGCGCGCCGTTGGGATGCGAGGCCACGTGCTGAATGCGGCCGGGAACGCCCGCGAGCGCGCCGAGCCCCTTCACCGCGTCGGAGGGGGCGGCGCCGGTCGCGATCGCGAGACCCAGCGCCGCCAGCGCGTTCATCGCCTGGAACCCGCCGAGGAGCGGCAGAAACACCGAATGCGGCTCCTCGAAGATCAGCAGATCGAGCGCCTGGCCCGTCTGAGTGGGCCGAGCCGCGAGGAGGCGCAGATCGGAAGCGACGCCCTCGCCATAGGCGATGACGCGATGGCCGCGCCGGCGCGACAGCATCAGCAACGGCGTGAACTCCGGCACTCCCGCGTTCAGCACCGCCCATCGGCCTGCTTGCATCACCTGGCTGAAGAGCCTCGTCTTGGCCGCGAGATAGGCCTCCATGGTGCGGTGATAGTCGAGATGATCGCGAGTCAAATTTGTGAAGGCCGCCGCCGCGAGATCGAGTCCGTCGAGGCGGAATTGATCGAGGCCGTGGCTCGAGGCCTCGATGGCGACGTGATCGACTCCGCCGAGCGCGAGCGCCTGCAGCTCGCGGTGCAGCGTAACCGGATCGGGC
>Ga0335070_10009564_pt1 | contig 11345 bp, 13 predicted proteins | sample Lox_Sample_13_FD_206722 | JGI IMG/M metagenome (GOLD analysis project Ga0335070, IMG submission 206722) | Soil microbial communities from Loxahatchee National Wildlife Refuge, Florida, United States - Lox_Sample_1.3 | ecosystem: Environmental > Terrestrial > Soil > Wetlands | place: USA... | reverse complement strand
CGCAGCCACCAAGCATGACGGTCAGCACCAGCAAACTGAAATACATCATTAAACGCGTCAAAATGTATTTCTTTTTACGTAGAAGCGTGAAAGCACTATTTTCGTCCTTTCTGAGCGTCTAGGCAAGCATCATCCAGAGGAAAAACAGCCACTTCAGTGGATCGATGCGATCATCGGTATTTTTCTAGAAGTCGCCGCCCGAAATTCAGGTTTGACTTAGTTATTGCTTCACCCACGCGCGCAGCTTTTCATCACTGCCCACTCGGCTCCAGCAACTGCCACATAGTGTGACCACATATCTCCGGCTTGCCGGTGCCTGACCGGGCTTCCTCTCCGGTGTCAGCCCACGGGCCTTAATATCGTCCTTTTCTTCATCACAGTATGGGCATCGATCCATCTTTGTTCCTCCGAATCGAGGTTTTCTTTCACAAAGGGCCGGGGCCGTCCGTTTACACGCCCTTCAAAATTTTTGCGTGACGCCTCCCCATGTAAACGAAATCTATCCGGCGCGCGTCCAAGCGATGGAACGTGGGCAGACCGGAAGACGGCGATGCAGACGGGAGGGCGCAAATGCAAACGGGGGACGCCGATGAAAGATCGAGGCTTTAAGGGAAATCGCGGATGCCGGCGGCGGCTCGCCGGATGCGCCGCCGCCCTGCTGGCCGCAAGCGCCCTTGCCGGATGCACCGCGTACGATCCGCAGGGCGCGGCCCAGCAGTATGCGCCCAGCTACTACAACCAGTCCTACGATCAACTGAGCGCGGAGCAGAAGATGCAGCTCGAGGACCATCTGGCCAACCAGAGCAACCAGGCCTGGCGCACTAGCGCCGCCGTCGCCTCGAGTATCGGCCACCTCGCGCAGGGCACCGGCGTGCTGCTTTTCGCGGCGCGTCACTAAAGGCAACCGACAGGGGATAAACCCCGGCGCCGCGCTCGTGGCGAGGGGATAACAGACCGCTTGAGCGGCCGCGGCAGAGCCGCGTCCGCGAACTGGAGAAGGAGGACTGAGAAATGAAGCGGAGGCATCTCAAAAAGACCGTGACGGCTCTTGCGGCGGTGGTTTTCACGGGCGCGCTCGGCGCCACGGCGATGGCGCAGGAATGGCCGGCCCGCAATCCGGATATCTCGCACGCCGAAGTCGCCAATTTCGATCAGTATCTCGATTACCATCCCGATGTCGCGGCGCGCCTCGCCGCGGATCCGCGGCTCATCAACGATCCGCGCTTCGTCACCACCCATCCGGACCTCCATACCTTCCTGGCGAGCCATCCGGGCGTGCGCGAGGAGATTCATGAATCGCCGGGCCAGTTCATGTACCGCGAGAGACATTACGACTGGCAGCACGACCGGGCGCATCCGCTCGCCAACACCGATCACTACCTCGATCGGCATCCGAAGGTTCAAGCGCAGCTCGAGCATCATCCCGGCCTGATTGACGACCCCAAATACCTGGCGAGCCATCCGGAACTCCACGAATTTCTCGCCAAGCATCCGGTCGCGCGCACCGAGTGGAGATCGCATCCGTACCGCTACATGACGCGCGAGGACGTCTACGATCAACGGCATTAACAAGTGCAGTCTCAGTCATCGGCTGCTGCACAGTCACTAACCAAAATCGAGGAGGGAGTAGTATGAATCTCAGGAATCGCATCGGAATCGCTGCCGGAGCGGCAATGCTGATGGCGGTGGGCATGAGCGCGCGACGCGCGGCCGCCGCGGACAGCCTGCCGATTGCGTCGGGCAAGTTCAATTTGCGCCTGAACGGATACGAGGTCGTGACGCCGGAGAGCTCGTCCGCCGCCCGGCTCAGCATTGACGCGATCGGCCAGGTGACCGGCGACGCCGGCGGCAATCTCAACGGCGCGGAGACTTTCAACGCCGTCGATCCGACGGTCCCGGCCGAAGAGGTCTGCAACGGGACGATTACCGGAACCATCACGCCGCCCTCGGGCGGGTTCGGCTCGGGCGACGGCGAGTTCAAGGTCAGCCTGACCTTTGCGCCGGGCAGCGCCGGCTCATACTGCATCCCGGCGACGACCACGATGCAATGCAATCGCACGCTGCTGCACAAGCTGCTCGCCGACGACCTCGACGCGGGCCAGTACCATTGCATCGTCACCGGGATGACGGCCGGCGGCGGCTCGACCACGACGATCAATGCGGCGTCGATGGACGGGCACCTGGACAGCTCGCGCGGCAGCAACGCGCCGACTGACTAGGCGGCTATAGACGCAAACGGATTCGGGGCCTACCTCGCAAACGGCCGCGGCCGTTTTGTCGTGCGGGGGTCGGGGCGTCAGTGCGCGGACGCGGACGCGGGAGCGGCGGAAAGAACGGTCAGCGCGACCGGGCAGCCCGGCGAATCCTCGTCGTAACAGATGCGGCTGACCGCGCCGGCGGGCCGGTCCTTGTCCTGCGCATAGCCGGGGCAAATCCAGTGCCCTCCCTCGCCGCGGTACATCGCGACCGCAAAGTAACGGCCGGGCGCGAGCGTGCCGCTCGCCTGTCCCGCGTTGGAGGACAGTTCTTGGGAGGCCACGACCTCATAGCCGTCGTGCGCGCTGCCCATCTCGAACTGCATCAATAGCAACTGCCAGCGCTCGCCGCCGTGATTGACTATCTGGTACTTCATCGCGGAATCCGACGAGAACACGGGCTTGGAGCGGCAGAGCCACGGCCGCGCCTCAGCCGCGCGCGCCGCCGTCGCGGCGGCGACGGTGAAGCCGACTGCGCAGATCGCACCCAACAGAAATCGTACCTTCATGCCCTTTTCCTCGCGCGCGGCGTCAAGCCGCCGCTGCTCCGTCGCATATTTCGATAATCCGCCGGACTATCTCGGCGAGATCGGAATCCTTGGGCGTGAACACCGCGCGCACGCCCATCTCGAGCAGCGGCTGGCGGTCGCGGGCGGGAATTATTCCGCCCATCACCAGTTTCACGTCGTCCGCGCCGCGCTCCTTGAGCAGCGCGATCGCCTCCCGGGCGATCGCCAGATGGGCTCCGGCGAGCGAGCTTATCGCCAGCACTTCGGCGTCCTCCTGCAGCGCGGTCTCGACCATCTGCGCGGGCGTCTGCTTGAACCCCGCCAGGATCACTTCCATCCCGGCCTGCATGCAGGCGTGCGCGAGCAGCTTGACCGCGTTGATGTGGCCGTCGAGCCCGGCCTTGCCGAGCGCGATACGGATGCGCCGCGGAGCGCGCGGCATTTCGAGCGGCGCAAGCGCCACCGTGCGGTCGAGCACGGGCGGCGTGTAGCGGCCGTTGGTCGCGCGCTCGAGCGCGGCGGTCCATTCGCCGACCGTGCCGCCCGCGCGCGCAAGCTCGAGCGTCGGCTCCATTACGCCCGCGCCGCTTGCGGCCGCGCGCTCGAGCGCTTCGAGCGCGCGGGCGACCGCGCCGCCGCCGTCGCGAGCGTCGCGCTCGCGGCGCCAGCGGACGACCGACTCTATCCGGTCGCGCTCGGCCACCGCGTGGGCGGCGGCATCGTCGGCGACGGCGCCCTGGCCGGTAAGCCCGATATCGTCGAGAAACGCGTTGACGCCGACCTGCACCAGCTCGCCGCTTGCGAGTTTGCGCTGGCGCTCGGCGAGCAGACGCGTGAGCTCGCCGCCGACGGCGGCGATCGCGCGCGCGTAGCCCGCGGCGCGGAGCCCAAGCGCGATCGCGCGCGCCCGCTCGGCAATCTCGCCCGTCAGCTTCTCGACCACCTTGCTGCCCTCGAAGATATCGCCCCACTCGGCAAGGCCGGTCTCGTGCATCAGGATTTGCTGCGTGCGGAGACTCAGCGCCTGCTCGGCCTGGTCAGGCAGCGCCATCGCTTCCCGAAAACCGGGAAGCTGCAGCGCGTTGACGCGCGCCGCGGCCGAGATCACCACGGGCAGCGCCTCGTACGCGATGCGGATGATATTCAGTTCGGGCTGGCGCTCGGTCAGCGTCAGCGAGCGCACCTGGCATCCGGCGCGAAACGCGACGCCGTCGATGCTGTACTCGTCGCGGCAGAGATCGCGCCAGAGCTTGAAGTAGGCGCGCACCTTGCTGATTTCGGGCACCAGCTCAATACCGCTATTGATGAAGAACGAGATGCGCCGCACGGTCTGCTCGAACGCTTCGGGCGCGAGCCGCGGACGCAGCGCGTCGAGAATCATCATCGCGTTGCCGAAGGTGTAGCCGATCTCCTCGGCCGGGCCGGCGCCGCTCTCCATGTAGTGGTAGCCGCAACAGTTGATTGGATTCCAGTTGGGCACGCGCTCGACCGCAAAGTTGATTAGTTCGGTCGAGATGCGGAAGGAAACCTCGGGATGGAAAATCGAGGTGCCGCGCGCGACGAATTCCTTAAGCAGATCGTTCTGGGTCGTGCCGCGGAGCTCCGTCCAGGCGACGCCGCGCTTCTCCGCGACCACCAGGTAGAGCGCGAGCAGAAACGGCGCGGTCGCGTTGATGGTCATCGAGGTGTTGATCGCGCCGAGGTCGATCCCGGCGAGCAACTCCTCCATGTCGCGCCAGTGGCAGATCGAGACGCCGGCCTTGCCGACCTCGCCGGCGGCGACCGGCGCGTCGGGGTCGTAGCCGTTTTGCGTGGGCAGGTCGAAAGCGATCGAGAGTCCGCGCTGGCCGCGGCTCAGATTCTCGAGGAAGCGGCGATTGGCCTGGCGCGCGTCGCCGAAACCGGCGTAGGTCCTGATAATCCAGGGCTCGCGCGGAGCGGACTTTTTTTTCGCCTCGGGCGTGGACGTGGCGGCGGCTCGATTCATCGGTTCTCCGATCTCGTCTCGCGATCGCTTAAAGCGTAATGGCCCGCGCCCGCCGATTCCAGCACCCCTCCGGCATACCCATGGAAAAGTAAATCGCGACTATTGCTTGTAACCGAAGCGGCGCAGCATCGCGCGGCGGTCGGCCTGATCCTGCTCCCCCTCGACACCCTTGGGCGCACTGCCGTCGATTACGCCCAGCACGCCGCGCACGCCGCTCTCCGCGGCTACGATCACGCGCACATCATTGGCCGTGGCGCAGAAGATCGTGCACACCTCGGCGACCGCCTTCACCTGGTTGAGCACGTTTATCGGAAAGGCGTTGCCGAGCATGATTACGAACACGTGACCCGCGCCGATCATCCTGGCCGCGCCCACCGCGGCCTCTTCCAGACCGGCATCGGTCCCGGTGTGGCGGATGAGGCACGGGCCCGAGGCCTCGCAAAAGGCGACGCCGAACTTGACCGCCGGCACCGCGCCAATCACCGCCTCGTACAGGTCCTCGATGGTCTTGATGAAGTGGGCCTGGCCGATGATGACGTTGGCGTCGGCGGGCTTGACGATTTCGATCGCGCTGAGTTCCATAGGCGAGCGTTCTCCGGTATTCGTTTACGAGTCTCGGATGATTACTGCGGGATGACTCCGATGATACGAGAGCCGGGGCGGCTATTGCGAGGCACCGTGCGAGGGGTTTTTTGAAAACAGGCGGCGGTCATCGCGCGGCTCCGCCGCGATCGCGCACCGCCGCGCCGCGACCCGGTGCTGCCGCCGACGCCACCCCCGCACTGCCGGGGTTCTTCTACCGGCTCGCGCCGCGCGACCAGAAGGTCTATCTGCGCAGCGACGCGATCGACGGCTTCGACCTCGCGGCCGGGCCCTCCGTGCTCGCCCTCGCCGAGGCGGTGATCGCGCTACTCGAGGGCGGCAACCTCGCTGGAACAGGGCGCGCGGCGCAGGCGCTGGTGGGCGAACTATGCCGGCTCGCGGGCGTGCGCGTCGTGCCGATCGACGTAAAAGGCGTGCGGCCGCGCAATCAGCGCGGCGAGCTTCACGGCATCTTTTACCCCGATGCGCCGCGGATCGTGCTGTGGACGCGCACGGCGGCGCGCCACGACGTGGTCAAGCCCAAAACTTTTCTGCGGACTCTGATGCACGAGCTGGCGCATTACTTCGACTACGCCGTCTTCCGGCTCGGCAACTCCTACCACACGCGCGGCTTCTTCAAGCGGGAATCGTTCCTGGTGCGCGCGATCCTGCCGCCCGACTCAGGCGCGAAACAGGTCTGAAATCCGATGAGCATAATCGAACGCATCTTCGCCACGCCGGCGCCCGAAGCGCGGAGGCTCTCCGAGCTTGCCGAGATCGCCGGACGCCATCAGGAACTCGCAAACCGCCTCGCCCGGCATGCCGAGCTTTGCACCTATCCGAATATCGCCGCCGGACTTCGCGCGCTCGCGGCGCGCCAGGCCGAGCATGCGCGAACGCTCGACACGATCCTCGTTGACCGTCACGTATGGTCGAAGCTGCCGCGCCCGCTCGGTCCCGACGGCGCGAGCAACTGGCAGCGCACGAGCGAAGACCTCGAGATCCTGCTTGAACTCTCGCGCGCGATGAACCAGCAGGCGCTTCATTGGGAGGGGATCGACGCGGCGTTTGCGGCGCGGCTCGGCACGATCGCGCGCGAAGACGACCGCGGGGTTGGCGAGCTGCGCGACCTCGCGCTCAAGTGCGACCCGCAGGCGCTCGACTGAGCTCTCGCGGCCCTGCCCAGATCCCGCACTCCTGCCCTTTCAAGAAAGCTGTCCGGGTACGTCCGCTCTCAGAGCGGCTTGGCGTCGATCAGCACCGCGGCGAACAGCGCCGGCTCCGTTCCGCGGTTGACCCATCCGTGATTCGTGCCCCGCTGCACCACCACGTCGAACGGCTTCAGCTCGACTTCGCCCTTGTCGAGCAGGAGCGTCACGTGGCCCGAGAGCAGCACGACGTAGTCGACCGTGCGCGTCGCGTGCATGCTCGGATGGCGCTTGGTATCGACGCGGCAATGCGCGCCGCCGATCGCCGCGAACATCGCCGCTGTCCGCTCCTCGAGTTCGCGCGGCGTGAGCGTCTTGTCTTCCGGAGCGAGCTGGAAGAACCGAAAGACGCTGCCGTCGGCCGGCGGTTCCAGGTGCATCTTCCATGCGGCCGCATCGCCCTTCGTCGCGTTGTCGGCGGGCGTCGTGTCGGTGACCCAGACCTCAGCGAGCCCAGCGCCGCCCTCTTCGATAACACCCGCACCGGGCCCGTCTATCGCAACGTAGGACTTGCCGGATTCGTCGATGCCGGTTACGACGCGCCGCAGATCTTTCATCTTCAAGATTCTCACCTCGTCCGGCGAAGAATGTGATTCGTCGAGGCCGGAACGCGCGCATCCTAGCGCATCGGCGGGCGCAAAGCACAAAGAAAGGAACGCCGCGCGGCGGCTACAGGTAGCGATTCAGGCGGCGGCGGGCGAGTTCGTCGACCACGTGGCGGAGGTCCTGCGAACTTTTGCGGCCGGCGACCAGGATGGCGTCGCCGGTATCGACCGCAACCAGGTCCTTAACGCCCAGCAACACCATCAAGCGGCCCTTCGCGCCGCGCGCGAGCACGCCTTCGCTGTCGAGCGCGATCACTTCGCCCTTGAGCACGTTGGCGTCGCGCCCGCCGAGCGCCTCCCAGAGCCCCTCCCAGCTTCCCACGTCATGCCATCGAAAGCGCGCCTGCACGCCCAGCACGTTGCGGCTCTTTTCGGCGACCACGCGATCGAAGGCGTCGAAATCGAGGCTGCGATAGATGCGCGCGACCGCGGCCGGCGACGCGCCGCCGAACTCGCGCATCGCGCGCCCCAGATCGGGCGCGTGCTGGTCGAGTTCGGAGAGCAGCGTCGCGGGCTCCATCACGAACATCCCGGCGTTCCACAGAAACTTCCCCGACGCGACCATCCGGCGCGCCGCATTGAGCGGCGGCTTTTCGACGAAGCGCACCACCTCGAACCCGCGCCCTACCGGCCGCCCGATCTGCTGATAGCCGTAACCCGGCTCGGGGCGGTCGGGGACGACACCGATCACGACTACCGCGTGGCGCGCGGCGGCAAACGCGATAGCGTCGGCAAGCGTGCGGCGAAAGGCCTGCGGCGGAGTGATGTAATGGTCGGCCGGCATCACGGCGACCACGCCAGGGCCGGCGCGATGCGCGACGGTCGCGCATCCATAGGCGATCGCGACCGCGGTGCCGCGCGCGCTCGGTTCGATGACAAGGTTCGCCGCCGGGATAAGGCCGCGGAGGGCCTTGCGGAAGATCGTCCGCTGGTCGGCCGAGACCAGCACGAAGGTACGCGCGCGGGTGGTTACCGAAGCGACCCGCGCAACGGTGTCGGCGAGCAGCGAGCTGCGTCCGTCGATCGAAAAAAGTGGCTTGGGCCGCCAGGCGCGGCTTTCCGGCCAAAAGCGCGTGCCGCGGCCGCCAGCGATGATGAGCGCGCTCGGCCTTGGCGCGCTCACATCGCTCCCAATTCTTTGAGTTTGCTCTCGAACAACGTGCGAATTTCGCCGAGGGTTTTTTCGTCGCCTGCCTCGAAGCGCATCACCAGCGCGGGCTGCGTATTCGAGGCGCGCACCAGGCCCCATCCACCGGGGAACTTCACCCGCACGCCGTCGATTTCAATCACGTCGTAGCGGCCGCGAAAGTAGTCGGCGGCCTTGCGCACGAGTTCGAACTTGCTCTCGTCGGCGCAATCGAGGCGAATTTCGGGAGTAAAGCAGCTCTTCGGAAGATCCGCGAGGATTTTCGCGAGGCCGCGCTGCTCGCGGCTTACGATCTCGAGCAGGCGGAAGGAAGCGTAGATCGCGTCGTCGAACCCGTAGTAGCGATCGGCAAAAAACATGTGTCCGCTCATCTCGCCGGCGAGTGCGGCGTGCTCCTCCTTGAGCTTGCTCTTGATCAGCGAATGGCCGGTTTTCCACATGATCGCGCGGCCGCCGTGCGCGGCGATGTCGTCGTACATGCGGTTGGAGCACTTGACGTCGCCGATAATCGCGGCGCCCGGCCGCTCGCGCAGAATCGTGCGCGAAAACACCACCATCAACTCGTCGCCCCATACGATGCGGCCGTTCTCGTCCACCGCGCCGATGCGGTCGGCGTCGCCGTCGTAGGCGATTCCGATTCCGGCACCGCTGCTTTTCACCGCCGCGATGAGGTCGCGCATGTTCTCTTCGACGGTGGGGTCCGGGTGGTGGTTGGGAAAGCGGCCGTCCATCTCGATGAAAAGCTCGACTGTCTCGAGCCCCAATTCGCGCATCAGCGGCGCCGCGACCACGCCGCCGCATCCGTTGCCGCCGTCGACTGCGACCTTGAGCCCGGGCCGCAACGTGATGGTGCGTTTGATGAAATCGTTGTAGTCGCCGTGCACCGGGCGCGAGCTTAACGTGCCGCGCGCTGGCGCGGAGATGAAATCCTTGCGCTCGATGATGCGGCGGGCCTCCTGGATCTCATCGCCGTAGATGGTCGAAGGGCCGATGCCCAGCTTGAAGCCGTTATACTCGGCGGCATTGTGACTCCCGGTGATCATGGCGCCGCCGTCCATCCGCCAGTGAATCACCGAAAAATACAGCAGCGGCGTCGGCACGACGCCGATATCGACCACGTTGATGCCGCTCTGGAGAAGACCGTCGCTCAGCAGTCCGAACAGGCGGTCCGACGAGAGCCGGCAGTCGCGCCCGAGCGTGATCGTCGTCTTGCCCGCCCGCCGAAGCATCGTCGCGTAGGCGCGGCCCAGATTTACGACAAAGTCGTCGTCGAAATCGCGCTCGACGATGCCGCGAATGTCGTACTCGCGAAAAACCTGCGGATTCACGCTTGCCGAATGCCTCCTCCCGACGCCGAGCCGCCGCCGACGGTAGTCCCCGCCCGCGGCCGTTATCCATCACAGTTTGTGGAAGTCGGCTTGATCGTGCAAGCTGCATTTTTGACCGCCGCGGCGCCGCCGCCGGGCATTCATGCGGGATGGCAGAGCAGGCAGAACAGCGCGTGGCGCTCGTGACCGGTGCGGGACGCGGGATCGGCCGCGCGACCGCGCTTGCGCTCGCGCGCGATGGCTACGCGCTATGTGTTGCCGCGCGCAGTTTCGACGAACTCGAAGAGACACGGCGCCTCTCAGGCCTCGACCCCGCACGCTCGCTCATCGTGCTGATCGATCTCGCCGGCGAGGACAGCCCGCAGACCCTGTTCGACGCCGTGCTCGAGCACTTTGGGCGCATCGACGTGCTGGTGAACAATGCCGGATGGGCGCCGCCGCGCACGCCGCTGGTCAAGCTCGGCACCGCCGCGCTGGACCGCATCCTGGCCGTGAATCTGCGCGCGCCAATCGCGCTCGCGCGCCTTGCGGCGGCGCGGATGGCCAAAGACGGTGGCGGCGCCATCGTAAACGTCGCCTCGGCAGCGGCACGTAATACGCCGGCGGGCGAGGCGGTCTATGCAGCGGCCAAGGCCGGGCTGATCGCGTTCAGCCGCGCGGCCTTCGCCGAACTGCGTCCGAGCGGGGTCAAGTTGTCGGTGATAATCCCGGGGCTGGTCGACACCGCGCTCATCCCGTCCAACAAACGCCTCGATCGCTCGCTGATGCTCTCGGCCGAAGATGTGGCGGACGCGGTGATATCCGTGGTGCGGGCGCCGGCGCGCGCGTGCCCGCTGGAAATCGTGCTCGAGCCGCAGCGCAACCCTGAGCGCTAGCGCCGGAACTCGGCGGGAGCGGAGCGCCACGCGAAGCGTCGGAGCCTAGACATGAGCGCCCTGGCCGCCGCCCACATCGATCGACGCGCCAGTGATGAAACCGGCCCGTTCGGAGGCCAAAAACGCAATCAGGCCCGAGACCTCGTGCGGCTCGCCGAAGCGTTTGAGCGGAACGATCTGTGCCGCCTGCGCCATGAATTTCTCCAACGGGACGTCGGGGGCGCGGCGCGCGTGCGCACGTTCGATCTGATTGGTGTGGACGAGCCCGATATTCACCGAGTTGACCAGGATCTTGCGATCGGCGAGCTCCCACGCGAGCGCCTTGCTGAGCGCATAACAGGAGGCCCGATGCATCGTGGTGGCGAACAGCCCCGGAATCACCACGCGCCCGGCGATCGCGTTGACGTTGATCACGCGTGGCGCCGCGCTCTTTTCCAGCAGCGGCAGCGCGGCGCGTGTGCATCGCAACTGCCCGAGAACCTTGAGCTCGTAGTCGGCGATCAACTGCTCGTCGGTCAGCGAGGCGAAGGTCCCGTGCGTCGCGGCGCCGGCGTTGTTCACTAGGATGTCGAGGCGGCCGTAAGCGCGGCGGACTTCGTCGAAAAGCGCGGCGATATCGCCGGGCTTGCGGATGTCGCACTCCTTGACGACGCATCGCACGCCCTTGGCGACGATCTGGTCGCGCACCTTTGCTAGTTGGTCGGCGTGGCGCGAGCAGATCGCAAGCTCGCATCCCTCGCCCGCAAGCTCGACCGCGGTCGCCTCGCCGATTCCCATGCTCGCGCCGGTCACCAACGCCACTCTGCCCTTGAGTCCCAGGTCCATTTAGAGCCTCACGCGAAAGACAGG
>Ga0335070_10009563_pt1 | contig 11345 bp, 11 predicted proteins | sample Lox_Sample_13_FD_206722 | JGI IMG/M metagenome (GOLD analysis project Ga0335070, IMG submission 206722) | Soil microbial communities from Loxahatchee National Wildlife Refuge, Florida, United States - Lox_Sample_1.3 | ecosystem: Environmental > Terrestrial > Soil > Wetlands | place: USA... | reverse complement strand
ACTGGTGACGTGGGTACGGGCAAGACTGCCCTTTGTCAACGCTTCGGAGAAGATATTACTCGCGAGGCAAGCCAGCACGGAATCAGCCTGCGGTACGTTCACGTAAATTGCCGTGAGTACCGCGGAAACCTCTTCATGATAATGCAGCATGTAATCTCGGTGTTTCATCCGCATTTCCCCAAACGCGGATACTCGGCGGAAGAGCTCCTTCACTCTTTCATGCAGGTGCTGGACGAAGAGGAAACTTACGTTATCCTCAGCATGGATGAATTTGACAGTCTAGTCGAACGTGAAGGATCAGAAGCCGTTTACGAGTTAACCCGCTTGCAGGAAACGAGGCAGAACAAACCTCAAAGGCTTTCGCTGATATGCATTCTGCGAAACCTGAACGCGATCCAAAAACTGGACGCAAGCACCAGAAGCACCTTGCAATTCAACATAGTCAATCTAGAAAAATACTCATGGCAACAACTCACAGACATCCTGACCGACCGAGTTGCAGCTGCGTTCAAACCATCAGCAGTTCCCGAAGACACCGTGAAACTCATAGCGAAACTCGCCGAATCAGAAAACGGAAACGCACGCTTCGGCATTGAACTACTGTGGAGAGCAGGGAAATACGCAAACGCCGAAGAACTCGCGTCGGTCACACCTGAATGCGCAAGAAAAGCCGTGTCAAGCGTGATTCCTGCAGTGCAGAAAACCGATGTTGAATCATGCAGCCTGCACGAAAAACTCTTTCTCTTGGGAATTGCCCGACTTTTCAAACGAGAAGAAAAAGCCTTCATATCTCTCACAGAAGCCGAGCAAGCCTACAAAGTCGCATGCGAAGAGTACAGCAAGAAGCCCAACAGTCACACTCAACTGTGGAAATACCTCCGCACTTTGTCGGCTGCTGGAATCGTAAAGACTGAAGTCTCATCCAGCGGCTCAAGAGGAAGGTCAACACTCGTGTATCTACCCCGAATCCCAGCAGCTGAGCTAGAGAAACAATTGCAGATTCTTCTCGAAAAACCAGAGGTTTGAACCGGGAAATGAGTCTGGAACAAGTTCTCTCTTCGCGTCCGCGTCTGAAAATCCTGATAATGCTCGTCCAACTGGGCGAACTGAACGTCTCCGAAATCGCACGCAGGCTGGGAACAAACTACGAAGCAACAAGCAAACACTTGAAGATCCTCGAAGACGAAGGCATCCTTCAACACAAGACATTCGGCAGAATCCGTCTCTACAGGCTGAACGAACATTCAGGAAAGACAAAAGCCTTACAGACTTTGATCGAGGCATGGGAAAGTGCAGGCGAGTCAGGTAAAATGATTCGTAAGTGATGGTTTCAGCCTCGTATCATCCACATTAAGGTCGGATAAGTCAGTATTCAATGCATGTCCGAGTCCTTGAGACAGGATTTGTCGCCGCTCTGCTACAGACTAACCGCAAGAGGATTTGAACGACGAGCTAGCAAAAGGGAAAAGAGCATCCTCCCTCAGCATGTGACAATCAGGCGTAACTTGGAGGCTGTGGAAGTGGCTATGGTTGACGTTTCGGACAAACCTGAAGTCCCACGTGAAGCTCTGGCTGAAGGAATGATCAAACTAAAACCCAAAACCATACGATTAATCAAGGCAGGAAAAATCGAAAAAGGAGACCCATTATGCACAGCAAAGATCGCGGCAATCTTGGGAGCGAAGAAAACAAGCAGTCTAATTCCTCTGTGTCACCCGCTTCCTCTTTCGAATATTGACGTCCAAACCGAAATTCTGGACAACCGTGCGGTCAGAGTTGCTGCGACAGTCAAGACAAAGGCACAAACGGGTGTTGAGATGGAAGCGTTGACCGCAGTTGCAATAGGGCTCCTGACCGTTTGGGACATGGTCAAGCAATATGAGAAAGATAAAGGAGGACAATATCCTACAACGGCCATTGAAGGCATGCGCGTTGTGAGCAAGTTCAAGGGAGAAAAGGCGCCGCGAAAATGAGCGAGAGCACAAGAAAACACAAGGCTGAGGCATCGAGGAAACTCGGCTTTGCAGTCTTCACTGTGAGCACCTCACGTTACAGGCAAATGCAGAAAAATGAACCTGTGAAAGACGTCTCAGGAGACATAATCGTAGAAATTCTCAAGAAAGCGGGTCAGCATGTAGCTCACCGAGAACTGATCTCCGACGACGAAGAAATGATCAGGAACGCCGTTGAATGCGTACTGGACACGTCTGAAATCGACGTTGCAGTCTTCTGTGGCGGCACGGGTGTAGCCAGCTCGGACGTTACCATCGAAACCGTTCAGCCGCTCATGGAGAAGGTGCTGCCCGGTTTTGGAGAGATGTTCAGACAGCTCAGCTACTCTCAGGTAGGTTCCGCCGCTATTCTATCACGCGCTCTTGCGGGTGTAGCCAAAGGTAAGGTGTTTTTCTGTGTTCCAGGTTCGCCAGACGCTGTTCGGCTGTGTTTTGAAAGGCTTATATTAACCGAAGCTGGTCACATCGTTAAGCACGCTCGGGAATAACGATGGTTCTTGTCGACAGCTGTGGACGACCTCTACTAAACTTGAGGATAGCAGTAACCAACCAATGTAACCTCCGTTGTCGGTACTGTCACGGCGAAGGCGAAGAGACAGGCAGGCACAATGAAAACTCAGAAATGACCGTCAATGAGATCATACGAATCGCACGGATCGCAGGCTCGCTAGGAATCTCAAGAATCAAACTGACCGGCGGGGAACCTCTCTTCCGCAAGGACATCCTTGAAATCGTTGAAGGAATCGCATCCGTAGAAGGCGTGACCGATCTCTCTATGACGACGAATGGAACCCTCCTCGCAGCCTTGGCAAAAGAGCTGCGAAAGAGGAGGTTAACCCGCGTCAATATTAGCCTTCCAACTCTGAACGCGGAAACGTATCACAAGCTCACGGGAGGCAGAGTTGATGATGCCCTTGAGGGAGTCAAGGCTGCTGTTCAAGCCGGGTTCTATCCAGTCAAGCTTAACATGATAATCCTGAAGTGCGCGACCGACTATGATTTTGAAGCGATGCTGGATTTTGCTCGACAAACTGGAACGATCCTGCAGTTGATCGAACTCGAACCCGTCAACATAACCGACTCCTACTATCTTTTGAATCACGAGGACCTAGACGAATATGAAAACGCTCTGAAGCAGAAAGCATCAAGCGTCGAAACAAGACGTTACATGCAAAACAGACGCGTCTATCACTTGCCCGACGTTGACGTTGAAGTCGTGCACCCAACCGAAAACACAGAATTCTGTTTGCACTGCACTAGATTGAGAGTGACGAGCAACGGCAAATTGAAACCCTGCCTGATGAGAGGAGACAACCTGATCGACATTCTGACGCCCATGAGAGACGGAGCGAACGACGCCCAACTCGTCGAGCTGTTCAAACTGGCAAATCAGAAGAGGCAACCGTACAACAAGAATTAAATAAGAAATGCGCCGCATTGAAACCTCGAGCATTTCATGTCCGACGATCCAAGATTCCTAATCGGCTCTCTTGAGAGGACTGGAACATGAGAATTCTGAGTTACAGAGAGCTGAAATCCAAAATCGATCTTCTACCGCTCATGGAGCAGGCTTTCGGGTGGCCCTTCATTCCTGACGAGTTTGAGGACTTCGTAAGAGAAGACCCGAGAGTAAAGAACGGACCGGTCGGTTTCTGTGCTCTCGAAAACAACAAGACCGTCGCGTACGTCGGAGTCATGGATCTAACGACGAGAAACGCGCAGGGAAAAATCGAAAAAGTCGGAGGAATCTACGGCGTGGCAACCTTGCCCGAGCGGACACGAAGGGGCATCAGCACGGCGTTGATGAACAAGGCTCACGAGTATTTCGCGGAAAAAGGCTACAACCTTTCACTCCTAAACACGAGTGAAACCATAGTTGCTTACGCAATGTACAGAAAACTCGGCTACACGGATGCAAGCTATTTTCCGTCTGCATACAAACTAGTAGGCACAGACAAACCAAAGACAAGAAGGGCAAAGGTCGAATTGAGACTGAACCAAAGCAGGATGCTGAAGGTCTTTGACGCGTACACGAAGGGCAAAACCGGGTTCGTCGTGCGCGACGAAGCAGACCTTGAAGCTCTCAAGAAAAACGAACGACTAAACGCCAAGCAGTGCATGATGAGCCAAAGAGGATATGTCATATTCAAAAAAGAAAAGAATCTCGTGAGGATCAGAGAGCTCGTAGCGATTAACACAAACGAAATGAGCAAACTGCTCGACGCCATCGAAGCTGAAGCAAGAAAAATCGTTTTCGCAAGAGCCATCCTAGATCCTCGATTGCGCGAAATCTACCGAACTCACGGGTTCGCAGTGCTGGAACGTGGCCACAGCGTGATGATGGCTAAACCGTTGACTCCCGGAGCTACATTCAAAGAGACATACGGCAAACAGTTCTACATAAGCAGCTTGGACCACTTCTGAGCGAACACGTCGGCATCACAATTCCACAATTCTTACATCGAGGTTGTCCGTGTCAAAAAGAACGATGGTCGACTTTCCAGTGAGGTACCCGCAGACTTCTCCGCATCCTATGACTAGGGTTTTACCTCTGCGATGGATTTCAGGTCCGTGTGTATGACCGTGAATGACCGCATCGAAACCTTCGCAATCGATCAGCGCGTTTAGAAGCTCTTCCTCGCTTCCGTGCAAAAGGGCAATTTTCAGGTGTTCAGCAGTCACAAGCGCGAAGCTTCCGTGGATTTCCAAGTTCTTGTTCTCACTGAACCTGCTCTTTAGGAGTTCATGGTCTCCGTCGTTGTTGCCGAAGACGCCGATCAACCTTGCTTTGAGGCCCCGGAATTTTGGGATAACGAAGCCAGAAACGTAGTCTCCAGCATGGAGGACAAGGTCAACGTTCTCTTCATTCATCTTGGCTACTGCTTCTTCGACCATGGGAAGGTTATCGTGCGTATCCGACATTATTCCAATCAACAACACCTTCTTCCTCCTTGTTTCTGCACTATTCAGGTTCAGCGAATAAAGCGTTTTTTCCCGAAGGCTATCTTTGCTCTAGAAGGTTGTTCTAGAGAAATATATCATTTCTTGTAATACTTATCGATGCGAAACACGGCTTAAAACGCTCCATGGAGTCTCCCATTCTAGAGAACTGTTCTAAAAGAGGAATATAGAGCATGAATCCATGGGGCCACAATCCATCCGCCAAAAGAAGAGACAAACTCTTCATAATCGCTGAAATCCTCGAAATCGCAAAAGACGGAACCCTCAAGACCCAAGTCATGTACCGGGCGAACCTGAGTTTCACGCAACTTAACGATTATCTCACGTTTATGTTGAAGATCTGCCTGCTCGACAAGATCGTGATCAGCGACAGGGACGTGTACCGAGCAACAGAAAAAGGACTGGACTTCCTTCAACGGTACCGCGAAATAAACGAACTCCTCAAGACAGAAGAAGAACTCAACGGTAAAAACCACGTAAGAATACCTCCGCCGCACCTGCTCAAAAGGAACTAGCATCGCTGCGCAATGTGCAAATAATCAGCGCAAGACAGAAAGATTTCTTACTTCTTCAGGTTTGATTGCTTCAAATACTGTTTGATTTTCCCTTTGAGAACCGGAAATTGCTCTAACATTGCTATGATTACTTGCAGTCGAATCTCGTCGTTCGACTCGTTGATGGCCATATTCCGATTCAGCCTCCGACCCTATTATATTATATATCAATATACAATATAAACCTTTGGCTTACGCCCACGGGTCTCTCAACGCTTAAACCAAAAAAGGAGAAAAACGGGTGGAAACTATTGAACGTCCATGATATTTACGATTCTTTTCCGCATTTTGAAGACGGCAATGGCAGAAGCCATTACCGCAGTGGCAGCGACAAGAATGATCAGAAGATTCGTTGACACTTTCTTTGAGAATATTATCTTTACGGGAATACTCTCTTTATCTCGATAACACTTGCTTTTGAGTTGAGGAAGGAGGGCTTGTCAAGGCTTCAGGCTAAAGGATAGGCTGAATCATGAACTGGGAATCGGTGCGAAAGTCAAAGCTTGTCTATCTCTTGTTTTTGTTACCTTTGGTTCTGGCCTTCCTTTCATGGCTGTACTTCCCAGTCCTCGCGGAATGGCTCATCAAAACCATCTTCCGCTATTCGCCCTCAAACCAGCCTTCAAACGCAGTGTGGTTCTGGACCATTCGTTTCTTCTACACTTGGTACACGTTTGTCGCCATCGGTCTCGCCGGAGTCTGGGCGATTGCAGCATTGCTCTCAAGGTCAGGATGGAAGAGACAAACCGTAGCTTTCTATCCAACAGTCTCGCTCATAGTGCCCGCCTATAACGAAGAAAAAAACATTAACCGCTGTTTGACTAGCCTCTATCGTTGCGCAGAGAAATATCTGGGACGTTCTGAAATCATAGTTGTTGACGACGGCAGCACAGACCACACTTACGAACAGGCTTGGTCAACGGTGCAGACGAACCGTCTTCTGCATCCGCAGATCCGATGTAAAGTTATCAGGCACGCAGTCAACTTGGGCAAGACGGAAGCCATCAAGAGCGGAGTCAACACTGCGTTGGGTGGGTTCATCGCGGTTGTGGATGCTGATTCATGGTGGATGCCAGACACGCTCGTCGTGCTTGCTGATTATCTCCTCTCAAACGGGAAGAAAGCAGTCACAGGATATGTTCATCCGTCTGATGGAGATTCTGAGATGAACCCCTACGTGGTTCTTCAGCAACTTGAGTACAGTCAAGGTTTGGGTATAACGAGGCAAGCTCAAGCGTTGAACAACAGTGTTCTTGTGGTTTCGGGAGCGATTGGAATGTATGACGCAGACGTTCTACGCGGAATCCTCATGGATCACACTATCAAATCGGTAACCGAAGATCTGGAGATAACGCTCGAGATGCACGACAGAAACGCCGGAGTCGGCTACATCAGTGTCGCGACAAGTTCTACCATCGTTCCTCAGTCTTTCAACGTGCTGTGGAATCAACGACTAAGATGGTTCTCAGGCTGGCTGCATAACACGCTTCACATACACAGGAAGCTGCTCCTGAAAAGATCCAGACTCTCGCTCCTGCTGTGGTACTGTTACATTTTCGAGTTTGGTGGAGCATTCATCGACATCGCCGCCTTGTTTGCGTTTCCGTTCCTCTTCTGGTTCGCCCCCGACCGCATCTTCTTCGTCCTGTCATTACTGATATTCATACCGTACGGCCTCCTCATCGGAACCCTAAATCAAGCTTTGGCTCTGAAGTACTCCTACAACAAACGCAACTATCACGCATTACTGTTCTACACGCCCTTCTATCCAATCATCAGACTCATCAACATCTTCGCACGACTCACCAGCACACTCAAATTCCTTGCTGGCAATAACGGAGACTGGAATCACCCAAAACATAAGTAGAAACGTTGTTCTTTTGGCGAATGGTGTTTGAATTGAGGCTTTGGCGTTTTTGGTTTGTTCCTCTTGCACTTTCTCCTCCAGTCGAAACTTTACTGATCGTTTCTTAGGAGGTGATCCGGCCGCAGGTTCCCCTACGGCCACCTTGTTACGACTTTTCCCTCCTTACGAAACTTGGATTCGACGCAGCCAACAAAGACCACGCCTCACCCAAAAGTCGCTCGGATGGAACGACGGGCGGTGTGTGCAAGGAGCAGGGACGTATTCACCGCGCGATGATGACACGCGATTACTAGGGATTCCATGTTCACGAGGGTGGGTTACAACCCTCGATCCCAACTACGGCAAGTTTTCGGGATTGCCTCCCCCTTTCGAGGTCGGAGCCCATTGTACCTGCCATTGCAGCTCGCGTGTGGCCCGGGAGATTCGGGGCATACTGACCTGCCGTGGCCCGCTCCTTCCTCCGTCTTATCGACGGCGGTCTCCCCAGTGTGCCCAGCACAAGGCTGGTAGCAACGGGGGATGCGGGTCTCGATCGTTGCCTGACTTAACAGGACACCTCACGGCACGAACTGGCGACGGCCATGCACCTCCTCTCAGCTCGTCTGGCAAGACCTTTAATCTGGCTTTCATCCTGCTGTCGCCCCCGGTGAGATTTCCGGCGTTGACTCCAATTAAACCGCAAGCTTCACCCCTTGTGGTGCTCCCCCGCCAATTCCTTTAAGTTTCAGCCTTGCGGCCGTACTCCCCAAGCGGCAGGCTTAACAGCTTCCCTGCGGCACTAGAGCGGCACGTAGCCGCCCTAACACCTAGCCTGCATCGTTTACAGCTGGGACTACCCGGGTATCTAATCCGGTTCGCTCCCCCAGCTTTCATCCCTCACCGTCGAGCGCGTTCTAGCCGACAGCCTTCGCCACTGGTGGTCCTCCCGGGATTATAGGATTTCACCCCTACCCCGGGAATACCGACGGCCTCTCCCGCCTCCTAGCCGAGCAGTATCCCCCGCAGGCCAACGATTAAATCGCTGGATTTAACAGGGGACTTGCCCAGCCGGCTACGGATGCTTTAGGCCCAATAAATGTCCACACCACTCGGAGAGCTGGTATTACCGCGGCGGCTGACACCAGACTTGCCCTCTCCTTATTCTCCCAGCTATCTATACTGGGCAAAAGCCTTCCTCAGCGGAAGGCACTCGGGATAGCCCCGTCAAGCTTTCGCTTATTGCGAAGTTTGCGCGACTGCTGCGCCCCGTAGGGCCTGGACCCTTGTCTCAGTGTCCATCTCCGGGCTACCGCTCCCACGGCCCGCACCGGTAAAAGGCTTGGTGAGCCGTTACCTCACCAACAACCTGATCGGCCGCGGCCCCATCCTTGAGCAACGCCTAAAAGCATGATCTAAGCGTCCTTTGGGCGAAAATCCATTCCAGGAGTCTTCACCTATCGGAAATTAGCCCCAGTTTCCCGGGGGTGCTCCCGTCTCAAGGGCAGGTTAGCCACGTGCTACTGAGCTGTGCGCCGCGCCTCCATCATGGCTAGGAGGCGCACGACTAACATGTCTTAGTCCCATCCCGATAGCAGTGGGGTCCGGCAGGATCAACCGGAGTTAGCACACTCCGAATTTTGATCATCCACCAGACATATCACTTTTTGTGGTGTACGTTCGTAAAGTCGACTGGATTTGGAGGGAAACAACCACTATATTATTACGCCAAAGCCCAATTCAGACCTAACGCGTGTTAGCATGTCAGGTCCACATGTTTGTTCCCGCAACTGGAGGCCAACAACCTCATTCAATAGGGCGACTTTGCGCCTTTACAGTCGGTGTTGAGCCGCCGCCGGAAAATTGCGGGGATTGGCTAATCATTCGCCAAAACGAATCACAAGGCATCTCAGCCAATATAAAGATTTCTTTCCGATTCTAATATACCTTGTGAAACATTGTTTCAGCATTTTTCTAGAACAGCAGCTAGTTCGCTCAGGCTTTCTATCGTGAAGTCAGGTTCGAAACAGTCCTCAGCATCATCTGATCTCCATATCCTAGCTTTGGGAATATCGGTGAGCACTCTGTTTCTTTTGATCAGTACTGTTTTCATGCCGGCAATCTTGGCTCCCTTAACATCGATGTTAGGCGTATCGCCGACAAAAACGGTTTTCGAAGCGTCCACGCCGATCGCTTTCAACGCCTTCTGAAAAATCTCTTCAGACGGCTTTCTCCTGTTTACAGTGCCTGAAATTATGATCGTGTCGAAGAAGTCGGTCAAGCTCAGCTTTTCGAGTAGTATTTGGACCCATTCTGGGATTGCGAAGTTTGAGACGATCCCGAGCTTGTGGGTTCTTTTGAGTTTGGTCAGCAGCGGAATAGCATCGGCGTCCAGATGGACGTATCGTTCGAATTCTCTGGCAAAGCACATACTTGCTTCATGGACGACTTCGTTACTGATGTTTCTGTGACCAAGTTTCTCGAGTGTCTGGGCCACTCGGATGTCGAAGTGAGGTTCTTCCAGCGTGCGAAGCGATTGATCGTACAGTCTGTCCCGAACCTCGAAATAGGCTTCCCTGAAAATATCGTAACTTACGTTTACCTTGCACTGTGTCAGGGATGCATGGAGTTTCTTCAATGCAGGTTCGTAGAAGGTCTCTCCACCGTCTATGAGTACTAAAGTGTCGAACAGATCGAAGAGTATAGCCTCGACTGGCACGTGGATACCTTGAATTCAAACTATTCAGTGAGGGATAAAACGGTTTTTGCATCGAACAACGAAAATCCATGTTGGCAAGTGCCAGAAAGCCCTGAAAACAAATTGATAACGAACAGTGATTTTTGGTTATTTTTTGTGCTTTTGCGCTTGGCTGAGGAATTGCTGAGTTAGAGTAAGCCTTGATAATGTCTGGTCGGAATTTCTTCTGTATGGAAGGAAAGGTTACCATCTCGTTCAGGTACTAGGTTTGTACAGTCGGCTAGTATTTTGATCACGCAATCTTTATCCGAAACAATTGAGATGTATTTGCTGGGGAAGGAGACGGGAGAATGAGAAGCAAAGCCATGGTAGATTGCTTTTTGATCGCTTTCTTGATGAGTTCGCTTGTTTTCATAAGAGCAGGGTTTGAAATCACCCGATTGGGGGGAACCGACTGCTTGAAGACTCCAACACTTCAGTTCGTACAAGCTGGCAAAACTACACCGTCAAATCCCGTTCCAGCTGTGATGAACGAACAACAGGAAACGCAAATCGCGATCGATCCAATCCAAAAAGGAGCCTTAGTGGGGCAGACGTTTACAGTTAATGTGGATGTTTCGAACGTCATCAACATGTACGGATATGAGTTCAAGCTGGCATGGAATTACAGCGTCGTCGAGCTAAAAAGCGCTATTCGCCCCCCAGGTCACTTCATGGAACCAGTATTGGATCCAGGTGATTATTTCGTTGGAATCTGGAAACTCAATGAGTCGCGAGCGGGTGGCTTGCAGACAGCTCACTTCGGTTACACCTTAATAGCTCCTGAACCGGCCAAGAATGGTAGCGGGATTCTGGTGACGTTAACTTATAGGGCGCTTGCTATAGGCTCAACGTTACTTGACCTGAATAATACGAAGCTTGCAGATAACACGGCAGGACCAATCGTGCACAGCGACGTGGATGGTCTAGTCAACGTCAATCCACCGCTTTCAGTCTCGATTTTGCCTTCTTCAGTAGTTCTGGATGTTGGTCAGGTTCAGCTGTTTACTTCCTCGGTCTTGGGCGGGGTTTTTCCGTACGGTTATCAATGGTATCTGAATAATACATCGGTCTCCGGAGCTACTAATTCAACTTGGACATTTAGTCCTTCTTCAGCCGCTACATTCAAGGTCTACTTGAACGTCACTGACGATTCCGGCTCAAACGCCACGTCAAACCAAGCTACAGTCACGGTGAATAATCCCCCTTCCGTCACTATTTCACCGACTTCTGTTACT
>Ga0335070_10009562_pt1 | contig 11347 bp, 5 predicted proteins | sample Lox_Sample_13_FD_206722 | JGI IMG/M metagenome (GOLD analysis project Ga0335070, IMG submission 206722) | Soil microbial communities from Loxahatchee National Wildlife Refuge, Florida, United States - Lox_Sample_1.3 | ecosystem: Environmental > Terrestrial > Soil > Wetlands | place: USA: Florida... | reverse complement strand
CCATACCGACGGAAGCTACAAAGCTTCTCGTCAGAGTCAACGCCCTGGGTGGGTTCTATATGGCCGGTTTTGAAGTGACCCTACATGGCCGGATTTGGGTGACCCCCGAGGCGTGCACCTCATCGTGGACAACTACGCCACCCACAAACACCCCAAGGTGCGGACCTGGCTGGCGCAACTTCATCATGCCCGCAATCTTGCAGAATACCTGGTTAAGAGAAACGTTCCTGACCGCTGGCTAGACCAGTAAGGCAGTCTGCGCCGGTAACCAACGTCGAATCGAAACTAGCAAGAGTGTTTTTGTGGCGTCATATAAGCTTCACGAACACTTTTTCCGCGTGGTACCCCTTTTCTGGCGGCAGAGCCGTTCCCGGAGCGTTGAGGTCCCATCCCGCCTTTTGCATCTCATGCAGCCCCTCCCAGGTTGTCGGCTGCGCCCCTGTGGAATGCAGCTGAGTCCAATAGATGTGTGCCGCTGCCGACTCACCTTTTCGCGCGTTCTTGATTCCTCTCAGCAAGTGCGCGAGTTCCGGTGCACAGACACTGCAAGGGCTCTTGCTGACGTTGACTATCGTGATCTTTTCAACGAGGGGCCAGAGATCTTCTCGAGACTCCATATAGTTCACGAACTGGTGTTCCGCATGAGAACTGTTGCCGGGAGGATCGATGTCACTCGTGTTCCACGCCACGACGTTTATCTTGTGCGAAGCTCTCGTGCTAGGTGTCCAGACGGCTCCTCCGATCGGCACTCCGGCTCTCGCTGGATCGGCAGCAGGAAGCAGTGTCGCCGGTACCTCTATCGGTGTAGCGAGCTCAATCTGGACCTTGGACGTCACAGAGCGTCCCTTGGGCCTGGGTACGCCGCGCATGAGAGTGGCGAGGGGCCTCTTCGCGCTCGCCTCAGCGAGAATGGGAGTGCTTTCGTCCTCGGCTTCCGGCCCGAGTTCGAGGCTCTTCAGCCCGAAGGGGCGTAGTTCGTGCTCGATGGAGTGGAGGACCTGCACGGCTTCCTCCCTCGTGTGCTCGCCATGTAGGCGTTCCGCCAGAGCCTGCTGCGCGCGAATGCGCACTTGCTCGCTCTTTTCTTCTTCAGGCCGCAGATCCTTTTCGGGCTCCTTCTCTCCAAAGACGCCGCTGATCAGCTTCCCAGCCGCCCTCACCACCTTCACCGCGCCATTGATAACCCAGTCGATGGCTTCATTGATGGGCTTGCGAATGGCCTCGATGATCTCCTTAATCTTTTCGCTGATGCCCCCGACACCAAGCAACGCGGCAAGGAAGCCGATGATCACAGGGATGGTGCGGGCAAGGGTTTTTTCTACCCACGCGGCGGCCGCGCCAATGGCTCCCTTGGCAATAGACGAGATTGAGTCGATGATGGCGTTGACGAGGGCGAGAATCTGCTCTCCATGGCTAACAAAGAACATCACGACGTCGTAGATAGCCTTACAGGCCTTGAAGAACGCGGAAGCCGGATTGAGAAGTCCAATGATCCAGGTGACTCCGGCCATGATCACCTTTTCCATGATGAAGGACTTGATCTTGTCGATCACCATGGCCTTCAAGTCGCCGAGCTTCTCCTTAATGTATTCCCATAATCCGGCCGGTCCCTTGGTGATGAGGATCTTGAAGATTTCTGCGGCGGTCTCCAGCGCCTTGACGACCTTTTCCCCGAGGATCTTCACCGCCCTGGAGCGGATGTTCGAATAGGTCAAACCCAGAACCTGAAGCACTAGACTCAGGATTCCAGCTAGATCGAAATTCTTCGGCAACTGGATACCGGTCTCAGCTACAGCTCCGAAGAGCCATTCCATGAAACCCTGCTTCAGGTGCTCACCAATGTGATCCACGAAGTTCGTGAAACCTAGCTTGCCGGCGTCCACCAGGTTTCCGAGGAAAGCTATGGGATGCGCGATGATAGATCCGATGGCATCGGCGGCGCGAGCCAACACATTCAGCAACATGTCCTTGAACGCCAAGATTTTCTTGATCAGACCCACGGTAGCGTCATAAATCCGCTGCCATAGAGACTTGTTCTCTTCGCGTAGCTTCTCCTCCATGGCGGACATGCGTTCATAAGAGGCTTTGTACTGCTGGGTGAGCCTGTCCACCAGGGAGTCACGGCGTTGGTCGATCTCGCCGGTCATTTGGTCGAAGTCAGCGGCAACGGTCTTTAGCGCAGTTTCGCCGAAGCCTCGCACGCTGTCGTCCAGACCCTTAACGAAAGATCTGACCTTGGACCGTCCCTCGGAGACCTTTCGCTTTGCCTCTTCGAGCTTGGCGTCCACAAAATCGGCCACCCTGTCGATTGCTTGATAGACAGTGACGCGATAGATGCCACGTGCCGTCGCAAGCGACCGTTCAATGAGATCCTCCCAATCGCTTCCCCAAGTTGTCAGCCAGGTCCAGGTACCACCCTTCTCCTCTTTGAAGGTGGCTTCATACGCCTTCTCCGCATCGGAAAGACCTTTCTCAAAGATGTCGCCCGCCTCCTTTTCCATCGTTTTCAGAATTTCTTCAACATCTCGGCGTGTCTCGTTCTTGATCTTGTTGATCTCGTCGGTGATGCGCTGGTGCTCGGCTGCATGCTTCTCGCGCGTGGCGTTCTGCTGATTGACCACCTTGCCGATCTTCGCGACCCTCGCTGCGTGAATATTGGTTAAGCCATGCGAAACCACGGTTTGCGCGGAGTGTTCCGTCTGTTCCCTTATCCCGGCTTCAGTTTTCCGGTAGCTCTGCTCCACTGCGGCTTCGCGTTTCTCCGCATCGGTACGGGCAGCAAGGTTTGCCTTGAACTCCGGCTCGTTGCCCTGTTCGAGCTGTTCTTTCGTGACTCCGCCATCGGCCATCGCCTTGTCGGTCGGGGCACGGTCGGAAGAGTAGTCGAGCTGTTGGGCGGGTAAGGGAGGAGGCACAGCTGCTTCTGTGGTCACCGGGGCTGGCGGTGCGCCGAGGGGTTCGGGGGTCAATCCTACTTCTTTCATCTCAGGCTGATCAGAGACCCGCACATCAGTCGTTGCGGACTGGAGTTCCCCTGACACGGCCTGGTTTTGCGTCGTGACCTCGCCCTTTAAAAGGCCGCTGGCATTTTTGGCGCCGCTCTTCATCACCTCCTTGGCCTCCGACTCGGTCTTCGGCTTTTGCATCGTGGCGTCGATGGCTTTCTTGAGTTTTTCCCGGAACTCGTTTTTGTTGAATTGCCCTGTCTTGTCCTTCGCAGCGTCGAGATTGGCAACAGTCTGTATCGCCGCGACGCGGGCCCGCTCCGTGGCTGGGCGGATGGCAGCAGCCTGCGCCGATGCTACAGGTACTCGTGCCGGAGAATGTTTCCTCGCCGTCGCGGCACGATGGTGCAGAGTGGTCACTAATGGTGTCAGGGCCTCTCGCGCCGAAGGCGCTGTGAGCTTCGGTGGACCCTTTTCCTGGCTTGCGTCTCCCTGTGCAGGAGCGAGCAGCTCGGCATGAAGTACGGCACTTTTTGACGACTTCTCAGGCTTCGCCCCAGCGCCTTCTTGAAAGGCTGGAGCTGCGGGCGTTGTGGTCTCTCGAGTTTGCGCCGAACCGGTGTCTTTGGCATGCTCCGGACGCTGGTGAGAGGCATCCGATTTGACTGGCTGGCCGAGAGCAGGAGTTATCGTTGTTTGGGAGGTGTCCCCGTGTACCGTTGATGCAGTAGTGGTGGCGTCTGTTGGAGATGAAACTACAGAGCGAGATATCAGTGCCTGCGTCGCACGGTTACCGATGCGTCCCTGTAGATTATGGACTGGAGGCGATACAGTGATGGGAGTAGGTGGTTGAGCAGAATGAGAGGGCGCGGGACGTCTCCGCTCGAACCCGGACTCGGTGCGCAACGCTGTGCGGTCCAGTGCCATAAATCGGCTCTCACTAACCCTGTGCGCTGATCAAGCTCATTTCATTCTGCTACTGGGCCGCGGGCGGTTTTCCTTCTTGCCTTGTCAGCTAAGGCTTTTGCCCTTTCTTCTTTGACCTCCTTCAGCAGTTCTGAAGCTATGTCGGATTTTTCAGTCATGATCTCTGGATCTTGCATCAGGACAGGTCGAATAAAGCGGCGTACGCTGTGCTCTGCTTTCCAAGGTTTCTCGGAATTATCCTTCTGCTCTGCCAACCTGGCTAACACAATGCATGTGCAATCGCAGCTCGAGCTGCCATCGCACTTGCAATCGCATATGCCTTTGTAATGGTCCTCATAGCAGGGGTCCTCTGGAGATGCACAGTGACATGACGACTGCGTACGTCTTCGATCATCATCCAAGCAACCGCAGACACAGTCAGGCAGCTTGCTTACCACGCGGATCTCGAAGCACTCGAGCTCTTTCGTGAACGTGGACGCGGCCGAGTCGTCATCGCAAGAACACATCGATGTGCGCGGCGCACAGCACTTCATTGACCTGCAAAGAAGCACCCAAAGTGGTCCCTTGAGATTCGGATCGCATTTTTCGTCAATGGGAAAGATCGCATCTTTCGGCACATAGATTGGATCCCCCATGCAGTCCAGGCCAAGACCAGAGGAGACGGTGACCCACACTTTTCCGCAATGCGCGTAGGAGTCGACCAAAAGGCCGCAGACGACGCCACAGCCGAAGAAGGAGCGAAACAAAAGTCGGCTCAACTCCCTGGTGTACGTGTTCAGCTGTTCGAGGTCTTCGTGTTGCAGGAGCATTCCTGGGCCAAAACGCGCTCTCACAAGCGTAGAGTTGCCCTTCGTGCTGGCGATTGTAGTCTTTGCTGTATTCATTTCGTAGGCTCCTTTGCGGTTGTGGGAATCATCGGTCTGCGTTGGTGCGAACCACCAGCCGGGGCGACACGGAACGTGGATAAGAAGGTGCCTCCACAACCACCATTTCCGGAGGGATACGGAACCAGGCCGACAGCGTTTGCATCCACTGTCTGCCCGTTACAGTCGAGGATGAAATCGCCGCGAACTTCGATCTCGACCCACGCTTCGGCGCCGAGAAAGCGGTTCTTGCGACCTCTTATAGCATCTTCGAGCCAAGCACCTTCCACCACAAGGGTTCCACCGCGAACGTGATTGGAGGGATCGCCGGGCTCGGGACTGAAACTCGTGCTGTCGATGCGAACGATAGGAACACGTAAGGTTTCTCGCCACCCGCCCTCGCGTTCGGCACTCATCACGGTCATGGCGAAGCAGTCGGCACGAAGGGTGTCCATGTGAACCGGACGGGAAAACTTTACTGAAAACTCGGTGACGTACTCGTCCTTATCTTGGCCGTCTGGTCCAAATTTGTCCGAGAAATCATTAAATGGAACTGCCTCCGGGCTCCGGTGCCAATCTTTCCAGCTTATGTGGATGATGCGTGTGAGGTCGCAGCCTCGGATTAGGTCAAACAGGAGATCGTTCCGTTTCACAAGCCGGCGCGGACCGCACATTTCCAAATTTTCCCCGAATATCCAGTCACCGCATTCATCGCGAACAACTTCAACGCACGCGAGCGGCACACGTTTGTGCAGATCGATTCGTATCTTTCGGCAGCACGCATCCTCAATCTCGGAGAGACAGTCGCACTCTGTAGAAAATTCAAGATTGGTTACATATTCGCAAATGCACTTGCACCCTCCCCGTTCGCTTCGCACATCGCGCGGCTTGCGCAGTTCTTCGCGAGTTCTTTCGCGGCAGCAGGGCCCGCTACGGCATCGGCACTCGAATTCGCATGGATCCTCCGCACAGCACAGTTTGCAATCTATTCGCTGTAATGAGTAACGAACCGTCTCGCAGGTATAGTCCCACTCACGGTGCTGGCAGTCGCAGGGGCCTGTGACTTGAACGGGGGAAGTCGATTGCTCTGCGTAGTGGGCACAGAGTAACCAGCATCGTTCAGCACCTTTCGCTTTCAAGTGCGATTCGGATTGTTCCTCCGAAAATGCCTCGGCTGGATCGACTCGTCTCCCATCCTCGGTGACGATGACGTCGTCAAAGCTAAGGATGCGGTCCTCGACTTCCAGCAACTCACGGCCACAGGGATCGAGCGCCAGTCCCGGACCGATCTTCAGCTTTCCTGACTTTGTCTTATTGCCAGAGTGATCCGAGGGTGCGGCCGTGATCGCGAATCCGTACACCACGCCCCAGCCGTGAATGGCGCGGTTGAGGAGCTGCCTGCGCTCCAGCGAATACTTCTGTTCCACTCGAAGTGATTCGACGGAGAGCCTCTTGTGCTCGAAGTAGTTATTGCGCAGCCCGGTTTCGCAGCTCGGATTTGTGCAACATTGGTCACTGAAGCTCTTTGGCCGCACGGCTTTTGGTTTTTCTTGTACTCGCATGGGATGAATCTCCTGTTATGACAAGCGCGTGTTGATTTCCGGGCCACAAGATGAGAGTCGAATTCTTCCTTCCGGCAGACGTGCCAGTCCGGTAATAGCGTCAGTACCTAAGTGAGGCCATGGCTCGGGTTCGAGGCTTAGCGTCCCGTCTAGGTCCTGGCTGCTCAAACGAGAAGAGGGCACCCACAAGAGCTGTACCTTTGCCGTTACAGGAACCATCTCCAGAATCAGCCTTCGCAGCCACGGCTCCCACAACTGGCGCTCTTGGGCCGTTCCCGCTATTTCAATCCGTATGCTGCCGGCGAAGCGCGCCGCCGCATCTTCGATCTGACCGTCACAAGGAAGTCGCGTATAGCCCAGGACAGCGTGCATATCAAGTGCAGAGTTCCACCGCGTAGCTCCTCCAAGGATGGCTGGGAGAGCACTTCCGAGGCATTTGGAACTTCCAACGACGGCAAAGCCAAAGTCTGCAGTGGCGTCTGTAACCCGAAAACGCGTAGCAGAGCCTGGGACGAGGCAACGCAGCAGGGTCTCCAACCCGGAACGTGTGCCGCGGTTACGCGCCAGATCGGCTGCGTGTTTGAGTAAGCATCTTTTCTGCTCGAGGCCCAGAGCGTCATCCCACGGAATGCCCAGCCAACGAGCGATGAAGTTGAGCCACGAGTCGGGGGCTGTATCGGGCCGCAGGAGTCCACCCATTTTGGCGATACGGCTGTCGAGCTGCTGAGTGTTTGCTTCCAGAACTCCGACAAGCGAACGCAGAAAATTGGGGGAAGCGTCGCGGCGAAAGATTGCCGGCAGCTCCTGCATGAGTCCTCGTTCCGGATAGATGACTCGAATCTCCGAGATCGAGGGGAGACTCGCGTCAGGAGCGGCGCTGAGCGACACGTAACCCCATAGGTAGTGTTGACGGATATCGAACAGCGGGGCGGATAACGGAATCTCGGAATGATCTGCTTGCTCGGCGCTTCCATGGAAGACCGTCTTTGCGCGCCAGACATCCGGAATAGCGAGGAGTGTCTGGATGCGACGCGAGACCGAGAGGGACTGATCAGCCGCGATACTGTTGAACGAATCCAGCAACTCCTCCTCGTCGTCCTCGCTTGCCGCGATTGCAATTTCAAGAGTGCTTCCTTGGGGAAATTTGCCCACCACCTCCATGCGAAGCCATCCTCGCGCGCCCTCACGATCGGGGGAGAACAGCATTGGCGTAACCAGGGTGCAACCAACGTCCCCTGCACTCCCCGGAACAGCTGTCGCGGTACCGAAGCGAAGCAGACCGCGCTTTCCGGTCAGTGCCAGGGTCTCACTGCGCGCTGCGATTCCGGTTATAGGGAGATCGCCGTGATCAACGGGAACGCTGTCGATGATCTCGCCGTCGGCATTAAGGACGACAACGCCGGTGAAGGCTCCATCAGAACCAGCAAGAAAGATCCGGTCCCGGGAATCCGCAGCCAGCACTGTCGTAGCAAAGCACGGCCGAATAGCACCCACCAGTTTGGCGAAAACTGGCGCACCACCTTCTGCAGCAAACCAGCACAGTCGCGGATGGATCTCACCGGTGAGCAAGATGAAACGGTTCGACTGCGGAAGATAAACAAGCTTCGTCGCCGTCGAAAAGCCGGTTAGCCCGATGCTGTTTACTCTGTGCCCGGCTGAATCGATCTGCTGAACTTCCCAATGGCTCGACCCACTGGGCGATGTGTGCTCTAAAAGAGTGAATACAGTTCCACGAAGGCCGCGCGCAATGTCGAGGACGCTGGTATCCGACGGCAACTCTGCTGTTAAAAGGCGTGTAAAGGTTCCGCTATCGTAACGCTGCATCGAGTGTCGGGCAGCCCCGATGGTCCAGAGATCTCCAGTAGCGACAAGGCGCGATCCCGCGGGCATAGTGAATGGGGCAGAACATGTTTCCGGGATGTCGTCGCCAGGTGAAAGACGGCACACGTTTCCCGCCTGGTCGAGCCACAGGATTTCACCACTTGTTGTAATGGCGGGAGCGTAGGCGCCCGCGGATGGGAAAAACGTGGCGTTCGGATCATATGGCGCCAGCGGCTGCACTACCTTATTGTTGTGCAGCAACTGCCGGTCGGCACCGGCGATGAGACATTTCTTCCACTGCTCTTCGGTTGCAAAGCGGTATGTCTGGACAATTGGCTTTGTCATTCAGCACCTCCCTGTCCAGCCCGCTTAACGTTGACGGCACTATTACGAAAATCGTATCGGGGTAACCCGCGGAGAGGCACGGCAACTTCGGTCTTTACTTCTCGTCCAGCGCTGTCGAATAGCTGCAGAGTGACGATGCGGCTCACTCCGGGAACCAACTTGATCCAAGCACCCACATCACGCGGTGACACAGGAGCCCCTGGGACGCGGGGAGGCATACCGTCCCCCATGTCCACCAAACTGAGGCGGCTCTTGAGAGTGGCCTCTACATTCTGTTTCACGCTCGCCGGGTCACGCCCTGGTTCAGACTCGAGATTCGCATGAATCGAGAATGGAACATAGATTGGTGCAGCCACTTCCAGGCGTGTGCCCAGAGGGAGGCGAGCGCGCAGCCCATCGCGAATTGTGTCAAGCCATGGACGCGTCTCAGGGATCTCTACCGGTTCACCTGATGCCGGCCGGCTGCGCATGGCGACGAGGGTCACAGTACCCGTCTGTGGACGATTTCGATCCAATGCCAGGACCCAGGCGCGCGCTACGTCGAGCGCAGGCCATGCCTTCGCGGCATTCAGAATATCGTCGGAAGTGATTAGAGCGTGATCATTGCGGGAGCGGCGGCGCGCCTCACGACGCTGATCGAGGAGACTAGGTGCATCGGCACCCCCAGCGATGGGGTCTAGATTGGTCCCGAAGGTACCAGGGAAACCCATCACACTCCACATCCGATTGCGAGCCACATTGCCTTGGGCGCCGTCGCAAACCGCATAGCTGACGAATATGCCGGAATGGGCAATGGGAATCCTGCCGTTCACGCCGTTTCCGAATGTGACTACGCCGGTCGCCGTATCCAGCGAATACACGCGATCGTCGGGCCCGCATTGCGATAGATCGTCGCTGAGTTCCCAGGTGTGAAGACCGTCGGACTCCTGCACTTCCACCGTTACGGGCGACTGGCCGGCTTGGAATTTGAGCCCGGGGTTTTGGAGGGTGACGCTAAAGTCAGGCCAACCATTCGCCGGATCTGGGTGCTCCTGGAAGATCGCCTGCCCCTGCTCAATGGGAATCACGCTAGGCTCGATTCGTAGCAGTTGCGGCGGGCGCGGGAATCCGCGTGGCGACCGGAATTCAATGGTGGACTCGGTAATTGAATCGGGAACGTTATCGAGAGAAAGCATGAGGGTGCCGGTTGCGAGCAGGCCCGCCGTGGAGTCATCCATGACTTGAAGCGGTATTCGCTGACCGTTGGAAACCAGCGTTGCAGTTAAAGGCGAATGACATGGTTTGAAAAGCTGGCTTGCGCCCGCTGACGATGCTCCGGGCGTCGCTGCCGCACGAACGCCAATCGCCCACCATGCTCCCGAAGCATCTTTCAGATTTTTGCCTAACAGGCCTGAGTCACTGCGGCTCGCGAAAGTAAGGCGGAGTGCGTCCTTTGGCCCGGCAGTTTCGCCGAAGGGCAGAAATGCAACACCGCCCCGCTGATTCGTGGCAGTCAGATCGATCACGGAACCATCCGCCAATCGCGATTCGAGCTTGCTGATTTCTCCGGGGATCCAGATCAGCTTGTGAACCGGCCTGAATGTGGGGGTGTCCGCAGTGACTAAGTTGATGACAGTATCCAGCGAGATGACAACCGGGTAATCGAATATCCTTGAGGGAGAGTTGGAACCAATCTGGCTATTCCAAATGATGCCCCTGGCAGGTTTCGTTCCACTCGGAGCAATTCCCAGGAGTTCAGCATAGGCGGCGCGTTCGTCCCGGCGCTGCCGCGACAGCGAGTACAGTTGAGCTTCGGCCACCCAGGCCAGCAACTCCATGAGCATGATGCCGGGATCGTGGGCGTTGTGGTCGGTCCACTCGGGGGAAAGCGCAGGAATTTGCGCGTGGCCGATCTCCACGAAATCCTCGAACCGCCGCTGAAACAGGTTGGGGGCAAGCTGTTTCACGCGACCACCTCCGGCACCGCAAACTCGATGCGAACCGGATCCTTAGCCAGCATCACCAGTTCGTTTGGAAGGAGTGATGTTGGCCACGGGCCCTCGGTGTGCTCATCCAGGCTTTCGATGAGTTGTACTTTCTCAATGGATTGCAGGTGTGGCGTATCGATCAACGTAACAGCGATGTCAGTCTCTGTCGGATTCAGCCCAAGCGGCCACCCATCCTTCGTTACTGCTCCCGTTGCGGTATCGAAGAGCGCTTTCAGTTTGTCTGCCGCCAGGTTTGCAATTTCACCGGCGTTGTCGAGATCATCGATTCGGAGTTGGAGTGCGAGCCGGAGCCTGCGGACTTTGGGAGGCTCAATGCGAAGAACATCTGCACCCGCCAGAGGCAACGAGGCAGCCGCCAACAGGAAGCGTGTTAGCTCGCGAGTGTCGGCTGCCGATGGGGCGGGATTGTCGCCTTGCATTACAACAATAAGGCGAACGCCGCTTGCTCGCGCCTGGCAGTGCGCCTGGACAATTTTGGGTGAACTTTCGAGTGCAATCTCCTCAAGATCCTGGGCCGAAATCACGCGCTCCCGGTGCCGCAGGCGGGCGGATCCAAAACGAACGACGCGATTGACGGACTCGGGAGGCGCTCCGCCGGCAGCCTGATCCGCACTAAGGACGGACTCCACGGTCGGAACCGGCGAGACTAAGTTGAGCTGCGTGCGAGATGCAATCGCGTTTTCTGGAACCAGGTCGTTGTTGTCGGGATTAGCCTCGGTACGCTGGTACTTAAAAGCCACGATTGAGTCCGTCCCGATGGGGGGAATCATTCCGTGTTGACCATCGCCAAAGCGGATCTCCCCGAGAGATTCATCCAGAGCGTATACCCGCGCTGCCGGTGACTCGTCGGCAGGATCGATAACTTGTTTCCACAGTACCCAGTCCCCCGGCAGATC
>Ga0335070_10009561_pt1 | contig 11348 bp, 7 predicted proteins | sample Lox_Sample_13_FD_206722 | JGI IMG/M metagenome (GOLD analysis project Ga0335070, IMG submission 206722) | Soil microbial communities from Loxahatchee National Wildlife Refuge, Florida, United States - Lox_Sample_1.3 | ecosystem: Environmental > Terrestrial > Soil > Wetlands | place: USA: Florida... | reverse complement strand
TGCTGGTGCTGCCTTTGGCCGAGGGCACTGCCCCCGCAGGCCATGCCGCGGCGCTGGACAAGGCGCTCGACGGCGGGCTGACCCGCGCGCTGGAAGCGGCGGAGTTCAAGGGCAAGAAGGGCAGCCAAGCCAACCTGCTGGCGCCGAAGGGCTTCAAGCGGGTGCTGGTGCTGGGCACCGGCAAGGCGGATGCGCCGCGCGGCGCGGAAGAGCTGGGCGGAGCCATCGCCGCCGCGCTGCCGCGCGAGAGCGAGGCCGCGGTGCTGGCCGAGGCGTTCTCGCCCGAGCAGGCGGCCGCCATCGGCTTCGGCGCCCGGCTGCGCGCCTACCGGTTCGACAAATACCGCACCACGCAAAAGGACGATGAGAAGCAGAAGCTGCGCCACCTCACCATCCTTACGCCGGAGCCGCGCAAGGCCGAGGCCGCCTACGAGCAGCTCGAGGCCCTGGCCCATGGCGTGGAGTTCACCCGCGACCTGGTGACCGAGCCCGCCAACACGCTCTACCCGGCGGAATTCGCCGAGCGCGCTGAGGAGTTGAAGAAGCTGGGCATCAAGGTCGAGGTTTTCGACGAGGACGACCTGAAGAAGCTCGGCTTCGGCTCGCTGCTCGCCGTGGCCCAGGGCAGCGCCCGCCCGGCGCGCATGGTGGTGCTGCAATGGCTTGGCGCCTCGGGCCATGACGACGGCAAGAAGCAGAAGAAGCCGAAAGACCCTATCGTCTTCGTCGGCAAGGGCGTGACCTTCGACACCGGCGGCATCTCGATCAAGCCCGCCGCGGGCATGGAGGACATGAAATGGGACATGGCCGGCGCCGGTACCGTGGTGGGGCTGATGGCGGCCCTCGCCGGGCGCAAGGCGAAGGTGGATGCGGTCGGGCTGGTCGGGCTGGTGGAGAACATGCCGTCGGGCACCGCCACCCGCCCGGGCGACGTGGTGAAGAGCTATTCCGGCCAGACCATCGAGATTTTGAACACCGACGCCGAAGGCCGCCTCGTGCTGGCGGATGTGCTGTATTACGCGCAGTTCCGCTTCGCGCCGAAGCTGATGATCGACCTCGCCACCCTGACCGGCGCCATCATCGTCGGGCTCGGGCATGAATATGCCGGGTTGTTCAGCAACAATGACGATCTGGCGGAGAAGCTCGCCGCCGCGGGCAAGGCCGTGGACGAGAAGCTCTGGCGCATGCCGCTGGTGCCGCTGGGCGAGAGCTACGACAAGGAGCTCAACTCCCCGATTGCCGACGTGAAGAATATCGGCGCGGGGCGGGCCGGCGGCTCCATCACCGCCGCGCAGTTCCTGCAACGCTTCGTCAACGGCAAGCCCTGGGCGCATCTGGACATCGCCGGCACGGCCTGGGCTTCCAAGGACTCCGCCATCACGCCGAAAGGCGCCACCGGGTTCGGGGTACGGCTGCTGGACCGCTTCGTGCAGGACAATTACGAGGCCTGAACCTCACTTTGGGCAGGCCGGACCGGCCTGCCCGCTACTCTCACGCCAACGGCACCAGGGCGATCCGCCGCCCCTCGCCGGTCACGCTGACAATCCGCCCACCCTCCGTGCCGGTCAGCATCACCATATCCCCCTCGCACAACAAATCCGCCGCATCGGCGAAATATCCAGCCTCGGCGGCGCGGCTGAAATTGTCGTTCCCCGCCTTGTAGTGCCACAGCGTGAAGCCGTTGGCATAGGCGAGGACCGAGAGGTTGCGGAGCGAGAAAGCCATGGAGTTTTCCTTTTTGAAAACTTAAGGTTGTATTGACCTTGAGGTTTATATTCCTAGAGATAGAACAAAACAAGAACTTTCTGCTTCGTTAACGCGTTTTTTATCCCAAGTTTTCGGACAAAATTCCTATTTCGCCTTGGCCGCCTCACCAAATCAAGATAAGCTTTTGAGATTACAGTATTGGCGGCATGGGCATGCGGCATGACGACATCTGGCGCGCGATCGACACGCTGGCGGCGGAGCATGGGCTTTCCCCCTCCGGCTTGGCGCGCAAGGCCGGGCTGGATCCGACCAGCTTCAACATGTCCAAACGCCGCACCGCGGATGGCAAGCTGCGCTGGCCCTCCACCGAGAGCCTGGCGAAAATTCTTGCCGCCACCGGCGCGGGGATGGAGGAGTTCACCGCCCTGGTCACCGGCGCGCGCGCCATGCCGGAAAGCCGCAAAGGCCGCACCAAGATCCCGCTGATCGGCATGGCCCAGGCCGGGGCAGAAGGCTATTTCGACGATGGCGGCTACCCCGCCGGGGCGGGATGGGACGAGGTGGAAATGCCCGCCACCGCGGATGCGAACGCCTACGCCCTGACCATCAGCGGCGATTCGATGGAACCGGTGTACCGCGAGGGCGACACCATCATCGTCTCCCCTGCCGCGCCGGTGCGCGCGGGTGACCGCGTCGTGGCCCGCAGCACCACTGGCGCGGTGATGGCCAAGCAGCTTGTCCGCCGCACGGCCTCGCGCATCGAACTGGCGAGCCTGAACCCCACCTATCCCGAGCTGCGCTTCGGGGCGGGAGACATCCTCTGGATGCACCGCATCATCTGGGCCAGCCAGTAGCGCGGACTCGAACCGGCCAACAACCCGAATAAAAATCATTGCCAGCTCGTGCGAAAAGCATCACATTACCAAAAGATTAATTAATTTTATATCCGCCGGCCGGCGAAATAATTGATTTTTAGAGGGGATCCGAGTGCGCGACATCCATATGAACGGCGTGTTGGAAGCGTTGGTCAGCAATACGCCCAATATTGAGGGAGCCGCCGTCATCCATGAGGATGGCCAGATCATTGCCTGTCGCCTGCCTCCAAGCTTCAATGAGTCGCGGATCAGCGCCACTGTGGCAGCAATCCTGCCTCGTGCCCTGGATCTCGCCGCCACGCTGAAATGCGGCAAGCTGGACCAACTCCTGCTCGGCGGCGCAATCGGCCAGGTGCTGCTCTGCAGGGCCGGGCCGCAGGTTATGCTCTGCACGCTGGCCGGCCCGGCGGTCCAGATGGAGGCACTGCGCCTCGCCACAAGCGAAGCCGCCGCCAGCATCGCCCGGCTGATGCCGTATATGTCCTCCGCCGCGCCGCAACCCCCGGCACGCAGCCCCGAGGCGCTGTACAAAGCCGCTGGCTTCACCGACGCCGACCAGCTCCTCGTCACCCGCATCTGGCCCTATATCCGCCCCGCCCTGCCGGGCCTGACCGAGCGGTTCTACCAGCTGCTGGAGGCAGAGCCGCAAATGGCGGCACTCATCGCCGGACGTGCGGAGGCGCTGAAGCGGACGCATCTGATCTGGCTGGAGAGTCTGTTCGCCGGCGATTACGGGCCGAACTTCATCCGCCGGCAGGAGGAAATCAGCAACGCGCATGCGCGCAACAGGGTCCGGCCCGTGTTCTTCGCCGCCAGCATGGCCTTCCTGCGCTTGGCATTTCCGCCGGCTCTGCGGACCTGCATGCCAGACGCGCCAACCGCGGAGGCCGCGGTAGCGGCCGTGCTCCGGCTGCTCTCCTTCTGCCAGCATATCATCGACGGCAATTACGCTCACGCGCTCATCCGCCTGGATAAAACGGCGGCAAAGGCCAAGCGGCATGCCGTTCAGGCCTGACCCCGAGCCACGCCATACACGCCAATAAGTGTCTGATTTCGTTGTGGATATGGTGGGCGCTACAGGGATTGAACCTGTGACCCCCACCATGTCAAGGTGATGCTCTACCGCTGAGCTAAGCGCCCATATCCACGCGGGCTTACTAGCGGCGTTGGAGCAAAGAGGCAAGAGCTTGGCTGACAAAGAAAAGAGATGGCGCCGCCGTTTGTGGCGAATTTGGCGGTTATGGGCGCGCCGCCTGGCGTTCTGGACCGGCGCGCTGGTGGTGGGCGGCGTCAGCGTCGTCTTCGCCCAGCTGGCGGATTGGGCGCAGGCAACATTCCTTGCCGCGGGGCACGCCTTCTGGGCGGGGCCGCTGCTACTCACCCCGGCGGGGTTCGTGTTCTGCACCTGGGCGGCACGCGAATTCTTCCCCGGCGCCCAGGGCAGCGGCATCCCGCAGGCCATCGCGGCCCGCCAGATGCCGCGCGGCATGGCGCTCAAACGGCTGCTGTCCCTGAAAATCTGCTTCGGCAAGATCGCTCTCACCGTGGTCGGGCTGCTCACCGGCGCCTCGGTCGGGCGCGAGGGCCCGACCGTACAAATCGGCGCGGCGCTGATGCTGCAGGTGTCGCGAATCGAGGCCCTGGCCAATGAGGGCGGGCTGATCCTGGCGGGCTCCGCCGCCGGTATCGCCGCCGCGTTCAACGCCCCGCTCGCAGGTGTCGTTTTCGCCATCGAAGAAATGAGCCGCTCCTTCGAGTTCCGCACCAACGGGCTGGTGCTGACCACCGTCATCATCGCGGGCCTGGTCTCGCTGGGGCTTACCGGCAACTACACCTATTTCGGCATCACCCACGCCGCCGTCGTCCGCCCATGGGACTGGGGACTCACCGTGGCCTGCGGCACGCTGGGCGGGCTGGCGGGCGGAGGCTTCTCGCGGCTGATGCTGGAGGGCAGCCGGTTTGCCCGTGCCTGGGTCGCCGCCGATGATGCCAAGCGGCGCTTCGCCTTTCCTCTTGCCTGCGGAATCGTGGTGGCGCTGCTGGGGCTGGCCACGCATGGCGCCACCTTCGGCACTGGCTACGCCCAGGCCCGCGCCGCGGTGGAAGGCCACGCCCCCGGCTGGGATTTCTGGCTGGCCAAGTTCGCGGCCACGCTGGTCACAGCCATTTCCGGCCTGCCGGGCGGCATCTTCGCGCCGTCACTGGCCGTGGGTGCGGGGCTCGGCGCCTGGATGGCGGGGGCCAGCGGCGCCAACCTGGGCGCCGTGCTCGGCATGGCCGGGTATTTCGCCGGAGTGGTACAGGCGCCAATGACCGCCTTCGTCATCATCCTGGAGATGACCGGCAACGACGCCAACGTCATCCCCTTGATGCTGGCTTCCATGCTCGGGTTTGCCGCCTCCAAGCTGGTGGCGCGCGAGCCGCTGTATCATGCCCTGTCGCGTGACTTCCTCAGACCCCTGGCTGGTAGCGCGGATCCCCCGTCCGCCACAGAACAAAAGCCATGATGTCCGCGGTTTCCTGATCGCGCTGGGCGCGGGTGGAGCCGATTCCATGCCCGGCATCGGCATCCACGCGCAGCAACACCGGATTGCCCGAGGCCGTGGCCGCCTGCAGCCGCGCCGCCATTTTCGACGGTTCCCAGGGGGATACGCGCGGGTCGTTCAGCCCGGTGGTGAGCAGCACGGAGGGGTATTTCACCCCCTCATGCACATGCTGGCAGGCATCCATTGCCAGCAGGTCGTGGAAGCCCTGTTCGGTCTTCACCGTGCCGAACTCGGGGATGTTCGGCGGCCCATTGGGCGAGAACTCGCTGCGCAGCGCGTCGGACACGCCCACCATGTCGATCACCACCGCCACCAGATCCGGCCGCTCGGTGAGCAGCCGCCCCACGGTGATGCCACCGGCCGACCCGCCGATAACAGCGGCGCGGCGATGCGAGGTGTAGCCGGCCTGGATGAGGTGCAGCATACAATCCTCGGCGTCCTGCCAGGTGTGGTATTTCTGCGCCTTCTGCCCGGCCAGGTGCCACTCCTCGCCCAACTCGCCGCCGCCGCGCACATGCGCCACGGCGAACACCCCGCCCACATCGAGAAACGGCAGCCAGCGTGCCAGGAAGGCCGGGTCGAGCGTGATGCCGTAGGCGCCATAGGCCTCCAGCAGCAGCGGCGCGGAGCCATTGCGCTTCAGCCCCTTGCGATAGACGATGGAGAGCGGCACGCCCACCCCATCGCGCGCGGCGGCGTACACCTCCTCCGAGGCATAGGGCGTAACATCGATCGGCGGCAGAGGCGCGATGTCCGTCTGCGCCACCGTGCCATCCGGCGCGGCGCGGCAAATGGTTTGGGGCCGCACCCAGGACTCCAGGCCGAACCACGCGCCGTCATGCAGCGTGTCGGCGTAGAACGAATCCTCGTCGATGGCGCCGGGAAACGGCAGCTCCACACGCGTGATCTTGCCATCTGGCCCGAGCCGGCGCAGCCCCGCCAGCCCGGCATCCAACTCGCGGATATACAGCCCGTCTTGCGCTGCCTCGATGGCGCGGATCACCGCCTTGCTCTGCGGCACAACCTCCACCGCATTGGCGATCTGCGGCTTGTCCGCAGTAACTTTCAGTACCTTGTAGTGCGAGGCATGCTTGTGCGTGAGCAGGAAGATCTCCTCCCCGCTCACGGTGAAGCTGGTCACGTCATCCGCTGGATCGCAGATCTTGGCCCAGGCCGGATGCCCGGCGAGCACATCGGCCAGAGGTGCCGCGTAGAGCGTCAACTCATTCTGCACGCCGGTTTCCAGCACGCCGATGGCCACCGGCGACGCGGGTGTTGCGGCGATCCCCGGCGCGTCGATATCCTGCACCGCCACCGCCGCATCCACGCCGCGGCCGAAGAGTTTCACATCCTGGGCCGGGTCGGTATTCAGCCGGTGCAGCCAACACAGGCTGTTCTTCTCGTAATCCAGGCTGTCGGGCGGCACGTCCTGCAGCCGGTTGTAGCAGAACCCCGAGCCATCCGGCAGCCAGCTCGGGCTGGCCCAGTTGGTGCGGTCGATCGTCTCGGGCAGGACAGTGTTCTTCGCCACGTCCAGCACGCGCAGCACCGAGCGTTCCGATCCGCCGCCGGAAATGCCGAAAACAACGTGAGCGCCGTCCGGCGAAGCCTGCCACCAGTCCAGCTCGGCATGCGCGCCGGGTTTGGCGTAGCTGTCCGGGTCAATGAGCAGCGTATCCGCACCCGCCGCGCCGTCACGCATGAACAGCTTCGAGGTATTCGCCCCGGCTGGGCGGCGCTCGATGAACACCGCCTCCCCGCCCGTCTGCACGCTTATCACCATGGCGAGGGCGCCGGTGTTCTTGCTGATTGCGCCGGCGAGGGCGTCGCGCCCCGGAATTGCCGCCAGCACCTTGGCGGCGTACTCCCCCTGGGCGCGTATATAGGCCTGCCATTCCGGCCCTTGCGCCTCCATCCAGCGATAGCGGTCGGTGACCTCATGCCCCCACAGCGTCTCCGTCACCGGTCGCATCGGAGCCACCGGCGGGCAGCTGCCGGGCACGAAATTCACCGGCTGCACGTAAGCCTCGGCCCGCGCGGCGGCGGCCAAAGCGAGGCTGGCGGTGGAGGCGAGAAACGTTCGACGTGTGAAATGCGGCATATCACCTCCTGGCGGAGGGGATATCAGCGCGCGCGGCGCGATGCCGTCAAGGCAGGCAAACGATCAGCGTGGATTCGTCGGCCCCTTCGGCAGTTCGATCTTGTACAGCTGCAGATAATCATTACGCGAGACCAGAAACTGGCTGGAGGACGGGCACGCAGCCGCGCCCTGCGCCGTGGCGCCGCCGTTCCATGCCAGCATCATGCCATCCGGCCGGACCGCCATGGTGGTAAGTACCCCACCCGGTTTCAGCATCACGGATTCATCCAGCGCGCAGACGGCACCTGGCTTAGCCCAAGGATCGGTAACAAGCCGCGCCTGCACCGCAGACTCCACCGCCCCAGGCGGAACCGCCGCCGGAGACAGATTCAGCATGTCACCGACTTGCGCGTCAGACCCTGGTTGCGGCAGCGCGCTATTGATCCCGTGCAGCACCAGAATAACCGCCACGCCAGAGTAGAACATCCGCGCACCTATCAGAAAATGTCTATGAAATTCCACGGCTTTTCTTTGCGGCGCGACGGCCTTGACCACCGGCTTTCCCTGCCGCCGCCGGGGCGGCTTATTGCTATACCTTAACATATGAACCTCGCCATAAAAAATGGCCGCATTTAGAGCAACATGCGTTGAGCTTGAACCGGCCTGGTCAAGCTCAACGCATGAAATTGCACGCTCAGACTTAAAGCTAGAACATTCAGCTAAAAGCTGAATGTTCTAGACGGACACTCACAATGCCTGGAGAGGGTTTACTGCGCCCCGCTCCAAAGTCTGCATTCCGGCCCCGGCAGCGCCGTGCTGTTTATCAATCCTTATGGCTGCGGCACATATTCTCTGAAAACAATATGACCATGCGGCTGCCCTGCTTGGCCAGCACCCGCATCATGCGGCAGCGTGGCGCCAATCGCGTACAGTAGTACAAAAACTACCGCGACGGTGCCAAACAGCCTCAGACGCGTCGGCAAATGGCGGTGAAATTCCTTGGTTTTTTCTTGCTGCACAATGGCCTTGGCCACCGGCGTATTGATATATTGTGACATGCGAACCTCGTCATAAAAGACGAAGCATACTTAGACGGAAGCACATAAAGCCAGGAGACGATTTTCAGCATCCCGGCATAAAGCCAACGTAAATCCTAAGCTACTTTGTTATACATCCTCAACCAGTTCCACGCCCGGCACGAGTTTCATCGCCTGCGCCAGTCTTGGCGAGACATTGTAACCCCCGGGCAGCCAGATATCGAGGCTGCGCTCCACCCCGGTCTTGGGCACCAGCACCACGCGGCCCTTGCCCCTGCCCTCGCGCTCCAGCAGCGACTTGATATGCGGCAGCGCCTCGGTACGGTCGAGCCAGATCTTCATCCCCGCCCCCGCATCAGCGGCCGCTGCGTCGAGCAGGCTGACATCGGCGGCGGTGATGCGCAGGGCCTCACCTTCCATCTTCACGTCGGCGGTCACCAGAAGGGCAACGCCATCTTCCAGAATCTCGCGGCTGCGGTTGAGGACTTCCGAAAACAGCGTGGCCTCGAAACTGCCCTGCATGTCGGAGAGTGTCGCCCACATCATGCGGCTGCCGGTGCGGGTGATGCGCTCCTTCTTCGCCCCCAGCGTGCCGGCGAGCTTGATCCGGCACGCGCCGGCTTCCGCCCGGCGCTGGATCGCCCCGGAGGGCACGACATCCAGCCGCTTGAGCGCCTGCGCGTACATGTCCAGCGGGTGCGCGGAAACGTGGAAACCGATCGCCTCCGCCTCATTGCTCAGCCGTTCCAGCTCCGGCCAGTCGGGGATGTCAGACAGACGGATCTTCTCCGGCTCGCCGCCGCCGAACAGGCCGATCTGCCCGGAGGAGCGCTCCTCCGCCCCGGCCTGCGCGGTGCGCATGACCGTCTCCGCCGAGGCGAAGATTTTCGCGCGATTTTTCTCCAGCGTATCGAACGCCCCGGCCTTGGCCAGGATTTCGATCTGCGCACGGGTCAGCGACTTGGCATCAATACGCGCGGCAAAATCGGAAATGTCCTTGAACGGCTTGCCGCCGCGCGCCTTCACCAGCTCCTCCATCGCACCGACGCCGACGCGCTTGATCGCGCCGAGCGCGTAACGGATGCCGTAGCCGCCATCCTCCAGCGGCTCTGGCTGGAAGTCCGCGCCGGATTTGTTCACATCCGGCGGCAGCACCTTGATGCCCGAGCGCATCGCATCGCCGCGCAGAATCGCCAACTTGTCGGTATTGGTGATGGAGAGCGACATACAGGCCGCGAGTAACGCCACCGTATGGTTGGCGCGCAGATAGGCGGTCTGGTACGAGACCAGCGCGTAGGCGGCGGCGTGTGATTTGTTGAAGCCATAGTCAGCAAACTTCGCCATAAGGTCGAAGATCTCGTTGGCCTTCGCCTCGGTGAATCCCTGCTTCTCGGCGCCTTCGCAGAAGATCTTCCGCTGCGCGTCCATCTCGGCGCGGATCTTCTTGCCCATGGCGCGGCGGAGCAAATCCGCCCCGGCGAGCGTGTAGCCCGCCATCACCTGGGCGATCTGCATCACCTGTTCCTGGTACACGATGATGCCGTAAGTCTCAGCCAGGATGTGATGAATCGCCGGGTCCGGCGCTTCCCACGGCTCGCCGCGCTTGCGGGCGCAGTAATCGGGGATATTCGCCATCGGGCCAGGACGGTTGAGCGCCTGGATGGCGACGAGGTCCTCGAACCTGTCCGGGCGCATCTGCTGCAACGCCGCGCGGTAGCCCGCGGTTTCGAAAGTGAACACACCAGCTGTGTCGCCACGGCCGATCATCTCGTAAGTCTTCCTGTCGTCCAGAGGGATCTTGGAAATATCAAGATCGATCCCCTGCTGCCGCAGGAATTTCAGCGCACGGTCGATGATGGTGAGCGTGGTGAGGCCCAGGAAGTCGAACTTCACCAGCCCCGCCTGCTCCACGTACTTCATCGAGTACTGCGTGACGAGAAGATCAGAGCGCGGATCCTTGTACAGCGGCACCAGTTCGACAAGCGGCCGGTCGCCAATCACCACGCCCGCCGCATGCGTCGAGGCATGGCGATACAGCCCCTCGATCTGCATCGCGATTTCCATAAGCCGCGCCAGGCCCTCATCGGAATCACGCAGCTCGCGCAGCTTGATCTCGCCGTCTATGGCTTCCTTCAGCGTCACCGGCTTGGCGGGGTTGTTCGGGATCAGCTCCGCAACCTTGTTCACCTGGCCATAGGGCAGCCCCAGCACGCGCCCCACGTCGCGCACCGCTGCGCGGGCCTGCAGCTTACCGAAGGTGATGATCTGCGCGACGCGGTTGGCACCGTACTCGCGCGTCACATAGGCGATCACCTCGTCGCGCCGCTCCTGGCAGAAATCGATATCGAAGTCAGGCATGGAGACGCGCTCGGGATTCAAGAAGCGCTCGAACAGCAGCGCATAGCGCAGGGGATTCAAATCCGTGATGCGCAGCGCCCAGGCGACGAGCGAACCCGCGCCCGAACCACGCCCAGGGCCCACGGGAATCTGGTGATCCTTGGCCCACTGGATGAAGTCGGCCACGATGAGGAAGTAGCCGGGGAAGCCCATCTGGACGATGATGCCCAGCTCGAATTCCAGCCGCTTCCAGTATTCCGCTTCCGCCTCGCCACTGATCCCCTCGAAGGCCAACCGCGCGCGCAGCCCTTCCTCAGCCATGGCGCGCACGGTGTCTGCCTCGGACGCCCCTTCACGCACTTTCGGGCAGGTGGGCAGCAACGGCTTGCGGCTTTGCGCCATCACCGCGCAACTCCTGGCAATGGCGATGGTATTGTCGCAGGCATCCGGCAGATCGGCGAACAACTCGCGCATCAGCTTGGCCGGCTTGAACCAGTGCTCGGGCGTTACCCGCCGTCGCTCCTTCTCCGCCAGCACGCGCCCCTCGGCGATGCAGAGCAGCGCGTCATGCGCCTCGTACATCTCCGGCTTGGCGAAGAAGCACTCATTGGTGGCGACGATCGGCAGCGCGAATTTTTCCGCGAGCTGCAAAAAGCCCGGCTCCACCGCCGCCTCAATCGCCTCGCCATGGCGCTGGATCTCCACCGCGATCCGCCCGGCGAACGCCTCGGCCAACGCGGCGAGATACGCCTCCGCCTCGGCCATC
>Ga0335070_10009560_pt1 | contig 11350 bp, 8 predicted proteins | sample Lox_Sample_13_FD_206722 | JGI IMG/M metagenome (GOLD analysis project Ga0335070, IMG submission 206722) | Soil microbial communities from Loxahatchee National Wildlife Refuge, Florida, United States - Lox_Sample_1.3 | ecosystem: Environmental > Terrestrial > Soil > Wetlands | place: USA: Florida... | reverse complement strand
CCGCCGCGGGCCTGCGCGGCGAGCTCGGCGGCGAGCGCCTGCGCCGCCGCGGCGCCGGCCGCGTCGAGCGGCGTGCCGAGCGTGCCGCGGCGCACGCTGCGCGGCTCGGCGAGGCCGATGCCGACTGCCGACAGCACGCCTGCCAGCGGGTGGATGACGATCGTGCCGATGTCGAGCGCCTCTGCGACCCTGCAGGCGCACTGCGGCCCGGCGCCGCCGAAGCAGGCGAGCGCGAAGCGCGCCGGGTCCTGGCCGCCCTGCAGGCTCACGTGCTTGATCGCGTTTGCCATCGTGTCGACGGCCACCGTCAGGAAGCCCTCGGCGACCGCCTCGGCGCCGGTCGGCGTGCCGGTGGCTGCGCTCACCTCGGCGGCGAGCGCGGCGAAGCGCGCGCGCACCACCGCCGCGTCGAGCGGCGCGTCGCCGCCGGGGCCGAAGGCCGACGGCAGCCGCGCCGGCACCAGCCGCCCGAGCAGCACGTGGCAGTCGGTCAGCGACAGCGGCCCGCCGCGACCGTAGCTCGCCGGGCCCGGCACGGCGCCGGAGGAGTCCGGCCCGACCGCCAGCCGGCCGTCGGCGAAGCGCAGCACCGAGCCGCCGCCGGCGGCGACCGTGTGCACGTCGAGTGCCGGCAGCGCGAGGCGTACGCCGCCGACCACGAGCTCGGTGCGGCGCGGGTAGGCGCCGTCGTACAGCGAGACGTCGGTGGAGGTGCCGCCCATGTCGAAGCCGATCAGCCGCTCGAAGCCGGCCGCGCGGCCGGTCGCGACCATGCCGACCAGGCCGCCGGCCGGGCCCGACAGCACGCCGTTGGTGCCGCGAAAGGCCGCCGCCGGCGCGAGCCCGCCGTGGCTCTGCATGAGTTCGACGCGGATCGCGGGGCCGAGCGCCGCGAGGTCGGCGGCGAGCGTCGCGAGGTAGCGGCCGATCAGCACCGCGAGGTAGGCGTCGGCGACCGTGGTCTGGCCGCGCGGCACCAGGCCCTCGATCGGCACGACCTCGTGCGACACCGCGACCGCGGCGAAGCCCACCGCCCGCGCCAGGCGCGCGCAGGCCTGCTCGTGCGCCGGGTGGCGCCAGCCGTGCATCAGCACGATCGCGACGCTCTCGCAGCCGGCGTCACGCGCCGCGGCCAGCGCCGCCGCGAGCGGCGCCTCGGCGAGCGGCTCGAGGACGGTGCCGGCGGCGTCGATCCGCTCGCGGGCCTCGATGACGGTGGCATAGAGCGGCGCCGGCAGCTCGATGTGCCGCCGGAACAGCTGCGGCCGCTCCTGGGTGCCGATCGCGAGCGCGTCGCCGAGCCCGGCGGTGGTCACGAGCGCGGTGCGGGCGCCACTGCGCTCGAGCAGCGCGTTGGTCGCGACGGTCGTGCCGACGCGCACGCAGTCGATCGTCGCGCCGTCGCCGCCGTGGCGCTCGAGCAGCAGCCGGATGCCGGGCACGGTCGCGTCGGCGTAGCGGCCCGGCAGCGCCGACAGCAGCTTCAGGGCGAGCAGCGCGCCGTCCGGCCGGCGGCCGACGACGTCGGTGAAGGTCCCGCCGCGGTCCACCCAGAACTGCCAGCCGCCGGCCATCAGCGCGGCGCGAGGCCGAGGCGCGCGCGGCCGGCGGCATCGAGCGCCGCGAGCCGCTCGTGCGCGTGCCGGTAGCCGGCCTCGATGGCGCGCCCGAAGGAGCGCCAGCTCAGCAGGTCGATGTCGGCGAGCGGCGGCTGCAGCAGCAGGTCGGTGAGGCGGCGGCCGGCGGCGGTGGCGGCGTCGCTGTTGACCATGCCGGCGCGCCACAGGATCTGCAGGATCGTCGGCCGCTGCTTGTGGCGCCGGAACCAGCCGAGCAGCTTCCACAGCGGCGGCAGGTCGACGTCCTGGATGTCGGAGGTGAAGGTCGTGTCGCTGCCGACGTCGACGCCGATGACGACCCCCGGATGGAACGCGCGCATGACGTCGACCGGCATGTTGTTGATCGCGCCGCCGTCGACGTGCACCTCGCCGTGGTGGAACACCGGCGGCAGCACGCCGGGGATCGCCACCGAGGCGCGCAGCCAGCGCCACAGCTCGCCGGCGCGGTGCACGCTGCCGCGCCCGGTGGTGAGGTTCGCCGAGACCGCGTAGAAGGGCAGCGGCAGGTCCTCGATCGCGGTCGCGCCGAACTCCTGGCGCAGCAGCCGGCTCACCTTGCGGCCGGCGACCAGCGACACGATCGGCAGGGTGTAGTCGTTGAGCGGGTTGGTCGCGACGAAGGTGCGGTGGAAGCGCTCGACCATCTCCTCGGTGGTCCAGCCGGCGGCGACGCCGGCGCCCATGATCGCGCCCATGCTGGTGCCGCCGACGAGGTCGATCGCGACGCCGGCCTCGCGCAGCGCGCGCACGACGCCGATGTGCGCGAAGCCGCGCGCGCCGCCACCCGACAGCACCAGCCCGACCGCCTGGCCGGTCAGCAGGCGCGCCACCCGCGCCACGTCCGGCGCGCCGCGCACGTGGTGGTGCGGCACCGCCGGCATCTGCGCACACCAGCGCGCCGCGGCACCCGCCTCGATGCGCTCGTCGTGCAGCAGCACGAGCTCGGCGCGCGCGCTCACCGAGCCGCGGCCGAGGTCGCCGGCGGCCAGCGGCCAGGGCGCCGCCGCCGCCTCGGCCCGCGCCACGAACAGCAGCGAGTCGGCCTGCCGTACGCAGAGCTTGCTCCAGCTGGTGGGCCCCGGGTCCGCGACGTAGACCACGTAGTCGTTGGCGCTCTCGATGCGGTGGAACCAGGCGCTGGTGTGGTCCGCGCCGCGCACGCTCCAGACGAGCTCGGCGCGGCCGTGGCCGCCGAGCGCGGCGACGAGCTCGGTGGCGAAGCCGCCGACGTCGACCTCGATGCTCTGCGGCAGCACCGTGAAGGTGCGCGTGCCGGCGTGCCCTGCGCCGCGCTCGCTCGACTCGAGCCGCTCGACCACGAGCTGCGCGACCCGCAGCATCGCCGCCGGGTGGCGCAGGATGACGCGGTCGAAGGACTCGCGCGGCAGCCGCGCCAGGTCGCTGTCGCGCAGCGCGCGCACCGTCGCGCTGCGCGGGTGGCCCGACAGCAGCCCCATCTCGCCGACGGTCTCGCCGGCGGTGATCCGGCCGAGCAGCCGCGGCGCCTCGCCGCCGGAGTAGGCGCCGAGGCAGCCGGCGATCAGCAGGTACATCGCGTCCGGGGCCTCGCCGGCCTCGAACAGCGTCGCGCCGCCCGGCAGCGACAGCGACTCGAGCTCGGCCGAGATCGCCGACAGCGTCGGCCGGTCGAGGCCGCGGAAGATCGGCGACGACTCGAGGAGCGCGAGCGGGTCGCCGCGCAGCACCAGCGTTTCGCCGGGATCGCCGTCCATTCCCACCTCTGGCCGAGTGCTCTACATTACCCCGGTTCCGCCCCCGCCGGCGGGGCGGCGGGCCCGGGAGTCGATCCGAGGTGGACGCGATGCGGCAGGCGAAGCGCGCGCCGGCACCGGCGCCGAGCGCGGCGGTCGAGGCGATCTGGCGCGTCGTCGCGGCGCTGCCGCGCGGCAGCGTCTCGACCTACGGCGGCATTGCGGCGCGCGCCGGCCTGCCGCGGCGCGCCCGGCTCGTCGGTCACGCGCTCAAGGTGGCGCCGGCGGCGCTGAAGCTGCCGTGGCACCGCGTCGTCGGCGCCGGCGGGCGGATCGCGTTCCCGCCGGGCAGCGCCGCGCACCGCGAGCAGCGCCGCCGGCTGCGCGCCGAGGGCGTGGCGGTCGCGCGCGGCCGGGCCCGCCTGCCGCCGGCGCACGACCTCGACGCCCTGCTGTGGGGCGGCGCGCGCTGATAAGATCCGCGCTCGCGGAGCGAGGCAACCCCAGAATGCGCCGACACGTCGTCTTCTCGCACGGCAAGGAAAGCGGGCCGTGGGGCGCGAAGATCTCCGCGCTCGCGGACATCGCGCGCAGCGAGGGCTGGGCGGTCGAGTCGGTCGACTACCGCGGCCTCGACGACCCGCACGAGCGCGTCACGCGCCTGCTCGGCTACTGCCGCGAGTTCCAGGGGCGGCTCGTGCTGGTCGGCTCCAGCATGGGCGGCCACGTCTGCACCGCGGCCTCGCGCCTGCTGCGCGCCGGCGGCCTGTTCCTGCTGGCGCCGGCCTTCTACATGCCGGGCTTCGAGGACCAGACGCCGGTGCCGGCCGACTGCCCGATCACGATCGTCCACGGCTGGCGCGACGACGTCGTGCCGGTCGAGAACAGCATCCGTTTCGCGCGCGAGCACCGCGCGACGCTGCACGTGCTCGACACCGACCACCGGATGCAGGACCGGATCCGCGAGATCGGCTACCACTTCGAGTACTTCCTGGTCACGCTCGACAAGTTCGGCGGGCCCTGAGCGCCCGCGCGGAGGTTCACGCATGCCGCTGCACCGCTGCCTGCCGATCGTCCTCGGCCTCGCGCTCGGCATCGCCGGCTGCGGCGCCGAGCCGCCGCCGCCGAAGCCCGCGCCGACGGTGTTCGACCCGCTCTTGAAGAAGAAGGAGACCGTGCCGGCCGCCGTCGAGGCTGCCCAGGCGCAGCACGACGCCGACACGCGCCGGCAGATCGAGGAGGCGGAGGGCTCGCCGCCGCCCGAGGCGCGGCGGTGAACCCGGCCGGCTGGGTCGTCTACATCGTCGAGAACGAACGCGGCGCCCTCTACACCGGCATCACCACCTCGCTCGAGCGCCGCCTCGCCGAGCACGGCGGTGCCGGCGGCCGCGGCGCGCGCTTCTTCCGCCTCGGCCGCCCGAAGCGGCTGGTCTACTCCGAGGCCGCCGCCGACCGGCAGGGCGCGCTCAGGCGCGAGGCGCAGATCAAGCGCCTCGACCGACGCGCCAAGCTCGCGCTGATCGGCGCCCCGGGCCGCAGCCGGCCGTGACCGGATTGCTCGGCCTCGACCGCTCGCTGCTGTGGCTCACCGCCCGCATCGTGGGCCTGTGGGTGCGGCCGACGCCGCTGCCGGTCGACGAGGCCGAGCGGCTGCGCGGCCGCGGCCGGCGCGTGCTGTACGTGCTCGAGCAGCAGTCGCTGACCGACCTGATCGCGCTCAGCCTCGTCGGCAGCTCGCTTGGCCTGCCGGCGGCGGCGCGGCGCTTCGCGCTCGGCGCCGCGCGCGAGCCGCGCGCCGCGCTGTTCCTCGAGCGGCGCCGCGGCTGGATCCGCAAGCGGCCGGACCGCCGCATCCCGGAGCGGCTGCTGCGCATCGTCACCGCGGCGCTGGTCGCGGGCGACTGTGAGCTCGACCTCGTGCCGGTGTCGGTGTTCTGGGGCCGGGCGCCGACCAAGACCGAGAGCTCGTGGTTCCGGCAGCTGTTCCGCGAGGACTGGACGCTGGTCGGGCCGTTCCGCCGGCTGCTGTCGACGCTGGTCAACGGCCGGCGCACGCTGGTGCGCTTCGGCGAGCCCGTCTGCCTCGCCGAGTTCACGGCGCCGGACGGCGAGCCGCGGCGCAGCGCGCGGCGCGCCGTGCGCGCGATGCGCGTCGAGTTCCGCAACGCCCGCGCCGCGGTCATCGGCCCCGACCTCTCGCACCGCCGCACGGTGATCGCCGAGGTGCTGGCCAAGCGCGCGGTGCGGGCCGCGGTCGCGCTCGAGATCCGCGACAAGCACCTGACGCGCCGCGAGGGGCTGCTGCTCGCGCGCCGCTACGCGCTCGAGATCGCCGCCGACTACTCGCCGCGCTTCGTGGTGTTCATGGAGGGCCTGCTGACGCGCGTCTGGAACCGGCTGTACGACGGCGTCGAGGTGCTGCACGCCGAGCGGCTCGAGCTCGCCTCGCAGGGCGCGCAGCTCGTCTACGTGCCCTGCCACCGCAGCCACATGGACTACCTGCTGCTGTCGTACGTCATCTACACGCGCGGCTACGCGGTGCCGCACGTGGCCGGCGGCGTCAACCTCAACCTGCCGGTGGTCGGCCGCTTCCTGCGCAAGGGCGGCGCGTTCTTCCTGCGCCGCACCTTCCGCGGCAACCCGGTCTACCCGATCGTGTTCATGACGTACCTCGGCGTCATGATGGCGCGCGGCCACCCGATCGAGTACTTCATCGAGGGCGGCCGCAGCCGCACCGGGCGGCTGCTGCGGCCGAAGACCGGCATGCTGGCGATGACGCTGCGCAGCTTCCTCGCCGACCCGTCGCGGCCGGTGCTGTTCATGCCGGTCTACTTCGGCTACGAGCGGCTGGTCGAGGCCGAGACCTACATCGGCGAGCTGTCCGGCCGGCCGAAGCAGAAGGAGACGGTACGCGGCCTGGTCGGCGCGCTGCGCGTGCTCCGCAAGCGCTTCGGCCGCGTCTACGTCAGCTTCGGCGAGCCGATTGCGCTCGCCGAGCACCTCGCGCGCACCGCGCCCGAGTGGCGGGGCGCGCGCGTCGAGGCGCGCCCGGCCTGGCTCGGCGACGCCGTCGACTCGCTGGCCGTCGCGATCCAGGCGCGCATCAACGCGACCGCCGCGATCTCGCCGGTGGCGCTGCTCGGGCTCGCGCTGCTGTCGGCGCCGCGCCAGGCGATGCCGGAGCTGGACCTCGTGCGCCAGCTCGAGCTCTACCGCCGCCTCGCGGCGCGCGCGCCGTACTCGGGCGACGTCTGGTGCACGCCGCTCGACGGCGAAGCGATCGTCGCCTACGGCCGCACGATGGGGCTGATCGAGTCCGTGCCGCACGCGCTCGGCCCGATCGTGCGCATGAGCGAGGCGAGCGCGGTGCTGTCGGCCTACTACCGCAACAACATCGTCCACGCCTTCGCCTTCCCGTCGCTGATCGCCTGCGCCTTCCTCAACAATGCGGCGATGCGCACCGAGGACGTACAACGTCTCGCGTGGCGCATCTATCCGTACATCGCGCAGGAGCTGTTCCTGCGCTGGCCGGAGGAGGAGGTGGCGGGCGTCGTCGACGAGCTGCTCGAGGCGCTCGCCGACCTCGGCCTGCTCGAGCGCAGTGCCGATCGCTCGGTGTGGCGCCGGCCGCGCACCGGCACCGCCGAGGCGGTGCAGCTGTCGGTGCTGGCGCACGCGACCCTCGACGTCATCGAGCGCTACTACCTCGCGATCGCGCTGCTGGTGCAGGCGGGGCGCGAGGCGATCACGCAGGACGCGCTGGAGAGCCGCTGCCAGCAGATGGCGAGCCGGATGTCGCTGCTGTACGAGCTGCGCTCGCCGGAGTTCTTCGACAAGGCGCTGTTCCGGGAATTCCTCGACCTGCTGCGCGCGCGCAACGTGATCCGCACGGTCCCCGGCGGCCAGCTCAGCTACGATGAGGCGTTGCTCGAGGTCGCCTCCGACGCGCAGCTCGTGCTCTCCGAACAGATCCGGCACAGCATCCTGCAAGTGACTGCCGCATAAGCGCGCGATGGCCGAGCGCTTTTGCACTGCAAGATGCAGTCTTGTCTCGTTTCGCGACCTATCGCGCGCCGCCGGCCCGGCTATACTTCGCCTCCGCAACGCTCTGCCGCGGCTCCCGCTTGGGTTGAAGACGCAACACGCGTGCCCGGGTCCGGGGTGCGGTAGCGACGGCGCCGGAGCCGCACCGGTCGCGCCCGCACGCGGACACAACGCGGCATTGGCAAGTCACTGGGGTAAAGATCAATGAACAGGCAATCGGCGCGCCCGCTCACGACCGACCTTCGCCTCGTCGTCTCCGCCGCGCTCGCGCTGTTCGCGCTCGGCACCGGCGTGCCGGCGAACGCGATCGACATCCAGACCGACAACGGCTGGACCGGCAGCTTCGACACGTCGATCTCCTTCACCGAGGGCTGGCGCGTCAAGAGCCAGGACTCCTCCCTGATCGGCATCCCCGAGGGCGGCACGGCGCGCAACGTCAACGCCGACAACGGCGATCTCAACTACCGCACCGGCCAGCCGTTCACCCAGGCGCTGAAGCTGGTGATGGAGCTGTCGCTCAAGTACCAGAACTACGGCATGTTCGCGCGCGGCTCGGGGCTCTATGACTACCAGGTCATGGACCAGAACACCGACCGCACGCCGATCAGCCACGACGCGAAGGAACTCGCCGGTCGCTACACGCGCCTGCTCGATGCGTTCGTGTTCGGCAAGTGGACGGTCGGCGACGGTCACGAGCTCGAGCTGCGGGCCGGCAACCAGGTGGTCAACTGGGGCGAGAGCCTGTTCTTCGCCAGCGGCCTGACGGGCGTCAACGCGATCGACGTCGCCGCGCTGCATTCGCCGGGCACCGAGCTGAAGGAGGCGTTCTGGGCGCAGCCGATGCTGCGCGCCACCTTCGGCTTCTCGCAGCACGTGTCGGCCGAAGCCTTCTACATGTTCGACTGGCGCCGCACGCAGCTCGACCCCGAGGGCACCTACTTCTCCGGCAACGACTTCGTCTCGCCCGGCGGCTTGCAGCAGTTCATCGGCTTCGGCGCCTACTCGGACCAGGGCGTCGACTTCACGCCGCTCGGCGGCAAGCTGATCCCGAACTTCTGGGCCACGCCGCGCGCGCCGGACGTGACGCCGAAGAAGAGCGGCCAGGGCGGCGCGGCGCTGCGCTTCCACCTGCCGGAGCTCGGCAGCGGCACCGAGATCGCGCTCTACGCGATGCAGTACGCGAGCCGCACGCCGGTGGTCAGCACGCGCAGCGGCACGCAGGCGGGCGTCGGCAACGCCATCGCCGCGGTCGCGGCCGTGCGCTACACGGCGCAGGCGCTCGCATCCGGCCTGCCCACCGGGACCGCGGTCGCGATCGGCACGGCCGCAGGCCAGCAGGCTGCGCTGCAGTACGGCGGCACCATCAGCCAGACGACGCTGCAGGAGTACGCGACGATCGGCGCCAACACCTACCTCGGCGGCGGCAACGTCAACGGCCAGGCCGGGCAGCTGGCCAACCACGAGTACATCGAGACCAACCAGTTCTTCGCCGAGTATCCGGACAAGCTGCAGACCTTCGCGGTGTCGTTCAACACCCAGCTCGGCACGACCGGCATCGCGCTCGCCGGCGAGCTCGACTACCGCCACAACACGCCGCTGCAGTACGACGGCTCCGAGCTCGTGTTCGCGGCCGGCACGACCCTCGAGGCGGCGCTGCTGCCGCTGCAGGGGCTGACGGCGCCGGGCGTGTGCACGTCCGCGTTACCGACGCTCGTCGACTGCGGCCAGCTCGCGCAGAACCACGTGCCGTACGCGCCCGGTGCCTACATCCAGGGCTGGGGCCGCTACGACGTCTGGCAGCTGGAGCTGAACGCCCAGAAGTCGCTGCCGCCGATGCTCGGCGCGCAGCTCGTCTACCTGCTGCTCGAGGCGGGCCTGACCGACGTCCCCGGCCTGCCCAACAAGACCAGCGGCGGCCCGAACGGCAACGGCCTGCTGCTCGCCGGCAGCGGCAACAACCTGCCCGGCAACGCGGCCGTGGCCTACGCCCAGGGCGCGAGCGGCGGCGCGACCGAGCCGCTCGACCGCTTCGCCGACCAGTACTCGTGGGGCTACGTCGCGGTGCTGGCGCTCGACTACCCGAGCCTGGTCGGCCCCTGGAACGTCACGCCGAAGATCGTCTGGCGGCAGGACATCAAGGGCACGAGCCCGCTGGGCGGCAACTTCGTCGAGGGCAGCCACGTACTCGGCATCGACATCAACGCCAACCTGCAGAACCGCTGGGACCTCGATCTCAGCTACGCGGCCTACGGCGGTGGCAATCACTACAACCAGCTGCGGGACCGCGACTACATCGCGGCGACCGTCAAGTTCTCGTTCTGAGGGGACAACAACATGCAACTTGCAAAGTTCGCCGCCGCCGCAGCGCTGGCCGTCGCACTCGCCCCCGCAGCCGTCACGCACGCCGCCGTCAGTGCCCAGGAGGCCGCCCGCCTCGGCGCCGACCTGACGCCGCTGGGCGCCGAGAAGGCCGGCAACGCCGACGGCAGCATCCCCGCCTGGGACGGCGGGCTGTCGTCGCCGGCCAAGGCGGGCTTCCCGAATTTCGCCTCGCCGGGACGCGCGCCGGATCCGTTCCCGAACGACAAGCCGCTCTTCAAGATCACCGCCGCCAACATGGCGCAGTACGCCGACAAGCTCACCGAAGGCGAGAAGGCGATGCTGCGCCAGTACAAGGACACGTTCTTCCTGAACGTGTACCCGACCCGGCGCAGCGCGGCCTCGCCGCAGCGGATCTACGACGCGATCAAGCGCAACGCGACCACCGCGCAGCTCGCCACCGGCGGCAACGGCTTCACCGGCGCCGTCGAGGGCATCCCGTTCCCGATCCCGAAGCAGGGCGTCGAGGTGTTCTGGAACCACGTCGTGCGCTATCGCGCCGACGCCGCCGCCCGCGACATCGGCCAGGCCGCCGTGACCGCGACCGGCAGCTACAACATGGTGAAGTTCCACGACGAGTTCCTGGTCGTGTACTCGCTGCCGAACGCGAAGGAGTCCGAGCTCGACAACGTGATCCTGTACTTCACGCAGGAGACGATGGCGCCGGCGCGCATCGCCGGCGACATCCTGCTGGTGCACGAGACGCTCGACCAGTCGAAGGAGAACCGGCGCGCCTGGATCTACAACCCGGGCCAGCGGCGCGTGCAGCGCGCGCCCAACATCGCCTTCGACAACCCCGGCACCGCGGCCGACGGCCTGCGGACCGCCGACCAGTTCGACATGTACAACGGCAGCCCCGAGCGCTACGACTGGAAGCTGGTCGGCAAGAAGGAGATGTACGTCCCCTACAACTCCTACAAGCTGCACTGGGCCAAGGTGAAGGCGGACGACGTCATCCGGCCGCTGCACATCAACCAGGACCTCGCCCGCTACGAGCTGCACCGCGTCTGGGTCGTCGACTCCGTGCTGAAGCCCGGCCAGCGGCACATCTACAAGCGTCGCACGCTGTACGTCGACGAGGACTCGTGGCAGATCATCGGCGTCGACTGCTACGACAACCGCGACCAGCTGTGGCGCGTGCAGGAGGGCCACGGCATCAACTGGTACAACGTGCCGACCTTCTGGACGACGATGGAGATGACCTACGACCTGCAGTCGCGCCGCTACCTGGCGCTCGGCTTCGAGGACCGGGTCGATAAGTCCATCGACTTCGGCGTCAAGCGGACGCTGCGCGACTACACGACGCTGGCGCTGCAGAGCCGCGGGACGCGCTAGCGCGCCGGCTCGGACGCCAGCGCTGCCACGGGCCGGCCGCGGGCAGCGCGCCGGCCCCTCCTGCCCGCGAGACGATGGAACCCGCCGTGCGCTCGCTGATTCTGACTGCGATCCTGCTGCCGGCGCTCGCCGCCGGGGACGCGCCGCCCGGCGCGGAGCGCCCGGAGCCGGCGGTGATCGCGCCGCTGGCGGCCGCCTCGCTGCTGCTCGACGTCAAGGCGCTGCCGGACCGCCACCTGGTGGCGGTCGGGGAGCGCGGCG
>Ga0335070_10009558_pt1 | contig 11350 bp, 5 predicted proteins | sample Lox_Sample_13_FD_206722 | JGI IMG/M metagenome (GOLD analysis project Ga0335070, IMG submission 206722) | Soil microbial communities from Loxahatchee National Wildlife Refuge, Florida, United States - Lox_Sample_1.3 | ecosystem: Environmental > Terrestrial > Soil > Wetlands | place: USA: Florida... | reverse complement strand
GACCTGCGCCCCGCCATGGGAACCGGCGCCACCAACGGAGTTTTGGGTTCGATCGTCGTGGTGGGCCATAAAGCCTACGTTCTGCCTCAACAGACCGATTTCAACCGTCCCGCAGCCGCGGTGGTGGATCTCAGGACGTTCACTGTGAAGCCCATACCGGTTCCGCCCGGGTTCCTCAATGGGAGCCTCAACGGAAACCCAAACGGCGCCGCCACCCCCGATGGCAAGACTGTCGCGATGATTGAAGATTACAACTCCGATGGCACACCTCATCTGCTCCTGATTAATACCTCGACCGACCGGGTCGTAGACGATTTCCTCTTGTCGGCCGACCCGGCTGGTTTGTTGATTACCCCGGTGAACACTTACGGGAGCATTTGGGGCTATTTACTCGGCACCGGCGGCGACGGCAAATTCGCGGCTTATGTGCTCGACCTGAACCCTCAAAATGGCACCTTCGGTCAAATCCTGCCGGCCACCGAAGTTCCCTTGAATTCCTTCCTTGGCCAGGGTCAACTTACGGCCGCCGCCCTCAGTGGAAACGGGGGCAAGCTGGTGGTCGGCGGGCTCAGGCCCGGGACATCCAATCCCAATCCGAACGTCGTCGAGGTCGACACTGGCTTGATGTTCACCAATCCCGGCGGCGCAATTGTCGGGCACGCCACCGTCGCCGGCGGGGTCAGGCCATACGGAATCTCCGTCGCGACGGTGACCACAACGCCGCCCCTCACCGCCCCAACGGTGACGAGTGTTACCGGGCCCATTAACAACAGTGTTGCCAACACCATTACCGTGACGGGCACGAACTTCAACCCGGGTGCGATGGTGCGCATCGGCACGATGCCCCCGATTCCAGCGACCGGAATTACTTCCACCAGCCTGCAAGTCACGGTGCCACAAAATGCTCCAGCCCAGGCGGGCCTCGATGTCATCGTCACCAACCCGGGCACCGGCGGCCCGCGATCACAGCAATACCAGAGCGGAGTACTGCCGGCAGGATTGACCATAACCGCCAATCCCGCTTTCGTTCCGCTGCACCAGTTTGCCTCCCTGAGTGCCTCTGACCGCACAGTTGCCCTCTATGAGCCGGCCCAGGGGACGATGATTAACGTTCCCAATGCGGTGGTTCCTGCGGGAATCACCTTCAACGCCGACGGGGCCGAAATCTACGGCGCCGCCGCCGGAAAGCGTGGATTCGTCGGCTCCCCTCGGGCCGTCTCCTGGAGCACGGCGGACGATACCGTCACTGCCCAGGTTCCATTCACCGGCGGGTTTGGCGCGGGAAACCTCGGGTCCGCTGCCATTGCGGCCAGCGTGAACCCTGCCAACGGCAACGCCGTGGTTTTCGTTCCCATCACCACCCGTGTCAGCAACTTGAATGATGTGGCGCTGGAGATGGTGGACACCAACTCGTCCTCGGGAAACTTCAACACCGTCCTGCAAACTATCAGTCTCGGATTGGGCTTGGCGAACAACCAGGGTCTGCAAATCTACAGCGCCGCTGCCACCCCCAACGGCAAGTACGTTTACGTCAACTTCATCTACAACGATGGAATGGGTGTGAACTACTTTTATAAAGTCGCGATTTTCGACGTCGTGCATGGCGTGGCAACCACGTTCAACACCGGCGCGCTCGGCGTCGCGCAATTGCAATACTTTATGAGCGTCACGCCTGACGGCCAGTCTCTGCTGATGACTGGATACAGCGCTAATCCTGCCGCCGGGCCTATCGCCGTGCTCGATATCAGCCAGAACCCATTGCTCCCGGTAACGGTTGCGACCATCGCTGGAACACCCCCGTCCAGCTTGGGAACCGCGGGTGCATTCTATTTCAGCAGTTGGCAGGTGATCGGCAATCGGCTGCTTGCTTTGGACGCCTACAGCCAGGGTGTCATGGTGGCCTTCAATTTCGATCGCACTCACTCGAATTTCAGTCAATTGGGGACGTATAGTTTTGGGAGCCCTCAGGCCGTGAGCAGTTACATAGGCGTGTCGCCGGACGGAGCGCTGATTTACGTGCCCACCGCGGACGCGCTCGCGGTGCTCGACGCTAATAAGCTGGCCAGTGGACAAAATTCGCTCATTACCAACATCGGAGCCTTCCGCGCGCCTCGGCAAGCTGCCGTCAGCCCTGTTCCCTTCAACCCTGCGTCGCTTCAGGTCTCGACCACCTCACTGCCGTCGGGCACCCAGGGCGTTGCCTACAGCGCGTCGCTGGCCGCTACCGGCGGAGTTCCGCCCTATGTCTGGAGTATTGCCTCTGGCAGTTTGCCGTCCGGTTTGGCCCTGAGCAGCTCCGGCGCCATCACCGGAATCCCCAGTGGTGCCACTGGGCCATCGAACTTCACCGTCAAGGTGACCGACACGAAGTCGCATACGGCCACCAGCGTTACTCTGACCATCACCATCCAGCCGGGCACGCCGCTGTCAATCATCACCACCTCGCTGCCGTCCAGTCCTGTGAATGTTCCTTATTACGCCGTTTTGGCGGCTACCGGCGGGGTTCCTCCCTACACCTGGAGCATCACCTCCGGCAGCCTGCCGACAGGCATGAATCCCTTGTCGTCCAGCGGTGTCATCTCGGGTACTCCCACGCTCAGCGGCACTTATCCGTTCACCGTCCAGGTCACGGACTCGGCGGCCAGTCCGAACCATAAATCGCAACCACTGAGCATCCTGGTCAATAGCTATGGAAATACTTCACTCCTCTCCGGAACCTACGCCTTCCAATTGGATGCTTTCACCCAGTCGGCAGGTCAGGCGGCGTACCTTGGCAGTTTTGTCGCCGATGGCAACGGCAACATTACCAGCGGCACAGTTGACATCAACGCCGTCAACGCAGGCCCGTTCTCGTATTCGTTGTCCGGCAATTACTCGATAGCGGGGACCGGCTTCGGCACCATCAACCTCACCATCAACGGCCAGCCCCTCGTGCTGGCGTTTGTCCTTTCCTCCACCGGCAACGGCAGAATCATCGAATACGACGACACCACCGGAAATGGCAACCGCGGCTCGGGCCTTCTGCTGAAGCAGGATACGACTGCGTTCAGCCTGAGCAAGATCAGCGGTACCTACGTCTACGGCTTCGTCGGCGCGGATAAACAGGCCAATCGGTTCGCCAATGTCGGCGAATTCCATGCAGATGGGGCCGGCAATATCAGCAGCGGCCTGGGCGACGAGAATGACAGTGGAGACACGGGCAGTTACACCTTCAGCGGAACACAGTCTGCGGTCAACTCCACTACCGGACGCACCACCGGGGTGTTCACCGGCACCTTCGGCACCTCGCACCTGACGACCTATGTCGTCAATAGCAGTCAGTTGTTGATGATGGAAACGGACTCGGTGCAGAGCACGGGTACACCGTTGCAGAGCGGTACGGTTCTGCTGCAAACCGGCTCCGGATCTTTCAACAATGGTTCCATGAACGGCGTGAGCGTGATCACCGACCAGGACTTGGATGTCAAAGGCGGCGGCGCGGAAGCCTTTCTCGGATTTCTCACCACCGACGGTGCCGGCAACTGGAGCGTATTTCTGGACCAGAATAAGGGCGGCACGCTCACTCAGCAATCCGACGCGGGGCGGTACTCCGTGGCGTCCAACGGGCGCATGACGCTGGGAAGCCAAAGTCCCATCTTCTACCTGGTGAGCCAAAACCAGGCCTTCTTTATCGGAACCGACCAGAGTGTCGAGTTTGGATTCCTCGATCCGCAGACTGGGGGGCCTTTTTCCAATGCCTCTCTCACCGGCACTTTTGCCGGAGGAACTCTTCCCCTGGTTGATAACAATGGGTCGAATGAAGTGACCAACGGATCGACGGACGGCGCCGGCAACGTTTACGTCAACAGCGAGAACAGCGGTGGCTCCGGCTTGGGGCAAGACCTCGGCCAGCAGGATACTTATAACTTCGCTCCCAATGGGAGAGGTACCCTGCCGGACGGCTCGATTTTGTATCTGATTTCACCTACCAAGTTCGCCTTGTTGGAGAAAGGCCAGAACCCCAAGATTAGTGTTTATGAGCACTGAAGTCTGTCTCAACTGTGGGCACTGAAATAAAGATTCAGCGGCGGCCAGTGTGGCGCCTCCGTAATCGGTTCTGAAGTGAGGTTTTGGGTTCGCTAAATTCGCTAAGCTTCCGGGAGATGAAACCATGAAGAGAGTATTGCTCGCTACAGCTTGCCTGCTGGTGATGAGTTCGCTCGCGCTGGCACAGGCCAACACCGCCACCACCCACTCCAATGCTGCCACGAGCAAGCAACCTCGGAAGCAGCGCAGTGTACGCATTAACGCAGGTCTGCAATGCGGCAACGACCCCATCCTCCCGACCGACGGAACGACCATTTACGACTTTGTGGACGTCAGCGGCCAGGGCACCGGCACCAACTACTACCTGGTCCACCTCAAGGACGGCCACTCTTATAGCGCCGAGGTATACGACTCGACGGACTCGGCGATCTCTGCCACGGCGCAGATGGTGCTGTATGCGCCGGGGTGCGGTAGTACCCTGCCCACCACCGATGTGGCCAATATCGATCCCGATCTCAGCAACGATTTCGCCGACCGGATCTCCTGGATCCAGGCGGGTGACTCGGACGCCATCCTCGCCGTAATCAATCCCGACCAAATTAATTACTACGTCTACAACGTTCGCATCGTGGACACCACCCTGCACAATCCGCGCTGGAGCACCTTCAACGGATTCATCACCCAATATGCGTTGGTCAACAACACGGAATTTCCTATAACCGGCAACCTTACGGTGTACGACAATACCGGCGTTGTGTTGATCTCGCGGACCGGCATCTCGATTCCGGCCGGTGGCGAGAATTTCCAGACTGTCTCGACACCACCGAACCATTTCGGCTTTGCTACCTTCGGATTCGTTGGTCCGGCGGGGGCGATCACCGCGGACGCCTATTTCATCAACGGCAACGCCACCGTGGTCGTGCCGTCGACGTTTGCTCCCAGGAACTATCAGCATTAACGGGTATCACCGTTCCCCGTGAAGGCCGGGCGCCATGACGCGGCAGCCCGGCCCGTCACTCTGCTGCAGGCCAATGGGTGGCAGAACGTCCGGCGGCGCCGGCTGTGTCTAACTTACCGGCCGCTTTCAGTGCTCAGCCACGCCGCAGGCGCAATGTCAGCTCACTGTGGTGGGCGAGCCGCGAAAGTTGACACGAAAACCATGCCCGCCGACAAGTTCTCCAAGTACGCATCCGCAATGATGGAGCCGGGCGGTCCGTTATGCGAGAAGGTGGCATACCCGGCGCTGTTTCGCGGAAGGTTCATGTCGGAAGGCATCGTAAACTTGAACCTCTGTGTGCCCCCGGGCAGATTGAGTTGCGTCGAGGCCACTGCGTTCCCGCTCACATCGTAGACCGTGAGCGTGCCGACAATGGTCATGTCCGAGACGTTCAGGAAGCCCCAGGCATTGTCGTAGCCGCTGTAGGTGCTCCAACGCGGATTGAAGAGCGTCGTATCCACCCCACGGAACGAATAGGTCCCGCTGCCGCCGACGTTGGCGATGGAAATCAGGTGCAAGCCGTTGCTCTGCGCCGTGAACGAGGAGCGCCGCCCCGTCCCGTTGTTATTTTTCAGGACCGGCGAGTACCCGCTGTTCTGGGTCAATGCAACGCTGGAAGTACCCCGGCAAGCCTGCAGGCTGTCGTTCGGGCCGTACACGTTCATGGGCCCGAACTGGACATGCACCGTGTTGACGTAATTATCGGCCGCCGGAACGAACTCGACTGAGTAGGAGTGTCCCGCCTGCGCATAAATCCCGTACCAGTACGTGGTCTCCTGCGGAAAAGTGGATTGCGTAAACCGGCCGTCGGCTGCTATGAGGACCGGTATGGTGCAGTCGGTACTCTCCGCGCACGCAGGCCCGGCGGAGATTACTCCGGACAGAACAAGCAGGCAAACAAAACGCGCAGCCATCGGGAACCCTCCTCGGCAGGGTGGTAATGTCAAATCTGCACCTATGGTAACTCCATCGTGGTTACCAAGAATGTAATTTAACGCACCAAAAGACCACCTCTCCCAATTTGGGAAAACCGCACAGCGCTGAGCCGTTTGCTCATCCGCAACACACAATCGTGGGGTGGTTCTCCGGTCCCCAGCGACCTGTTCGCCCGCGGCTCGGCGGCCTTGGCCGAGTGGAGACTTCCGCCTGTCCGGGAGGAAGTCTCCCATGCAGGTCTAACGCATGCGGCGCGCTCCAGCGCGTGATCAATTCCGCGCTTATAGAATGAATCGAGCGTCTGCGTGGAAGACACCTATCCAGCCATGAATCCGAACTTGCAATTCATCGACACCCTGCCCATCTCAGCTGACGAGAAACGCCGTGTGGCCATGACGGCGAGTTGCCACGATGCGGATTACATTCCGAAAGTTGACGGCGCCGGCCGCGTGGTCGACGCCCGCACCCGCCGCTGCCAAATCATGCACAACGGCGTCCGGGTGCTCGAAGACTGCTACTACGGGCGATGGATGACGGAGCTCATACGCCTGCTTCGTGGCCACCACGAACCGCAGGAGGAAAAGATCTTCTATGAGCTGCTGCGCCATGTCCCTCCCGGATCGACCATGGTGGAGCTGGGCAGTTTCTGGTCCTATTACTCGTTGTGGTTTCAACAGGCGATCGCCGGCGCCAGGAACTTCATGATCGAGCCCGACCCGCACAATCTTGCGGTCGGCCAGAAAAATTTTGAACTCAACGGGAGGCAAGGGAAATTCTTTAACGCGTTTGTGGGGCGCGAGCCTTCCCCGGGCGAAACGTTCGTCTGCGAAAGTGACCTTGTGGCCCGCCAGATTCCGTGCCTTTCCATCGACAGCTTTTTCCCTGAACAACGTATCGAGAAAGCCGAGCTGCTTCTGGTCGATACCCAAGGCGCCGAACTGGCTGCCCTCGAGGGGGCGGCGCGTTCCATCGCTGAAGGCAAACTACGCTTCGTCATCATTTCCACACATCATCACTCCATCAGCCACGACCCCATCATTCATCAGCGCTGTTTGCAGTTTTTGTGCGACCAAGGTGCTTATATTCTGGCGGAGCACAGCGTCAGCGAGTCCTATAGCGGCGACGGCCTGATCGCGGCATCGTTCGAGCCGACAGACCGCGCCATCCCGCCCATTGCCATCAGCAGGAATACCGCCGCCAACAGCCTGTTCCGGGAAACGGAATACGACCTCGCGGAGGCGTATGAAAAATTGGCCCGCTTAGAGCAGACCGCGGCGGAACTTTCGGCCCGGACGCAACATTTGAACGACGCAATCCAGAGGCTCGGCAGCGATTCCGGCGCCTCGGCCCAAGAAATTGCGACGGTGCGGGCCGAAGCGCAAGCCCTGCGCACCGGGGCCGCGACCCTGCAGGACAGCGCAACCCAGAATCTAGCGGACTCCGCCCACGGGCGCTATGTGCGGTCGCTTTACCATGTGGTGCTCGGCCGCGAGCCGGAAGCCGAAGGGATGGATTACTGGGTCCGGTTCATCCACGAGACCGGCGATCCCACCGAAGTCCTCGCGCGAATGTTGGAAAGCGAAGAATATCGCGCCCGCAACTCGCAGCAGACCACTCGCCCCGAAGCGGGCAAGATGACTGCTTTGGCGGCCCATCTCGCTCCCGGCCGCGTCCTCAACATCGTTGACGTGGGCGCCCAGCTCCTTTCCTACCAGGAGCATGCCTATCAGCCGCTGCTCGCCTCGGGCATTCCATGCCACGTCATCGGCTTCGATCCTTTGGTCGATCGTTTGTCGGAGCGCGCCAGCCAAGAGCAGATGTATGACCTGACTCTGCTGCCCTATGCCATCGGAGATGGGAATCAGCACACGCTCCACATCAACAACGATGACGGTACGTCTTCGCTCTATCCCCTGAACCAGGAGGTGATCAGCCGGTTTGGGGCCATGTTGTCGCTGCACACCGTCCGTACCGAGCCGGTTCCCACCCGCACCCTCGATGACGTCCTGACTTGCGATCAAGTCGACTTCCTCAAACTCGACATCCAGGGGTTCGAGCTTCGCGCCCTCGAGGCCGCCCGCCAGACGTTGTCTCGAACTGCCGTGGTGCATTGTGAGGTGGAGTTCGTTCCCATCTACCAGGGGCAGCCGCTGTTCGCCGAGGTGCAGACCTTCCTCGCACAACAAGGCTTTCAATTCGTGGACATCATCAACCCGGTGCGACTGCCGCTGATCGTCAAATCCGGTCGCTCGCACCCCGACACGCTGATTTTCGCCGATGCCGTTTTCTTTCGCCGCGGCACGCCCGGCGACGTCGAGCTTCGAATCGTGCAGGCGCTAATCGCCAGCCAGGTGTATGGCAAGCACGGACTGGCTGAGTGGCTGCTGCAGCAGTGCGATGCAGACAACGGGACACGGCTGGCGCAGGTTCTTTCCGGCCAAGCGGAGTGAGTAGTCACCTTGGCTGAGTTCGGGCCAATTTGCCAGGGAACGCGATGTCGGTCCATGCATTCCTCGTCTCCGCGCAAACGTGCGCGGATTCTGGCAATCAGCTCCGATATTCTATGATAAGTGGTTCAACGAGCCCTTCTTTCATGATGATTTCCTACGCACAGAACTTTGAGGACGTAATCCTGTGGCGCGTGCTCAAGCACGTCTCCCATGGTCGCTATGTGGATGTCGGCGCGTTTCACCCCGAGGTCGATTCTGTCACCAAGTGGTTTTACGACGAGGGTTGGAGCGGTATAAACGTGGAGCCTGTTCCCGAAATGTTCGCCATCCTTGCCGCCGCGCGCCCTCGGGATACCAATATTTGCGCTGCTGCTGGCGCAGCCCCGGGCACCGCCGAAATGGCGGTCATTCCCCAATCCATGGGTCTCTCGTCCTTCGACATTGCATTTGTCGAGGCCCATATCGACATGCCTCACAAGCTTGTGCAGGTCGAAGTTCGCCCCCTGCGGGAGCTACTGCAGCCCTTTGTTGGTCAGGACATTCATTTTCTCAAGATCGACGCTGAAGGCAGTGAAGAAGGTGTACTGCGGGGCATGGATTTCGTCCGCTTTCGGCCTTGGATTGTCGTCGTCGAAGCCACCAAACCCCTGTCGCAGGTGCGCACTCTGGACAGGTGGCATGACATCCTCAGCGGCAATAACTACCTGCACGCCTATTTTGACGGGCTCAACGATTTTTTTGTCGCCGCCGAACACATCGAGCTTGCCCAGCGCCTGGGACCGCCTCCCAACGTCTTCGACGAGTTTGAAATGGCCGCGACCCTGCACGAAAAGCAGGCGCGGGCAGTCGCGGAGCGATCCTGCCAGGAGCTGACGGCGAAGGGCGAATCGCTGCGAGCGGAGGGCGAATCGCTGCGAGCGCAAGTCTCCCGGCGCGATCAAGAATTGGCGGAAGCCAGCCGGCACCTGGCCGCAAGCCAGGCAGAACTTGCCGCCACCCAGGAAGACCGGGCTGTTTGGCAGGGCAAATTCGCCGCAGCCGAGAAACAAATAACAGCGCTTATGCAGCAGGTTGCCTCTCTCCAGGCCGACTTGGCCGCTGCCCGGGAAGAGCAGGCGCTTTGGCAAGCCAAGTCCGCGGCCGCGGAGAAGCAGATTTCGGAGCTGTCCGAACTGCTGACCGCCTCCGACGCAGCAATTGCCCGGCTCACCGACGACCTCTCCGAACTCGCCCAAGCGCGTCGCCGGGACCGCGAAACCTACGCCGAGTGTCAACGGCAACTGCATCAGGTCCTGAACAGCCGTTCCTTCCGCTGGCTCGCCCCCGCCCGGCGGCTGAAGGCCATGCTGTTTCCGCCCCAAAACTAGATCGACGCAAGCACCTACAGTGCGTGATTGGGTGCTGCCGGTCGGCCCGGACACCGAGCCAGGACGTCGGCCGTCCGCCGTTCACGTAGAATAGGGAGGTGCGACTGACCCGCGGATAGAGAATCACCGTCGGCAGGTTCTTCCGGCAGACCACGATGAGGACGTCGCACGCAGGGCGCTGCCGTCGTTTGCCGCATTGGGCGGCTCGCCGCAACCAGGAATGCCACTTGTCCTCATTTTCGCGTCCGCGGCGCTAACCGGGGGCGTTCGCGGCCTTTGTAATTGGATTGGAGTCATTCGGTTTGAGAGAACTCGTCGTTGAGACGTTCCGCTACCGCCAGTTGATCTGGGCGCTCGCCATGAAGGAGTTGAAGGTCCGTTACAAACGGTCCGTCCTCGGTTTCATGTGGGCGCTGCTGAATCCCGCGCTCACCATGCTCGTGCTCACCGTGGTGTTTTCTACGATCATGCCGATCGCAATCCCGCACTACGCGATTTTTCTGCTCAGCGTCCTGTTGCCCTGGACTTTCTTTTCTCAGTCCCTCAGTTATGCCGTCGAATGCATCGTGGGCAACGGTGAGCTGATCAAGAAAGTGTCGGTCCCCAAGTTGGTCTTTCCCGTGGCCGCGGTGGTCTCGAACATCATCAACCTTCTGCTGTCCATGATCCCGATGGCCCTGCTGGTTCTGGGGATGCGGCATCCCTTCTATGCCACATGGCTCTACCTGCCGGTTCCGATGCTGGCGCTGGTGCTGTTTACCCTCGGCATGACGTTCCTTTTTGCAACGGCGAATGTCTATTACCGCGACGTGGCCCACATTCTGCAGGTGGTGCTTTCGGCTTGGTTCTATTTCACGCCCATCATCTATGCCCTGGACTTCATCCCTGCCAACCGGCAATGGCTGTTTAAGCTGAATCCCATCATTTATGTGATTAATGGCTTCCGGCTTGCCGTTTACTACGGTCAGCTGCCGCGTTGGCAGTCCGTTGCGGCATCGTTTGTCTGCGGTTTGGTGGCGCTGTTGATTGGCTTCTGGGTCTTCCGCAAGTATCAGGACGAGTTTGTCTTTTATGTCTAGGTCCTTATCGGCATCCAACGGGTATTTGGTAAAGCTCGAAAACGTCACGCAACGGTTTCGCGTCATTCACGAGCGTCCGGATTCGCTCCGCGAGCTGTTCTCCAAGTTTCTACGGCATCAAGTCAACTATTACGAACTTGACGCGGTGAACAATGTCTCCCTGGAAGTCCCGCGGGGCCAGATGCTGGGGATCCTCGGGCGCAACGGATCGGGCAAGAGCACGCTACTCAAGATCATAGCCGGGGTTTTCCGTCCGACCGCGGGAACGGTGCGCGTCCACGGCACGCTCGCCCCCCTGATCGAACTGGGCGCGGGGTTCCATCACGAACTGACCGGACGCGAAAACATCCTGCTCAACGGGCTGCTGATGGGCTACTCCAAGGAGGAAATGCAGGCCCGCGAGCAAAGCATCATCGACTTCGCCGAAATCGGCGATTTCATCGATGCTCCCATCAAGCAGTACTCCTCGGGTATGCAAACCCGCCTGGCCTTCGC
>Ga0335070_10009557_pt1 | contig 11352 bp, 9 predicted proteins | sample Lox_Sample_13_FD_206722 | JGI IMG/M metagenome (GOLD analysis project Ga0335070, IMG submission 206722) | Soil microbial communities from Loxahatchee National Wildlife Refuge, Florida, United States - Lox_Sample_1.3 | ecosystem: Environmental > Terrestrial > Soil > Wetlands | place: USA: Florida... | reverse complement strand
GCCGACTCGCAGCGACAGGCCGACGCCATCTGCACCGCTCTGCAGCTGATCAACTTCTGGCAGGACCTCGGCCGCGACGCGCGGCGCGGCCGCTTCTACCTGCCGCAGGACGAACTGCGCCGCTCCGGCGTCTCGCTCGCCGAACTGCGCGCCGGCCACGACAGCCCGGCGCTGCGCGCGCTCGTCGCCGATCTGTGCCGCTGGGCCGAAGCGCTGATGCACGAAGGCGCACCGCTGGCGCGGCGGCTGCCGGGCCGGGTCGGCTGGGAACTGCGGCTGGTGGTTCAAGGCGGGCTGCGCATTCTTGAGAAAATCCGCCGCATGGACCATGCCACGCTGGGTGCGCGTCCGACGCTGAACGCGGCCGACGGCCCGCGCCTGTTGTGGCGCGCGCTGCGCATGCCGTCATGACCCCGGCCGACTACGTGCAGCGCAAGGCGGCACAAAGCGGATCGTCGTTCTACTACGCCTTCCTCTTCCTGCCGCCGCCGCGGCGCGCCGCGATCACCGCGTTCTACGCCTTCTGCCGCGAGGTCGACGACGTCGTCGACGAGGTCGCCGACCCGTCGGTCGCGGCAACCAAGCTGCAGTGGTGGCGCAAGGAGGTCGCGGACGCATATGCCGGGCGCCCCAGCCACCCGGTGACGCAGGCCCTGCTGCCGCTGGCACCCACGTTCGGCATCGAGGCCGCACACCTGAACGCGGTCATCGAAGGCTGCCAGATCGACCTCGAACAGACGCGCTTCCTCGACTTCGCCGGGCTCGCGCGTTATTGCGACCTCGTCGCTGGTATCGTCGGCGAAGTCGCGGCCAACATCTTCGGCCGCAGCACGCAAGCGACGCTGCAGTACGCGCACAAGCTCGGGCTCGCGCTGCAGCTGACCAACATCATCCGCGACGTCGGCGACGACGCGCGCCGCGGCCGCATCTACCTGCCGGTGGCCGAGCTTCAGCGCTTCGACGTCAAGGCCGCCGAGATCCTGCAGCGCGAAGCGCCCTGGGGCTACAGCGAGCGCTTCGCCGCGCTGATGCGATTCCAGGCCGAGCGCGCGCACGCCACCTACGACGCAGCCATCGCTCTGCTGCCCGAGGCCGACCGGCAGGCGCAGAAGCCGGGGCTGATGATGGCCAACATCTACCGCACGCTGCTGCGCGAGATCGAGGCCCAGGGCTTCCAGGTCCTGCACCAGCGCACCTCGCTGACGCCGCTGCGCAAGCTGTGGATCGCCGCCGTCACGCACCTGCGTGGGCGATGAGGGCGCCGTCGGTCGCGGTCGTCGGCGCCGGCTGGGCGGGCCTGGCGGCGGCGGTGCGCGCCACCGAAGCCGGCAGCCGCGTCACGCTGTTCGAGACCGCGGCGCGCCCCGGCGGCCGCGCGCGAGCGGTCGAATCCGACGGCCATGTGCTCGACAACGGCCAACACATCCTGATCGGCGCCTACGTGCGCACGCTGGCGCTGATGCGCTGCGTCGGCGCCGAGCCCGGCCGGCTGCTCGCGCGCCTGCCACTGACGCTGCGTTACCCCGACGGGCGCGGGCTGGTGATGGCGCCGGGCGCGCCGCTGGTCGCGTTCGTGCGCGCGGTCGCCACCTGCCGCGGCTGGGGCTGGCGCGACCGCGCGGCGCTGCTGGCCGCCGCGTCGCGCTGGGCGATCCGGGGCTTCCACTGCGATCCTTCGTTGACCGTCGGCGACTTGTGCCGCGACCTGCCGCCCGCGGTGCGCGAGTTGCTGATCGACCCGCTGTGCGTGGCCGCCCTCAACACGCCTGCTGCCGAGGCCAGCGCGGCGGTGCTGCTGCGCGTCCTGCACGACGCCTTGTTCGCCGGGCACGGCTCGGCCGACCTGCTGCTGCCGCGGCGCCCGCTGAGCGAACTGCTGCCCTCGCCGGCGCTGCACTGGCTGCGCGCTGCCGGTGCCGAGCTTCGGATGGGCACGCGTGTCGCCGCGCTGCGGTCGACGGAAACGGGCTGGGCGATCGAGCACGAGGCGTTCGACGCCGTCGTGCTGGCCTGCCCACCTTCCGAAGCCGCCCGCCTGACCCGGGCGCATGCGCCCGCGTGGTCGGCACGTGCCGCGGCACTGCACTACGAGCCCATCGTGACCGTCTATCTGCAGCACGGCTCGGCGCGCCTGCCGGCGCCGATGACGGCGCTGCCGGCCGGCGCGGCGGCACCGGCGCAATTCGCTTTCGACCAGGGTGCGCTCGGCGGCACGCCGGGCCTGTTCAGCTTCGTCATCAGCGGCGCCGCCGACTGGGTCGAGCGCGGCCTGGCGGCGAGTGCCGATGCCGTGCTTGCACAGGCGCAGCCGCTGCTGCCCGGCGCGCGGCTCGTGCGCACGCTGGCCGAGAAACGCGCCACCTTCCGCTGCACTCCGGCGCTCGACCGCCCGCCGGCGGCGGTGGCGGGCGGGCTGGTCGCCGCCGGCGACTATGTCGAAGGCCCGTACCCGGCGACGCTGGAAGGCGCCGTGCGCGCCGGCGAGGCGGCGGCGCGGGCCGTCACCGTGGCGGCGCGAACGGCGCCGCGAGGGGCTCGCCGATGAACAGCCCCTGCTGCGGCCAGGCGACGCTCTTCCAGTAGGCCTCGATCGCGGTGCTGCCCTGCAGGTAGTTCAGCAGCAGCAGCTGCGGGTGCGGGAACTTCTGCAGGTGGTTGCAGGGCTCGCTGACGGTGCCGTAGCTCGCGGTGGCGCCGGAGGCGATCCATTCGAGCGCGGTGCTCTGCCCGGTCTCGCCGCCGAGCACGCCGCCGGTCGACGTCAGATGGTCGGCCAGCGCTCCAGGCAGCCAGTCGACGGCCGGCGGCAGGTCGAGCCTGGCGCTGCCGGTGATGGCCAGCAGCACGTGGTGGGCATCGGCCAGTGCCGCCGCAGGCGCCACCTGCACGTCGACACCGACGCCGCGCAGCAGGCCGGCCGGCGGATACAGGCGCATGCGGACGCGGCGCGCGGCGTCGTCGGTGGCGAGGAACAGCGCGCTCGCCGGCGGGCGGGCGCGCACGCGCAACGAACCGTCGGCGGCGATGCCGCGGTCGATCAGCGCTCGCGCCTGCTCGACGCTGCCGGCAGCCAGCAGCATCGACGGCCGCAGGCCGAGCTCGGTGAACGGCCGGCCGGTCGGGTGGCCGAAGTACGGCGACGACCGCGACGGGCTGCAGCTGTGCTGGCACAGTTCGCCGTCATAACCCAATGCCAGCGCGCCGGTGATCGAATTGCATTGCACCGCGTAGGGCGCGACCCAGGCCAGCGCCAGCGCCTGCGTCGACCGGCCGAAGTGGCGTGCGATGCGCTCGCGCAGCGCCGTGAACTCCTCGACCGACAGCGTGCCGCGCAGCGGCAGCTCGACACGCAGCACCTGCTGCGGCGCCAGCCCGCGGCGGCGCGCGTAGTACTCGCCGACCTGCACCGAATAGGGATCGAGCCCGTTGACGACGAGCCCGATCTGCGCCGGCAGCAGCCGCCCGTTGGCACGTGGCACGGTGAGCCAGCGCGGCGCGGACGCCGATGCCGCTGCCGGCATCGCGGCTCGCGCGGCGGGCACCACGGGCGCCAGCAGAAGCAAGGCGACGAAGGCCTTCGATAAATGCCGGTATGCAATCCATGCTTTCGCGATGCAAAATGCGCGCAATGTCCAGCCCTCAGACTCCATGAGCCAATCGCAGACTCCGACGATTCAGGTGCTCGAACGCACCTTCGCGCTGCTCGACATGCTGGCGGCGCACCAGGACCCCGTGTCGCTGAAGCAGATCAGCCAACACACGGGGCTGCACCCGTCGACCGCGCACCGCATTCTCAATGACCTGGCGATCGGCCGCTTCGTCGACCGCCCGCAGGCCGGCAGCTACCGCCTGGGGATGCGCCTGCTCGAGCTGGGCAACCTGGTGAAGGCGCGGCTGGACGTGCGCGACGCCGCGCTGGCGCCGATGCGCGAGCTGCACAAGCTGACGCACCAGCCGGTGAACCTGTCGATGCGGCAGGGCGACGAGATCGTCTACATCGAGCGCACGTACAGCGAACGTTCGGGCATGCAGGTGGTGCGGGCGGTCGGCGGCCGTGCACCGCTGCACCTGACCTCGGTCGGCAAGCTCTTCCTCGCCGCCGACGACCCCCAGCGCGTGCGTGCCTATGCCACGCGCACCGGGCTGACCGGCCACACGCGCAACAGCATCACCGACCTGGCGCGCCTCGAACGCGAGCTGGCGACCGTGCGTGCCCAAGGCAGCGCGCGCGACGACGAGGAACTCGAGCTCGGGGTGCGCTGCATGGCGGCGGGGATCTACGACGACCAGGGCAAGCTGCTCGCGGGGCTGTCGGTCTCGGCACCGGCCGACCGGCTGGAAGAGTCCTGGCTGCAGAAGGTGAAGAGCACCGCCGCGCAGATCTCGGCGGCGCTGGGCTACCGCGGCTAGCCCGCGTTCAGCGCACCAGCGGCTCGGACTGCAGCAGCGGCGCGCCGGCGCCGGCGGTCAGCCACTTGCGGATGCGCTCGGCGTCGCCGATGCGCGAATACTTGCCGGCCGAGTCGAGCAGCACCATGATGAGCTTGCGCCCGGCAAGCTGCGCCGACATCACGAGGCAGCGACCGGCTTCCGAGATGTAGCCGGTCTTCTGCAAGCCGATGTCCCAGTTCGGGTTCTTCACCAGGCCGTTGGTGGTATGGAACTGCAGCTGGCGCCGGCCGACCGCGACCTGCGCCTCGGGCGAGGTCGACAGCTCGCGGATGATCGGGTACTCGTAGGCCGCCTTCACCAGCAGCGTCAGGTCGTGCGCGCTCGACTGGTTGCGGCTCGACAGCCCGGTCGGCTCGACGTAACGGGTGTCGGCCATGCCGAGTTCGGCGGCTTTGCGGTTCATCGCCTCGACGAAGGCGTCGAGACCGCCGGGGTAGTGGCGGCCGAGCGCATGGGCGGCGCGGTTCTCCGACGACATCAGCGCCAGGTGCAGCATCTCGCCGCGCGTGAGCCGGGTGCCCACCGTCAGGCGCGAGCGGCTGCCCTTTTCGGTGTCGACGTCATCCTGCGTGATCGTCAGCACTTCGTCGGCCGGCAGGTTGGCTTCGGTGACGACGACCGCGGTCATCAGCTTGGTGATCGAAGCGATCGGCAGCACCGCCTGCGGGTTCTTGCTGAACAGCACCTGGTCGGTGTCCTGGTCGACGACCAGCGCAACCGACGACTTCAGCTCGAGCGGGTCTTCGGTGCGGTGCAGGCCCTGCGTCTCGCCCAGCGAAGGCCGGGCCGGCTCGACCGCCGCCTTGCGCACCGGCTTGGCCGGCGTGCGACGACCCGGGGCCGGCTTCGCGCTGCGCTTGCTGACGCTGGGCATGGGACTGCCGTCGGCAGCCGAGGTGATGGCCATCGCCGCGGGGGCCGCCAGGGCCAACGCGAGCGCGCTCGTGCTCAACAGCGCCACCCAACGAAGACCCATTTTCAACCGCATCACGGCACACCTCGTCAACGAACTCGCGCCGCAGTGTAAGTTACAAGAAAAAGTCTTGCAAGATCAAAAACTTGCACAGCCTTTCTCAAGTTCCAACTACGGTCCCTCGCGAGGCGCTGCCGGTTCAACCCTGGGCTGCCACCCGCTCGGCGTTGCCATGCAGCTTGTTCAACGCCGAGAGATAAGCCTTGGCCGACGCCACCACGATGTCGGGATCGGCGCCGACGCCGTTGACGACGCGGCCGCCATGTTGAAGACGAACCGTGACCTCGCCCTGCGATTCTGTGCTGCCCGAGGTGATGGCATTGACCGAATAGAGCAGCATTTCCGCGCCACTTTTCACTCGTGATTCGATTGCCTTCAAACTGGCATCGACAGGGCCGTTACCGTCGCTTTCGGCTCGAAACTCGTTGTCTCCGGCGGCGAACGCGACCACCGCGTGCGGCCGCTCGCCGGTCTCCGAGCGTTGCGACAGCGACAGCAGCCGGTAGTGCTCGTGCTCGGTGGTGACGCTCTCGTCGCCGACGAGCGCGATGATGTCCTCGTCGAAGATCTCGCTCTTGCGGTCGGCCAGATCCTTGAAGCGCGCGAAGGCGGCGTTGATCTCGCCTTCGGACTCGAGCTCGACACCCAGTTCCTGCAAGCGCTGCTTGAACGCGTTGCGGCCCGAGAGCTTGCCGAGCACGATCTTGTTCGCGCTCCAGCCCACGTCTTCGGCACGCATGATCTCGTAGGTGTCGCGCGCCTTGAGCACACCGTCCTGGTGGATGCCCGAGGCATGCGCGAACGCGTTCGCGCCCACCACCGCCTTGTTCGGCTGCACCACGAAACCGGTGGTCTGGCTGACCATGCGAGATGCCGGCACGATCTGCGTCGTGTCGACGCCGACCTCGAGCCCGTAGAAGTCGCGCCGCGTACGCACCGCCATCACCACCTCTTCGAGCGAGCAGTTGCCCGCGCGCTCGCCCAGGCCGTTGATCGTGCATTCGATCTGGCGCGCGCCGCCGATCTTCACCCCGGCGAGCGAGTTGGCCACCGCCATGCCGAGGTCGTTGTGGCAATGCACGCTCCACACCGCCTTCGCCGAATTCGGCACCCGCTCGCGCAGCATCTTGATGAACTCGCCGAAGAGCTCGGGCACCGCATAGCCGACGGTGTCGGGAATGTTGATCGTCGTCGCGCCCTCGGCGATCACCGTCTCGAGCACGCGGCACAGGAAGTCGGGCTCGCTCCGGTAGCCGTCTTCGGGCGAGAACTCGACGTCGTCGCACAGGTTGCGCGCGAAACGCACCGCCAGCTTCGCCTGCTCGAGCACCTGCTCGGGCGTCAAACGCAGCTTCTTCTCCATGTGCAGCGGCGAGGTCGCGATGAAGGTGTGGATGCGCGCCCGCGCTGCCCCCTTCAATGCCTCGGCCGAGCGCGAGATGTCGCGGTCGTTGGCGCGCGACAGCGAGCAGACGATCGATTCGCGCACATGGCCGGCGATCGCCTTCACCGCTTCGAAGTCGCCGTTGCTCGCGGCGGCGAAGCCGGCCTCGATGACGTCGACCCTCAGCCGTTCGAGCTGGCGCGCGATGCGCAGCTTCTCGTCCTTTGTCATCGACGCGCCTGGCGACTGCTCGCCGTCGCGCAAGGTGGTGTCGAAGATGATCAGCTTGTCGGCCATGGCGGGGTCTCCTCGAAACGGCTTCAGGCGGCGGCGGCTGTCTCGGCGCCGAGCGCCACGCCGGCGCGGCGCAACCCGCCCAGCACCGCCTTCATCGACGCGCTCACGATGTTGGCGTCGATGCCGACACCGAACAGCGTGCCGCTGTCGCCGATGCGCAGTTCCAGGTAGGCCGCGGCGCGCGCCTCGGCGCCGGCGCCGATCGCATGCTCATGGTAGTCGAGCACGCGGATCGGCACGCCGGCCGACTGCGACAGCGCCGCGACGAAGGCGTCGACCGGGCCGTTGCCGCTGCCCTCGAGCACCGCGCGCCGGTCGCCCTGGTGCACGGTGGCGCGCAGGCGCAGGCTGCCGTCGGCCTGCTCGGTCATCGCCTGGTGGTCGATCTGGGCCGGTTCCGCGAGGCCGTACTCGCGCTCGAAGATCGCCCACAGGTCGGCCGCGCTGAGCTCGGTGCCCTGCCGGTCCATCACCGCCTGCACGACGGCGCTGAACTCGATCTGCAGCCGGCGCGGCAACTCGAGACCGTATTCGCTTTCCAGCAGGTACGAGATGCCGCCCTTGCCCGACTGGCTGTTGACGCGGATCACCGCGTCGTAGCTGCGGCCCAGGTCCTTCGGGTCGATAGGCAGGTAGGGCATGTCCCAGACGTCGCCGTCCTTGCGCGCCGCGAAGGCCTTCTTGATCGCGTCCTGGTGCGAGCCCGAGAACGAGGTGTAGACCAGGTCGCCGACGTACGGGTGACGCGGGTGCACCGGCAGCTGGTTGCAGTGCTCGACGCAACGCCGCACCTCGTCGATGTCGCTGAAGTCCAGCCCCGGCGGGACGCCCTGCGTGTAGAGGTTGAGCGCGATGTTGACGAGGTCGACGTTGCCGGTGCGCTCGCCGTTGCCGAACAGGCAGCCCTCGACGCGGTCGCAGCCTGCCATGACGGCGAACTCTCCCGCCGCGGTGCCGGTGCCGCGGTCGTTGTGCGGGTGCACGCTGAGCACGATGGCGTCACGCCGCGCGAGGTTCCGATGCATCCACTCGATCATGTCGGCGAAGACGTTCGGCGTGCTGTGCTCCACGGTGCTCGGCAGGTTGACGATGCACTTCTTCCGCGGCGTCGGCTGCCAGACCTCGGTGACCGCATCGACGACGCGCTTGCTGAACGCGAGCTCGGTTCCGGAGAACATCTCGGGCGAATACTGAAAGGTCCAGTCGGTGCCGGGCTGGCGCGCCGCGAGGTCACGGATCATCCGCGCGTGTCGCGTCGCGAGCTCGACGATGCCGTCCTGGTCGAGCCCGAGCACCACGCGCCGCATCACCGGTGCGGTGGCGTTGTACAGGTGCACGATGGCGCGCGGCGCGCCGGCCAGTGCCTCGAAGGTGCGTTCGATCAGGTGGTCGCGCGCCTGCGTCAGCACCTGGATCGTCACGTCGTCGGGGATGCGCTTCTCGTCGATGAGCAGGCGCACGAAGTCGAAGTCGGCCTGCGACGCCGACGGGAAGCCGACCTCGATCTCTTTGAAGCCGATCTTGACCAGCATCTCGAACATTCGCAGCTTGCGGGCCGGGTCCATCGGCTCGATCAGCGCCTGGTTGCCATCGCGCAGGTCGACGCTGCACCAGACCGGCGGCTTCGTCAGCATGGCGTCGGGCCAGGTGCGGTCGGCCAGGCGCACCGGCGCGAAGGCGCGGTACTTCTGTTCGGGGCGGGTCAACATCGGCATCGGAGTTCTCCTGCTTGGTGGTTCGCACGCAGCCCGGGGAACAAGACAAACGGCCCGCTGCGTTGCGCTGGCGGGCCGTTGATCGGGGAATGATTCAGACGAAAGCGATCAGCGCACCCGCGGTACTCCTAGGAGCGCTAGCGAAATGATGGCGTAGATCGTCGTCACGGAATCGAATGTACCACGGCTTGCCGCTTCAATGATGCAGGCCCTTCTCGTCGGGTTCGTCGGTCGAGACCGCGATCACGCTCGTCGGCTGGCCTTGCAGGCGCCGCCAGCCGTAGACGGCATAGCCCGACAAGCCATAGCCCGCGAACAGCGCGAACAGCGCCTTCGCCGGGTCGAGGGCGACAATCGCGATGCCGATCGCGATCGCGACGATCACGATGAACGGCACCGTGCGACGGCCGCCGACGACCTTGAAGCTGTAGAAAGGCGCGTTCGTGACCATCGACAGCCCGGCGTAGAGCGTGACCGCGAACGCGGTCCAGACGACGCCGTCCATCTTCGAGACGTTCTTGAAGCCGGCGTCGTCGATCACCCACACCAGGCCGACGACGAGCGCGGCCGCGGCAGGGCTGGGCAGGCCCTGGAAGAAACGCTTGTCGACGACGCCGATGTTGACGTTGAAACGCGCCAGCCGCAGCGCAGCGCCCGCGATGTAGACGAAGGCCGGGATCCAGCCGAGCTTGCCCATGTCCTTGAGCGCCCAGATGTAGACGATGAGTGCCGGCGCCGCGCCGAAGCTCACCATGTCGGACAGGCTGTCCATCTGTTCGCCGAAGGCGCTCTGCGCGTTGGTCATGCGCGCGACACGACCGTCCAGGCTGTCCAGCACGGCGGCGACGAAGATCGAGACGCAGGCCACCTCGAAGCGGCCGTTCATCGCCATCACGATGCCGTAGAAGCCCGAGAACAACGCGCCGAGCGTGATCGCGTTCGGCAGGATGTAGATGCCCTTGCGCCGGGGCCGCAGAGCGGCCCCGGGCGCAGGCATCTCGTCGTCGGGGTGCGGTACGAGCTCGTCACTCATGCCGCGAAGGATAACGCGCTCGGTTGCGACCGCGATCGACCCGCTTGTCGGCCCTGATCCACGGCAGTGAGCGACGAAGAAGCCGGGTCCGCCTGCGCGCACCCGGCCGGCGCGAACGGGCCCGCGCCTGCAAGCGCGGGCCTGCCGTTCAAGGCCGCGTCAGTTGCGGCTGCGGTCGACCAGCTTGTTGGCCTTGATCCACGGCATCATCGCGCGCAGCTTCTCGCCGACGACCTCGATCGAGTGCTCGCCCATCAGGCGGCGGCGGCTCAGCAGCGTCGGCGCGCCGGCGCGGTTCTCGAGGATGAAGCTCTTCGCGTACTCGCCGCTCTGGATGTCGGCCAGCATCTGCTTCATCGCCTTCTTGGTCTCGGCGGTGATGACCTTCGGCCCCGACACGTACTCGCCGTACTCGGCGTTGTTCGAGATCGAATAGTTCATGTTCGCGATGCCGCCTTCGTAGATCAGGTCGACGATCAGCTTGAGTTCGTGCAGGCACTCGAAGTAGGCCATCTCGGGCGCGTAGCCGGCTTCGACCAGCGTCTCGTAACCGGCCTTGATGAGCTCGACCGTGCCGCCGCACAGCACCGCCTGCTCGCCGAACAGATCGGTCTCGGTCTCTTCGCGGAAGTTGGTCTCGATGATGCCGGCCTTGCCACCGCCGTTGGCCGCCGCGTAGCTCAGCGCCAGGTCGCGCGCCTTGCCGCTCTTGTCGGCGTGCACCGCGATCAGGTGCGGCACGCCGCCGCCGCGCGTGTAGGTGTCGCGCACCGTGTGGCCGGGCGCCTTCGGCGCGACCATCCAGACGTCGAGGTCGTCGCGCGGGATGACCTGGCCGAAGTGCACGTTGAAGCCGTGCGCGAACGCGAGGCTCGCGCCCTTGCGGATGTGCGGCTCGACATCGTTCTTGTAGACGGCGGCGATCTGCTCGTCGGGCAGCAGGATCATCACGACGTCGGCGTCTTTCACCGCGTCGGCCACCTCGGCCACCTTCAGTCCGGCCTTCTCGACCTTGCTCCAGCTCGCACCGCCGCGGCGCAGGCCGACGGTGACCTTGACGCCGCTGTCGTTCAGGTTCTGCGCATGCGCGTGGCCCTGCGAGCCGTAGCCGATGATCGTGACCTGCTTGCCCTTGATGAGCGAAAGATCAGCGTCCTTGTCGTAATACACCTTCATGGTCTTCTCCAGGGTAGTTCAGGGTCACACGCGCAGGATGCGCTCGCCGCGGCCGATGCCGGAAGCACCGGTGCGAACGGTCTCGAGGATCGCCGCGCGGTCGATCGCGACGAGAAAGGCGTCGAGCTTCGAGCTGTCGCCGGTGAGCTCGATCGTGTAGCTCTTTTCCGTGACGTCGATGATGCGGCCGCGGAAGATGTCGGCCATGCGCTTCATCTCCTCGCGCTCCTTGCCGACCGCGCGCACCTTGATCAGCATCAGCTCGCGTTCGGTGAAGCTGCCTTCGGTGAGGTCGACCACCTTCACCACTTCGATGAGCCGG
>Ga0335070_10009556_pt1 | contig 11352 bp, 22 predicted proteins | sample Lox_Sample_13_FD_206722 | JGI IMG/M metagenome (GOLD analysis project Ga0335070, IMG submission 206722) | Soil microbial communities from Loxahatchee National Wildlife Refuge, Florida, United States - Lox_Sample_1.3 | ecosystem: Environmental > Terrestrial > Soil > Wetlands | place: USA... | reverse complement strand
GTGGTGGCGGATTACTCCGCCACCACCTGGAGATCGGCACAACTGGGATCGACTTTCGCCACGAACACCTGACCCCGGGGAAGGATGTCGCGGTAGGTGTCCATGAGGTCGACGTTGTCGATGAAGTAGAACTGCGGCGCCCTGGGCACCAAGCGCTGGAACGTCTTGCAAAGCTCCACGCTGATCTTGAGACGACGCCCCGTGGAGAGCGACTGGTAGGGCACGCGTTTGGCGTCCGTCACCACTAGCTCGTCTTCGAGGAACATCATCTCCACCCCGGGAGTCTTGAGCATCTCCAACGTCTGCCTGACTTCGAGTTCGGGCATGCGAAGCAGTGCGTCTTCGAGTTGTTTGAGATTTTCCACCAGCTTGATCTTTTGCTCCACCGAGGTCCTGAACAAGCGCTCGCTGGCGGCGAGCTTCTCTCGTTTTTGGTTGAAGAGCTGCTGGGCGTGAAATCTCGCCCTGAGATCGGCGAGTCTATCCCGAATGGATTTCTCGTCCCCCGTGGGCTTCTGCGGCGGATTCGGTTTGACGACCTCCTTGGTCACCAGTGACTTGAGCTTTTCCTGCAAAAGTTCGCGTTGCGCCTGCTTCACCGCGCGATCGGTTTCCAACGTCTGCAGGTGTTCCTTGAGGCCGTCGATCTCCTTGCGCAACGTCTCCATGCGTGACGCACGGGCGTCGTTGCGGTTCTGGATCTCTCTTGCCCTGCGGTTGTAGTCGTTGAGCGCCTTCTCTCTGGCGTTGGCCGCCGACTCCCTGAGTTTCGGCGGCACCAGCTGCCCACACTGCGGGCAGTTGCCCTCCGGGAGTTCCACGACAACCGGTACCTGGGGGAGCGACTCAGCGCCCGCCATGTAGAGGTTCTCGTACTCCCCGCTGAGTTGGGCGAGCCTCACCATCGTGGAGTCCTTGAGCGCGGGGTTCTCCTCACCGAGTGCCTTCAGCTCAAGTTCGGTCTTCCTGCGCTCGGCATCCAGTCTCTGGTTGTCGTCGTGCGCCTCCCGGGCTCTCGTCATCGCGGCCTGGTATTTGAGCAGATCGGAGGCGTAGAGATCGAAGAGATCGGCGTGCGCGGTAAGCGACTCGATCTCTTTTTTCGTCGACTCCAGATCCAAAGACGTCAGCTCCTGGGAGAACTCCTGCAGCTGAGTCTCTACCTGGGCCAGGGCGCCCTGATCGCTGGACAACTGGTTCTGCGCGATCCGGCGTTCCGACGCCATGACCTGGGCGTCGATCTTGAGGTTCTCGAACTTGATCTTGGCGTGAATCTCCACCCCGGGCACCAGGGACTGGAGAAGCGCACGCCTGTCGAGCTTGGCGATCTGTCCGATGACCTCGTGCTTCTTGAGCTGCGGGAGTTCCATAAAAAATCCCGCGTTGTACAGCGACGCGAAGAGATCAAAGCTCATGCCGAGAAGCGCGGTGAGTTCGGTCTGGTTCATTTTGATCGGCGGCAGCCCATTTCTGGTCAGGCTCACCGTAGACGTGGAGTTGCGGTTCTTCACCCTGTCGAAGACCGCCTTGTCGGTGGTGAGCACGACCTGGGTGGCCTCCTCGCCGAAGGTGATGAGGTGGTCAGGATTTCGGTTGCCGTACTGATCGGTGCCGTAGAAGCAAAACGCGATGGCATCGCAGATCGTCGTCTTGCCGACCTCGTTGCGCCCCACGAGGTAGTTGACGCCGGGACCAAACTTAATTGTCTTGTCCTTGTGGCCCCTGAAGTTGCGAAGCGTGATTGCGACGATCATCCGTAGATCTCCTTTGGTAACTGCGTAGGATATAGCCTGCCGCGAGTCCGAGCAGATATCCAACAAAAAGGTCCCAGTTGATGTGGTCCATGCTAACCCTTAAACGTAAAGCTGGAAGGATAGCTTTCATTGTATGCCGCACGATCCCAGATGACTTCCCACCCCATTTTTCGATAAAACGGCTCCACGTCAAGCCAGTGGTTGTCGTAGAGCATCTGACGCGTGTAGGAGTACCCGTGGGCACGAAACTTGGACATAATCAGCGAAACCGCGTCGGCAAGCGTTACCTTGGAGACGCAATTAAGTGGGTCCAGATTTTGTACAATGAGTTCGTTAAACGCCTCGAAGACCTCCGCAGGCATGGCGTCTTGTTTCTCTACTTTGGCCTGCGCTGGGGTGATAGGTGTTGCCGTCATCTGACCTCCTAGATATTAGGGTCGCAAAGGATAACTCGTTTGGGCTCGCCGTACTTACCCGTTTCCACGGCGACGTCGGCGAGTCTGGCCTCAAATTGGTGATTCTCGGATTCCACGCAAAGCGTGATCTCCAGTTCAGCGCCGCGCTCACCGTAGTTGGCCAACACGCCCTCCAACCGATTGATCAGCTCGATGAGTTTCACCCCCTGATCTCCTCGTAGGCGACGATGCGATCCGGGTAGATCGCCGTGAAGTCCTTCTCGTTGTAGTAGGCCACCGTGGTGTTCTTCCTGAAGTACTTGTTGTCGTTGATGTGTTGCACCGCATCTCGGATGGTGGGCGCCTTGACGCCCACCACCTTCCTGAGAAAATGCGAGTCCTCGCCGACGAAGACGTACTTCTCCACGTCACACCCCCACGTGTTCACGGCGACCGTGGTCCTGGTCACCGCTGGCGTTGCAGGTGTTGCAGTTGTGGTACTGCCCACTCGCGGGATCGTTGTTGTTGTAGATGCGCCCCGGCACCTCGGAGTCCTCGCATTCCGGACACACGAAGGTCTCGAAGACGTGATCGTAGGCGTTGAGCGGAATCAGCTCGTCGACGCCGTCGTCCATGCGCTCCACGGCGTCGAGGGCGATGCCCTCATCCTCCACCTTGATCTGATAGCGGCACCACTCGTGATCCGAGGTGCCCCTACCGCGTTCCAAGGTGATGTAGACGTAGTCACCTTTGACTTCAATCTTCTTTGCAATACCTGCATTTGTGGTCATCACACTTCCCCTCCGGAAAACAGTTGTGGTGAAACTCAGCCACCAAGTCTTTGCTCTTGGTGCTTTCGAGTCTCTCCCGATAACTCATCACCGCGTAGTCCATGATGGCGCCGTGATCCCAGTCGTCCATCGACTGAACCAACGCGTTGATCATCGCCTCGCGCCTCTCCCTGGACACCCTCGTCTTAGTCATTCAAGGGGTCCACCCAGTCGTCGTCGCTGAGATCGGCGTCGGGGTCACCAAAGGCACCCGCGTTGCTTTGGGTGGCGGCGGAGTCGACGACGGGGCTCTGCACCGCCGTTTCTTCGCTTTCCTCCTCGTCTTCCTCTTCTTCATCCCAGTCCTCCAGGTCCTCGTAGCCGATGCCCTCATCATCTTCACCGACGTCTTCATCGGGAAGCGCGTTGCCGTCGTCGTCGAGACCGAATTCCGCAGGGTCTCCCTCCATGGCGAGGATCTGCGTCGCCGCCATGCGAGAGGAGATCACCTTCTCGCTTTGAATGCGACCACGAGAGACATGAGTGATGGGCACGTCGTGGTTGGGAAGCTCTTCGGTAATGAACTCCTGTACGTCGATGAGTTCATCTTCAGTGAAGGGCTGATCACCCACGACTTCAAACACCAACATCGTCTTATAGAACTTCTTCATAGCTGGCCTCCTCTTCCCAGAACCAACCCATCCAGGTGGTCCCGTTCCACGTTTGGTTTAACGACTCCACACAAAATCTATCCCTGTCGCGACGGCGAAGCCACATGACGTCACCGTGTTCTCGAATCCTATTTTTAGCGCGCTGCGACTTGGGGACAACTCTGACTCTTTGGCGCGTATCTGAAATCGAGTTTGACTCCGCTTCTTCGCTCGGCTTCACTTTGCTTCTCCGACAAGATGAAAGAAAGAACTACTGCGGGTTCAATGCCTAGCGCCTGCGACCACGGTTTCACGAGTTCGTAGGTCATCCGCTTTCTGCCGTGCTCGACGTCGCAGATATACTGTGCCGTGGAGTCGGTCACCTGTGCAATCTGAAGAAGGGTGAGTCCCTTCTTCTCCCTACTTTCTTTGAGAAGATTTCCTAGTTTTCGGCTTGGCTGGCTCATGGGTCTCCTTGGGTACAAACGTGAGTTCACAGGACTTTTTGAATATCGTGTTTCCGAAGGGCGCGCGATCATCTGCGGCCTTGATGTCAAACTCGGAAAGCGTCATGGTGTCGAGGCTGAGGCAAAGCAGCTCAACGCGATCCCCGCGTTTCCACGGACCAAAGTCTTTTTTGAAGGTCACATCGGGGAAATCATAGGCGCTGCGAAAGCTTTCGCCAAACGCGGGCTGAAACTGAATGATGTCATTCATGATGTTGTGGATGGTTGTGGTCATAAACTCCTCCAGGGATCTTATAACCACAAAAGGAGTAATTTAGATTGGAGGATCGGCAGGGGCTCGAACCCTGGCTTCTCGCTTTTAGAGGGCGGCGTGCTACCAATTACACCACCGATCCGTGGCGCTTCCGGTGGCAGTGAGCCACGACCTCGGGCTTTAGAGGCCCGCGCTCTACCCTGAGCTACGGAAGCATATGGCGTGTGGGGATGGATTCAAACCACCGACCCCTCCGTCTGACTAGTCAGCGGAGTGCTCTATCACTGAGCTACCCACACGTGTTCAACTTACAGAAGCGGCAACTCTTTGACAAGCGTGTCGACGCCAAGCGCTGCCGCCGCCGTGACTTGGTCGCCCATGTCCTCCTCTCGGAAAAACGCGTGATGGTGGCCGTGGTAACAAAAGGTGTCCAGCCAATCCAAGAGTTCCTCCTCGTCCCTCGTTCGAAGATAGACGAGGATTCCATTCCGCCACTCCGTGGTGGGGTGCTTGAGTAGAAACTCCGCCACCGCGTGTCCCGCCTGCACGGCGCGCTGGGATGGCGTGAGATCAGCTCTGACGAGCACGTAGAGTTTCACCGCTGACCTCCTGTGTTTCTTTGGCAATTGCGGCCATGTACTCGGAGAGTTTCTCCGCGATGACGTCCTCGTTGGGTGGGTTGTCCTTGGCGGGAGTCTCGATTTGTTCGCGACCGCGACCTCGGAGCAGACAAAAGGCGATGTGCTTGTGGCGGAACTCGTGCTGAAGCCTGGCGAGTTGGGTGGTGAGTTCTCGGAGGTCTTTGTTGTGCCAGGTGCTCGTGTTGCCACCACTCTTCGAGAGTCGGCTCACCGTCTCCCTGAAGTGCTTACGCTTGGCGCGGATGAGGTCGGCGCAGAGTCGGAGTTCGTTTTTGATCTTGAGCATAGCAGTGGTTCGCATGGGTTCTCCTTTGGTTAACGCAATGGATAAAAGCGCGGCGCCCAGGTGAGACCCACCCGGGTTTGAGGCGCTCGTTTGGTAATGAGTAGGGATTGCAGGTGTCCCCACAGCGACAACTGCGGGGAGGGGAGCGAGAAAGAATTCAAGGGGACCTAGTGACTCATACCTCTAACTTAGCGGTGACCGGGACGGGAGTCAACAGCCGCGAATGTTAAGCCCCGGTCGACAAAAATAGCCAACGTGCGTATGCGCGCCCAAAAAACGAAGACAGCCCCTTGGGGAGAAAAAATTTTTCGAAATGGGGTTAAATATAAAAAAAATTTTCTAGGGGATACATCTAGTCTATAGGGATAAACGTTTACACCCGTGCAGTGCGTTACAATTATTTCGTCAATGGTTTCGTGAACACCGATTTTCGCCCAACGTTCATCGTTGGACGCGCGTCACGGCGCCGATAAACGTTGCGCACCGCTTCTCACAACCAAAAGTGTCTAAACTTTGACGCGATAGCTAAAAAAAGAGGCGTGAAACGGGTTTCGTGTTCAATGCTTAAAACCGTGTTTAAACGTTGAGGCGCCAAGTTATGCAGGGCGTCTTAACAATTTAACGCCGTGCCTTCGCGCAGAGCTTCTTCAACTTATGGGAGGCCTTGTGGAACCAGCGGTGGTCGTCGCCACGCACGTGGGTGAGGATGTCGGCGAGCTGGAGCGCGGCGACGGCGATGTTGTCGTCGTCTTCTTTCCTGGTCTCCAGGTGGGCCAAGAAGATGATGGCGAGGAGCGCCAGGTCCTCCTCACTCATCGCGACTCGGTATTCGGGTTCGAGGGGGAGGGGCAGCTTTTCGAGGAACCGCATCTCCCCATTGTCCCGCACCCGGGGTAGAACTCAAGACCCGCACGCGATGCGCCAAAGCGTAAAAAAAGAGAGCCCCGGAGCGGCTCTCTTTTTCGTCTAGCAGTAGCGCTTGATGATCCCCACGACGGTTTCGACGTCAAAAGGTTTTGTGAGAACCCCTTTGACGTGATCCAAGTCGGGGAGCTTCTGCATCGCTGTCATAAACCACACCGGTATCGTCCGCGCAGAGGTTTCGAGGTTGTGCAGATCCCTGGCCACTTGGGCGCCGTTGGGACCTACTTTAAGCATTACGTCGAGCAAGATGAGGCATGGTGCCAGGGTTGCTTTTTTAACGGCGTCGATCAGCTGATCACCCCGATCGAAAACCTTTACGTCGCAACCAACCATCTGATGGATCACTTCTTCAAGTGTTGAGGCAATGCTTGAGTCATCCTCCAAAATGTAGATGAGACAAGGCATATCAACTCCTAAGTAAGTGCAGGGTTTTTTCCCTACGTATTACTTATACCCGATTTAGGAGTGCTACTTCCCCGACGCCCTTCTCTTGTCGGAGTGCTTCATCGGCTCCCCTCTGCCGTGTTTCCACGGCTTACAGAAAGAGCATCCGCAGCCGTAGTGATCCCTCTTGAGATGACCGAGGTGGCTCAGTTTGGAGATGCTGGTCCACCACGTCGCCAGAAGTTGCTCTAGTCGCCGACGTTGTTTCTGTTTCGCCTTCTCTCTGCGCCAGCCCCGGTCTCTCATCTTAGTCCCAATCCCAAGGATCGAAGTAATCCTTGCGCTTACTCATGAACAAGTTGTCGTAGCGTCCCTTCTGGATCTCACGCCGCTCATATCTGCGGAAACACCGGTTGGAGTAGTGCTTCGCCCAGGTCTTGTGGCCACAGCTCCAGCGCGGCCTCTTGTACTTGCTCTTCTTCCTCTTCCACTCCCGGCGCTGAAGCTCGTCGGCGGAGACCTCTTTCTTCGCGGTGACGCGAAGACCGATCTTCTCGCGAAACCCCACGCCGTGGCAGTCGTACCACGTGTGGTGGCGCCGCCCCCGATTTCTGCGACACCAGTGGCTGCGCCAACGGCTGCCGTAGTACTTCTGTCCGTAGTCGTCGCGTGGGTGCAGCCGCTCGGCGAACTGCTGGTAGTCCATGCGAAGCACGCCATGGGCTCTGCCGAGCTTGTAGATCCACGCGATGAGGCGGTGGTCTTTTGCCTCGGGGCGACGGTAGGCGGGAAACCAGCCGTACTCCATGGGCTGTGCGCCGATGTAGCGACACCCGGGTTCGGCGGTGTGGGAGAAGCGCTTGCGCTGGTAGTAGGGCTTCCAGCTCTTGATGAACTCCCTCTCGTCTTCGTCGGTGTAGACGAAGTAATCGGGATTTGGTTTGGATTTCATGACTTTAGGTTCCTTTCACTAATGGCCTATCGTCATAGAATCCTCCTTTCGTGGCGAACGCGGGCGGGCGGCCTTCCTTGGCTGCCCACCTACCGTCCGTGGTTAAACTGAGTATTTCACATCATGTGTTTGAGATCAACCCGAGCTTCTTTTTGAGCGCCTGCACCTGGCGGTCCAAAACCATCACGGTGGCGATGAGTTGGATCTCGAAGTCATCGGGGTCGACGAGACCCGAGTACTGGGGGTCGTCGGCAAGCATGGCGTAGAAGTCGTCGCGACTGTAGGGAGGCACCTCGGCGAGTGGCACACCGCCGACAAGGCTGAAGCTATCCTCTTCGTCGAAGCAATCGCAGGGCTCATCGGGTTCGAGCCCGTTGGCGCCACAGCGCTCGCAAAACGTACGGTCGTCGAACTCTGCGGAATCCAGTAAATTTCTCATGATTGCCTCCACGCCAAAAAGAATAACGCCCCAAGCGCTATCAATAAGCTGCCCAAGACCCACTTGAGAGCCCTGCGCTCCTCCTCTAGTTCCACCGCCCTTCTCTTCTTGTAGTCCTCTTGTTGCTCCGGTGTCAGGGTCTGCCACCATTTGTGAAACCTCCGCGCGCGTTCCTCCGCCTCTCTTGCCCTTCGACTCCACCCCACCATTACGGCGTCCCCGCTTCCACGCGAATCAACGCCTCCTCGATTTCCTTGAGGCGTGCCACGGACTTGATGTGCTCCCTCTCGGTCTCCACGGCGCGCTTTCGCAACTCCTCGCGTTCCTTCTCCAATTCATACTTGGCTCTCGCCGACCACTCCTCAGGTGTCATGCAAGACAAGATGAAGTTGTCCTGGGTGCCCATGACGAGATCGCCGTCGCTGTTCTCGTGGTAATACGTAGCCGCAGGTCTGCGGTGGGCGTTGATAATGATTTCACTCACCACCTTGTCCCTGGGTTGTGAGCCATGGCAGAGCCCCACGGTCACCTGCTGGTTACGCAACGCGCTTTGGATGAGGCCAAGCGCGGCTAAGAACTCCTCAGGCTTCGTCATAAGCAATCCTCCTTCTGTCGTAATACACTTGTTTGGCGGCAACCGATAGCACTCGCCCCACGACGCCGTTGATGACCTCAATACCCCTAAGCTCGCCGCCGTACACACAACCGCCATCGAGTGCGTAGGCGTTGTGGGCCACCCGGCACTCGGGTTGCACGTTGTGGCCGAAGAGAATCGTGGGGCCTTTCCACTCCTCCCACCATGGCACCACGTGGCCGTCGTCTTCAACGGTTCGGATTCGGATGCAGTCCTGGAAGCCCTGCGCCTCGACGTCGTAGTCGGGATGCATGCCCGCGTGGACAACATAGATGTCATCGGTGACACGGATGACGTGGGGAAGCCCCTCGAACCACTTAATGAGTTCCCCACACCGCCTCGCGTCGCCGATCTCCCATGCGAAGGCGTCGAGGGTCATGCGGTGCGCGTGGCCAAGCTTCACCGGGCGACCCCAGAGCGCGCGTTTGATCTTTTCCTCGTGGTTGCCCTCCACGGTGTAGACGTTGTCGATGTAGCGCACGAAGTTCACCAGCTCGTAGATCTTCGGACCCCGGTCGACGAGATCTCCGGTGACGACAAGGATGTCCGCGCTCATCTTCCACTCGAACTTCTTCAGGAGTTCGTGGAACTCGTCGTAGCAGCCGTGGGGATCGCCCACCACGATAACTCTTTTACCCCTGCACTGCTCCCGGAGATCCAGTAACCTCAGGTCGCGGCACGTGTTCGCCGATGATGTCATAAGGACTTGTCTCTCCTTTGGTCTGGCTGTGTTTGCCCCGTCGTGTCCACGCCTCACGGGTTTTCTCGACGCCGTTGTCGTAGACCGTGCCCACGAAGGGGAACGCTTTGTTATGAATTCTTTTCTCCACGATCTCCACCCTGCCACCGTTTCGCGTGGCGTAGGTTTTTCCGATTTGCAGTTCCATTAGCAGGGCAGCTCCTCGTCGTCTTCGGCCATGGCCGCCATGAGATCCTGGATACCTTGTTTGAACTCGGGATCAATGACCTCGGCTTGCCACGACCAGTTATCGCTTCGCACCATCTCCGGGGTAATCCTAAGGACTACCTTTCCGTTGTCGTCGAGAAGCACGATGGCGTGGTTGCCAAAGGTTTTACTTTTCTCGCATTTGTCGACGTTGAAGTCTTTGACGGCTTGCAATAGTTTCATCGGCACAACTCCCAGTCGGTAACGGTTTTCACGGGTCGCAACTTCATTTGTTCGCCTCGAATCACAACGAAGTGAACCTCTTGGCACTCCTTGTGGCCGCACTCCTCGAATGCTTTCCTCAGCTCGACGACGTCTTGCTCGCTCCTACACCAGGTGAGCCGATGCGTGGGATAGATGTCGTGGTTATCCGCGTTCACGTGTCCGTGGTAGACGTAATACATAGGCCTCCAAATAAAAAAAGGGAGGGGCGCCACGCCCCTCCCTTTTTTGTTAGATCTCCTTGCGACCCGCGATCCAGGAGTTGATCATCATGTTGAGGCGATCGAATCGACTCAGTCTGCTGCTCTCCTGAAGCCTACGGCTCTGGTGGGTGATGACGTAGGTGAACGCGTTGTAGATATCCCATACCGTCTCCGCGCAGCGGAAGCGATCCAGGTTATCTTTGATCGCCCTGCGACTGGCGATGCCGTAGTGCTCGCTTTCGTCGACGATGGCGTTGACGTCCTCCGCGCTGAGCCGGGTGTCCGCCCACTGCTCCCAGATTCTGCCGGTGTCTTGGAACGCGGCGACAACGGATTCCGGCGTGGGGAGGTTGATCTCGGGCTCCTCTCTGCCGATGTGCTTGATGTTGAGGCCGAAGAAGCCCTCCATCGCCGTGGCGCCATTGCTACACCTCAGCACCAGGCAGCCCACGCGAAGCGTGAGCGGAGTGGTGGTGTTGTAGGAGTTGATGCCGTAGGTGCGCAGCGCCACGACGTCTCCCACCCGGGGTCGGTTCTCTCCGGGCACGCGGTGTGCGGGCACCCGGAATGTGACGCCGCGAAACGTCTGCTCAACGACGACTCTGGCGCCGTTTTTCTCCTGGTAGAAGTTCGTCGTGTGTTCGCCGAGACCCGCGCCGAAGGGCTCGAAGGCCTCCACCATGCGGCGGTGGGGGATGAGCCTGTAGCGGTCACTCACGATGGCGAGTGGCTTGTGGGTGTCCATGCGTGTCACGCTTTTGAACTTGGGGATTTCGTTTTGTCGCTCGTCGTAGACGGGACGCAGGGCGACGGGGAAGTCGTAGATCGAACGATCAGTAGTGGCTTGCATAGTGATTCTCCTCTAATGGCCTTATAACAGCGATTCCAGCCGTTTAGCTAGAAAGTGCATCCACGCGCCATCGCAGTGGGTGATCTTACCGGGGATGTACTCATTGGGGGTCTTGTTGTAGATCTGGAATCTTCGCTCCAGGTTGTCCCACTCCTCCTTGGTGAGAAGATCTAGGATCTCCTTGGGGATGTCGTTGCAGCTGTGCCGACTGAACTCCTGAGCCGCTAGCTTCAACCACGCCACGGCGAGTCTCACCTCGGCGTTGGTGAGCTGGCCCATTCTGGGGTTTTTGACCTCCTCCACGGCGATGGTCTCCAGGGTCTCGTTTACCGTGTTGATCGCCTCCAAGACGCTGTTGTACTCGTCGTTGTCACCGTATTGCGTGACGGTAAACGTGTTTAGTTCCTTGTGGAGCCTCTCCAGCTCTCGGTCCAGGGCTTCGATGGCAGTCATTCGTCCTCCGGCGGGTGGAAGTTGTGGTGGCAGTCCTCGCAGAGGTACTGCTTCTTGGGGGTCTTGAGTTTGTTGCTTTCAATAATGAATTCGATGCGCCTCACGTTGTGGCTGTCGTCGTCGCCAAGA
>Ga0335070_10009553_pt1 | contig 11353 bp, 8 predicted proteins | sample Lox_Sample_13_FD_206722 | JGI IMG/M metagenome (GOLD analysis project Ga0335070, IMG submission 206722) | Soil microbial communities from Loxahatchee National Wildlife Refuge, Florida, United States - Lox_Sample_1.3 | ecosystem: Environmental > Terrestrial > Soil > Wetlands | place: USA: Florida... | reverse complement strand
GCGAACTCCTCAAGCTCACGCAACAGCCCGACATCATCTCGTTCGCCGGCGGCCTGCCGGCGCCGGAGCTCTTCCCCGTCAGGGAGATCGAGGCGGCGTGCCAGCGGGTGCTGGAGACGAACGGCGCGCGGGCGCTGCAATACGGCACGACGGAGGGGGAGGTGGGGCTGCGGACCTGGCTGGCGGAGACGATGACCCGGCCCGACCTGCAGGTGGAGCCGGACAACGTGCTCATCACCAACGGCTCGCAGCAGGCGCTGGACCTCATCGGCAAGCTGTTCGTGGACACCGACAGCTGCGTGATGACGGAGGCGCCCACGTATCTGGGCGCGCTGCAGGCGTGGAACGTGTACGAGGCGTGCTACGTCACGATCCCTCAGGACGAGTACGGGATGGTGGTGGACGAGATCCCGCGGCGCCTCGCCGAGGGGTACCGGCCGCGGCTGGTGTACGTGCTGCCGAACTTCCACAATCCGGCGGGCACGACGATGCCGCTGGAGCGGCGGGTGCGGCTGGCGGAGATCGCGCGGGAGCACGACCTCATCCTGGTCGAGGACGACCCGTACGGCGAGCTGCGGTTCGAGGGGGAGGAGATCACGCACCTCTACCGGCTCGCGCCGGAGCGGACGATCTACCTCAACACCTTCTCGAAGATCCTCGCGCCCGGCTTCCGCCTCGGCTCGGTGACGGCCCCGAAGGAGATCATCCGGAAGTTCGTGCAGGCGAAGCAGGGCTCGGACCTCAACACGGCGGTGTTCTCGCAGCTGGTGGTGGCGGACGTGTGCGCGAGCGGCGTGATCCCGCGGCACGTCGGGACGATCCGCCGCGTCTACCGCGAGCGGCGGGACGCGATGCTGGCGGCGATGGGCGAGCACTGGCCGGAGGGGTGCTCGTGGACGCGGCCGCACGGCGGGCTGTTCCTGTGGGCCCGGGTGCCCGCGCCGCTCGACACCGCCGAGATGCTCCCGCGGGTGGTGGAGCGGAAGGTGGCGTACGTGCCGGGGCTGGCGTTCTATCCGGGCGAGAAGGGCGGGCACGACGCGATGCGGCTGAACTTCTCGTACGCGGGCATCCCGCTCATCAGCGAGGGGATCCGGCGGCTCGGGGAGGCGTTCAAGGCGGAGCTGGCCGGACGGCGGTGACGCGGTAGCGATCCCCGCCGGGGCCGAGCCGGTCCCCCGCCCTCCCGCCAGGGGCACGGCGCCGCCTAGATTGCGCGCCGTGCCCCTCGTGCGTTCGCTCCTCATCAAGGGCTCCGAGAGCCCCGCGCTGGCGCGCCTGGTCCGGGACCGGGCGTTCGCGCGCCGCGCGGTGCGGCGCTTCATGCCGGGCGAGACGCTGGAGGCGGCGCTCGACGCCGCCGCCCGGCAGGCCGCGGCGGGCGTCGCCACGACCCTCACCTACCTCGGCGAGCAGGTCGCCGACCCGTCGGACGTCGAGCGGGTGGCGGCCCACTACCTCGACGCGCTCGACCGCGTCCGCGCGCGGGGCCTCCCCTGCGAGCTCTCCCTCAAGCTCTCGCACCTCGGCCTCGACGCGGGGCGCGGCACCTGCGAGGCGCTGCTGGAGCGCATCTGCGCGCGGGCGGCGGAGACCGGCGCGTTCGTGTGGATCGACATGGAGGGCTCCGACCGCACCGAGGCGACCCTGGCGATCTTCCGCGCGGTGCGCGAGCGGCGGCCGAACCTCGGGCTGTGCGTGCAGGCCTACCTGCGCCGCACCGCCGCCGACGTGGACGCGCTGGTCCCGCTCGGCGCCGCGCTGCGGGTGGTCAAGGGCGCCTACCGGGAGCCGAAGGCGCTGGCGTTCCAGCGCAAGGCGGAGGTGGCCGAGGCGTTCTTCCGCCTGGGCGCGCGCCTGCTGGCGGAGGACGCGCGCCGCGCCGGCGTGCGGGCGGTGTTCGGCACCCACGACACGCGCCTGCTGGGACGGCTGCGCGCGCGCGCCCGCGAGCTCGGCCTGGGACCCGACGCCTTCGAGTGCCACATGCTGTACGGGATCCGCACCGCGGACCAGCGGCGCCTCGCCGCCGCGGGCGTGCCGGTCCGCGTCCTGATCAGCTACGGCGAGTCGTGGTTCGCGTGGTACATGCGGCGGCTGGCCGAGCGGCCCGCCAACCTGTGGTTCGTGCTCAAGAGCGTCTTCGCCTAGCGGTCTACAGGAAGTAATCCGAGACCCGCACGCCGTACTTGTCGGGGTCCGTCACCTTGATGATGGTGCGCAGGGGGGTGCCGCCGGCGTCCCGGTCGGCGAGGTTCGCCAGGAAGCCGGGGTGGGTCAGGGTCCCCATCGGGTCGGAGATGATCCGCACCATCGGGCGGTGGATCTCCGCCAGGTCCGAGTTCGCCGCCACCACCAGCGCCAGCTCGTAGGTGTCGAGGATCACCAGCGTGCCCGGCGGATAGACGCCGAGCAGGTTGATGAACGCCTTCACCACCACGGGGTCGAGCCCGCGGCGCGGGTTGTTCAGCATCTCGCTGAGGACGCTGTCGGGCTGCAGCGGGTTGGTCTTGTAGACGCGCCGCGACGTGGCGGCGTCGAACCCGTCCGCCACCGCGATGATGCGGGAGAAGATGGACGGGGCGCGCGGCCGCAGCGACTTCGGATAGCCGGTCAGGTCCCCCTTCATGTGGTGCTCGTAGGCCGCGATCATCGAGCGGTACGGCACCTCGCCGTAGCCCCGCAGGCCGAACAGCGTCAGGACGCCGAGCCACGGGTGCGCCTGCATGATCCGCCAGTCCTCGTCGCTGAGACTCCCCTCCCGGTTCAGGACCTCGAGCGGCACCCGCGCCTTCCCCACGTCGTGGAACAGCGCCGCCATCCCCAGATCGTAGAGGTGCAGCTTGGTGAGCCCCAGCTTCTTGCCCAGCGCCACCGAGAAGATGCAGACGTTGACGGAGTGCGTGAACGTGTAGTCGTCGTAGTCGCGCAGGGTGGACATCCCCATCAGCGAGGTCTCGTCGGACAGGATCTGGTCGACGATGGCCTGCACCGCGCGCTTGACCTTCTTCACGCTGGCGGTGCGCCCCATCCGCACCGAGTTGATGACCTCCTTGGTCACCGCCACCGAGCGCTGGTAGGTGCGCTTCGCCAGCTCCTTCTGCCGCTCCTGCTCCTCCTCGGTGAGATCCGATTCCAGCGGCGGCTCGAGCTGGATGTGCTCCACCCCGGCCTCGTGGAGGCGCCCCTGCAGCTCCAGCAACCGGCTCCCCGACGTCGAGCGCGTCGCCGTGGCCAGGAGCAGCGAGAGGAACGACGTCCACTCCCGCCGGTCCGCGCCGCTCAGGGCCCGCACCAGCCCCACGCCCGCGCCGTTCAGCACCCCCAGCACGTGCGAGAAGGAGGCGTAGTTGTCGAGGTCCAGGCGCAGCCGCGTCGCGTTCACGAACAGGAACTCGCCCGTCACCCGCAGCTCGATCTCCTGCTCCCGGTCGAGAATCTGCTGCGCGCTGCGCGTGAGGTCGTCGAGCGACTTCTGCACCTGCGCGTTCTCGAGGGGGTAGAGCTTCAGCGACCGCAGCGCCGTGTAGATGGTGACGAGGAACTCCCGCCCCGCGCCCCGGATGTAGGAGTCGGTGGTCTGGACCGCCTCGACCACGGAGAGCCGCTGCCCGGGCCCGCTCACCTCACGCCCCCGCGCCCGACTGGCCGCGCAGCGCGCGCGCCACCGCGTTGCGCACCAGCGCCTCCTTGGAGTCGGCCGCCCGCTCCAGCGCCGCCCGCGCCGCCGGCGTCCCGATCCGCCCCAGCGCCATCGCGGCGCACGCCCGCACCTCCGGGTCCTCCTTCTTCTTGAGGAACCCGCCGCTGTTCAGCATCGCGTCGAGGACCGCCACCCCCTCCTCGCCCACCATCGCCCCGTACGCCTCGAAGAACGCCATCTTCTCGGTGAGGTCCGCCACCCGCACGTTCTTCCCCTGCACCAGCGCCGCGATCCTCCCGATCGACGCGCGATGGCGCCGCTGCCCCAGCACCCGCACCGCCGCCAGCCGCACCTCCCGGTCGTCGTCCTCCAGCGTCCGCTCCAGCCCCTGCATCGCCCCCGGCGAGCCGACCTCCGCCAGCGCCTGCACCGCCGCCAGCCGGATCGCCCGCTCCTTGTGCTGCGCCGCCACCCCCACCAGCGCCGGCACCGCCTGCAGCAGCTTCAGCCGCCCGGTCAGCCGCACCGCCTCCGAGACCGCCGCCGCGTCCGGCGAGCCGATCGCCGCCACCACCCGGTCCGCGTTCCCCGCCGCCAGGCGCCGCACCGCCACCTCCAGCACCTCCCGCACCCGCGCGTTCGACAGCCGCGGCAGCCACCCGAACATCGTCGGCAGCGCCTCCCCCCGCAGCTCCCCGAACAGCTCCGCCAGCTCCTCCGCCGCCGGGTGCGTCTGCGCCTCGTCCAGCGACTGCAGCAGCTGGCTCAGCGTCTCCTCGCGCGACAGGCGGCCCGGCAGATCCTGCAGCGCCTGCCGGTGCTCCGGCAGCAGCTCCCGCGCCCGCTCCAGCACCACCTTCACCTCGCGCAGCACGTACGCCACCGACGAGAAGTCCCCCGCGCCCAGCAGGTACGGCAGGAAGCTGTCGATGATCGAGATCAGCTCCGCCCGCACCGTCGGGAACGGCTGCAGCTCGAGCACGTCGAAGATCATCGCGAGCACGTTGCGCCGCAGGTCCTGCGCGTACTCCCGCTCCACCTCGCCCTTGAGGTAGGCGATCTCCTTCTCGTCGAGGAAGTACAGCGTGGTGTCGAAGTCCTCGGCCTTCACCAGCCCCGTCGTGTCCCGCGGCGGCGCCTCCTCCTCCAGCGCCTGCCGGACGTACGGCGGGTTCTGCGGCGGCGGCTGCAGCTCCGTCGCCGCGGGGAGCACCGGCCCGCCCGCGTCCGACGACAGGTCCTGGAACGCGTACCGGATGAGCTGGAAGTCCTTCTCCCACAGCAGCGTCAGCAGGTCGTCGCTGTCCTCCGCCTGCAGCGTGCGCGCCCGGTGCAGGACGTCGAGCAGGCCGATGACCTCCTCCTTCTCGACCCCCCGCAGCAGCGTCAGCGACCGCACCCCGTCCTTGTACAGCACCCAGGCGATGCTGTCGCTCCGGTTCGCCTGCGTGTACACCGCCTTCCCCTCGTACTTCAGCTCCGCGTCGTACACGTCGAGCACCAGCTCGTCCTGGCTCTCCCACACCGGGACGAACGCCGCGCGCAGCGTCTCGAGGGCCCGCTGGTAGACCGGGTTGTTGGGCAGGTAGAGCTGGTGGGCGCGCAGCGCCTTCACGAAGGTCTGGAGGAGCTCCTCCACCTCCGCCGCTGCCGACGACGTCTCGGGCGTGGTCCCGGTGATCTCGGTCAACCCGGAGCGCTCCCCCGCGCTGGAACGCGCGACGCGCCGCCCGGCCGCGCCGGGCGCGCTTCGCCGCATGGTCGGACGACGACGCGGCAATATATACAGGCGCGGCCCTTCCCGTGACCATCCGGCTCGGCCGCCCCGCGGGCGCCCCGGCGCGGGCGCCCCCTCTTGCGCTTCGGCTTCCCTTCGGCTAGGCTTGTTTCGGCTTTTCTTCGGCCGGGCCCGACGGGGCCCGCGCGCGGGAGGACCGGTGCCCCTCACCAAGCGGCAGCGCGAGATCCTCGACTTCCTCTCCGACTACATCGGCGACCACGGGTACGCGCCGAGCTTCGAGGAGATCGCCGGGACGATGGGCTTCAGGTCGCTCGCGACGGTGCACGAGCACCTCTCCAACCTCGAGCGCAAGGGCGTGATCCGCCGCAGCTACAACGAGAGCCGCTCCATCGAGGTGCTCACGCGCGCGCGGCAGCCGGGCATCGCCGAGCTGCCCCTGCTCGGCACCGTGGCCGCGGGCGAGCCGATCGAGGCGGTGGAGGACCGCGACGCCATCGCCGTCCCGGAGGCCATGCTGCCGGCCACCGGCCCCAACTACGTGCTGCGGGTGCGCGGCGACTCCATGATCGAGGAGCAGATCCGCGACGGCGACTACGTCGTGGTGCACGGCCGCGGCTCGGCGCGCAACGGCGAGACGGTCATCGCGCTGCTCCAGAACACCCACGCCACCGTGAAGAAGCTCTACCGCGAGAAGGACGGCTGGGTGCGGCTGCAGCCCGCCAATGCCGCCCTCGAGCCCATCTACGTCCACGAGAACGACCTCACCATCCAGGGGGTCGTCGTGGGGGTGATCCGCCGCTATTGAGCGCGGGTCCCAGGCGCACGGCGGGCGGGTCCGGAGCGGCTCCGCGCGGAGGTGCGCGGGGCCGCTTTTCGTCTTGCCGCGCAAGCACTTGCGTCGCTTGATTCGCTCCGAGGGCGCCGCTAGGTTACGCCTTCATGGTGCCCCGCCCCGTCGCGCTCGTGCTCCAGTACGACGGCGGGGACTACGCCGGCTGGCAGCTCCAGCCCGGCGTGCGGACGGTCCAGGGAGAGGTGGAGGCGGCGCTGCGCCGGCTGGTCGGACGGCGGGTGCCGGTGGTGGGGGCGGGCCGGACCGACGCGGGGGTCCACGCGCTCGGACAGGTCGCGGCGGCCGTGGTGCCGGAGCGATGGAGTCCCGACGCGCTGGTGCGCTCCCTCAACGCGCTCCTTCCCCGCGACGTGTGGGTGGCCTCGGCCCGACGCATGGCCCGGGGCTTCGACCCGCGCCGCGACGCCGTGGAGCGGACCTACTGCTACCGGATCGGGACGGACCCGGGGGCCCGCGGCCCCTTCCGCCGCCGCTGGGAGTGGGCGCCGCCGGGGCCGCTCGACGCGGCGGCGCTGCGCCGCTGCGCAGCGCGCCTGGTGGGGACCCACGATTTCCGCGCCCTCTCGGCCGTCGGGCCCGCGCGCGCGCACTGGCGCTGCCGCGTGAGCGAGGCGGTGTGGCAGGCGCGCGAGGACGCCGCCGGGTGGGAGTTCTGGATCACCGCCGACCGCTTCCTGCACAAGATGGTGCGCTTCCTGGTGGGGACGATGCTCGACATCGCGCGGGGCCGGCGTCCGCCGGCGGACCTCGAGCGGCTGCTGGGCGGCCGCGACAACCGGCTGGCCTCGCCGCCGGCGCCGCCGCACGGCCTGTTCCTCGTGGCGGTGCGCTATCCCCCCTCCCGCTTCGGGGACGGCGCGTGAGGGCCCCCCTCGCCGCCGCGCTCGCCGCCCTGCTCGCCGCGGCGCCGGCCGCCGCGCAGCAGCGCGCCGGCGACATCGCCGCCTCGCGCCACTCGGCCATCGCGGCGGCGGCCGCCCGCGTGGCGCCCGCGGTGGTGAGCGTGAACGTGGTGCGGCGCGAGCGCCAGGTGCCGAGCGACCCCTTCGAGGCGCTGATGATCCCCCGCGGCTTCGAGCGCCGCGTCGAGGGCCTCGGCACCGGGTTCATCGTGGACGCCGACGGCCTGATCATCACCAACCAGCACGTGACCGCCGGCGCCGACCAGATCGTCGTCACCCTGCGCGACGGCCGCGACCTGCCGGCGCGGCTGCTCGGCGAGGACGACCGGACGGACATCGCCGTCCTCAAGGTGGACGCCTCCGGGCTCCCGGTGGTGCCCATCGGCCGCAGCCGCGCCCTCGCCCCCGGCGACTGGGCCATCGCCATCGGCAACCCGTACGGCTACCTCCTGGGCAACAGCGAGCCGTCGGTCACGGCGGGGGTCATCTCGGCGCTGGGGCGCGACATCCTGCCCTCCCAGGACCAGGCGGGCCTGTACGTCGACATGATCCAGACCGACGCCGCCATCAATCCGGGGAATTCCGGCGGCCCGTTGGTGGACGGCGACGGCGAGGTCGTCGGGGTCAACACCTTCATCCTCAGCCAGACGGGCGGGAGCGTGGGCCTGGGCTTCGCGATCCCGATCGAGCGGGCGATGCGCGTGGCGCGCGACCTCGAGCGCACCGGCCGGGTGCGGCGCGGCTGGGTGGGGCTGGAGATCGCCGAGCCGGCGCCGCAGTCGGCCGACTGGCGGCACCAGCCGGGCGTCGTGGTGCGGCGCGTGGCGCCGGCCGGACCCGCGGCGGCGGTGGGGATCAAGCCGGGCGACCTCATCGAGCGGGCGGGCGGGCAGGTGCTGCGGAACTTCCTCTCGTGGGAGCGGGTGCTGGTCGACCTGCGGCCGGGCGACACCGTCCGGGTGGCGGTGCGCGGGGGCGGCGGGCCGCGCGAGGTGACGCTCACCGCCGTGGACCTGCCGTCGGCCAGCGCCGAGCGCGTGAACCTCCAGGACCTGCAGCTCATCACCGTGACGCCCGACATCCAGGCGGAGCGCGGGCTGGCGGTCTCCCGCGGCGCGCTGGTGGTCTCGGCGGGCGCCGGGTGGCAGCGCACCCTCGGCCTGCAGCCGGGGGACGTCATCCTCCAGATCAACAACTACACCATCGCGCGGGCGGAGCAGGTGCAGCAGGTGGTGGCGTACCTCACCGGCCGGAGCGCGATGCGGTTCTACTTCGCCCGCAACGACCAGCTCATCTACGCCGACCTGTGGGGGACCCCGTGAGCGACCGGGAGCGCTACGCCTCGCCGCTCGGCACGCGCTACGCCTCGCGCGAGATGCAGGAGCTGTTCGGGGAGCGGCGGCGCATCGGGCTGTGGCGGCGGCTGTGGGTCGCCCTCGCGGAGGGGGAGCGCGCGCTGGGGGTGGCGATCCCCGAGGCGGCCCTCGCGGAGATGCGCGCCGCGGTGGACGTGGTGGACTTCGACCGCGCGGCGGCCTACGAGGCACGGTTCCGCCACGACGTGATGGCCCACGTCCACGCCTTCGGCGACGCGGCCCCCGCGGCCCGGCCCTTCATCCACCTGGGCGCCACGTCGGCCTACGTGACCGACAACGCCGACCTCATCGTGGCCCGCGACGGGCTGCGCCTGGTGCTCGCGCGCGTGGGCGCGGCCCTGCGCGCGCTCGCGGGCGTGGCCGGGCGCTACGCCGCCGTCCCGACGCTCGCGTACACGCACCTCCAGCCCGCGCAGCTCACCACCGTGGGCAAGCGCGCCACCCTGTGGATGCAGGACCTGGTGCTCGACGCGCAGGAGATCGAGCATCGCATCGCGGGCCTGGCGCTGCTGGGCTGCAAGGGCACGACGGGGACGCAGGCGTCGTTCCTGACGCTGTTCGGCGGCGACCACGCGAAGGTCCGGCGGCTCGACGCGCTCATCGCCGAGCAGATGGGCTTCGAGCGGGTGGTGCCGGTGAGCGGCCAGACCTACCCGCGCAAGGTGGACGCGCTGGTGCTGACCGCGCTGGCCTCGGTGGCGCAATCGGCCTCGAAGCTGGCGGCCGACCTGCGGCACCTCCAGCACCTCGGCGAGGTGCTCGAGCCGTTCGAGGCGGAGCAGATCGGCTCCTCCGCCATGGCGTACAAGCGCAACCCGATGCGCGCCGAGCGGATCGCCTCCCTGGCGCGGTACGTGATGCACCTGCCGGCGAACGCCGCGGAGACCGCGGCGCAGCAGTGGTTCGAGCGCACCCTCGACGACAGCGCCAACCGCCGCATCGTGCTCCCCGAGGCGTTCCTGGCGACCGACGCGCTGCTGATCCTGGTGGCGAACGTCGCGCGGGGGCTGGAGGTGCGGGAGGGCGTGATCCGCCGCAACGTGCTGCGGGAGCTGCCCTTCATGGCGACCGAACGGTGCCTGATGCTCGGCGTGGCGGCCGGCGGCGACCGCCAGACGCTGCACGAGGTGATCCGCCGTCACAGCCTGGAGGTGGCGCGCGCGGTGGCCGAGGAGGGGGCGCCCAACGACCTCCTGCAGCGGCTCGCCGCCGACCCCGCGTTCGCCGCGGCCGACCTGGCCGCGGTGGCGCGCGACCTCGATCCCCTCCACTATTGCGGGCGCGCCCCCGACCAGGTGCGGGAGTTCCTGGCGGAGGTCGTCGCGCCCCTGCTCGAGCGACTCCCCGACGCTCCGCCCAGCGAGGTCCGCGTATGACGGCTCTGCGTGCCAGCGCGCTCCCCCTGCCGCTGCTCCGCCGCGGGAAGGTCCGCGAGGTCTACCAGGTGGACGCCGAGCGGCTCCTCCTCGTCGCCTCCGACCGGATCAGCGCGTTCGACATCGTCCTCGACCAGCCGGTGCCCGACAAGGGGGCCGTCCTGACGCAGACCAGCGCGTTCTGGTTCGGGACCCTCGCCGCCGCCAGCCCGCACCACTGCCTCGCCGCGGACGCCGAGTCGATCGTGCGCGCGGTGCCGGCGCTGGCGCCGCACCGCGCCGAGCTGGCCGGGCGGGCCATGCTGTGCCGGCGCACCGCCCCGGTGCCGTTCGAGTGCGTGGTGCGCGGCTACCTGTCGGGCTCGGCCTGGAAGGAGTACCGGCGGTCCGGCACGCTCGCGGGCGAGCCGCTCCCCCCGGGTCTGCGCGAGTCCGACCGGCTCGACCCGCCGATCTTCTCCCCCGCCACCAAGGCGGAGACGGGCCACGACGAGAACGTGACCTTCGCGCACGTCGAGCGGGCGCTGGGCGGCCTGGCCCGCACGCTGCGCGACCGGTCGCTCGCCATCTACTCCGAGGCGCGCGAGCGCGCCGCCGCGCACGGCATCATCATCGCCGACACGAAGTTCGAGTTCGGCACCGCGGCCGACGGCTCGCTGCTGCTCATCGACGAGGTCCTCACCCCCGACTCCTCCCGCTTCTGGCCCGCCGACCGTTACCAGCCGGGCCGCGCGCAGGAGAGCTTCGACAAGCAGCCGGTCCGCGACTACCTCGACGGGCTGCGCCGCGCCGGGACGTGGAACGGCGAGGCCCCCGCCCCGCCGCTGCCGGCCGAGGTGGTCCGCGCCACGAGCGAGCGCTACCGCGAGGCGTACCGCCGCCTCGCCGGCCGCCCGCTGGAGGTCCGCTGATGCGCATCGCCGCCGAAGGGTGGCCCTTCATCGGCATCGGGGCCGCGCTCACCGCCGCGCTCGCCGTCGTCGCGTGGGCGTGGCCCGGCGCGTCCCTCGCGCTCCCCGTCGTCGCCGGCCTTCTCACCGTGTGGGTGGTGGCCTTCTTCCGCGACCCCGAGCGCCCCGGCCCGCGCGGCGACGCGCTCGTGATCGCCCCCGCCGACGGCCGCGTGCTCTCCGTCGCCCAGCTCGAGGAGCCGATGTATCTTCACGCGCAGGCGACGCGCGTCTCCATCTTCATGAACGTCTTCGACGTGCACGTGAACCGCTTCCCGGTGTCGGGGGAGGTGGACATCGTCCACTACAATCCGGGCGAGTTCCTGACCGCCAGCCTGGACAAGGCCTCGCTCGTGAACGAGCAGGCGTCGGTGGGCATCGTGGGGCCGAAGGGCCCGCTGCTGGTGCGGCAGATCGCCGGGCTCGTCGCCCGCCGGATCGTGACCGACGTCGCCCCGGGCGACGCGGCGGTCCAGGGGGAGCGGTTCGGGATGATCCGCTTCGGCTCCCGG
>Ga0335070_10009551_pt1 | contig 11355 bp, 10 predicted proteins | sample Lox_Sample_13_FD_206722 | JGI IMG/M metagenome (GOLD analysis project Ga0335070, IMG submission 206722) | Soil microbial communities from Loxahatchee National Wildlife Refuge, Florida, United States - Lox_Sample_1.3 | ecosystem: Environmental > Terrestrial > Soil > Wetlands | place: USA... | reverse complement strand
TCGCGGTGATACCGCTCATCCACCTGGTCTCGGACCCGCGCTGGATGGGGCAGTACACGATCAAGCCGGTGCTCCAGATCACCTCGTGGGTGACCGCCGCGACGATCGCGGTGCTCAACCTCAAGCTCACGTGGGACGCCCTCGCCGGCTGGCTCGGAGGGGGGCGCGGACACACCTGGGTGGTGTGGCTGACGGCGGTGCCGATCGCCGCCGGCCTGGCCGCGCTGCTGGTGTACGTGACGGCGGTGCCGCTCCTCGAGCGGCGCCGGGGCGAGCCGACCCCCGTGCTCGCGGGAGTGCACGGCCCGAGCGCGATGCCGGCGGTGATGCCCCCGCACCCGCCGCGGACGATCGCCGCGGCGCTCGACTTCTCCACCGCCGACACCGCCGTGCTCTCGCACGCGGTCACGCTGGCGCGCGCCGGCGGCCGCGGCGCGTCGGTGCTCCTGCTGCACGTCGTTGAGTCGGGCGGCGCGCGGATCATGGGCGGCGAGATGGACGACTCCGAGGCGCGCGCGGACCAGCAGCGCCTCGAGCTGTACCGGCGGGAGCTCGGAGAGCTCGGAGTGGACGCCACGTACGACCTCGGGTTCGGGAACCCGGTCGAGCAGCTCGCCGAACTCGTCGGCGCGCACGCCCCCGACCTCGTGGTGCTCGGGAGCCACGGCCACGGGGCGGTCGGGGACTTCGTCCTCGGGACGACCGTGGAACGCCTGCGCCACCGCATGCGCGTGCCGGTGCTCGTCGTCCCGGCGTCGGCTTGAGGGCGGGCAAGCCGCCGATGCCACGATGACCAGAACGGACGGCCCGATCCCCCCGACGACGCAGCGCGTCGAGGAGCGCCAACCGCTGCCGACGGCCGGGGTGTGGCGCGCCCTTCAGTCGCGCAACTACCGCCTGTTCATCGGAGGCCAGGGGATCTCGCTGATCGGGACGTGGATCCAGCAGATCGCCCTGTCGTGGCTCGTCTACACGCTGACCCGCTCGGCGTTCCTGCTCGGGCTGGTCGGGTTCTCCTCCCAGATCGGCTCGTTCGTGCTGGCGCCGGTGGCCGGCGTCGTCGCGGACAGGTCGAACAAGCACCACCTCCTGGTCCTCACGCAGTCGCTCGCGATGGTGCAGGCGCTCGTGATCGGCGTCCTCACGCTCACCCACACCGTGGCGGTGTGGCACATCGTCACGCTCTCGCTGTTCATCAGCGTCGTGAACGCGTTCGACATGCCGACCCGCCATGCGTTCTACGTCGAGATGATCGAGAACCGCGCCGATCTCCCGAACGCGATCGCCCTCAACTCCTCGATGGTCAACGGGGCGCGCCTGGTCGGGCCGGCGGTGGCGGGACTGCTGATCGCGGCTGTGGGCGAGGGGATCTGCTTCATCCTCAACGCCGCCAGCTACGTCGCGGTGATCGCCGCCCTGCTCGCGATGAGGATCGCCCCGAAGCCGCAGGCGGTCGAGCACCGCCGGATATGGCACGAGCTCAGGGAGGGGTTCGTCTACACGTTCGGGTTCGCGCCCACGCGCGACATCCTCGGCCTCCTCGCGCTCGCCGGCGTCGCCGCGATGCCGTACTCGACGCTGCTGCCGATCTTCGCCGCGCAGATCCTGCACGGCGGCGCGAGCACGCTGGGGTTCCTCTCGGGCGCGACCGGCGTTGGCGCCCTCGCCGGGGCCACCATCCTCGCGGCGCGGCGAACGGTGCTTGGCCTGGGACGATGGATCCCGGCCGCGTGCGGAGGGTTCGGCGTCTCGCTGATCGGCTTCGCGCTCTCGCGGTCGCTCGCGCTCTCGCTGGTGATGCTCGTGGCCACCGGGCTCACGATGATCACCCACCTGGCCGCGTCGAACACCATCCTGCAGACCGTCGTCGAGGACCGCTGGCGCGGCCGCGTGATGAGCTTCTACTCGATGGCGTTCGTCGGCACGGCGCCGTTCGGCAGCCTGCTCGCCGGGTCGCTCGCTCACCGGATCGGCGCGCCGCAGACCGTGATCCTTGGTGGCGCGGTGTGCATCGCCGCGGCGGTGGTGTTCGCCGTCCGCCTGCCGGCCCTGCGGCGCCTGATCCGCCCGGTCTACCGTCAGCGCGGGATCATCCCGGAGGTCGCCACGGGCCTCGGCGCCGCGGCGGAGGGGGGAACCGCCCGCCAGTGAATCGGCGGGACCGGTTGCCGGTCAGCAACTGCAGAGGAGCGGAGGGGCAGAGGAGCAGGGGGGAAGGACTGTTCGGAGGTTCGAAGGTTCGAAGGTTCGAAGGTCCAAAGGCCCAACTAGGCGAAGACAAGCAAGGCCGGAGCGTATTGCGTGCAGCCGCGCCGCCGCGTAAGCGCGCACAGGCCGCCGCACGTTTCTGCCCGCGGCAGCGGCGCCGCCGAGAGTGGGCCAGATGCAAGGAAGGCGAGCGGCGAGCCGCGCAGCGTACTCAGTTCGGTACGTGAGCAGGCGAGCCGCGAGCCTGACGCCGCAGATGGTCCGCTATCGGCGGAGCACCTACTTGACGGCGGAGGCGGCCTCGCGCTTGAGCTTCTCCCAGTCGATCTGCGACCCCCACGCCGAGTGCGGTATCGCGAACACCACCAGCGTCACCACCGCCGCCGCGACCACGGTGCGGATCGCCCGCCGCCCTCGGCGGAGCGCCCACACCGCGACGACCCAGGCGAGCACCGCGAGCAGCGTCTTGTTGTCGGTGAGGTCCCACCCGTACGGCACGCCCGCCCACCACTCGCCGAACGCGAACTTCTGCACCGCGGGTCCGAGCATGAACCCGCCGACCACGAACGAGACGAGCGTGGCCCACGAGAACCGGGCGAGGCCGGGCCCCGATGCGAGCGCCTCGACCCCCGCGCGCGAGGCGAACAGCAGCCCGAGAAACATCGCCGCGATGTGCGGGATCAGCACCCACGCCGGCACGTCGCCGCGGAAGCGCGTGACGGCGGGGCGCGAGGGGAACACCGCCTGCTCGTCGCCGCGCCGCAGCCGGACCTGGTACTCGAGCTTCCCCGCGGCGGGCTCCTTCGGGAGCGAGCCGCGCAGCTCGTCGCCCGCGCGGGCGAGGTCGGTGATCTGCCACGGGTCCGAGGTCGGGAAGCGCCGCCACACGACCTCGCCCGTCACGGCCGTGTCGGGCACCCGGATCGCGATCGGCTGGTCGGACGCGATCGTGTGTGACCGCTCGAGCTTGATCGCGATCCGCTCCCCGCCGAGAGACACGCTCCCGCTCGCAGGGTACGTCGGGCCGCTCACGCACTGCCACACGAGCGAACCCAGGGTGATGACGACCGCGACGCTCCACCGGACGAACGTTCCCCTCACAGCGCCTCCTCCCCCGAGTGGGGCGCGAACCCCTCGCCCAGCACCTCCTGCGCCGGCGTGATCGCCACGAACGCGGAGCGATCGACCTGCGCGACGAGGCGCTTGAGCCTGCCGACCTCGTGCGGGCTCACGACGACGTACAGCACCGGGCGCTTCTCGCCCGTGTACCCGCCCTGCCCCTGCAGCACCGTCACCCCGCGCCCGAGCTTGTTCAGGATCGCGTCGCGCACGGCCTCGCAGTCCTCGCTGATGATGAGAGCGGAGCGCGCCGCCGAGAACCCGCTCTGCACCACGTCGAGCACGCGCGCCGACACGAACGCGAGCGCGAGGGCCACCATTACCGCCTCGGCCCCGAAGACGAACGCGGCGCCGCCGAAGATCGCGACGTTCATGACGAGCAGCGCCTGCCCGATCCCGATCCCGAGATGGCGGTGCGCGAGACGCGCCAGGATGTCGGTCCCCCCCGTCGTCCCGCGCCCGCGGAACACGAGCCCCATCCCGAGGCCGTCGAGCAGTCCCCCGTAGCAGATCACCAGCAGGCGGTCGTGCGTCGGCGGCACCAGGAACGGCGCGGTCAGGTCGATCCCCGCCGAGAGGACGAGCACCGAGACCACCGTCCGGACGAAGAACCGGATCCCGCCCGCGAACCGCCACCCCAGCCACAGCAGCGGCAGGTTGAGCGCGAGGACCACCAGCCCGACCGGCGTCCCGAGGTAATGGTGGGCGATGATCGAGATCCCCGTCACCCCGCCCGAGACGACGTTGTTCGGGACGAAGAACAGGTTGGTCCCGGCGGCGACGAGGAGCGAGCCGACCACGATCTCGGCGTAGTCGAACGCGATCCCCCAGCGCCCCTTGGGCGCCGCCACCGGCAGCCTCATGGCGCGCGCATGGTGCCACGAAGCGGCGGCGTTGCCAACCGTTGCGGCCGGACGCGGTGCTGCTACCCTTCCCGGGGGAGGGCGCCATGCTCGAAGCGGTCGTCCTGATCAACGTCAAGCCCGGCCAGCTCCACGTCGTCTCGGACGCGCTGCTCGAGCGCGAGGGCGTGCACGAGCTGTACTCCGTCGCGGGGGCGTACGACCTCGTCGCGGTGCTGCGCACCTCCCGCAACGAGCGCCTCGAGGAGCTCGTCACCGGCGAGATCGCCGCCCTCCCCGGCGTCGAGCGCACCACGACGCTCGTCGCGTTCCGCTGCCTCTCCCGCCGCGAGGCCGACGGCACCTTCTCGGTCGGCTTCGATCCGGGCGGGCGCGCCACCACCTGACCGAGACCGCGGTCCGCCCGAGGCCACAGCCGCCCGCGCGCTGGCCGTGGTCGTGAAAATGGTCTAAACTATGGTCGGGAGGGTGTGATGACCACGGTTCCCCTTTCGGAGGCCAAGACCCACCTCGCGCGGCTGCTCGCCGACGTGGAGAAGCTCGGCGAGGGCGTGACGATCACGAGGTCCGGGCGGCCGGCCGGGGTGCTGCTCTCGATCGAGGAGTACGAGGGGTTGATCGAGACGCTCGACATCCTCGCGGATGCCAAGCTGATGGCCTCGCTTCGCAAGGGGCTGCGCGACGCCGAGGCCGGCCGCACCGCGTCGGACGCCGAGGTCTGGCGGTGACCTGGGAGCTGCGGTACACCCAGACCGCGGCGAAGGCGATCCGGAAGCTCGACCCGCAGGTGAGGGCCAGGGTGCGTGCCGCGCTCGACGCGCTGCGCGAGGATCCGCGCCGCGGCAAGCCTCTGCAGCTCACTCTCAAGGGGCTGTACTCGTGGCGCACCGGCGACTGGCGGATCGTCTACAGGATCGAGGCCGACAGGATCGAGGTCCTCGTCGTCACCGTCGGCCACCGCCGCGAGGTCTACGAGCGCGTCCGCGAGCTGCTGGGGTAGGCCGGACACCGCGAGCAAGTCAGGTTAGATGCTTGCCTTGCTCCTCTGGCTCTCACGGACGTCCGCACGGGCTTCGGATGATGCTCCCGCCCTTGCCAACCGCGACAAGCTGTGAGCCAGTCCATATGACTCTGTAGAGGTCAGTCACAATCCCCGATGGCCGGTCCGTCCATGTCACGCCATCCGGGCTGGTCAGCACAACGCCTGCCCCCGGCCAAGGCCCGCCACCGACTGCAACAAGCTGGCTACCGGCCGACACGACCGAATTCAGGTAAGCGCTCAACCGGTAGAACCGAGTTGTCCACGTCACGCCGTCGGGGCTCGTCATGATGTGGACGCCCACCGCGACGAACTGGGGACCAGTCCATGTCACGGCGTGAAGTCCAAAGCCCACGCCAGTGCTGGCGCTCACCCACGCCATCCCATCCCGACTCGACAGGACCTTGCCAGCGATCCCCACACTCCGACCTTGGGGCACCCACTCATCGCCCACCGCCAGAAGCTGCGACCCGGTCGAGGTGACCGACCAGATAGGGCCCTTCGTGCCCGAAGGCCGACTTGTCCAAGCCAAGCCGTCCGGGCTCGTCGCGATTGTGCCACCCTGCCCCACGGCGACGTACTGTGAACCTGTCCAAATGGGAGTGGTCGGTCGGCCATCGGCGGTGTATGGGTGGCTGACCCAGCTCACTCCGTCCCGGCTCGTCAGGACTACGCGGGACTGGTCCGATATGCCCCACCCGAAAGCCAAGACCTGCGAGCCGTTCCACGTAACGCCCCAAATATCAACAGGAAGTGGAGACGGACACTCGCGCTGCGTCCAGGTCACACCATCCGGGCTGGTCAGAATCCTGCCCACGTCACCCACTGCAACCAAGAGCGAGCCGGTCCAGGTGATCGCCTCGAGGCCTTGGTCCCCTAGCGACATCCGATACGACCATGTCACCCCATCGGTACTCGTCTGAATGCCAGAGCCGACGGCCACAAGTCGCGATCCTGTCCAAACGACGGAACGGAGTTCCTCGGTTTGGCTCTTGCCCCGGCTCGTCCAGCCCAGACCGTCCGCGCTTGTGAGTGCCGTCCCTGGGGCCCCTACGGCAACGAGTTGCCTGCCGGTCCAAGCGACATCCCAGAGGTCGCTTTCGGTGCCTGAGGCTACGCGCGACCACATCACCGCATCGGAGCTCGTCAGAACCGTTCCACGCTCGCCAACCGCGACGAACCGCGAACCGGTCCAGACAACCTTCCAGAGGTCCGTGTCCGTCCCCGAGGAGCGACGCGTCCAGGTGACGCCGTCCGAACTGGTCATGATCATGCCGGCGCTTCCGACGGCGACCAACTGGGAGCCGTTCCAGCCCACTCCAATCAGCCACTCCTCGGAGTCACAATCGTGGTTAGTCCATTGCACTCCGTCTGGGCTCGTCAGGATTGTGCTGGGTGCGCCGCCCTGGCCACGCTCCCCCACCACCACGAATTGGGACTTGGCCCACGTCACACCCCACAGGGGGGCCTCGGCGGGGGACGGACGTCGGGTCCACGTCACGCCGTCAGTACTGGTCAGGATCAGTCCGCTTTCGCCCACGGCGACGAACTGCACCCCGTTCCAGGCAATCCCCAGTAGCGCGCTCCGCACACCAGGGTCGCGAGCCGTCCAGCTAACCCCGTCCGGGCTCGTGAGGACCGTGCCCTGGTCCCCTACGGCCACGAATTGGGTTCCTGTCCACGTGACTCCGCGGAGGTACGTGTTGGCGTTGCTGGCGGTTAACGTCCAGGTCTCACCGCACGGAGTCGACGCGGACACGCCTCGTGCGATAACGGCCTTCGGGCCACGCTGCTGTGCGTAGTCATTCGGGATCATCGCAAGAGACAGAACGAGGACGCCGAGGGAACACAAAAGTCGTTGGCAGCAGATCATCACGACCTCCGAGTTCGCTGCTTTCGACTCATTCTAGGCGCCGTGCAGGCGGTAGCGGGAGTGTGTTGGCACGAAAGGTCATTGGTTTAGGCTCGGACCAGTGTCTGACCGGCGCTGTCGACCAAATCACGACTGGGACGGCCCGACTCGTGCCTGAACCACGCGAGCTCCTCGAGGTTGCCGGCGGGGCCCTCAATTGGGGATGGCACTCGGCCGTGGCACTCCAGGCCCAACTCCTTCGCCGCCTCCACGACCGCGACGATCGCGGCCTCGCGCACCGCGGGGTCGCGAACGACGCCGCCCTTGCCGACCTGGCCGCGTCCGGCCTCGAATTGCGGCTTGATCAGCGCCACCAGGTCCCCGTCAGGGGCGAGCACCGGGACGAGCGCCGGCAGCACGAGGCGGAGCGAGATGAACGAGACGTCCGCGGTGACGAGGCCGAACGGCCCGGGGACGTCGGTCTCCGCGAGAAGGCGGGCGTTGATCCCCTCCGCGACCACGACGCGCGGGTCGCTCCGGAGCTTCCAGTCGAGCTGGCCGCGGCCGACGTCGAGCGCCACGACCTGCGCGGCCCCGCGCTGCAGCATCACGTCGGTGAACCCGCCGGTGGAGGCACCGACGTCGAGGCAGCGCCGGCCGGCGGGGTCGATCCCGAAGGCGTCGAGGGCGGCCGCCAGCTTGACGCCGCCGCGCGACACCCAGGGGTGGTCCTCACCCGCGACCTCGATCGCCGCCTCGGGCGCGACCGCCCTCCCCGCCTTGTCGGCCACGCGGCCGTCCACCCGCACGACCCCGGCGAGGATGAGGCTCTGGGCCCGCTCCCGGGACGGCGCCAGGCCGCGCTCGACGAGCGCGATGTCCAGCCGCACTCGTGTCTTGGCCACGAGCGATGCTAGCATTGCTGGATCATGCTCGGGAGGCACCTCTCCGCGCTTGTCCGGGCGATGCGGCCCCGCCACTGGCTGAAGAACGGGTTCGTGCTCGCGCCCGCGGTGTTTGCCGGCCGCGCGCTCGATCCCGTCGCGATGCTCAAGGCCGCGACGGTCGCGGCCGCGTTCTGCCTGGTGTCGTCGGCCGGCTACCTCGTCAACGACGTGCTCGACCGGGAGGCCGACCGCAACGACCCGGCGAAGCGCTTCCGGCCGGTCGCGAGCGGCGAGATGGCGGTGGGGGCCGCGCTCGCGTGGGCCGGCGTGCTCTACCTGCTCGCGTTCGCCGCGGCGCTCGGGAGCGGGCGCAACGTGGTGCTGCTCCTCGTCGGCTACGTCGCGCTCACGCTGCTGTACTCGACGGTCCTGAAAGCGATCGCGGTCGTGGACGCGATGGCGCTCGCCACCGGGTTCCTGCTCCGCTTGGTCGCCGGCGCGGTCGCGATCCCGGTCGTCATCTCGCAGTGGCTGATCGTGTGCGGGTTCCTGCTCGCGCTCCTGCTCGCGTTCGGCAAGCGCCTGCCGGAGGCCGACCAGAGCGGCGGCCGGTCGCCGCGCTACCCGCAGTCGTACCTCCACGACGTCGTGACGATGCTCGCCGGCATGACGCTGGTCGCCTACACGCTGTATACCGTGGCCCCGGACACGACCCGCAAGCTCGGCGGCTCCAACGCGCTGCTGCTGACGGTCCCGCTCGTGATGTTCGGAGTGCTGCGGTACCTCCTCCTGCTCCACAAGGAGGGGGCGCAGGATCCGACTGCTACCCTGTTCCGCGACAGGTCGCTGCTTCTCACGGTGGTCCTCTGGATCATCGTTGCCGGGGCGATCGTCTACTCGGCGGGAGGTGTGAAGTGAAGAGCCGCGTCGCCGTGGTGCGGACGACGCCCGGAAGCGTCCTCCCCGACCTCGGACGGCTGTGCGAGCTCGCCGGCGTGCGGGATGCGCTCCGGGGCGGGACCACCACGATCCTGAAAGACAACATCTCGTGGCACTACCCGTTCCCGGGCGCGAACACGACGCCGTGGCAGCTCGAGGGGACGATCCTCGCGCTCCGGGCCGCCGGCCTTGGCGACCTCGTGTGCGTGCAGAACAACACCGTCGTCACGAACCCGAGGAAGGGCGAGCGCCTCAACGGGTACGTCGGCGTGCTGGAGCGCTACGGGATCCCGGTGCGGTACAACTGCGACCGGAACGACCTCAAGTGGGTGCGCTACGAGCCGAAGGCGGAGATGCTCGCGCTGCGCAAGGTGTTCCCCGACGGGATCCACATCCCCGAGTTCTTCGTTGGCAAGAACATCGTCCACCTGCCGACGGTGAAGTGCCACATCTACACGACGACGACCGGCGCGATGAAGAACGCCTTCGGCGGGCTGCTCGCGACGCGCCGCCACTACACGCACACCTGGATCCACGAGACGCTCGTGGACCTGCTCGCGATCCAGAAGGAGATCCACACCGGGATCTTCGCGGTGATGGACGGGACCACGGTCGGCAACGGGCCGGGGCCGCGCACGATGGTCCCGGTGCGCAAGGACGTGATGCTCGCGGCCGCGGACCAGGTCGCCATCGACGCGGTCGCAGCCAGGATGATGGGGTTCGACCCGCTCGCGATCCGCTACCTCGCGCTCGCCCACGAGCGCGGCCTCGGCGTTGCGGACCCCCGCGACATCGAGATCGTGGGCGACGCCGACGCCGCCCGCGAGAGCTGGGGTTTCTCGGTCGGCGACAACATGGCGAGCAGGGTGGGCGACGTGCTCTGGTTCGGCCCGCTCAAGGGGCTGCAGAAGCTGTTCTTCCACACGCCGCTCGTCTACGTGTTCGTGGCCGGGTCGTACGTCTACCACGACTTCGTCTGGTACCCGGTGCTCGGCACGCGCAGGGTGCGGGAGTTCCTGCGCACCTCGCCGTGGGGGGCGCTGTTCGCCGACTACCTCTCCGGCCGCGGCGCCGGCGAGCCCGCCGCGGCGCAGGCGGCCCGGCGGACGGGGTAGGGACGGCCGGCACGGCGGTGCGCGGCCGATGAGACCCCCGCTGAGCCGCACCCGGAGCCTCGCGCTGGCGCTCCTCGCCGCGGCCCTGGCGGTCCGCCTCTTCGGCCTCAACTTCGACCAGTCACACTACTTCCACCCGGACGAGCGCCGCATCGCGGAGGCCGTGACGCAGCTCTCGTTCAGGCCGCTCCAGCTCGACCCGCACTTTTTCGCGTACGGCTCGTTCCCGTTCTACGTGACGAAGGCGGTCACCTCGGTGCTGTCGGTGACCAACCGCTGGTTCTCGAGCTACGACAGCGCCGTGCTGACCGGCCGGGCGCTCTCGGCGCTCTGGGGCACCGCCACCGTGGCGCTCTTGATGCTCCTCGGCAGGCGCCTGTTCGGGAGCCGGACGGCGCTGCTCGCCGGCGCGCTCCTGGGCGCCACCGTGCTCCACGTCCAGAACTCGCACTTCGCCACGACGGACGTGCCGCTCACGTTCCTCGTCCTGCTCGCGCTCACGTTCATGGTGGCCGCCGCCGAGAGCGGTGGCGTCGCGGCGTTCGCGGGCGCGGGCGCCGCGATCGGCCTGGCCGTCGCCACCAAGTTCAGCGCGCTCCCGCTCCTGCTCCCGCTGGCGGTCGCGGCGGCCGTGATGTGGCGGCGGGAGCGGAACGCCCGGCGCGCGGTCGCGTGCCTCGCTCTCGCCGGTGCGTGCGCGCTCGCCGCGTTCGCGGTCGGCGAGCCGTACGCGCTGCTCGACAGCCGCGCGTGGATCCACGACATCCTCGAGCAGAGCCACATGGTGCGCCACGCGGGCGACGTGCCGTACACCAACCAGTACGTCGGCGTGCCGAAGGTGGTGTACGACGTGCGGGAGATGGTGGTGTGGGGGATGGGCCCGCTGCTGGGGGCTGCGGCGCTGATCGGGACGGCGCGTCGGCTGCGGCCGAAGGCGCGGCCGGTGCCTTCCTCGGACTGGATCCTGCTCGCGTGGGTCGTGCCGTTCTTCGCCGTGACGTGCTCGTTCGACGTCAAGTTCGTGCGCTACCTGCTCCCGATCTACCCGCCGCTCGTGCTGTGGGGCGCGGCGTGGCTGCAGCGGTGGGCCGAGCGCGCGCGCGCCGGCCGCTGGGCGCGCGGAACCGTGGTGGCCGGGACCGGGCTGTACCTGCTCGCCTTCCTCGCGATCTACACGAGGCCGCACTCGGCGGTGAGCGCGTCGGCCTGGTTCTACGACCACGCCGAGCCGGGCGCGAGGGTGCTGATCCAGGACTGGGACGAGGGGTTCCCGTTTGGGCTCCCCGGGCGCTCGCCGGAGCGGTTCAAGGTCGTGCAGTTCCCGTTCTACGAG
>Ga0335070_10009550_pt1 | contig 11356 bp, 10 predicted proteins | sample Lox_Sample_13_FD_206722 | JGI IMG/M metagenome (GOLD analysis project Ga0335070, IMG submission 206722) | Soil microbial communities from Loxahatchee National Wildlife Refuge, Florida, United States - Lox_Sample_1.3 | ecosystem: Environmental > Terrestrial > Soil > Wetlands | place: USA... | reverse complement strand
GCGGCCCGTAGCGCGGTCAGCGTGGCATCATCCGGGAGCCCGTTGAGGAGCCACACGCGGTGCTTGAGGGAACGGCCCACCTCGGCCCACCCCCATCCGGCCATCAGCAGTGCGACGACCGCACCTGCCAGCGCTCTCCTCACCATGGCGGCCATCGTACCAGCCTCACACCTTGCGGGGGAACAGAAGGCGCACCTCGAGGCCACCGTCAACGTTGCGCGCCTCGACACTGCCTCCGGCCATGGTCGCTACGCGCTGCACGACCGCGAGTCCGAGCCCGCTTCCCTCACTGGTCGTCGAGAAGTGGGGCTCGAATAGACGCGCCAGCAGCTCGCTTGCCACGCCGCCCCCGGTGTCGCGCACCGATAGCACCACCTCGCGCTCCAGGCGCCGCACGGCGACCACGATCTCCCCCTCGCGGCCAGTGAGGACCCGCGCGCTGTTCTCGAGCAGGTGTCGGAGGGCCCGGCGAATCCACTGCGCGTCGGCAACGATCTCCGCCTCGTCGCCGACCACTCTCACCGCCACACCGCGCGCACGCAGCACGGCGTACTCCGCGACAACCTCGCTCGCGAGCCGCAAGAGCGGAATTGCCTCCGGCTCCCAGTGCTCGAGGGCAACCAGGTTGGAGAAACCCTGCGCCACTTCGCGCAGGTGCTCGACGCGCTCCAGGATCTGCTCGGCAGCCATCTGTGCCACGGCAGCGACCTGCTCGGGCCCACGTTCCAGCGCCGCCCGCAGCTCCTCCGCCCAAAGCCGGATCGGGGTCAGGGGGTTCTTGACCTCGTGCGCCGCGATCCGAGCCAGCTCAGCAAACGACGCGAGCCTCTCGGCCCGCGCCAGCTCCGAGAGGTCCTCCATCACGAGCAGCAGACGTCCCGCACTCCGTGGAAGCGGCAACGCGGTCACCCGCCAGAGCGCCTGCGGCGACGCTGGGGGGCGGATCGTCTCCTCCACGCGTTGCCCCTGGGCCACGCGCCCCATCAGCGAAGCGATCCCCGCCCCGAACTTGCCGGACAGGGCATCGGGCAGCTCCCCGCCCGCCAGGAGCTGGTGCGCCGCCGCGTTTGCCAGCTCGACGCGGCCTCCGGCGTCCGCCACCACCACCGCGGCGGAGAGGGTCCCGAGCACCCGATCCAGCAGGTCGCGCTCGCGCCGGAGCTCCTCCTCCCGCCGCTGCACCTCGTGCGCCATCGTCCCGAACGCATGCCCGAGCGCCCGGACGTCCTCGTCGCCGCCGGTCTCGAGTCCGGCGACCGGCTCGCCTCGCTCCAGCCGGTGGGCGGCCCCCACCAGCCGGCGGAGCGGGCGCCCCAACCGCTCGCCGAGTCTCTCCGCGGTGGCGAGCGCGAGCAGCATCGCGAGGAGCCCGGTGACCAGGAACCACTCCCGCGGCGATGGGCTGCGGCCGAGCGCCTGGAGCCTCAGACCCACCACCCCGACCACGATCGGCTCCTCCACCCGCATCGGCGCAAAAACGCTGGTCTCCTCGTCGGCCAGCACGACGGGCTCCTGCCATCCGCGCACCGAGCGCACGTAAGCCTCCGGGGGGGGCAGCCACGGCACGGTCCCCAGCACCGCCAGGTCCGGCCTCGTCGATGACACCAGGCGCCCCGACCGGTACACGGCCACTGCTCCGCCCAGTTCACGCACCAACCACGAGAGCCCCTCGTTCCGCCCCGCCGAGGCCAGCAACTGGCTCACGGCCCGGCCCAGCTCAAGGCGGGCCTTCTCCTGCTGGCGGTTCCACTGCCGTGGCAAGAACTGGCCGAGTATGAGCACGGGCAGCACCGCGGTCGCCACCGCGAGCACGCGGACGCGGCCGCCGAACGTGCGGCGCTGCCTCCACCAGTTCTCCCACCGCTCCCGCTGCTCCCAAACCGCGAGCGGGAAGACCCCCCACAGGGTGAGGGCCGCCAGCACGAGGCCCGCCTCCGCGAGCGGAGGGCGCACCCACGGTACCGCCAGCACCGCATCGCTGTGGGCACGGAGGTACGTTGCAAACTCTCGTTCCCCGACCCCAACGTGCCCCCAACTCCGTCCATCCGCGAGCGCCCTCCCGACCCGGCCCGGCGACAGCGGACGGAAGGTCGCTCCGCGACTGGTCGGTGCACCGGAGCGGTCGAAGACCGCCACCGGGACCTCGATGCCAGCCGCCCCGAGGCCCGCGAGCAGGTCGGAGGGTGAGGCCGGCGCCAGGATCGCCACGCCCCAGCCGTTGGAGAGCGTTCGGGAAGCGAGCACCGTCGGCGCGCCCTCGGCCTCGATGGCGCTCTCGCCCCAGCTCCCCGCAGGTGCACCGCTCGGGTCGGTCAGCACCAGGGAGGTCCCGGGCAGCGTGTCCGAGAGCCCCACCCACGTGGCGAGGCGTCCGAGAACGACCAACCGCTCCCAAGGTTCCAGGCGCACCGTCCGTGCGAGGGCTCCTTCGGGGAGCGAGGCCAGCAGCGCCCTTGCGGGTGGCGCCGCGCGCTCGAGGCGGGCGAGCGTGGATTCCGTCGTGGCCACCAGCTCGGTGCGGCGCGCGGCATCGCCGCCTCCCACCAACACACCGGCCGCTGCGAGTGCCGGCAGCATCAGCCCCGTTCCGGGGAGACCCACGAGCACGACCGACGCGACGCCCGCTCCGAGCAGCATCGGGTCCGCCCGCAGCACGCCCACCACGAGCGGCAGCCAGCTCCCGAGACGCACGGGCCAGGGCACATGCGACCCTCCGCCGCCTGCGTTGCGCAGCAGCACCGCCAGGGCTGCCACCAGCGCCCACCTCATCACCCCGGGCCACAGCAGGTTCTCCACCCCGGGGTCGATGCGGAGCAGGTCGAGGAGCCCCGGCAGGGCCCACGCCGCCAAGCCCAGCACGCCTGCCTCCACGGCTCTGGTCCCCCACCCGCGGGGGAGGCGCGTGACGACGACGGCACCCAGGACGAGGCCGGCGACCAGCCACCAGCCCCGATCGAGCCAGCCGAGGAAAGGGAGCAGGAGCAGCGCACCGCCCACTTCCAGCGCGAGCCACACCGGCGGGCCTCCGGCGACGAGGATGAGGAGCACAGCGAGCACCGCCGCACCGGAGGCGCTCCACGCCACCGGTCGAGCAGGAACCACGTCGAAGCCCACTGAAGGCATCGGGCCGGCCGTCACGAACTCGGCGCGCGGTTCGATGCGGACGGCGGCTACCGCGGCCCTCCCCGCCCACACCCCGAGGACCGTGCGGGCGCCCGCCTCGGGAAGCTCGACGCCAGCGAGCACGGCTCCCATCTGACGACCGCCCTCGAAGACGCTCTCCCGCCACCACAGCCAGGCGGACCCGACACCCGGTTCGGCCGCGGCCGCGCGCTCCCCGAGCGGCCGCAGGTGCACGGGCAGGCGCGCGGCAGGTCCGGCCCACGCCACCGGCAGCCCGTGCTCGTCGACCAGCACCAGTGAGTCCGTCCTGACGGGCAGGGAACGCCATGTCTTCTCGATGAGCGCGAATGGCGCTTCCGGCTCTGCCTCGCCCCCGCCGGGGTAGAGCAGCCGATGGACAGTTGCGTCCTCCGCGACGGCACCGAGCTTGCGCTGCAGCTGCGCGGCACGGGCGTTGACACGAGCCGTGACGTCGCTGGCGGTGCGCGCGGAGGGAACCACGCCGTCGATTGCGAGCGCGGCGACCACAACCACCGCCAGAAAAGGCCCGCGGCGGGCGAGCCTACGCCACGCGAACGCCAGTGCCACCGCAGCCAGCGGCACGCGCCAGAGCAGGGAGGTTGCAGCGAGCCCAGGCCAGGGGCCGGCCGCGAGCGCGGCCACGATCGCCGCGGCCGCCGGCAGGCTCAGCGTGAGCCAGCGCGGCCAGCCAGCATCGGTATGCGCAGTCCCGTCCGTCGTGCGCAGTCGATCGCCTCCTCGTAGCCGGCGTCCGCATGGCGCATCACGCCACTCCCCGGGTCGGTGGTGAGCACGCGCTCCAGGCGCCGTGCCGCGTCCGGCGTGCCGTCCGCCACCACGACCATGCCGGCGTGTTGCGAGTAACCGATCCCGACGCCGCCGCCGTGGTGGATCGAGACCCACGTCGCGCCCGCAGCGGTGTTGAGGAGCGCGTTGAGCAGCGGCCAGTCCGAGATCGCGTCGGAGCCGTCGCGCATCCCCTCCGTCTCCCGGTTCGGGGAGGCGACCGATCCGGAGTCGAGATGGTCGCGCCCGATCACGATCGGGGCCGAGATCTCACCCCGCGCCACCAGATCATTGATGATCAGCCCGAAGCGCGCCCGCTCCCCGTACCCGAGCCAGCAGATGCGCGAGGGCAGACCCTGGAAGTGGACGCGCTGCTGCGCCATGCGGATCCAGCGACAGAGGGCCTCGTCGTCGGGGAAAGCCTCGAGGATGGCACGATCGGTGCGGTGGATGTCCTCCGGCCGCCCCGAGAGAGCCGCCCAGCGGAACGGGCCCTTGCCCGTGCAGAACAGCGGCCGGATGTAGAGGGGCACGAAACCTATCACCTGGAACGCGTCGGTCACACCGGCCTTGATCGCTTGGCCGCGCAGGTTGTTGCCGTAGTCGAAGGTGATCGCGCCGCAGCGCTGCAGCTCGAGCATCGAGCGCATGTGCTCGGCCATCGTTCGGTACGCCTCCGCCTTGTACCTCTCCGGATCCTCGCGCCGCAGCTTCAGGGCATCGGCGAGCGTCATGCGGTTGGGCACGTACCCGTTGAGCTCGTCGTGGGCCGAGGTCTGGTCGGTGAGGACGTCCGGCACGACACCGCGCTCAATCAGCCGTGCCAGCAGATCGGCCGCGTTGGCCACTACACCCACGGAGCGCGCGGCGCCTTCCGCCTTCAGTGCCAGGGCACGGTCGACGGCGCGGTCGAGGTCGGCGACCTTTTCGTCGAGGTAACCGGTGGCCAGGCGCTTGTCGATACGCGACTCGTCCACCTCGGCCGCCAGGAACGTTCCCTCGTTCATGGTTGCGGCGAGCGGCTGCGCCCCTCCCATGCCGCCGAGGCCAGCCGTGACCACCAGGCGTCCGCGCAGGGAACCGCCGAAGTGCTTTCGTGCGGCCGCCGCAAAGCACTCGTAGGTCCCCTGCAGGATTCCCTGCGTGCCGATATAGATCCAGGACCCCGCGGTCATCTGGCCGTACATCGTCAGCCCGAGTCCCTCCAGGCGGCGAAACTCGTCGGCGGTCGCCCAGTGCGGCACGAGATTCGCGTTGGCGATCAGGACCCGCGGGGCGTCGGCGTGAGTGCGAAAGATCCCCACCGGTTTGCCCGAGGCGACCAGCAACGTTTCGTCGCCCTCGAGGACCTTGAGGCTCGCGACCAGCGCTTCGAAACACTCCCAGTTGCGCGCCGCTTTCCCGCTTCCGCCGTAGACCACCAGGTCCTGGGGACGTTCCGCGACCTCGGGGTCGAGGTTGTTCATCAGCATGCGCAGGGCGGCTTCTTGCCCCCACCCCTTGCAGGAGAGCTCGCCGCCCCGCGGGGCGCGCACCGTGCGAGGCTCTGCCATGAGTCGCCTCCCGATGCCGAGCCTCAGGCCCGGCGCCGCACCATCCTACCGCTTTGCACCCGCGCGGTGGCTCCCCTTGCGGCCAGGGAGGCCGGGATCTCGAACGCGCCCGCCGGGGCCGCAGCGAGCGCCGCGCCGGCCACCGCCGCACGTTTCCCGGGCGGAACCCAGAAGAGCAGGCTTCCACCCCCGCCGGCGCCGCACGCTTTCCCAGCCAGCGCGCCCGCCGCGACTCCCGCCGCCACGATCGCGTCGAGGGCCGGGGTCGTCACTGCGGGCGCGAGCCGTCTCCTCGCGTCCCACTCCGCCGCGACCGCTCGGCCCACACCGTCCCCGTCGGCAGCCACCAGCGCCCGCCGACACTCGACGGCGGTCGCGGCGATCTGCTCCAGAGCGGCGGCGACCCCGGCGTCACCGTCCACACGCGCGCGGTACACCTCCCAGTTGACCATCCCCGAGGCGTGAGCGATCCCCGTGTAGACCACGACCAGACGCTCCTCGATCCACGGAAGTCGGACCGGCAACCGCTCCACCTGTTCGCCGCCCGGCTCCAGGTGAATCGCCAGTGCACCTCCGAGCAGCGCGGGGTAGTAGTCCTGCACCCCGGTGGGGGCCGCAAGAACCGTCGCTTCGAGGTCCCTCAGCAGCATCGCAAGGCAGGAGGCCGCCACGCGCCGGGAGCCAAGCGCCAGACACGCCCGCGCGAGGGCCACCGCAAGCGCCGAGGAGGCGCCCAGACCCGAGCCCACCGGAGGCTGCTCCAGCACCTCCACAGCAAAGCCACCCTCGGGGAGGAGATGGAAACCGACGGCCGCGCTGAGGTGCCGCGCCGAGTCTTCGCGGCGCAACTCCAGCGGGGGGCTGTCCGGCGAGCAGTGCCGGATCCGACCGAGTGGGGCGCCGCCTGGCACCGCACGCACGCGCACGCCCCGGCGCAGCGCGACGTTGACCGTGATCGAGCCGGGGTGAAAGCAGTACAGCGGCCAGAGGTCGAGGGTGCCCCCCGCCAGGTCCACCCGCGCCGGGGCGAGCACCTCGAGAGGCTCGAGTCGGATCCCCCCGCTGCTAGCCATGGAGGGGGATCGGAGCCGCGGCTTGCAGGGTTTCGGCTCGCTCCGCCGACAACGGTCCGGCAGAGCCAAGAAGGGGCAGGACCTGGCCGGCCCACCCGGCGAAGCGTGGCAGCTCGTTCTTGGGGAGCGGCGGTGCAGGTTCCTTGCCGACCCTGAGCGGGTTGAGGTGACTTCCGTTCTGGGTGATGCGGTAGTCGAGGTGCGGGCCCGTGGACATTCCTGTGGTGCCGACGAAGCCGATCACCTGCCCCTGAGCCACCCGCGCGCCGGGGTGGATGCCAGTTGCAAACCGCGAGAGGTGAAGGTAGGCGGTCACGAATCCCCCCGCGTGCCGGATCTCAACGGCGTTGCCGCCGCCGCCTCTCCATCCGGTGAAGGTGACGACGCCGTCGGCGGTCGCCATGACCGGGGTGCCGACGGGAGCGGCGTAATCGACCCCCCAGTGGGGCATACGCTGGCCGAGGATCGGGTGCATGCGCGAGAGCGAGAAGCGCGACGTCAACCGCGAGAAGCGCAGCGGCGCCCGCAGGAACTGCTTGCGGAGGGGACTGCCGTGCTCGTCGTAGTAGCTGTCCTTCGAGCCCGCGAACGCGTAACGGACCGCGGTGTACCTCTTTCCTCTGTTGGTGTAGGTGGCGGCGATCACGGGCCCGTACGCCACGGTGGTGCCCTCGCTGCGCACACGTTCCACAAGCAGCGCGAAGGTGTCCCCTTCGCGCACCTCACGGTGGAAGTCGATGTCCCACTGGAACAGGTCGGCAAGCTCGAGGGCGAGGGTCTCGCTCTCGCCGGTCGCGCTCATGGCGTCGAAGAGGCTCGAGCGCACCGTGCCGTCCACGACCAGCAGGTCCCGCTCCACCGGCCGCATCTCGCGGCGTGCCCGAATCGAGTCCCCGTCGCGCTCCACCACCACGCTCGCCCGCCAATCGGGAGTCAGGCGCAGCGAGACCACCGACCCATGGACGTTGCTCACCGACTCGGCGACGAGCCCGACCGGAAGGGAGCGGGGGTCGAGGACCTGCTGCGCCGCAGAGAGCCACGCCGGAATTTCCGGCGCCGGCAGGCCCACGCGTCCGAGGAGGTCGCCCAGCGTCTCGCCGCTGGCAAGGGCGCTCTGGCGGACAAAGGTCGGCAGTGAGAGGGGAGCCATCCTGATAAAGGGACGTAGGGTAAGGAGCGACGCTCTGCCTGCGAGAACACTCCACCGACAGAGGAGGAGGGCAGCCAGTGCAAGGGCGGCAAGGCAGCGGTCGCCGAGCCTCACCGTTTCGTCATCCCCCGTAGCAGCTCACGGACCTCTTCAGGGGCAGAGCCCGACCGCGCCAGCACCACCCCGCTCGGGTCTACGAGCAGGACGGCGGGCGCCCGCGTCACCTTGAACCGTCGTACCAGCTCGCCGCGACGGTCGAGGACGTACACCAGACCGCCAGCGCTGGCCGGCAGCCGTTTCGCGGCGTCGGCTCCCGTGTCCTGGAAAACGATGACCGCTCCCGGCCAGCCGGAGTGCTCGGCCGTCGACGTGACCTCAGGCAGTAGCGCGAGGAACTCCTCCGAGTGGGGAAGCCAGGAGTTCCAGAACACCAGCACGACCGGCCCGCGGGCGAGGAAATCGGCGAGCGAGAAAAGGGCGCCCGTCGTGGTCTTCAGGTCGCTCTCCCCGCTCGCAACGCTACCCGCAACCAGCAGCGCAGCCAGCAGTACTCTCACGCGCCCATCGTATCAGACACGATCCCGCCTCCATGGGCAGTGTGCCTGCTCATCGTGCTGAAGGAGAAATCTCGCCGCTCAGTGCAGGCGCGTGGTGGAGGGCACGGTCGCGGGCTCCGTGAAGAGCTTCTCCACGTCGATGTTCTCCGAGCGCAGCCGGTGCGGGCGGTGATGGAGGTAGTTGTAGCGCACTCCGAACGACAGGAGCGCCTTCTCCAACAGCCGTCGCCCGCGGTACAGCCGGGACATCACCGTACCGACCGGGATTGCGAGGATGTCGGCGATCTCCTTGTACGCGTAACCCTCGATGTCGGCCAGCAGCACGACAACCTTGTAGTTGTGCGGCAGGGCCACCAGCGAGGTACGCACCTCGGCGTCCAGGGAGATCTCCATCAGTTCGTCTTCGGGAGTCGGGGTCGCGTTGCCGTCCCTGGCGAGGACCGCCGACTCGAAGGTCTCCTCGAGCTCCGCGAAGTCGACCTGTGCTGGCAGCTGCTTCCGCCGCCGGTACTCGTTGATGAAGGTGTTCTTCAGGATCTTGAAAAGCCACGCCTTGAGGTTCGTGCCCGGTTCGAACGACGCGTAGTGCCTGTACGCCTTGAGGTACGTCTCCTGCAGGAGGTCCTCGGCGTCCTCCGCGCTGCGCGTCAGCCGGAGTGCCGTCTTGTACAGCTGGTCGCGAAACGGAAGGTCGGTGTTCTTGAAGTCCCAGGAAGTCAGAGCGCTCATGCTCGCCTCCAGGGCAAATGGTAATTGAGTCAAAGTTGCAATGTCAATACCCTCCACGGACCTGGACGCCGTTGCAATTACAATGCATTCGGCAGCGCCATGATCGTCAACTTGACCTGTGGAAAGCTTATGGAATTCTCGGCTTCCCAGCGGGCTCAGACCCCTCCATGCCGCGTCCGACGCCGGGCGCCGCCTGTCGGGTCGGAGGCTTGTCAGAGAGAGAACGAGACCGACCCGTCGCGCTGGACGGGTCGGGACGACCGAGGGCCTTGGACAGTTGAGTCAGCGTACTCGAGGTCGACGCGCCCCTAATCCCTGCTCTCCTCCGAGTCAGGGCGACGACGACGCGCGGCCCCGCGTTACTTGCCCAGGATCATGAAGGCAATGACGAGCGCGTAGATGACCAGGGACTCGATGAACGCCACACCGAGCAGCATCGTGATCCGCACCGGACCCGCCGCGCCGGGGTTCCGACCCATGCTCGTGCACGCCGAGGCCACCGCCCTCGCCTGGCCGAAAGCACCCGCGAATGCCGCTACCCCGAGGACGAACGCGGCCGCGATGAACTTCCCCACGTCGCGCATGACCGGAGCGGCACCTCCCTCCTCCGCTGCAAAGGCCGGCGCCGCCAGGGCCAGCAGCACCAACCCGAGAACCACCAACGCTATTCGCTTCCCCATCTGCCGTTCCTCCTTCGCGATCTTTGCTCTCTAGTGTTCTTCAGCCACGGCCCCGGAAATGTAGACCGCGGTCAGCATTATAAAGATGAACGTCTGGATGGTCGCACCGAGGAGCCCCAGGCCCATCATCGCCGGCACGAAGAAAGGGAGGATGCCGAGGAACATGCTGGTGGCCGTGTGCTCTCCGAAGATGTTGCCGAACAGACGCAGTGACAGGGAGAGCACCCGAGCTAGGTGCGAGATGATTTCGATCGGAACCATGAGCGGGAACAGCCACCACACTGGTCCGGCGAAGTCTTTGGCGTAGGCAATTGGTCCCTTCCGGCGGATTCCCACGATGTTGTAGAAGAGGAAAGCCGTCAACGAGAGGGCGAAGGTCGTGCTGGTGTTGGCTGTGGGCGGCTGCAGGAAGAAGATCAACCCGAAGAAGTTCGAGAAGAAGATGAAGAACGTCAGCGCCGCAATGAACGGCACGAAGTCCTTGCCGCGCCCGTGGCCGACCACGTCTTCGGTCAGGTTCCGAAGACCCGAGAGCAGCAACTCGAGCACCTGCTGCATCGTCGAGGGGTGTCGGACGGAATATCGGCGTCGGGCGCTCCACAGCAGCACGGCGACGACCACCACCACCAGCAGGGCCATGATCACGTGATCCGGAAGCCAGACACCGGCCTGGCCCTCCACTCCCATCGCGCGCTGCCAGCTGGCGCTCGGCGCCCCGAGCACCGCCACCAGCAGCGCATTCAGTCCATAGAAGAGGAAAGAGACCTCGTGGTGCACTGCCGCTTACTCCTCCTTGCCGCCCTGTTTCGCGGCCGTCATCCCCGCGCCCGCAAGGGCGGCGAGGAAGCACGCGACCCCCGCGATTACGGCCCACGGCTCGACACGGCTCCGAATCAGGTACAGGAAGCCGAACAGCAGGCCCCACAGGGCCCAGCGCGCGACAAGCAGTGCCGCCGTTCCCCGAGCGACGCGCGCCTTGCCCGGTTGGAGGATACCGGCGAGCAACCCCTCCAGCCAGAGCCCGTTGATCATACCGACGGCCGACGTGACGGTCAAGGCGAGCGCGCTCCAAGGCTTGTCGAGGAAGACCACGAGCGAGGCCGCCGCCAGCGTCAGCACGGCACCGGTGCCCAGAGCCCGGCGCGCGATCACGTCACTTCCCCTGTTCCGGAGGCTGGCCACCCCGCTGCGACGCGGCGCTGTCCTCGTCCTCCTCGCGACCGATCCGGATCGCGGTCCGCAGCGCGTTCAGGAAACCTGCAGCTATCCCGAAGACGGTGAAGACAGCCATCAGCCACGGTGCGGTGCCGAGCACGCCGTCCAGCCACTGGCCGAAGAAGTAGCCGATCGCGATCGCGATCGGAAAGGCAAGCCCGATCGAGGAGGCATCGGCGATACGGCGGACCCTATCCGACGTGCGAGCGCGCCGCTTCGCGTTCACGGTCCTCCCAGCACCCCCACGGTGGCCCGGGCGGCCGCCAGGAACGGAGCCGGCAGGACCCCGATCACCAGCACCGCGAGACCGCACGCCCAGATGACCCGCTCGGTCCATGGCGCCTCCACCAGGGCCGCGGGTTGTGCCTCGTCACCGTCGCGCAGGTACATCTGCAGGACGATGCGGAAGTAGTAGTAGAGGGAGACCGCCGACATCAGGACGGCCACCACAACGAGCCAGACATAACCG
>Ga0335070_10009549_pt1 | contig 11358 bp, 6 predicted proteins | sample Lox_Sample_13_FD_206722 | JGI IMG/M metagenome (GOLD analysis project Ga0335070, IMG submission 206722) | Soil microbial communities from Loxahatchee National Wildlife Refuge, Florida, United States - Lox_Sample_1.3 | ecosystem: Environmental > Terrestrial > Soil > Wetlands | place: USA: Florida... | reverse complement strand
GGGAGCGTAGGAACTCGACAACGTGGGGATGGTTACGCTCAGAGGCAAGCGCCAGAGCGGACTTTCCGTCGCTGGCTACGGCGGCGGGGTCCGCTCCATGAGCCAGGAGAAGTTTGATGATTTCGAGATGGCCATTCGCGGCGGCGCTGAGGAACGGAGTGTAGCCGGGCCCGTAACGGTCATTCGCGTCGAGGCCATTTTCGAGGAGATATTTGACGATTTCGACATGGCCGGCGGTTACGGAGGCGGTGAGCGCGTTGTATCCCGAGCCATTGGTGGCAGCAGCGTGAATATCCGCGCCCTTGCCGGCCAAGTAGCGAGCGGTGTCGAGGTGGCCGAAAAAGCAGGCGAGGGAGAAAACGGGAAAGCCATCCGGAGAAATCGAGCGGGCGGCGGCCGGATCGGCCTCGACGAGTTGTTTGACGCGCGGGAGATCGCCCGCCGCCGACGCTTCAGCCAGATCCATCCGCAAGCCGCAGGAGAGCAACAGCTCGCGAACTTCGCCGCGGCCTGTGTAGATCGACAGGAGCAACGCGGAGGCACCCGACTCGTTCCTGGCGCTGCCGAGAGAGGGATCCGCATTGAGCAGGGAGCGGACCTGGGCGAGATCGCCGGAGCGTATGGCATCAAAGAAGGACTTGGTATCAGGCATGGCGGCCTCTCTTCAAGGGCGAGGAAAACGCCGCGAGCTTATCACAAGGGGAAGCGGCAGTTGTGAAAGGGCGAGTGTGCGAATCAGAACTGAAAGCGGACAGCGAGCTGCAGTAACCGGGGAGCGGCGGCGCTGACAATTTCACCGAATTTCTGGCTGTTCACGTCGCCGTTGACAGCGGCGGGACCGTAGAACTGGGCGTGATTGAAAACGTTGAACGCCTCGACGCGAAATTCGAGCGACTTGCGCTCCGTCAGGGGAAGATGCTTCACAAGGGCCACATCGAAGTTGCTGATACCGGGCCCATAAAAAATCCGACGACCGGCCGTGCCCATTTCTCCAAGAGCGGGGAGACTGAAGAGCGAGGTATTGAAGGCGAGCCGACCGTTGCGGGGATCGGTGTTGATCTGAAGCAGGCCGGGAGTGAAGTTGGGCGTGTCGACGCCATTGTTGTTAATGCCGTTGGGAATGGTGCCGAGCAGCGAGGTGTCCTTATTGTTGAAGAGCGTGACAGGAAATCCGGAGGAGAAGCGGGTGATGCCGGAAACGCTCCAACCGCGGGTCAAGCGATCGTGATTCGCGGTGAGCCAGTGGAAAGGTAACTCGTAGTCGTAGCTCGCGACGAAATTGTGGCGCATGTCGAACGCGGAAATGGCCCGGCTGAGACTGGGATCGACAGGGTTGACGGGTTCGGAGAGGCTGGAGGACTGGTCGATGGATTTGCCGTAGGTGTAGCCGATAAGGAATTGGAGCGGGCCAGAAGAATGGCGGAAGTTCACTTCAAGGGAGTTGTAGTTGGAATTGCCGATCGTCTTTTGATACGAGACTGCATCAAATTGGCCACTAAACGGCCCACGCGCGCCAGATTCGCTAAATGGGCCGCAGCCAGGAGTGGCGAGGCAAAGGTCCGGGTTGCCAGGATTCGCCGAGAGAAGAACAAGAAGGTGATGGGCCTGACTGCCAACATAACTCACGCTGAGAACGGAATCCCGGGTCAATTGCCGCTGCACTGAAAGGGTGAAGCTTTCCGTGTACGGCGAGACATTCTGGTGGAAGAACGAAGGGACACCGGTGATCGGGAGGTACTTCGACCAGTCGACGGTGGTGTTGGGATTCGTGGCCGACGCACCGTACGCAGGAATGGGCGAGGGAAACGGCTGGCCGAGCGTGTTGCCGGTGGCCGCAGCGACGAATGGCGTCGAAAAGAGCGGCGGACCAAGCGTGCTGCTGTCGTAGTCGTATCCGTAGGGCGGGTTGGCGCTCATGATACCGGCGGAAAGGCCTTCGAAGGCGGTGTAGAAGATGCCGTAGCCGGCGCGGATGTTCGTCGCGCCCGCAGCGCCAAAGACCTTCTGGAGCACGCCATCCTGGAAAGCAGGCGAGTAGGAAACGCCGAATCGTGGCGCGAAGTTCTTGTATTGCGTCGGCGCAAGTGTTTGTGGAACACCAGGATCGCCGGGAAACACGAGTCCTTGCGGCGCGTTGGGATAAACGATGGATTGCTGGCCAAGGACGAGGGTCTGCAGTTGGTTGTATTTCTCATACCAGGGGGGAAGAAGGTCCCAACGGACACCGTAGTTGAAGGTGAGACTCGGCTTAACCTGCCAACTGTCCTGGGCGAAAACACCGAAATACTTGTTGCGCAGATAAAAGCTTTTGGAATCGCCCTGGCGATAGTAACTGGCGACGCCAAGAAGGAAGTCGGCAAAATCGGAGCCGGTCTCGGTGCCCTCGAACTGGAACGAGCCGTTGTAAACCGCGTCGGGATCGATGTTGATCTGATCGAGATGCAAGCTTACGCCGGCCTTCAGCGTGTGCTTATGAAAGATGCGCGTAACATTGTCGGTCCACTGAAACGTGTTGTTGACTTGCGTTTCGCCGGTAACATTGACGCCAAACGTGAGGTCGTTGAGGACTACGTTTTCGATTCCCTCAATGCTGGGAGCGAGCGGCACAATTCCCAAAGTGCCGGCACCTGACACGAATCCTTGCGAAGCGAGCGTTGGGCCAACGCCACCAACAGGCTGACCGACATCGTTGGCGAACCGCATCGCGCTGAAGTGGAATTCGTTGATGGCGTTCGAGCCGAAATACGTTGTATAGCCCAGGCTCAGCAGTTGCGCGCGCCCGAGGGAGACGGCGTTAAAACCGGGAACATTTGCTCCGCCCTGGCCTGTGGGGTAAGGATTGTCGAGGGTGTAGTCGTCGATAGAGTAGTAGGCCGAGAACGAACCGAGGTGCGTGTTGGCATCGAAGCGGGCGCCGCCCTTGTTGTCGCTGACAATTTCGTTCTGCGCGGAAGTCGAAAAGCCGTTGATCGCTTTATTGGGCGAAGGAATGTATTGAAGGAGATTCCTGGCCGGCGCAGACCACACGGATTGCGGAATGATGGCGTTCGGAAACACGCATTGCGTGGAAGTGGCGCAACCGGTGACGTAATAGGGTTCGTTCGGGGCGACGGGATAACCGAGTTTCTGTGCGAGCGAGTCCGCCCAGGCCGGTCCTTTGACCGTACCGGTGAGCACATCAGAGATATTCGAGAAATTGCCGGAGCGTTCGAGAGTTGAAGGAACGGAGATAAGGCCAGACTCGACGCCCTGGGTCATCTGCGTTCCCTGGTAGTCCAGGAAGAAGTAGGTTTGCTGCGGGCGAACCGGGCCGCCGAGAGTTCCGCCATACTGGTGGCGATCGAATTTGGCGCGCTCTGTGGAGAAGTAGTTTTTCGCGTCGAGACTGGTATTGCGAAGAAACTCGAAGGCGCTGCCGTGGAAGGCGTCCGTTCCTGACTTGGTGACGAGAATGACCTGGCCGCCGCTGTAGTTGCCGTATTCCGAATCGAAATTGTTGGTGAGGACGCGGAGTTCCTGGACGGAATCGAGATTGGGAACGATGGCCGTACCCATGTTGAAGGCTTCCTGAATGGTGCTGCCGTTCAACTGAAAACCGTTGGTCGTTTCACGCTGACCGCTTACAGAGAGATTGCCCGGATCGAGATCGCCCGAAGGCGGCGTGCTGGCAGCACCAGCCATGACGACGGCGTTGGGCTGTTGCGAACTGGCGGGAACGACGCCAGCCTGAACGGCTAGAAGATTCGTGACGCTACGCCCGTTGAGCGGAATGCTCATGGCATCTTTGCCGGACAGTGTTTCTCCCGTTTGCGTGCTGGAGAGATCCAGGCGAAGCACATCGGCAGACACCTCTACGACCGTGGAAGCCTGGTTCAAGAGCAGATGCGCGTCCAAAACGACCGATGCCGCAGAAGTCAATTCGACTACCGGCTGACGGAAGATCTGAAAGCTAGGTGATTCGATCTCGATGAAATAACGGCCCGAGGGAGTCGAGGCAAAGGCGTAGTGGCCCTCAGCATCCGTAGTGGTCGTCTGGTGGAACGATTGTTCGGCGTTCCGCAGAGTCACAGTGGCCGATGGGATTGGCGCACCGCTTGGATCGAGAACCGAGCCAGACAAGGAGACGAGAGCCTGCGCGAACGAGAACGAAGCCATGGCTAGAAGCGTGAGGAAGAGGAGGAGAATCGGGGCGATGCGGGAGTGGGTCATGGTTTTCCTAGATGCAATTGATAATCATTTGCAAGAACGAGCATGCTCGGGCGGGCCGTTGTGGCGATGTGACACAAATCACGCGCGTCAACGTGACGGTTGAAGGGTGCTGCGACGATCTCCTCGCGGCTGGGATGAACCCAATACTTCCGGCTTACTGTGTGGTTCGAGAGGCTGTGCTTAGCGGCGAGAGCGGTCTTTGCGGACGGCTTCGTCGACGAGGGCGTCGAGTTCCGAGCGCGTCAGCGTGATTTCCTCGGTGGTGTTTTCACCGGCGTCGCACGTTTCGGGCAATTCCGCCCCGCCCCCCGGGGGAGGGGTCACGTTATATCGTGAACGAGCGGCCATGAGCTTGGCGACCTCTCGCGTGGAGAGGAGCTGCGGCTCGCCGGCGAGATGGGCATTGAGCGCGATCTTCGCGAAGTGCTCCACGGTTTCCATGCGATAGAAGGCAGTCAACAAATCTGGACCGCAAGTGACCGCGCCATGATTGGCAAGCAGCATGGCGTCGTAGTGAGGAACATACGGCTCAAGCACGGCGCTGAGATCGGGCGTGCCGGGCGTCGCGTAACGCACGAGCGGCACCTTGCCCAGGGAGACAACCACTTCGGGCAGTAGGGCCTGGTCGAGGCCTTGACCAGCAACGGCGAAACCAGTCGCAGTAGCGGGATGCGCGTGGCAAATGGCATTTACATCCGGGCGCATGCGATAGAAGAGGAGATGCATACCCACTTCGGAGGAGACGCGACGCTCACCGTGAATGTGGCGGCCTTCGAGATCAATAATGACCAAGTCGGCGGGGGACAACATGCCCTTGTTGAGACAAGTCGGAGTGGTGAGGACGCGCTCGGCATCCAGACGGACGGAGATGTTCCCTTCCGCAGCAACGATGTGACCGCGTTCGTAAAGCCAGCGACCGGTCTGGCAAATGTCTCGCCGGTACTGCTCTTCCGAGACAAGGCGGAGATCAGGCGTCAGATCCGAGGGCACGATAGCGTCCTTCCCGGGACTGCGGGGGGTCCCGCGGTTAATTCGAAGGCGAATTGTACGCCAAAGCCTAAACAAAGGCTACGACGTAGAGCACAGGATGCCAAGCAAAATCAGGCGTAAATGCCGCGAAGTTTCAACGCCGTGGCCACGCGATCGATCGACAGCATGTAGGCGGCGATGCGGTTGTTGACACGGTGGAGTTCAGCGTAGCGAACGACCTCGTCGAAAGCGCGCTCCATGATGTCGAGGAGGCGCTCGTTGACTTCAGATTCGCGCCAGAAAAAACCCTGACGGTCTTGAACCCATTCGAAATAAGAAACAGTGACACCGCCAGCATTGCCGAGAATATCCGGCACGGTGAAGATGCCCTTGGAATCGATAATGGCGTCAGCCTGCCAAGTGGTCGGGCCGTTGGCGCCTTCACAGAGAATTTTGGCCTGAACCTGGTGGGCATTTTGCTCGGTGATCTGGTTTTCGATCGCCGCGGGAATGAGCACGTCGCAAGGCTGGAACAGGACGTCGCGGGCGCTCATCTTGGTGCCACCACCAGGGAATTCCTGAAGAGGCTTCTTCTGAGTGTAGACCCAGTGGATAACCTGGGGAACGTCCAGGCCAGATTCGTTGTAGAGACCGCCGCCAATATCGGCGAGACCGATGATTTTGTAGCCGGACTTCTGCATGAGTTCGGCGGCCAAAGAGCCGACATTGCCAAAACCTTGAACAACGACCCGGGTGCCTTCCTTGCGCATGCCCAGCTTGGCGATGGCTTTATCGACGCAGATCATGACGCCGCGACCCGTGGCCTCGCGGCGGCCACGAGATCCACCCAGATCGATGGGCTTGCCGGTAACAACGGCGGTGGTGGCCTGACGAGTGTGCATGGAGTAGGTGTCCATAACCCAGGCCATGGTTTGCTCGTTGGTGCCGACGTCCGGCGCGGGGATGTCACGTTCCGGGCCAAGCCAATCGGCAAGTTCAGCAGTGTAACGGCGAGTCAGGCGTTCGATTTCGCCGCGGGACATTTTCCGTGGGTCGCAGATGATGCCGCCCTTAGCGCCACCGAACGGGATGTCAACTACAGCGCACTTCCAGGTCATCCACGCCGAAAGGGCGCGGACTTCGTCAAGGGAAACGTCAGGAGCGAAGCGGATCCCGCCCTTGCCCGGGCCGCGGACTGTAGAGTGGAGGACGCGATAGCCGGTAAAGACCTCCAGTTGGCCGTTATCCATGCCGACGGGAATATAGAGGGTGATTTCCTTGTCGGGGTATTTCAGATAGCGATACACGCCTTGCTCAAGGCCAAGCTTGTTGGCCGCAACTTCAAAACGCGCCTCGGCGTTTTGATAGACATTCATTTCTTCAGGAACGGCAGTGACGGGCATGAAGAAGACTCCTTTGCGCGGACAGACCCTAAATCGGTTGGCGGCGCAGCAACATTCGGGCCTGGGAGAGACGAGCAGGCGCGAAAAAGCGGCCTGGAGAAAAGAAACGGTGGGCTACCCACCCACGAGACCGTTCACAAGGCCGGGTGGCCAGTATATTAAGGTGAAAGACGGAGAGCAAGGCAGGCCGAGCCGAAGAGATAATAGATTCGCAAAGAGAGAACAAGGTTCGCATGGCAAGGCGCGGCGAAGGCGCGTAAACTGCAAAAAGCTGGAAGAAGCGGAAAATGCGGCAGCGAGGGTATGGAACGCAAACTGAGCCTGGCCGTTCTGGTGCCAGTATACAACGAGCAGTACCTGGTGGAGGCGAGCCTGCATCGACTCGAGGCACTGCGGGAATCGCCGTGGCTGAACCGCGTCAAAGTGGTTGTGGTGAATGATGCGTCGACGGACCAGACCGCCGAAGTGTTGCAGAAATTCCGGGAGCGACTCGGTGGAACGGGGCTGTCCGCGTTCGAATGGGTGTTCGTCGATCACGAAAAGAATTTGGGAAAAGGATCGGCGATCCAAACGGCGATTCAGTATGTAGATACAGACTTGGCAGTGATTCACGACGCGGACCTGGAGTATCACCCAGACGACCTGCTGAAGATGATTCCTCTATTTGTGAACGAGGACGCCGACGCGGTGTATGGGTCGCGTTTTTTGGCCAGCGAGTACCGGCGCGTGCTGTTTTTCCGCCACACGCTGGGAAACAAGGTACTGACGCTGCTAACGAACCTGGTGACCGACCTGAACCTGACGGACATGGAAACCTGCTACAAGATGATCCGGGCCGACATGCTTAAGAGCATCCCCCTGGAGAGCAAGCGCTTCGGATTTGAACCGGAAATCACGATCAAGCTGTCAAAGCGGGAAGCCCGGATTTTTGAAATACCAATCCGGTACTCGGGCCGAACGTACACCGAAGGGAAAAAGATCACCTGGAAAGACGGCATTAACGCGCTCGGAGCGCTGATCAAGTACAAGATTTCCGACCGGATTTATGTGGCGGATGAGCATGGCAGCGAAATACTGGCCCGGCTCAACCGCGCCCCCCGTTTCACGAAGTGGATGGCCGACACCATCCGGCCGTACCTGGGCGAACGGATACTGGAAATCGGCGCAGGGATAGGAAACCTGACTTCGAACCTGGTGCCGCGACGAGAATATTGGGCCAGCGACATCAACCCGCATTATCTGGAGAAGCTGAAGAAGATGCAGCTGACTCGGCCGTATCTGCAAGTGGGGTACACGGACGCGTCGGCCGGCGAAACGTTCCCGGAGGAAACATTTGACACGGTCATCTGCTTGAACGTTGTGGAGCATCTGGAAGACGACGTGGCGGCGCTGAAAAACATCCGGGTCAAGGTGGAACGCAACGGACGCGCTGTCATCCTGGTACCGAACGGGCCCAGGCTGTTCGGTACGCTGGACAAAGTGCTCGGACACTACCGCCGGTATACGGAAGCTCAAATAGCCGAGGTGTGTGGCCGGGCGGGATTTCGCGTGGAAAAAGTGCTGAAGTTCAATCGAATCGGCGTGCCGGGCTGGTGGTGGAACGGAAGAGTTCTGAAACGAGACACGTTTGGATTCTGGCAGATCAAACTACTGAATTCTTTGATACCCATCATTCGCCCGGTTGACCGGTTCCTGCCTCTCCCGCATTTGTCATGGATCATGATCCTGCGGCGAGATGACGCAGACAGTGGGATTGTCAGTGTAGATCCTGCGGAACGAAAACAGGAAGCCGAAGACCGCGAAGGGCAGAAGCGGTAGACGTTATCCTTCCATTGAATCGAAGAGCCGGCGTGTGGCCGGTTTGATCATCAACCATTACTGGTTGCGGAACTGAACGGTAACCGTCAGGTGCGAGGCGGTGGCGTTGCCATTGAGTTGTGCAGGAGTATATTTCCACTGTTTCACCGCCTCGAGTGCAGCCTGATGCAGCACCGGGGGACCTGAGATTACTTTCACCTGAGCGACATTGCCGTCAGCGTCAATGAGAGCATCCAGCGTGACATTGCCGGTGACGCGCTGTGATCTGGCCATTTGCGGATAGACCGGAGGCACGGCCTTGATCAGCTGCGCAGTCTTAACGTCGCCACCTACGGGAACAGCTGGGCCCTTTTGACGGGCAACGCCAGTCAGCGCATCGGCGCCAGAATTTGCGTCAGGAGTTTCGACCGCAGGGAGTGGCTCACCCGAGGCTTGACCCTCGCCCGACCCCCGAACAACAGGAGCAGCAAGGTGCACTTCACCGAGTGCCGGCTTTTTGGCGGGCTCTTCGACGGGAGCGGAATCGTGAGACGCGGTCTCGCGGCGTGACTCGACGGGAGCCGGAACTGGCGCGACCGGCGCAGGCGGGGAAGTGCGTGCCGGCGCGGAATTTGCCGTGGTCGAAGGCAAAGAAAAGACGGCGGCTGGACGTGAAGGCGTGGCGGGAGAGGCCGGAGAGACAGTTGACGGGACAGGTGCAGAGGATGCCGGCGCGCTCGAGACTTGTGCCGCGGGCGTGGAGACTGACGGACTATTCTGTCGGAAATACCATCCGCCTCCCGCCGCCAGGAGCACGATACCGGCCGCTAGGCCGATGACCAGCCCCTTGTTCGAGCCGGAGTTCACGGCAGATTCCGAAGAAGTGTCACCGGACAGGAGTTGGCCGCCAAAGACAGCGACTTCGGCGCGCGGAGAAGACTCCTCGCTCTGCGATTCCTCAACGGGCGCCGTGTCGGTTGCAGTTGAGAGCGTGTCCGCCGGTACTTCCGCGCCGGGCGCCGCTGCAACCGCCTCGGAATGCTGGGAGAGCGGACGTAGCCATGCCGGGATCTCGACTTCCCCGTCCTTCGCACCGAGCGAAGAGAACGATGCGGTACGCACAGGGACAACGGACTTCGGCTCCGGCACGACTTCGTTTTTTGGCGCGGCGTCCGTGGTGGTCTTCGATTCTTGCTGAGCGATTTCCAGAATCTTGTTGGCCACTTCCGTGACCGGCGTGTCGAGCTTCAAGGGCAACGGAGGCGCGGGAGGCTTGCTTGCAGCGGCCGGCGTCTCTGTGAACAGCATGGCGCTCAATTGCTCCTGCAGGCGAGCAGTCTGCTGCTTGAGTTCTTCTGTAGAGGGAGAAGAAGCCGTCGGCGATGGCGGCGCGGCAACAGGTGTTGCCAGCTTCGGAGGAGCGGGAACAGGCGCTTGCGGGACCGCGAATAGCGACTCGATCTCCTTCGAATAGTCACATGGACCCGTTGTTGGCGGAGGAATCAGCGGCTTCGGTGCGCTGGGAACCGGTGCAGGTGCTTGGTCAGCGCTGAACGGCGGACGTGGTGGCACAGACACCAGAGGAGCACTGGGCGTTGTTTGGACTGGGGCAGGAATGTTCGCGGGCGCTGAATCGGGAAGCTTCGGCGCAGGAGCTAACGAGACAACGGCTGGAAGGGTAGGCCTCTGCCCTACAACCGACTGTGGTGGCGCACCCGACGCAGGCTTGATTACGGGTGCCGTAGGAGGCGCCGGCGGAGCCGCGGCCGGCCTGACGGGTGGCGTAACTTGGGCGACCGGCGGAGCAACGGAAGGGGCAGGAACTCTGGCAGCAGGCGGTGCTGGCGCAACAACTTTAGGCGCTGGAGGTGGAGTCGTTGCCGCAGGTCGAGGCACTGCCGGCGCGGGAGCGGGAGGAGTGGCGACGGTACCCGGGAGACGCAGTCCCCAGAATGCGGGAGCGGGCTCGGTGAACTGCAATTCGACGTAGCCATTCGCAGAGCCGCCGGATTTTGATTTGACGACCTGGCACACCACTTCCTTCTTGGTCTTTTCGTTGGTGAGAAAAACAAGCTGGCCGGGAGCTAGAGGCGTGGCGGTGCGGAGTACGGCACCGTGCGGGAAAACGAGAACGGTCTGGGTGGTCTCGGAAAAGGGTTCGCGCTTGTCCGAGCCCTCCACGGTGCGAGCGCCGTTGACGGTCACAGGAATCTCAAGGGGAACAGGCTGCGGGCGAGCGGGCGTTTCGCTGGGAGGTTTGGCCGCTGGGGCGGAGGGAGCGGCGGTCGTCGTTGCACTGACGGATGGAGCGTCGGCTTCTTTCACAATTGGCGCCATAGAGTACCCACTCAAAGAGGGATTGGACGAGGAAGTCCACAACAAGGCAGGGCTTTCCCGTCTACCTTTACATGGTGGGGTGGGGGTAGAGCACCAGCTATAGTACGCAGGTACTACGATGGAAACATGGGCGCGGCATGTGCCGGAGTAGATACCGTGGATTCGCGGTGCCGCGGGACGAAGAGATGCACGAGCACGGCGGCATAGACAAATGAGTCGGCGCCAATTTCGAACGAATGGCCAATGCGGAGAACCGGGAGCATCCAGGTAACTTGAATCAGCCCAAACAAGCCGACCAGATACCAGTGGGCGAGGGGAGTGGTCGCGAAACTCTTACGGAGCGCATAGCCGGAGGCGGGCTTCTGGTGGAGAAGGCCGAGGAGAAGATGCTCGAGGTTGGTAAGGTGGCGCATGATGATACGTTACGTATGGTCGCATCGCACGCCGCGTATGGTCGATGTCAAGTGACGGCGGTCACCCTGAGCGGTGCCGGGGAGACTATCGGCCAAGGTCCAACGGAGGCTGGAACCGGGCGTCGATGGCGACCTGATAGCCGGTGACAAGTTTATTGGTTTCGTTGGCCATGCCGATGACCTGCTGGAGTTCCTTAAACATTTCGGGAGTCATGCCTTTGGAGAAGGCC
>Ga0335070_10009548_pt1 | contig 11358 bp, 7 predicted proteins | sample Lox_Sample_13_FD_206722 | JGI IMG/M metagenome (GOLD analysis project Ga0335070, IMG submission 206722) | Soil microbial communities from Loxahatchee National Wildlife Refuge, Florida, United States - Lox_Sample_1.3 | ecosystem: Environmental > Terrestrial > Soil > Wetlands | place: USA: Florida... | reverse complement strand
TATGGATTCCCGGGCTGATGACAGGCATGCTCTTGTCGGGTGCGCGCCCGCTCTATGCCGCTATCTACCAGTTCGTAGTAATCGCCATGATCCTAGCTTCGTCCGGCCTGACTTCCCTGCTCAGCATTACCATGATCCAGGCGCAAGCGTTCTCGAAGGCGGACCAGCTTGTGCTGAAGGGCGCCGAGTAGTCGCGCCTAGTTCATGGTACTGCGCACGTCAACCAGGAAGTGGTCAAAGGCGTCTACCCGAATCAATCCCATCCGTGGAAACTCGAGGTCGAGAATCACATACACCGAAATCGAGAGGATGAGGGCGTAGCCCGCGATATGAAGCCAGCTTCGCTGCCGTGCTCCCCCCATTTCGAATCCCGCCATTAGCGACGTTGCCAGTGCAATAACGCCCAGCATTGCGAAGATGACATTTGGAGGGTGGTTCTCGGTTGCTGCGGCCCGCGTTGTCGTGATGTCTATCATGGCGTTCAACGCGGGTAGCAGGAGCATGCTAGCAGCAGGCGTACTGGTGCGGGAGGCCGCAGCCACCGACTTCCGCCAGATTTCGGCCTGCAATTGCTGCGATTTGGCAAGCTCTTGGATGAGACCGGCACGGTCCTGAGCGCGGCGGTAAGTGTCTAACCGGCTATCCACATAACGGCGAAACAGGTCCCTGATCTCGGGCTGCGCGTCCGGCGGCAACAGGTCCACACGCAGGTACGCCGTACCGATATCGTTGGCCTCTTCCACTATCAGGTGGCGGCGGCCCTCAAAGCGGGATGCGGCGCCGGAGAACGTAAAGGCCACCAGCAGCCCAAGCAGGGCAAACATAGCGCCCTCGATGACGCCCAGACCTTCTTTCCCTACCGCAACCGCTGCGCTTTTTCCCATCTTCCTGCCAATTTCCAGGCAGGCCAGCATTCCCAGGAACAAAGTGGCTACAAAGATCAGCCCATAGCTCTCGTTGTATGTCATTTCAAGACCAGTCTAACGGAAAGGCAGTCTAAGTATCCATCGTGTAGCGCGACGCTGCTAGGCGATAAAGCCGGCGCCAGACCAAGCGATTGATGGTCACGACGACCAGTGCCATTACGATTGTGGAAGCCAGCAGCAAATCGAAATTGCCGGCATCTGTCGCACCGGAGATGACCGCGCCAAGGCCGACCGTCGTGTAGGTCTGCTCCTTGAAGCGAAAGTATTCGGCGACGATGCTGGCGTTCCACGCGCCACCGGAAGCGGTAACCAGCCCGGTGATCAGGTAGGGAAAGATGCCGGGGAGAATTACCGTCCGCCAGCGTTGCACGGACGTGAAGCGGAAGAGTGTAGAGGCCTCCCGCAAATCGGTGGGGATTGCCATCGCTCCTGCGATTACGTTGAACAGGATGTACCACTGGGTCCCCAGCAACAGAAGGGCGACAGAGCCGATGCCTAACCCACCGCCAATCTTGATCAGCAGTAGAAGAACAATCGGAAAAAGCGCGGTCGCTGGAACCGACGCGGCGATCTGGGCAAGCGGTTGCGCGATACGTGCCAGCTTGGGGTTGAAGCCGATTGCCACGCCCACCGGAATCGTCCAGGCCGAGCCGATAACCAAAGCGACGACGACGCGAAGGAAGGTTGCAGAGGCACCTGCGACCACCGCTTTATATTCAGCGTGCGTTAACTGACTGAGCATGCCGCTGGCTCGAACCACGGCGTACAGAACTGCACACACTGCGACTGCGGCGATCAGACGACCTGTCCAGACTTTCCAGACCGGCGGCGGTGCATCGGCCTCCGCGGCCTGATGCTGTTTGGCAAATCGCATCACCAGCCACGCCCGTGTTGGACGGACGACCCGCTTGCGCAGTTTGACCAGTCCTCGCGAGTGCTCAACCAGGTTGAGAAACCACGATTGCGGAGCGTTGGCGCTTTCCACTTGCTCCATCTTGAATTTTTCCGCCCAAGCAATGATCGGACGCCACACGATCTGGTCCATCAGCACAATCACAAAGACCATCGTCGCAACGCCATACAGGATGGAACGCGTGTCTCCCGCACTGGCCGCGGTCTGCAAATAAGAACCCAGCCCCGGTAGACGAAAATCCTTGTCGCCGAGCACGAACATCTCGCAGGCCATCAGGAAGAACCAACCGCCGGCCACCGACATCATCGAGTTCCACACCAGGCCGATGGCGGCGTAGGGCAACTCGATGTTGGTGAAGCGTTGGTACCAGTTGAACTGGTAAATCTTGGCGGCCTCGCGCATGTCCCGCGGAATGCTCTTCAGCGAGGAATAGAAACTGAACGCCATGTTCCATACCTGCCCGGTAAAAATCAGCAGGATGGCCCCCAACTCAACTCCCAGTTGATGGTGGGGAAACAGGGCCACCATGGCCAACATCACTCCCGGGAGGAAACTGAGCACGGGAATCGACTGCAGGATGTCCAGCAGCGGGATCATGAGCCGCTCGGCCCGCGCGTTGTACGCTGCTACATAGCCGTACACCAGCGTGAAGCCCAGCGAAAGCGCATACGCCACCAGGATGCGCAGCAGCGAATATGCCGCATACACCGGCAGCATCATCGGGCTAGTGGAAATCTCCACCCGCGGGTTGAATGGCCCGAACCAAGTCCGCGCCAGCACCACAATGAAATAGAACAACGACAGCCCGAGACCGAAGATAAAGAAGTCCGTAAGCAGCGACCAGGTTTGCTCCGGCAGTAGTGACCAAGGGCCCTTCCCCAAGATGCGGACAGGTTGGCGTGCGCCGCGGGGCACTAGCCTTCTCCTTCAACTTTAGCGGTATCGGCATAGTCGGGGTGGTAGAGCCTGCCAGTGGCAGAGTCGTAATCGAAAATCTCGCCGTAGCGGCCCCAGTTGAGGGCGGTTGCGAACTGGCGCTCGACCTCGTCGGGGCTGAAATGTTCGTCGAGAATGTCGCGAAAGAACTCTTCGCCGATGGCGTGGTCGCGCTTGGCGTTGAGCGTATTGTCGATCAGCCGCAGGATGGCGACGTTCTGCAGCGCAGCGTCGCGGAACATGTGCTTCTGGGTCTGGATGTCCGCCTCGCCGAACTGCCTGCCTTCGGGTGTGATCTCCACGTCGCCTTCGTTCAGCACGGCAAATCCCAACATCACCGAAGCGTCCACGATGGGCAGAATATCGTCCACGTCCATCGCCAACTCGTCGGCCAGTTTGTACAAATCGTCGCGTCCGCCGCGATCGGCCAGCAGTTCCATGAAGCCGGCAATACCTCCCGGCCTGGCGTGCGGCAACATCTGAAACTTGGTGCGCTCGCGCTCTTTGCCATCGCCGGCAGAAGACACGGCAGCCTGAGGAGACGTGAGTTCTTCAGTCGGCTTGGTCAGCGCCTTGTAGATGAAATCCACGTACGCGAGGAAGCGCGGCGATTTGCGGTCGCGATACTGTGGTATGTCGATTTCGAAGTCGGAGCGGATGCGTGCCGGATTCCGCCCCAAGACGATGATCCGGTCTGCCAGCAAGACCGCCTCTTCAATGTTGTGAGTCACGATGAAGATGCACCGCGTCGGCATCTTCTGACTGATCCACAGCTCCAACAACTCGGACCGCAGGTTCTCGGCGGTGAGTACATCCAAGGCCGAAAATGGCTCGTCCATAAACAGGACTTCCGGCTCAACCACCAGGGCGCGGGCAAATCCCACGCGCTGTTTCATACCACCCGATAGCTCCTTCGGGTAGGCGGTCTCGAAGCCGTCCAGACCGACGGTATCGATCATTCGCAACGCCCGCTTGTGGCGCTCGATCGCTCCAAGGCCCCGGGCCACTAACGGAGCCTCGACATTTTCCAGCACCGTCAGCCAGGGAAACAACGCAAAGCTCTGGAAGACGATGGAAACGTTGGGGATTTGGCCATCCAGAGGCTGTCCATGCCAGAGCACACTGCCGGAGGATGGCTTCGAGAGCCCCGTCAGAATACGTAGCAGAGTCGACTTACCCGATCCCGAAGGCCCCAAAAGAGCGATGATCTTTCCTGGCGTAACCTCCACGTCGGTGGGAGCAATTACTTGAATGCGATTGCCGTCCGGTTGTGAGTAGTATTTCTCGACTGCGCGCGCTTCGATGATTGCCTCAGACAACCTGCTTCTCCTGAGCTACTTCCTTATCAGTCTAGGGGGCGCAGGCCCCGGCGACAATCGCTTTGGCTTGCGTGTTATGAAAGAATAGTGAATTCACGGGTGTCACGCCATAGTGGGGGCGAGCTCACCCGCTTTAGTTTCGGTAAAATTCGCGTTGTGCAAGTGCAGCCCCGATGCCTGACCTAATCCAACTGGCGATTCCGGCTTTCATCGTGCTTCTGGTTCTGGAGTCCACGGCAGACGCGTGGATGCGCCGCGACCTCTACGAACCCAAAGACACCGCCGCCAGCCTGACCATGGGCATGGGCAACGTGCTCGTTGGTCTGCTGTCCAAGGGCGTGGTGTTCGCCATCTTCACCTGGGTGCACAAGTTCGCCATCTTTCACATCGGCTATCAGTGGTGGGCCTGGGTGGTGGCCTTCTTCGCCGACGATTTCAGCTACTACTGGTTTCATCGCACCAGCCACGAGTGCCGCTTCTTCTGGGCCTCGCACGTGGTGCACCACTCCTCACAGCGCTACAACCTCTCGACCGCCCTGCGCCAGACCTGGACCGGTGGGTTCTTCTCTTTTGTCTTCTGGCTGTGGATGCCTCTCCTTGGCTTCCAGCCCATCATGGTCTTTACCCTGATGGCCCTGAGCCTGCTGTACCAGTTTTGGATCCATACCGAGTTCGTGAATCGCCTCGGTATTTTCGAACTGGTGATGAACACACCGTCGCATCATCGAGTCCATCACGCGACCAATCCCCAATATATCGACCGCAATCACGCCGGCATTCTGATCATCTGGGACCGCATCTTTGGCAGCTTCGAGCCGGAGCAGGAACCCTGCATCTACGGCTTGACCAGCAACATCAACAGCTTTAACCCGCTGCGTATCGCGTTCCATGAGTGGATCGACATCGGGCGGGACCTGCGCAAGGCCCGCACCTGGCACGATCAGCTAACAGCCGTGTTTGGCAACCCCGGAGCGGTCAAGCATAAGGACACATTCCTGCCGGCGTACGAAGCCACGGGAGTCCCGAGCGTCGCGAGTTCACGAGAATAGGCGCGACTCCTGGCCGCAATCGCGCCCGCGAGTTGTCAAGGAACTCTCGCGGCTCAGTGCACGGGAGTCTTTCCCCGGATGGTGAGCACCGGGCATGTCGCTTCCCGCACCAATTCGTAGGCCACGGGCCACTGGAACCGGTCAAACAGGCCTGACGACGGACGAACTCCCAGCACAATCAAATCCGCTTCGACCGCGGAAGCCACGTCGAGAATGGTGGACGACACCCTGCCGAACTCGATCCTGTACTGAACCTCCAGCCCCTCGCTCAGCTTGCTGATAATGTCACTCAGACGTTCCCTGACACCGGCCTTGACGCGCTCCGGATCGACCTTGGCACCTTCATTCGCGCCATCGATGACATGCACAACCGTGAGCTCAGAGTTGTGTGCCTTCGCCAGGGCACAAGCGTAGCGCATCGCGGAATGCGATTTGGGAGTCAGGTCGCACGGAGCCACGATTTTACGTACTTCCTGCCAACCTTGCAGCCTGTGGATATTGGGACCGATGGTCAACACCGGCACCGCCGAATGCCGGAACACCTTCTCGGCTACGGATCCCAGTAAGGCCTTGCCCAGCCCACTGCGGCCATGGGTTCCCAGGACGATAAGATCGATCTTCTTCTCTCGTGCGCATTGCAGAAGGCATTCCGCTACGTCGCCTTCGACCATGGTTACATGGTAATCAGTGTCCTCGTCATAGGGGTGGCTGCGGCGCATCCTCGACTTTAGCTCCAGAAGATCACGCCGTGAGGCGTCACGCGCCGCCAGCATGCCTTCCGGTCCAGCCATGACGTACTCCTCGGTCGGCATGACGTAAACGATCTCGGCCTCGGCTCCGTAGAGACGAACAAAGCCCAGTCCGTAACGGAGGGCGACATCGGACTGATGGGAAAGGTCGGTACCGATGAGCACGTGGTGGATGCCCACGCTGGCCGGAGTAAGCTCTGCCGTGGCCATGATCAACGACCATTCTCCCCACGCGGTGGGGGCGTTGGCGAATGCCGTCTGAGAAGGGTTGCCTGGGGTCGAAATCATTCGCAGCCGCACTGACTGGCTGCATTCCGTTTTCTGCTACTTTCCTTGTACCGCGATACGGACATCAATTCAGTGACGCACGTCAAACATACAGGTGACGTGGCTGAGCGCACGTGAACCGGGGAATAGCCGCTTGATACCGAGTCGCCTGACTAGGCCTGCGATGCCACCGCGGTCGCGTCTTTTTCCCGTTCCAGCATCGATTTCACAATAACGTAAAGCACCGGGATAAAGAAAAGGTTTAACCCGGTGGAAACGATCATTCCGCCGAAGACCGTCGTGCCCACCGAATTCCGGCTGGCGGAACCGGCGCCTGTGGCGAACACCAGGGGCAGCACGCCGAGGATGAACGCGAACGAAGTCATTAGGATAGGCCGCAGCCGAATCTTCGCGGCCTGCACCGCCGCGTCCGTAATCGAAAGACCTTTGGCCCGTAATTGCTCCGCAAACTCCACAATCAGAATGCCGTTTTTGCTGGCGAGGCCGATCAGCATGACCATTCCGATCTGGCAATACACGTCGTTCAGCAGGCCCCTCGCCCACTGAGCACCCAACGCGCCCAGCAGGGCCATGGGTACGCTGAGAAGGATGATGAAGGGCAATACAAAGCTTTCGTACTGTGCCGAGAGGGTGAGATAGACGAACAGCAGTCCGAGGCCGAAGAGGATCGCCGACTGGCTACCCGAGCGGATCTCCTCCAGCGAGAGCCCGGACCAGGCGTAATTGAAGCCGAGGGGAAGATTCTGTTTGGCCAGTTCCTGCATGGCGTTCAGCGCCTGCCCGGAGCTGTAACCCGGGCCGGCCGATCCGTCGATTTCCGACGAGCGAAACAAGTTGAAGTGGGAGATGACTTGCGGAGCGGTGGTCTCGCTGATCTCGACTAGGTTGTCGAGCGGAATCATGGTGCCGTTGTCGGAGCGCACGTAGAAGTTACGGATGTCGTGCGGCTGCGTGCGAAAGTCCTGGCTGGCCTGGACATAAACGCGGTAGGCGCGGTTGTTGAAGTCGAAATCGTTAATGTACGCCGAGCCCATGTAAACTTGCAGGGTGTCGCTGATCTGCTGTAAGGGAACCTGCAGGCTGCGCGCCTTTTCGCGGTCGATTTTCACCAGAAACTGCGGATCGTTGGCGGTATAACCACTGAAAAGGCCGCGCAAATCCGGCCGCGAGTTGCCCGCAGCAGCGACTTTTTGGGTAACGTCATAGAGCTCCTGCAAAGAGCCGCCGCCCTCCTCGAGCACCTGGAAGCTGAAGCCGCCGAATGCCGCCACCCCTTCGATCGCGGGAGGCAGGAAGGGGAAGGCCTGCACTTCGCTGATCTGCGATAACGGCCCGCGCAGCCGATTGACGATAGCCGCGGCGGAATGTTCGTCGCCTTTGCGATTGTCGGCCAGGTTCAGAAACACCATGGCGCGGTTAGAGCCACTGCCGGCAAAACTGAAGCCAATGGCGCTGAATGCGCCCGTGATGTCCTTTTCTTTGGCTAGCACCGCTTCTACCTGCCGCAAGGCGTCTGCGGTGTACTCCAGTGAAGCGCCGGGCGGCCCTTGCGCCAGAACCATGAACCATCCCTGGTCTTCGTCGGGCACGAAACCAGAGGGAACGCGCTGGTAGACGAAATACGTGCCCGCCAGTCCGAGAAAGAACGCAAGCAGCACGAGGTAGCGCAAGCGAATAGCGGACCGCGCCGACCGCGTATAAAGCTTTGTACCGCGCTTAATAAGGGTCTCGACGCCGCGGAAGACGATGTTCTTTTCCTCGTGGGCGCGCTCGGGCCGCAGTAGCAGGGCCGATAGCGAAGGCGTAAAGGTCAGCGAATTGAAGGCCGAGATGGCGATGGCAAATGCAATGGTGAGCGAGAACTGTTGATACAGCAGGCCCGTCGTACCCGGAAAGAAAGCTACGGGCACAAACACGGCCACCAGGACTAGGGAGGTGGCGACCACGGCGCCGGTCACCTCGCCCATGGCTTCCGAGGCCGCGGCATGGGAATCGATATGCTCCTCTCCCATGTGGCGCTGAATGTTCTCGATCACCACAATGGCGTCGTCGACCACCAACCCGGTCGCTAGCACGATCCCGAACAAGGTCAGCGTATTGATGGAAAAGCCCAGCAGCTTGATGAAGGCAAACGTTCCCACGAGCGAGACGGGAATCGTGACCGCTGGAATCAGCGTGCTTCGCCAATCTTGCAAGAAGAGGAACATCACGATCATGACGAAGACGATGGCTTCGACCAGCGTCTTTAACACTTCGCGAATGGAATCGCCCACGAAGGTCGTGGAGTCGAACGCCATGGCGTACTTCAGGCCCGGCGGAAAACGCTGCGCCAGGCGCGCGAATTCTGCCTTGACCGCCTTATCGACGTCGAGCGCGTTGGCCGTGGGCAACAAGGAGATGCCAATGCCAATGCCTTCGTAGCCGTTAAAGCGGAGCTTGCCGCTATAGCTCTCGGCGCCCAATTCGGCCCGTCCCACGTCTTTCAGGCGAACCAGCGCACCATTGCCACCGGATTTGAGGATGATGTCATCGAATTGTGCTGCTTCGGTCAGCCTTCCCAAGGCGCGGACGCTGATCTGAAACGACTGGCTCTGGGGAGTGGGCTCCTGACCGACCTGCCCGGCGGCAATCTGCACGTTTTGCTGCTGCAAGGCGGAGACGACGTCAGTGGCAGTGAGGCCGCGCGCCGCCAAGCGGGAAGGATCCAGCCACAGGCGCATGGAATATTTGCGCTCGCCGAATATTTGCACGTCGGCGACGCCACGAATACGCTTGATCGCGTTCTTGATGTAAATGTCAACGTAGTTGCTCATGAACAGCGGCGTATAGCGGTTGTCGTCGCTGTAGAAGCCCACCGCCCCAATAAACGAGGTGGCCACCTTCGTGACAGTTACACCGGTGTTCTTCACCTCGTTGGGCAGACGGCCCAGAACGCCGGAGACACGGTTTTGCACGTCCACAGCAGCGATGTCGAGCGGGCGAGTCAACTCGAAGACGACGGAAATCTGGCTCGAGCCGTCGTTGCCGCTGGAGGAAGTCATGTAGCGCATGCCTTCCACGCCATTGATGGACTCCTCGAGGATGGTGGTCACGGAAGATTCGACGGCTTGCGCGTTAGCGCCGACGTAGAATGAGGTCACGGCGACGGTGGGCGGAGCCAACTCAGGAAACTGGGCGATGGGGAGCAGCGGAATGCACACTGCGCCTGCGATTACGATGACGAGCGACGTAACCGTGGAAAAGACCGGGCGCTTGATGAAGAAATCAGCAAACACAGCGAGAGCCTCTTCTTCGAGGAAGTCGTGAGCTAGTGTTGGACCTTAATGGGCATGCCGTCAGCCAGGTTCTGTCCGCCCGAGATGATAACTTCATCACCGGCCTTGAGGCCGCTGATCACCCGGTAGTCATTCCCGGAAATCTCCCCCAAGGTCAGGGGCACCTGTCGCGCTATCGGTTGACCGTCTTTCTGCTCGGCGACGAATGCGAAGAACTGCCCCCCCAGTCGCGAAACCGCCACTACCGGAATGGTGATGCCGGGTTGGGTGCTCCACGTCACCCGCACCTTCACAAGTTGCAGGGAGCGCAGCCGGTCAGCCGCCTGGTCCACTGGGGCTTTTGCCAAAATGGTTTGCGTGGTGGTGTCTACCTGCGGCGAGATAAAGTACACCCGCGTGTTCAGCACCAAGTTTCCGGCGGCGTCGAGAATTTCGACGGGCGCTCCTATCTTCAGGTCTTTTGCCCTCTCCGATGGGATCGACAAGTACACCTCCAGGCCGCTCCGCTCGTCCACCGTGGTGAGCGGCGTGGTGTTGGTCACGCGGTCACCCACATGGACAGGAATGTCGCCAACAATTCCGTCCACCGGAGAATGGACGGAGAAGTACCGCAATTGGACTTTCTGCTGGTCGATTTGCGCGTCCAGCGCCTTGACGTCCGCATTGGCCGCGTCATACACCGACAGCGCCTGATCCAGGTCCTGTTTGCTGATCACGCCTGAGCTGAACAAGCCTTTCGCCCGGTCAAGTTGTACTTTGGCCAGCTTCAGGTTCGCTTCTTTTGCCGCTCGCTGCGACTCCCAGTTCGAAACAGTGGCGGATTGCCGCCGCGGATCGATTTCCATCAGCGATTGGCCGTTCTTGACCACCTCGCCCGACTTCACGTTGATGGCAAAAATCCATCCTTCGACGTCGGACATGATGGTAGCCGAATTGCGCGACTTAATCGTCGCCACGTACTGCGAGGCGTTGCCGATCTCCTGCTCACTGATCCGATGCACCTTGACGGATATGACCGGCGGACCTTGCGAACCCTCCGCCGAGCCACGGTTGCACGCCGCACACAACGCCAGAAGTACTGCAAGGACCAGCGATGTGAGCGTCGGCCCGCCGAACCAACCGCCCTTATTCACAATTACAGTAGGCATAAGCTCCCCGTGTCCGTCGGTTGGCAAACTGCAACATGACCACGAAGCGTCCATTTGAATGACCGACCCCCCGAGGCCACCTAATTGTAAGCCAGAGGGAGCACTTGTTTGCCGCCCGGTTGCCGCCTGGGACGAGTCGCAACCCGGGCACAGAGGAAAGCCGCACACCCAGTGTGTGCGGCTTTTCCGGTAACGGTTTGCACGAGCCTATCAGACCTGGGCGGCGACTTTCCGCACGGCCATCGACAACATCAGGCGTGACACTCCGGAAACGATGAAGCTGATTCCCACCAGTGTGCCCACGACCCACTCGGAGTTGATTGGCCAGTGCGCCCAGATCATCAGGCCCAGCAAAAGGGTGATGAGCGCGTCAAACAGCACCCATCCCCATCCGGCAAGCGGTCTCAACTGGAACGCCAGCACCAGGGCAAAAATCCCGTAGACCACCAGGAAGCACGCAATCACCAGCGTCAGGGCAAGCAATCCCTTGCCAGGGTGCAAAAGGATGAACACGCCAGCGACGATATACAACAGACCCAGTAACAGCTCCAGGATCATCCTGCCGCCGCTGTGCACCCTTAAGCCATAAACAATCTGCGCGCCGCCGTTAAAAATCGCCGTCCACGCTACAACGTACACGATGACTACGCCCGCGAACAGCGGGCCCGCGATGGCCAGCATGCCGGCCAGAATCATCAGTATTCCCAGAACGATCGACCAGCCCGACGCTCGCTTCACGCTCTCCAATGCTGTTT
>Ga0335070_10009547_pt1 | contig 11358 bp, 10 predicted proteins | sample Lox_Sample_13_FD_206722 | JGI IMG/M metagenome (GOLD analysis project Ga0335070, IMG submission 206722) | Soil microbial communities from Loxahatchee National Wildlife Refuge, Florida, United States - Lox_Sample_1.3 | ecosystem: Environmental > Terrestrial > Soil > Wetlands | place: USA... | reverse complement strand
CCGGGAGCGGAGGAAGGCCGGGCACGGCGAGCCGTTCGCGCGCCACGTAGAGCACGTTCGCTCCCCGGCGCCTGCCGAAGCAGTGGGGATGGCGGCGCGCGAAGGGCGGAGCGCCGGCGCCCTGCGCACCGAGCTCGACGCGCTCCCCGATCTGGAGCCAGCCGAAGATCGTGTGCTCCCCCGGGCCGCCCTGGCCCTCGCGCCGGAACCAGCCGAAGAACAGGAAGAGATCGCCCGGCCCGACGCCCTGTCGTGCGAGGTGCGCCTGCGCCGCGCCGCACTGCCCGAAGACGGGCCTCCAGCCGCGAGGCCGCCGGACGAGGCTCCCGCGATCGAGGTCGGGATCGAGGTGCGCGCCGTCGCCGCGACGGATGCGACCGCGCGTCGCGCGCTCGACGCGGGCCGCGAGGCCCGACGCGCCGGCAGGACCGCGCAGCGCGCGGTAGGTGCACGGCGACGCCGGGTCCGGGATCGGGAGCGGACACAGGGTCGCGTCGGCGAGGATCGGGCTCGGCGCGCCGCCGGACGCCGCATCGAATCCCTTGCGCGAGAGCACGAGGCGCACCCCGGAAGCGTAGCCTTGCGCGCGGCCCGCCCGTCTCAGCCGCGGCGCGGGCGCCGGCGCGAGACGGCCCGGACCCCCGCCACGACGAGGAGGCCCTCGACGCCGAGCAGGCCGCACGATCCGGGCGGCGGATCGACGACGACGCTGCGCGCCTCCTGGGAGCGACAGCCTTGAGGATTCACGACGGTCACGGGATGGGAGCGGCCGGCGTAGATCGGCGGCACCTTCGCCGTGAAGTGACCGCCGCTCTGCAGGAGCGGCGTCTTCGCCTCGCCGAACCAGACCTCCGCGTTCGAGGCGAAGCCCGTTCCCACGAGCTCCACCGTCGAGCCGACCGCCGCCCGGGCCGGCGTGACGCTCGTGAGCGTCGTCCGCGTGCCCACGCAGAGGTCGTCGCAGACGTCGCCGATCGGGTCGCCGTCGGTACTCGCCTGGTCGGGGTTCGGGATCAGCGTGCAGTCGTCGCAGAAGTCGCCGCGCCCGTCGCCGTCCACGTCTCCCTGGGCGGTGTTGGCGACGGCGGGACAGTTGTCGACGTCGTCGGGCACGCCGTCCCCGTCCGTATCGCGCGTGGGGTCCTGGTCGATCCAGGCGCCGACGACCGCCACCGCGGTCGGATCGGGAACGCTCGATCCCTGGGGCATGCGAGACGCGCCGGTGATCTGCATCCGGTGCCAGAGCACGCTGCGCTCCTTCACGCCGGGCAGGAGCCGCATCGGGCTCACGAGACCGAGCGTGCCCGCCGTCGGCGGGACGTTCACCACGTTCATCGCCGCGAGGGGCGTCGCGAAGCGGAAGTCGACGTCGACGGGCGTGGTGCCGTTCGGCTGGTGGCAGATTTCGCAGTTCGTGGCGAGGTAGGAGCGGGCGCGCAGTCCGATCGGCGCGCTCGCGTCGCTCGGATCGACGTAGCGCGGGAAGCTCTGGGGGCTGCCGACGCTGCCGGAGAACATTCCGGCCGATGCCCACGCGGCGAGCTGGTTCTCGGTCTCGTTCTCGCAGCTCCAGTCGAGGTCGATCTGCGGCGTGCGGACGCCGAGCACGCGCCCTTCCACCGCCGTGTGGCACGCGAGGCAGTCGCCGGGGCCCGGGAACGTCCAGGTCTGCGACACCGGCCCCTGGCTCCCGTCGACGCTGTAGCTCGCGGTCTGCGCCGCCGTGACGAGCGTGGCGTCGGTCTGCTGCGCGTTCCACCGATAGGTGTAGGCCACGTAGCGGTCGGTCTGGCGCAGCAGCACGCGGGTCTCGAGACGCGTGCGGCCCCCGCCGGCGAGCCGCAGCTCGAAGTGCTTCACGAAGACCGTTCCCACCGGGAACGTCCACGCGCCCGTCGGAGAGAACCCGATCTGCTGGCCCGCGGGCAGCCCGATCCAGCGCCGCTTGTCGGCCCCGTCGGACCAGAGCGGCGCCTTCACCCGATACTCGACCAGGCCGGGCTTCGGCGTGAGCAGTCCCGTGTTCGAGAAGAGGCCGGTCTGGGAGAGGAGGGTCGGGAACTGGCCGGTGCCGCCGGTCGACGCCTGCAGCCGGTAGAGCTTCCCGTCGAGGATGTCGACGAAGAGCGGCTCGTGCGCCGCGTCCTCGACGATCGCCGTGATCCCGGCGAGCGTCGCGAGGCGGATCTTCTGCGCGCCGGGCGCGCTCGAGGGATACGCCCAGACGGGCCCGAGGGTGTAGTCGGCGAACAGGTAGGCGCCGAAGAGCGAGGGGAAGCGATCGCCGCGATACACCACGCCGCCCGTGATCGAGTGGCCCTCGCTGTGGCCGTAGTCGAGCACCGGGAGCGTGAGCGAGCCGTCGTTGCAATTCGAGCTCGGGTCGTAGCAGTCGAACCCTTCCATGCGGTGCCAGCCGTAGTTCCGGCCGCCGCCCGATGCGACGGGCTCGAAGTCGAACTCCTCCTTCGCGTCCTGGCCCACGTCCCCGATCCACAGGTCGCCCGTGGCCCGGTCGAAGGAGAAGCGGAACGGGTTGCGCAGGCCGATCGCCCAGATCACGTCGAGCACGGTGTTCGAGGGATCGCGCGAGCCTGCGAACGGATTGCCGGGCGGGATCGTGAAGGGCGTTCCGTAGCCGCCCGACACGTCGAGGCGAAGCATCTTCCCGAAGGCGGAGAGACCGTTCTGCGCGAGGTTGCAGGCGTCGCCGGCGCCGCCGCCGTCGCCGATGCCGAGGTAGAGGTAGCCGTCGGGCCCGAAGAGGATCGTGCCGCCGTTGTGGTTGGTCTGCGGCGAGCCCGAGGCGCAGCCCGGGCCGTCGAGGGGCTTCGGCAGGGAGAGCAGCGTCTGGAGGCTCGACGCGTCCGCGACGTTCGGGTTCGCGCCGACCCGCAGGCGGGCGAGCGTGAGGCTGCCATCGGCGCGCGGATCGGAGGTCGAGTTCGCCGAGTAGTAGACGTAGAAGAGCCCGCTCGAGGCGAAGTCGGGCGGGAACGCGACGCTCAGGAGACCGTGCTCGCCGCTCGTCTCGACCAGGCTTCGGATGTCGAGGAACGGTGTCGCGAGCACGGCCCCGTTCTGCACCACGAGGATGCGTCCCGCGCGCTCCACCACGAACAGCCGGCCGGAGCCGTCGGGCGGCACCGCCGCGTAGATCGGCGCCGAGAACGTGAGGCCGGGGAACGCCTCGACGAGGCTCATGGCGCCGGGGTCGGGCACGCTGTCGAGAGGGAAGGCGTGGCCCGCGAAGCTCCCGACGCCCACGTGGGAGAGACACGAAGGCGACGTGGGGGCGCTCGGAAGGGCGGCGTGGGCGGAGAAGGCGAGCCACGGCGCCAGGACGACGAGGCTCCAGACGGTCTTGCGGCCACGAAGCGTGGGGGCGTGCACGAAGCGTCCTCCGGGGGCGATCTGCTCCGGATGCGGCTTGCTCGGAACTCGAGTCGCGTCGTGCCGCCGCGGGCGAGGTCGGCAGACCGAGCCTAGCGGCGATCTCCGCGGTGTCATCCCGTGCGTCGGGCGGCGCACCGCTCGCGATGCGCAATCTCCGCCGGAACCCGACGCGGGCGTGACCGATTCCGCGGCGTCGAAGAGCGCGCGCGGGTCAGAGGTCGCGCAGCGATTCGGCGGGCGGCACGCTCGCCGCACGCACGGCGGGCAGCACGCTCGCGGAGATCGCCGTGATGGCGAGGGCGATGGCGAGGATCGCCGCCGTCGCGGGGTCGTAGAGGGGCGGCGAAGCCGCGGGATCGTCGGCGGGCAGGAGCGACGCCAGGAATTGCACGAGGGCGAGGCCCAGCAGCGCGCCGAGCATGCCCGCGCCCACCGCCACCGCCGACGCCTCGGCCAGGAACTGCACGAAGATCGCACGGCGCGTCGCACCGACGGCCTTGCGCAGCCCGATCTCGCGCCGTCTCTCCCGCACGACGACGAGCATGATGTTCATCACGCCGATCGCGCCGACGAAGAGCGTCAGCGCGCTCGCTGCGAAGAGGAACACGTGGATGCCGCCGAACACCGCTCGCACCAGACCGAGCGCCTCCTGGATGTTGAAGAAGTCGAGGGCCGATTCGGCACGCGGGTCGAAGCGGTGGTGCAGGCCCACGAGCTCGCGCACCTGGCCCGGCGCGGCCCAGCTCGCGGCGACGCTCTCGGGCTCGAGCACCATGATCTCGACCTTGTCCTCGTGTCGCAGCCAGCGCTGCATGGCGCCGATCGGCACGAGCACGGCCTCGTCGTCGCGCCCCGTGACGTGGGTGAGCTGGGCGCCCTTGCGGACGGCGACGCCGACCACGCGGAAGCGCACGGACTCGATCTGGAGCATCCGGCCGACGGCCGGCTCGCGGCCGAAGAGCCGCGTCGCCGCCTCGGCGCCGAGGAACGCGACGCGGGCCTTGGCCGCGGCGTCCGTCGGGGACAGGAAGCGACCGGCCGCCACCTCGTAGTTCCGGATGCCCTGCACGTCGGGCGTGACGCCGAAGACCGTCAGGAGGCGCGTCCGCGGCGTCGCGCGCACGATCGCCGACCACAGCGCGAGGTTCGGATCGGCGTGGCGCACGGAGGCCAGGCTCGCTGCCCGCTCCACGTCCTCGTACTTGAGCTCGACCGCCCGCGCCCCGCGCTCTCCGACGCGGGCCTTCGCGACGTTGCCGGGGAACACCCAGACGATGCGCTGTCCCACGCGCTCGACCTGCTCGACGAAGTGCCGCTCGGCGCCGCTCGTGGTGGCGGAGAGGTAGGTCAGCATGAGCGTCCCCCAGACGATGCCGAGGGAGGTGAGCCCGAAGCGGAGGCCGTGGGCACGGAGGCTTCGCAGCGTCTCGCGCAAGAGGTCCACGCTCACTCCTGCCGCAGGGTGATGCTCGGCTCGACGCGCATCGCCCGACGTGCGGGCGCGATCGCCGCGAGCACGCCGATCGTCGTCGTCGCGACGATCGCCACGACGACGATGTGCGGCTGCAGGATCGGAAGGGGCACCAGATCGGGCGCCCGGAGGCGCGCGAGCGCGAGGCAGCCCCCGACTCCGAGGGCGACGCCGAGGAGGCCGCCGCCCAAGGTGATCGCGAAGGTCTCGAGGAAGATCTGACGCAGCACGTCGCGCGGGCGGGCGCCGACGGCGAGGCGGAGCCCGATCTCCTGCCGCCGCTCGTGCACGGCGTCGAGCATCAGGGTCAGGACGCCGATCCCGCCGACTCCGAGCGTCGTCACGGCCAGGACGAAGAGCACACCCGCGAAGCGCTCCGTGCCGAGGCGGTTCAGCATCTCGAGGCTGCTGTACATGCCGATCGCCTCGTCGTCGTCCCGCGGAACGCGCAGGCGCTCGGCGAGGATCGCGCGCACCTCGCGCTGGGCCGCGACGAGGGCATGGCGGTCCGCGACCCGGAACGCGATGCGTCGCACGACGGGCTCGTCGGTCCACGCTTCGGGCCAGAGCCCCTGGTACGTGGAGAGCGGGATCCAGACCTGCTCGTCGATCGCGCTCGTGTCGCGGGAGAGCTGGGTGCCGACCGGTGCGATCAGCCCGACCACCTCGAAGGGCTCGCCCTCGATGCGGATCCGGCTCCCGATCCCGCCCGACGGACCGAGCAGACGCTCGCTCGCAGTGACACCGAGCAGCGCCACGCGCCGACGGTGGATCTCGTCCTGGGGCGTGAGGCCGCGGCCCTGCGCGATCTCGATGCCGCGCAGCTCCTGGACGGAAGGCTCGCTGCCGCGCACGTCGAGGGTCCGCGATCGCTCGTGGAACACCACGGAGCGGAAGCCCGGGCTCTCTCCGCCGACGCGGTCGGCGAGGTGGGTCCGACGCCGCAGGGCCGCGAGATCGTCCTTCGTGAACCAGAGGAAGCGCCGGTCGACGGCGGGCGAGAACTCCTCGCGCACGCGCCCCGGCCAGACCTGGGTCAGGTTGCGGCCCGAGCGGAAGAAGTTGGACTCGATCATCGCGCTGACACCGGCGCCCCAGCTCGTCAGGAAGACGACGGCCGCGGTGCCCCACACGACGCCGAAGAGCGTCATGAGGGCGCGCCCCCGATGCGCCGCGAGCGTGCGCAGCGCCTCGGCCAGGATCTCCCGCGCGCCCACGCTTCACGCCTCGTCGGCCGCGATGCAGCCGTCGCGGATCGTCACCCGGCGCTCGGCCCGCGCGCCGATGCCGGGATCGTGGGTCACGACCACGAGGGTCCGGCCGCCGCTGTGCAGCCCGTCGAGGAGCGCCATGATCTCGGCACCGGTGCGGCTGTCGAGGTTCCCCGTCGGCTCGTCGGCGAGGACGAGGGACGGATCGTTCACGAGCGCGCGCGCGATCGCGACGCGCTGGCGCTCCCCGCCCGAGAGCTCCGCCGGAAGGTGGCTCGCGCGGGGCGCGAGGCCGACCCGGTCGAGGGCGGCGAGCGCCCGCTCGCGTCGCACCGCGCGCGGCACGCCGCGGTAGAGGAGCGGGAGCTCGACGTTGTCGACGGCCCGAAAGCGCGGAAGCAGGTTGAAGCTCTGGAACACGAAGCCGATGCGCTCGCCGCGCAGCTTCGCGAGGGAGTCCGCGTCGACGGTGGAGACGTCGCGCCCCTCGAGCCGGTAGCGACCGGCGCTCGGCTGCGAGAGGCAGCCCAGGATCTCGAGCAAGGTCGTCTTGCCCGAGCCCGACGGCCCCATGATCGCGATCATCTCGCCGCGGCCGATCTCGAGGTCGATGCCCCGCAGCGCCTTCACCTCCGCGCGGCCCATCGCGTAGGTCTTGTGGACGCCCTCGAGGGCGATCAGCGGCCCGCCGGGCTCGGCCGCGGTCGCGCTCACTGCAGCACCACCCGATCGCCCTCGGAGAGGCCCTTCCGCACCTCGACCTTCGCTCCGTCGACGATGCCGGTCTCGACCGGCACCTCCTCGATTCCGGCCGGGCTCCCGGCGGCGATGCGCTGCACGTGGGTTCCGTCCGTGGCGTAGCGGAGCGCCGTCTCCGGCACGAAGAGCGCACCCTCGACCACCTCGGCGATGATGTCCGCGTCGCCCGACATGCGCGGCCGGAGCAGCGTCGCGTCCTCGCCGGTGATCTCCACCTCGACCTCGAAGTAGGTCACGTTCTGCACGCGCTTGCCGAGGGGCGTGATCTTGCGCAGCCGGCCCGGGAAGCGGCGATCGGGGAAGGCCTCGGTGCGGACGCGCGCCGCCTGGCCCACGGCGATCCGGCCGATCTCGTTCTCGTCGACGAGGCCCTTCAGGTGGACGTGCTCGGCGTCGGCGACGGTCGCGAGGAGCGTGCCGCCCGTCACCGAGCCAACGGGCGCCACGGCGGTGCCGACCTCGACGTCCACGTCGAGCACCGTGCCGTCGCGTGAGGCGGTGATCGTGGCGTAGCGGCGCTGTACCTCGAGGGACGTGACCGACGCGCGCGCCTTCGCCAGGGTGGCCGACGCCTTCTCGGCGCGATCGCGGGCCTCGTCGAGGGCGTGCTCGCTCGTGGCGTCGCTCTTCTCGAGGCGCGACACGCGCCCCAGGGCGATGGTCGCGTAGCGGTCCTCGACCTCGGCCTCCCGGAGGCCGGCCCGCGCCTCGTCGAGCTGCGCGTCGAGGAGCTCCTTCTCGAGCTCGATCAGGGGCTGCCCGGCCTTGACCCGGTCACCCGCGACCACGTGGATCGTCTCGACGATGCCGGGGATGCGCGAACGCACCTCGACCTCGTTCTCGGCCTCGACCGTGCCCGTGGCGACGACGATGCGCTCGAGACGTCCGCGCTCGACGGATGCGAGCGGTCCGGCCGGCGTGGCGTCGCCGCGGGAGCAAGAAAGCGACGCGAGGCACGCCGCGAGCGCGATGCCCCGGAGCGGCTGCGGGCGCCGCATGGACCCCTCCGCGGAACGCGGACCGCCCGACCTCGCGGACCGCGCTGCACCCACGCAGTGTCGCATGACTGCGGCTCGGATGTCGACGCTCCGGGGGACGCGGCGGGCGTCGCACCCCCGGAGCCCGAAGGCGTCACGCCTTGATGGCGATCACCTTCGGCTTGGGAGACTCGACCTTCGGGATCGTGACCACGAGAACGCCGTCCTTGAACGTCGCCTCCACGCGGTCGGACACCGCGTTCGCGGGCAGCGTGAAGGAGCGATGGAACGATCCGAAGCTCCGCTCGACCCAGCGGCTCGAGCCCTTCTTCTCCTCCCTTTCGCTCTTCTTCTCTCCGTGGATGGTGAGGATCCCATTCTCGAGCTCGACGCTCACGTCGTCCTTCTTGACGCCCGGAAGCTCGACGGAGAGCGTGTAGCTCTTGTCGTTCTCGTCGATGTCGACGGCCGGCTGGTGCGCCCGGCCGCGGCCGCCCTCGATCTCGTGGAGGAGCCGGGTGAGCCTGCCGCCGAGCCCGCCCTCGAACGGACGCCACTCTCGGAGCAGATCGAGCTCGGCGAACGGGTTCCACGTGGCGACGGCCTTGCGTTCGGTCTTCTCAGCCTTCTCGGGCATCGAGGCTCCCTCCTCGGGGCCGCGGGGGGGGAATGGCGCGGCCCATGCCGCATGGGGTTTGCAAGGGAAATGCCGGCTCTGGCGCGCTCCGAGGCTACGGATCGCAGGCGGGGCGTGGTTTCGATACACACCGTGAGTCGCGATGTCGCGTGGCGGCTGCCGTTGGAGGTCGCGCTCCTCCGCAGCCGGAGGGGCGACGAGGGTCACGCCAAGATCCGGCGTCTCCTCGGCGAGAAGTACGGCTGGGCGGACCGCTGGGCCGGCCTCTTCCAGGCCACGTCGCGCTCGATCGCGGTCCGCGTCACGCCGCGCTGAAGCCCGCCTGGCTCTCCAGCACGCGCTCGGCGCCGAGGCGGCGCCGCAGGACGGCAACGGCTTCCTCGGCGTATCCCGGCTCGGCCCAGGCGCCGAGGCCGCGTGCTCGGAGCTCGGCGAGCACGCGGGTGCTCCGCCGACCGCCCGCGCCGTCGCCCCGGAAGAAGTCGTCGACCACGACGCGCTCCACGACCGGGTCGAGGAGATCCGCCAGGCGCTCGGGATCGCACGGCAGGAGCGGCGCGACCGCGGCCTGCGTGCGCACGCCCGCGGCTCGCAGTGCCCGCAAGGCATCGATCCGAAGCGCCGTCGCCGGCGCGTTCGGCTCGAAGGCGCGACGCACCCGCTCGTCGTCCGTCGCGATCGTGACGGAGACGAGGGCCGTCGGGACGCGCGCCAGGAGATCGGCGTCGCGTGTGACGAACGGGCTCCGCGTCTGGAGCACGAGGTGGGCCGGCGGGCGCTCGACCATCACCTCGAGGCAGCCCCGCGTCAGCCGAAGCTTCCGTTCGAGGGGCACGTACGGGTCCGTCGCGCTCGAGCAGAAGATGCGCGCCGCGTCGAGCCGCCCGCGCACGGCCTCGCGCCGGAGCAGCGCCGCGGCGTTCGTCTTCGGCGAGATCCAGCGCGACCACGCGAGCCCGAAGGGATTCGCGCGCTGCACCGCGAGCGCACGCACGTAGCAGTAGGTGCAGTCGAATTCGCAGCCGGCGTACGGCTGGAGCGAGTGCGTGAAGCCGGCGAGATAGCCGCCGGTCGGCATCAGGATGGCGCGCGCCTCGCGCGCGAAGACGGCGGCGCGACCCATGGGTGATTCCTCGTCGGCCGATGGTAGGCTCGGCCGTCCATGACGACACACGGGGCGATCGCCCTCGAGCTCGCCGGCGTGACCCGGCTCTACGGATCGCGCCGCGCGCTGCATCGCGTGAGCCTCGCGCTTCCCGCCGGCGCGGCGGTGGGCCTCCTCGGACCGAACGGCGCGGGAAAGACGACGATCCTCCGGCTCGCCCTCGGCCTCGTGCGACCGAGCGGGGGCTCCGTGCTGTTGCGGGGGCGCGATCCGTTCGACCCACGCGCGAGAGAGGGCGTGGGATGGCTGCCCGAGCGCCCTGCCCTGCCGGCCCAGATGAGCGTGCTGCGGTTCCTGCGCCTCCATGCCGCGCTCGCGGGGCTCGAGGGCGCCCCCCTCGAGCGCGACGTCGACGCGCGCCTCGCCGAGACCGGCCTCGCCGACCGCGCGAGCGAGCGGCTCGGCGGCCTCTCGAAGGGCCTCGCCCAGCGTCTCGGCTTCGCCCAGGCGCTGCTCGCCGCGCCGGAGCTCCTGCTCCTCGACGAGCCGACCTCGGGCCTCGACCCGCTCGGGATCCGTGACGCACGCGAGTGGATCTCCGCCGCGCGGGCACGCGGCGCGACGGTCGTCGTGAGCTCCCACGTGCTGACGGAGGTGGAGCGGCTCTGCGACCACGTGGTCGTGCTGCACCAGGGACGCGTCGCCGCGAGCGGCCCGCTCGACACCGTCGTGCGTCCGGGCGAGAGCCTCGAGGACGCGTACGTGCGCATCGTCCGGGGCGAGGCCCCGGCGTCGGCGCCCGGGGTCGCGTCGTGAGCCGTCCGCGCGCGTTCCGCCTCCTCGCCGGCGAGGCGCTGCGCGACGCGCTGCGCAGCCGCGTCGGCCTCGGCGTCCTGCTGCTCGCGCTCCTCCTCGCGATGGGCGCGGACCGCTGCGCCGGAGCGGGCGCCGGACGCTTCAGCTGGAACGGGCGCGTGCTCGCGCCGGAGGCAGCCGGCGCCGTCCTCGGCCCGCTCCTGTACGTGACGCTCGCCCTCGCGCTCGTCGCCGCGGCGGGCCTCGTGGCGAGCGACGCGCTCGCGCGCCCGCTCGAGGAGGGCTCGGCGGCCCTCTGGCTCGCGCGCCCGGTGGGAAGATCGACCTACGCTCTTGCGCGTCTCTGCGGCGCCCTCCTGCTCGCGGTGGGCGCCGCGGCGCCGGTGCTCGGCTTCGTCACCGCACTTCTATCGACGCGCTTCGGCCTCGCGTGGCAGCCCGGCGCGGCGGGCTTCGCCGTCTTCCTCGCCGACGCCGTCGTCGTGTCGGCGGTCGCGATGCTGGTGTCGCTCTTCGTGCCCCGCCTGCTCGCGCTGTTCGGCGTCTTCCTCTGGCTCCAGGTGGTCGTCTTCACGAACGCCATGCACGTGCTGGGCACGATCGGCGGCGAGGGCGGGGCCCGCTTCGTCGAGGGCTACGGGCCGCCCCTCGGCACGGCGCTCCTGTTCGCGGTCGCGCCCTGGGTGGGCCTCGAGCTCGATCCGCACGACCTCGTCGCCGCCGCGCTCCGCCTCGCGGTCTGGGGCGCCGGAAGCCTCGCGCTGCTCCTGCTCGCCTTCCGGCAGCACGAGCTGCGCTCGGGGCCCTGAGCCGCCTGCGCGCGCGGCGTCCGCGCCTCAGCCGTGCGCTCGCGGGGACAGCGCGCGCCGCGCGCCACCGAGCGCCGCGGCGAGATGCGCTCCCGTGTGGCTCGCCTTCACGCGCGCCACCGTCTCGGGCGTTCCCTCCGCCACGATCCGGCCACCGCCCGGCCCACCCTCCGGCCC
>Ga0335070_10009545_pt1 | contig 11360 bp, 9 predicted proteins | sample Lox_Sample_13_FD_206722 | JGI IMG/M metagenome (GOLD analysis project Ga0335070, IMG submission 206722) | Soil microbial communities from Loxahatchee National Wildlife Refuge, Florida, United States - Lox_Sample_1.3 | ecosystem: Environmental > Terrestrial > Soil > Wetlands | place: USA: Florida... | reverse complement strand
ACCGATCCCGACGGCGCCGTAGTCGCGCGCATTTGCGACGATGGCGCAGGACTTCAGTCCGATGGCAATCCCACCGGCCTGGGGTTGCGCGGCATGCGCGATCGGGTCGATTCCCTGGGAGGGATGCTCACGATGAGCAGCGGTCCGGATGGTCAGGGCGTCATCATATCCGCCCGGTTCCCGGCTCCGGAGCAGGTTGCATGAAGATCCTGATCGTGGACGACCACGTTATTGTGCGTGAAGGCATCCGCAGGTTGCTGGCTCCGCTCACCGAAGTCGTGGTTGCGGAAGCCCCGACCGCGCGCGACGCCTTGACGCAGTTTCGTGCGAGTCGTCCGGACGTGGTGCTTCTCGATCTCAACTTTCCCAACGGCAGCGGCCTGGAGATTCTCAGAAGACTGATCTCGGAGGACAAGGGCGCCCGCATCCTGGTCTTCACCATGCATGCAGAACCGCTGTATGTGGCCAGGGCACTCGATGCAGGCGCGCGTGGCTACGTCAGCAAGAGCGCGGGCTCCACTGAACTCGTCAATGCGATACAGAAGGTCGCGGCAGGCGGACGCTATGTCGAGCATGAGATCGCCGCTCAGCTCGTCCTGGCGCGTTATTCGGGCGGCGACCCGCTCGACCGGCTTACGACCCGGGAGGCCGACATCATGCGCCTTCTCGGCGAGGGCAAGACACTGGCCGGCATCGCTGCCGCGCTGGGTGTCACCTACAAGACCATCGCGAACTCATGCAGTGCGATCCGCGCCAAGCTCGGGGTGGAGCGCGTGGCGGATCTGATCCGCCTGGCCATGGAAATGCGAGATACGTGATCGACGTGCCCCCATCCACCGGCAATTGCGCCAGCTGCGAACAGGGGGATTGCGGACGGGGAACGACTGTCAGGGCATGACCGCGATGCCCCATGGAAGCCTGCCGACCGACACCGACTTCTCGACGCTCCGAGTGGCGACATCCACGACCGATACGTCATTGGTCAGCCCGTTCACCGCGTAAAGCTTACTCGAATCGGGACTCATGCCGAGCTGCCACACGCGCCGGCCCACCTGGATGTACTGGGTGGCCTCCAGTGTCCTGGAATTGACCACGGCGAGGTGATTGGCGCGACCCAGGGCGACGAACGCTACCATCCCATCCTTCGAGAACTTGATGCCCTCGGGCTGGATGAATTCCTTGCGCACGCCGGGCACGGAGAAAGTGATCTTCTTCTCCACTTCCTTCGTCGTGACGTTGATCACCTCCACCGTCCCGCCCACCTCCGCCGCGACCCACACGTGGCGCTCGTCCGGAGTGAAGACCACCACCCTGGGTCTGGTGTCCACGAGCACGTTGGCCGTGACTTTCTGCGTCCGCGGATCGAAGAAGTGCGCCATGCTGCTCGACTCGGACACGACTACCCCCAGGGATTCATCGCTGTTGACGGCGATACCCTCCGGTTCGATACCCACCGGGATGTGCCCGAGCGCCTTGCCGCTGGCTCGCTCGAGCAAGGTCACCATGCTGTCGTCCTCATTGGCGATGTAGACCGTCTTGCCCGAGGGCGAGAGGCCGAGCGTCTCCGGGTCCGGTCCGGTGTTCAGGCTGCGGGTCACGCTCAGCGAGGCCGTATCGATGACATCGATCCGGTTGTCGTCACCGGCGCATACCAGGACCTCCTTGAAATCCGGCGAGATGACCAGCCCGCGGGGGCGGCGGCCCACCGCTATCGTCCTCAGGAGCGTCAGGTTGTCCGAATCCAGCACGACCACCGTGTTGTCACGCTCGTCGCTGACGAACAGCCGGCCGGCGCGGCACTCGGCGGCCGTCAGCGCACACAGACCCAGGCCGATCGCGCAGTATTTGTTGAGTTCCATGATCAATCTCCGCGGGCAGCGCGGCCGCCCTCAATGGACCCGCCGGCACTGGCTTTCCGGCTGGTCGAAGCCCAGCGTGTCGGTCTGGTAGTGTTCGTGACGGTACTCGCCCAGGGGTGCCATGGAGACCAGCACGCGCTGTCCAAACAGCAGGAGCGGCTGGCGAAGCTGGTGATCCCAGCGCCGGAAAGTCAGGCCCTCTCCCTTGTTCGCGGCCAGCGAGAAACGGTCGGAGAGGATGTAGGCGCTGATGGAAGCGGCGTCGGACACCGACCCCCGCGTGACAGCCTCCGCAACGACGGCCATTCCCAGCCAGTTGCCATAGTCGCGCTCGGACATTTCCCGCCCCGCCCCGCGGTGGAACCGGTAGAGGACTCCGCGGGCCGCGTATTCTCTGAACTGCGGGTCCCACGCCTCCGCCACCAGCCCGTGAGTCCCGGCGACCAGGCGCGGCTGCGCCGTGTTGAACAGCAGGTAGTCGCCAAAGGCGCCCGAGGTATCCGCAACCATTACCATGTCATATGGCACCGCGATGCGCGTGATGGCCGGTATGCGTGCCTGAATCTGTTGGCGTGCGGCTTGCGGATCCGCCACATCGGCGCTCGGGTCGTAGGATTTCGCAGCGACGATCCGCGCCCCATACCGCGCCGCCGAACGCTTCAGCGCCGCCGCAAACTCTCCATCCTCCGGTGCGACCCCGGTCAGCAGGAGCCAGCGCTGCCAGTGCCTGGCCTTCAGATACTGACCGAGCGCATCGGCACGCATGGCCCACTCGGGCAGCAGGTGGAACACGTTGTTGCGGCAATCGGCCTGCCTCAGCCGGTCGTCGCTGGTACGAGTGTCCAGGATGAGCGCACCCGTGGCTTCGGGCAGGTCGGCCACACTCAGCAGATCCGCCGCATTCAGATCGGCCAGCACCAGAGCGTGGCCGGCGGCCAGTTCCTTGCGCAACTCTGACCTGATGTCGCCAGAGGGTGGGACGAGGATCTTCACGAGCCGATACGCAACGCCCAGAAAGCGCCCGCTGTCGTTGAACTCACCCACTGCGAATTGCGCGCCGGCAAGTCCGTATTGGGCATCCACAGGCTCGATGAGCGACCCGCGTGCCGCGGGGGGTTCCTCACGCGACAGATACACCACGTCAATCGCTCGCCGTGGAGATTCCGCTGGCACACTCATGGCCGACACCGTCAGTAAAACGGCGATCAGCCCGCGGCTTGCACGCAGCGCGCGCCGTGTCACTGCCAGGTCTTCTTCTTCGGATCACCCTTGTAGATACTGCGGATCCAGGTCAGGATCTTCCAGAGTTCCTCATCCGACTTGATGAGCGTGCCGAAGGGCGGCATCGGCATGCCGCTGGGTCCGCCGAGATGCTCGAACCCGTGCTTCTGCAGATCCAGGCTGCCGAGCGTTACCAGCCGGAAGAGTGTGTCGTCCTGAATGCCGAAGAACCAGACGTCACCGTTAAGGGGGGGACACATGCCACCTCCACCGGTTCCGCCGTGGCAGCCGCTGCAGCTGTAGCTCATGAACAGCTCGTGCCCCTGCTTGAGGATGTCCTCCTGACTGGTGGTGTAGGGATTTTGCAGCGAGCCCGTGGGAGCAGTGCTGACGACCTCGGCCGGAGTCCTGCCGGTGGGTGCCGGTGCAGCGGTCGCGGGCGCCGTCGCAGTTGCGGCAGCGGGCGGATCAGCCCCGTAGGCGGACATCTGAATGAGTAAAGTACAGATGATCGCGACGCAGGCAACCAAGCCCATCGGCAGTCCGGCTCTGGAACGCATGGAGGCTCCTGTTGAGGATCACTGGGATGGCGGCGTAGATCCCGAGCCGGCACCTGCCCCGGTGCCCATGTGCTCGAAAAGCTGGAGGGTGCGCGCTGCCGAGTCACTACCGTTCTGCTGCGCGATATCCATCGCGGTCTGCCCCTCCTCCGACTTGGCGTCGGCACGCGCACCGGCCCGTATCAGCACGCCGATCATCGGGGCATTGTCATGTGCCGCGGCGATCATCAGCGCGGTTACTCCGTGACTGGTTGCGGCATTGGCGTCAGCGCCATGCTTGACGAGCAATTGCGCAAGCTCCACCGGGCCGACCACCTGTACGACCTGGATGAAGCGACGCTCCGGAGGCTTCTGGGTGGCTACCGCCATCAGCGTGGTCAGATGTTGCGGGCCTTCCACGACGTCGCACCTGGCACCGGCTTCAATGAGCGCCCTGGCGGCGGCCAGCTTGCCGGCACCGACTGCAACGAACAGCGGGGTATACCCTCCGGGTATCGCAGTCTCGAGACCGGCTCCGCGCGTGGTCAGCAATTTGATGGCCTTGGTCTTGTTGCGCGCGGCAGCCAGCGCCAGCGGCGTGTAACCGTCGCGGTCGGGTTCGTCTATGCGCGCCTTGCGATCCAGCAGCAACGTGATCATCTCCAGGTCGCTGTTGATCACCGCGAGATGCAGCGGGGTCTCACCGTCGTAACCCTTGTAGTTGATATCGATTCCGCTGCGGTCAAGGAGAAACCTCACTCGCTCCAGGTCCGCCGCCATGGTCGCGTTGTAGAGCTCATCGTTGGCATTGGCGCCATGCGCAAGTGCGCGTTTCAGCTCCGCAAGCATCGTCTGCCCGCGAAGCGGCGGAGCATCGGCGCTCTCCTCCTCCGAGGTCTCCAGAATGTAGTCACCGTGGGCGGGAATGCTTCCCGAAATCAGGCACTCGCTGCACTGGACCAGGGGGACGCCGTATTCATTCAGGATGGCCGCGATGGCATCCTTCCTGTCCTCCATCGCATCCTCGAGCGCATATTTCATGACCGCGTCGAACTTGCGGACGCCGATGGCAACCGAGAACTCCATCGGCACGGTGTCGTCCATCAGGTTGGTGGGCTGCAGGACGATAGGTGCGTGTTCATGGGACTTGACCCATCCCGCGAAAGGTCCCCAGACTCCGGCGACATCCAGTTCGCCCTTGACTACCTGCTCGACCTGATGCCAGGGCTGATGCTCGGGGACCAGGTCGGCATCGTGACTGGTGCCCAGGACCACGACATTGCTCTTGATGCCGTTGCGGGCCAGCGCGTTGCGCAAGCCGGAAGTCTCATACACTCCGATTCGCGCACGTTTGAGCCACGGATCGGCCAGGCTGCTGATCCTGATGCCCTGGTCCGAGCGCCAGGCCAGCACGTAAGTGCTGCGATACAGGGCCGTGGTCGTCAGGAGCGCCTCGTAGTCCGAAGGCACTCCGATCATGATGTCGCACAGGTTCAGATCGCTCATGGGCTGGCGCGTCAGGCCGCGCTCGAATGTGGGACGCCACGCGTAGGTCACGCGCGCGCCCATCGAGTCCGCCAGCACCTGGGCGATCCGGTTCTCGAAGCCTTCCGCCCGATTGTTGGAGAAGGGCATGTTGCCCGGATCGGCGCACACCCGCAGGAGGCTGATCTTGCGGGTACGCGCGATTTTCTTCGCGGCGTCCCGCTCCTGCTGGCTCATGTCCTCGAAGTCCTTCTCACCGCCGACATAAGCGTTCTGCGGTGTCGGCCCCGACTGCCCGCCCTGCCCCGTCTGGGCGCTGCCCGAAGCGCACCAGCAAAGCGCCGCTACCGGCAGCAACGACGCCGCCAGAGCTGCCCCGAATGGCTTGCGGATATTCACGCGATTTGTTCCCCTCGAAAGAAATGGCGCCAAGTGCCGCGACGAGCACTTGGCGCCAGCGTTGCGATGACGGGTGGCTACATCACACGGAACGTGTAGAGCATGCCGCCTGACGGGATGTTGAACAGGCCCGTGGCCTTGGACATCGCCGTTGCGCCGATGGCGCCGAACTTGTCATCCGGATCAAGTCCATAGGCGTAGTTCGGAGACTGGCCCGAACCGGCGACCGCAGGCAGCCCGATCCAGCCGCCGATGCCGCAGAACACGGACACGTACTCATGGCCACCCGCCTTCCAGGCGATCGGGTTGCCGATGATTCCGGAACCCAGCCGACGGGTCCAAAGGATCTTGCCCGTGGCGCGATCCACCGCGCGGAAGTCACCACCCAGGCTGCCGTAGAAGGCCAGTCCTCCGTCGGTCACCAGAGCACCACCCCAGTTCGGATACGGATCCGGAATCTCCCAGTCCGACTTGCCGGTCAGCACGTCGAACTTCTTGAACTTGCCGGAGATGCCGGGCTTCTCCTGATACATGTAGACGTTGGCGAACACATAGACCGTGCCCTGCTGGGTATGGGTACGCGCCTGCGGCTCGTCCTCCATGCACCAGTTGTTCGTCGGCACGTAGAACTTCGTCGGATCGGTGGGGTCCACCGCGACGGGCTGCTGGTCCTTGCCGCCCATGGCCGACGGACAGGCCTGCGTGTTACGGTGAATCTCGAACGGCGAATGCTCCTTCACCTTGACCGGCCGCCCGGTCTTCAGATCGACCTTCTCGGCCCAGTTCACCGTGACGAACTTGTTGGCGCGCAGCAGCGTGCCGTCAACGCGGTCGAGCACGTAGGCGAATCCGTTGCGGTCGAAGTGCACCAGCACCTTGTGCGGCTTGCTATCCACCGTCATGTCCACCAGGACGTTCTCGTTGACACCGTCGTAGTCCCACTGGTCAAACGGAGTCATCTGATAGGCCCAGACGACCTCGCCGGTATCAGCCTTGCGCGCAAAGATCGTCATCGAGAACTTGTTGTCCTGATGGCCGTCGTTGCACTTCTCGTGCGTGTCGCTGTCGCAACGGGTCGTCGGGCTCCAGTTGCCCGGATTGCCCGTGGACCAGTAGATCATGTTCAGCTCGGGGTCATAGCTGCCCCAGGCCCAGGGCGATCCGCCGCCACGCTTCCATTCGTCGCCCGGGTAGCTGTGCAGACTGATGTCCTTGCCATACGTGCCGAACTGCGGATTCTTCTTGTTCGTATTGGGCGTGAGGCAGACCTCCTTGTCCGTCCCGTTGCTCTGGCACTCCCATACCTTGCTGCCATCCTTGATGCGGTAGGCGGTCAGCCGGCCACGCGCCGCGAACTCATCGCCGCCGAATCCCGCAACCACCTTGTCGCCGGCAATCAGGGTCGGCCCGGTGATGGTCTCGCCATGTTCCGGCCAGGCATGCTTGACGGACCAGATTTCCTTGCCCGACTTGGCGTCGAGCGCGACGACGTACCCGTCCAGTGTGTGGAAGATGATCTTGCCGTCGGTGTAGTTCAACCCACGGTTGACCACGTCGCAGCAGGCGCGTGGCACCGCCGAGTCATCGCGATCGGTCTTCTTCACATAGTTCCAGACCTGTCTTGGACTGTCAGGATTGGACAGATCAAGCGCCTGTACGATGTTCGGCCAGGCACTGACGAAATACATCATCGGCTTGCCGTCAACGTTTACGACGATGGGCTGACCCTCGTGGCCACGGAGCGCTCCGGTCGATTGCGACCAGACCATCTGCAACTTGCCGACGTTGTCGGTGTTGATGTCCTTGAGAGTGCTGTGGCGGGTCAGAGACAGATCACGACCCGGCGCGGGCCACAGGTCCGCATTCTTCGCCGAGGCGATGATCTCATCACTGCCGGCGAAGGCGCTCATGCCCGCCGCCATCGCGGCGGCGCTCGCTGCGCCGATCAATACCCCTTTTCTGACACGGGCCAGGAAACTGCTACACGATTTCGACCTGTACATGGCGTCCCCTCTGATTGCTTTCACGGTGCGCAGGCGCACGGGCATGGCTACGTTTGTTGCAATCTCGCAGCGTGGACGCAGAATGGGATTGGCTCCCGGCCCGGGCAATCGGAAAACTTCCCGAGTTGCGTCGGGAAAAATTCCCGATATGCACGGGAAAGGTGCAGTGTGCCGCATACAGAACAGCACGGAGCGCCGCCGTCGAAGAATTGACACACTCAGTGGAGCACGCCGGGCGGCAGGCAAAAAAAAAGCGAGTCACCCTGAAGACAACGGAAAGCTGGAGGAGATCCGTTGGTTTTCAGCGCGCGGGCCCGCCAAGACCCGCACGGACTTCGTGATGACCCGCTTGTCGACGCCCAGAATTTCGCATGCCGGCAGTTCGCGGCCAATGGGCATAGTTCCTGATTTGCATGGGCAACAATTCCCGGGAATGGCGCCGGCACCGCGAAGCGCAGCCGCTGCCCGCCGCGAGGCCCTTGAGCGGTGTCACTGCGCCGGAACTGGTCCACGCATGATTAATGCGCCCTGCAGCCCCCCCTGGTCGAGGAAGGAGAGCTTGATCGACAGGTCATCGATCGGTTTCATCAACAGGGATGCGTACCCGCCATAGGTGCGCGTCTTGTTGATGTTGGTCCCTTCCAGACCCGGTTCCACGTTGTCGATGTAGGGCGGGTCCTGGCGCGTGAAGCCACTCACCAGCAGCGCCATCTTGTCGGTGATCAGCGGGAGGTTGACGGTGCCGCGCGTGACATAGCCGCTGGCGCCACCCTCGACCGATTCGAGGCCGGCTTCGACGCGGCCCGAGAAGTGTTCGGTATCGGGCTGCCGGGTGACGAATTTGATCAGACCGCCCAGGCTCGATGCGCCGTACAGAGTGCCCTGCGGGCCACGCAGCACCTCGACCCGCTCGAGGATCGAAGGATCGAAGTCGGGAAACAGACTGTTGCCCAGTCCCGCGGCCGTGGAAGAGCCGAACTGGATGTCATCCAGAAGGATGGCGAGCGTCGGGTTGGTCGCACCGCCGGTGGTGATGCCGCGCAGTGACAGATCGTAGGTCTTGTTGCCGTCGTAGCTCAGACCAGCCCCCGGCCGGGGCAGTGCCCGCGGCGCATCACCGGCCCGGATCAGCGTCTGTCAGGCGGCGGCCCTCTCCCGCGCCTCGAGCTTTTCGACCTCACGGCCGTAGGGCCGAATGGCGAAAGAGATGATGAGCGCCGCGAGCGGCGGGAGTACCGATGCGGTCAGCACCATGCTCTTCCACACCATCGACTCGTCGTGCAACACACGCATGGTCACGGTTCCGACCAGCTGGCTGCCCAGCGCGCCGAAGGCGATGAACATGAACAGATAGATCGCGGTGATCTGGCCGCGAAATTCGTTGGGCGTAATCCGCTGGATAGCGGCATTCTGCGGAACGGCCGAAGCGAGCCCGCAGACCGTGGCCCCACCGACGCACAGCAGGGACAGCTGAGCTGTGGGCATGAGCGGCGCGATGATCTCGAATGGCACGGCAACCGTGAACAGGATTGCTGCCGCACGCACGTTGGCGTCCTTGTAGCGCTTGGCGAGCCACTCGACGAACACGGTGCCGGAAAATGCGCCGATCAGCGCGGAGACCAGGAAAACCGGCGCCATCCACTTGCCGATCTGCGCCTCGTTCCAGCCGTAAGTGCGTATGAGAAACGGCACTCGCCACGCTTGCAGGCCGGTGAAGGCGGCGGCACTGAACGCGAGACCAATGAACATCGGCGCGTAGATACCACGTCGCGCACGCAGTTCGCCCAGAACCGCCTTCCACGGCAACCGCGCCCCGCTCGCTGCGGCGCCGCGCCGAGGCGGCTCCCTCGCCAGCAGCAGCAGGCCCGAAATCACCAGGCCGGGCACGCCCACCAGCATCAGGATCCATTGCCAGCCGTAGGTGGTCAGCCCCATCCAGTGAACGATGGGCCAGGCGGCCGCCAGACTGATGAGCTGCCCACCGAAGAACAGACCGAGTGTCCCGCCGCCGATGAACCCCAGTTGCAGGAAGCCGATCGCGCGCGGCAACCGCTGCGGCGGAAAGTAGTCGGCCAGCATCGAATAGCTGCCGGGCGCATGCGCCGATCCACCGGCACCCACCAGCATCCGGCTCATGAACAGTTGAGTGAAGTTCTGCGCCAGTCCGCCGAGCGCGGTGATCCCGCCGATGACGGCAATTCCGGCAGAGAGCACATACTTGCGCGGGTAGATGTCAACCAGCCGCGCCAGCGGGATACCCACCAGCACATAGAAAAGGATGTTGGCCGGACCGAGCAGGAACCCCACCTGTTCGTCCGTGAGGCTGAAGCTCAGCTTGATGCGTTGGGCCATCAGGCCGAACACGCTCGCATCGAAGAAGTTGAGCATCGTGGCCAGCGTGACCATCACCAGACCGTAGTAGGCGGCACTGCGCGCCGGCCATGGCTGACCCGTGGACGCTGGCACCACGCCAAGCGCGCTCTCGGACTGATTCCCACTCATCGATGCCCCCTCACCTCGACGCAATCATCAACCCCGCGCGTGGCCGGCACGCATTCACATCATCGCGCGTGACCCGTCCAGGTTCGCAGTCCCGGCGCAGTGCGGTCCTCGCCCGCGAGGGCACGGGCCACCGCTGGGCGCGCCGTCATCTTCTCCCGCCAGGCGACGAGCCGTGGACAGCGTTTGCCGATCTCCAGCTCCGGAAACATCCGCTCGACCATCATCCCGCAGTGGGAATAGAAGTTGATGTCGGCGAGTGTGAACGCATCCCCTGCGATCCACGCCGTGCTGGCCAGTTGCTTTTCAACCTTGTCGACGGCGTAGACGATCTTCTCGGTGGCGTTGGCCAGATCCGCCTCGCTGAAACCTGAACGCGCAGTGCGCCACTTCTTGCGCTGATCGGGCAACGGAATGCGTTCCATCAGCCGGTCGAATTCGCCACTGTCGACCTTGCGCGCGATGATGCCGACCATGCGGTGCCAGCCGTGCATCGAAACGTGGTTCATCACGTGCTCGTCCACGAACTTGTTCCAGTAGCGCATGCGCGCGGCCCCGACCGGATCGCGCGGTCGTAGCGGCACTTCGGGGAAAACATCCTCGAGGTACTCGTTGATGACGGTGGTGTGCGTGATGATCGCGCCGTCATGATCCAGCACCGGCACCTGCCCTTCCGGGTTGAGCGCGACGAACCAGTCCGAGTGCTGCTCGAACTTGTGCAGATCCACGTAGTGGCTTTCGAACGCCAGACCTTTTTCGATGAGCGGGATCATCGACTTCAGCGAGTTGGCGACCGGTTCGGCGTGGTAATACTTGAGCGTCATCGCGGGGTTGCGCTCTCCGGGACACGACCGGAACGACGCTAGCAGCTTTCCGGCAGGTGTGCTCTGCCGGCGGCCCGATCCGATTACCGCACAAGTGCGAATCCGGGGTGCTCGAAACATGGTAGGGGAATCTGCGCCTGCGCCCCCTTCAGGCCGTGCGCTCGGTGACCGTCAGCGGTCGAGCGGGACCTGTGGCGCGCCAGGCGCAAGAGATGGCCGCCAGGATCAGGGCCGCCGCGACCAGAAACGGTGCGCCCGCCAGAGTGTAAGCCGAGTGCGCGGTGATGCCGATGGCGAAGGTCTGCGTGAACAGCGTCGGGCCGATCAGGCTGGCGAGACCGATGAGACTGGAGAGCGCGCCCTGCAGTCTTCCCTGTTCGCTTACCCCAACCAGCCGCGACATGAGTGTCTGTAGCGAAGGTGTCGCGATGCCCCACAGCGACATGAGCGGCACGCCGATCCAGAAGATGGCCCCGGTTGGCGCCAGACCATAGATCACGAATCCGAGCGCACCGCACAGCAGGCCCAGAG
>Ga0335070_10009544_pt1 | contig 11360 bp, 8 predicted proteins | sample Lox_Sample_13_FD_206722 | JGI IMG/M metagenome (GOLD analysis project Ga0335070, IMG submission 206722) | Soil microbial communities from Loxahatchee National Wildlife Refuge, Florida, United States - Lox_Sample_1.3 | ecosystem: Environmental > Terrestrial > Soil > Wetlands | place: USA: Florida... | reverse complement strand
GCCGAGATGTCGATGTTCTCGCCGATGTTGGCCCCGTTGAACCGCAGCGTGTCCAACCCGTCCTGCCCCTCCACCGTGTCGCTGCCATCGCCCGGGTTCCACACGAACACATCATCGCCCGCGCCCAGCTGGGCCACATCGGCCCCGCGCCCGCCGATGACAAGATCATCACCGTCACCGCCCAGCAGCACATCGGCGTCGCCTCCGCCGATCAGCGTGTCGTTGCCCGCACCCCCGTCCAGCGTCAGCTCGATCGACCCCGCCGGCAGCGTCGCCGCACTGATGGTGTCGTCGCCAGCGCCCCCGTGGATGACCAACTGGTCGGTCGCGTCAGCGTGATCGATCTGGGTCCTGGCGGCGAGGCCATCGACCATCACCGTCGTTCCATCCAACGCGACACTGATCTGCTCCGCCGCCTGACTGCCGTTCACGACTACCAAGTCGCTCTGACCGTCGCCCGCCGCCGGGTTCGCGGCGCCGGCGAGATCGATGGCGACGTCCTTCACGTCCGTGCGCCCGAGGTCGTTCACCGTGATTCGATCCTGGCCGTCGAGGGCGGCGATCTCGATCCGCTCGATCCGATCCAGATTCATGGTCACATTGCCCACATCCCGATCCACCCGGGCGAGCCCAAACAAGCCGGCAGAGACCGTGATGTTCTCGGCTGCGGACGACCCGTTGAAATCCAGCCGGTCGGTGCCCGCCTCGCCGTCGACGAAGTCGTTGCCATCCCCTGGCCGCCAGATGAACGTATCGTCGCCCGCACCGAGGAAGGCGAAGTCATCGCCTCGGCCTCCGGCCACGGTGTCGTTGCCGCTACCCCCGAGAATCAGATCCACCGCCGCCGACGGGGTCTTCGGCGCCCCGATCACGATAACGCCCCGCGATACCAGCTCGGGGGTGATGGTGTCGCCCGCATCGCTACCGATGAAGATGCTCATTTGTGTCCGTCCCTTCAAAATGGGTTGTCATGAACTCGAGGATCAGGCTCAGCCTGACAAGCCAACAGAGCTCGCCTCGCTCATGGTTCGCGCATCGCGCGGTTGGAAAACAAGACCAGCGGCTTCGTGAGGTACTGGAACAGCGTGCGTTGCGGCGTGGTAACGAACAGCTCCGCCGGCATGCCCGCATGCAGGTGCACCTGCGGGAAGTTCTTCAGGCTCGCCGCGTCCACCTCGACCGTTGCGACGAACCACGATTCGGCGGAATCCGGGTCGGCGACGCGATCGGGGGAGACGAACGTGACCCTCGCCGGCAGCAGCGGCACGGTGCGTGCATCGAAGGCGCTCAAGCGGACCTCGGCGGGCGCGTCCTTGTGCACGTGATCGATGTCCTGAGGATGGATGCGCGCTTCGACTACCAGCTTCTCATGCTCGGGCACGACATCCAGGATCGGCTCGCGCGGACCGACCACCTCGCCGACCGCCGACACGCGCATGGACATGACCTCGCCGTCCACTGGCGAGCGCACCATCTGACGTTCGACCTGGTCCTGCGAAGGCCGCAGCCGCTCTTCCAGCTCACGGACCTTGGCGGAGGCCTCCTTCAGCTCGTCGGCCGCCTGCTGCTGATACTGGTTCCGCGCCTGCGCGATGCGCGCTTGCAGGTCGCCCGCGCGCTGCCGCGCAAGCGCCAGCTCGCTGCGGTATTCGCCAACGCGGGCGACGTAGTCCGACGCCTCGCGCTGCAGGCCGAGCAGGCGCGTGCGATTGACGAAGCCCTCGCGCACCAGCTTGTTGTTCATCTCGACCTCTTCGGCAGACAGCTTGGCCGAAGTCTCGGTGGCGGCTATCTGCGCTTCGAGCGCGCCGGCCTGCGCATGCGCGTCGTGGATCTGCTGTTCGAGCGCGCCGATCTGCTCGTCCAAAGTGCGCCGCCGAGCAGCGAAGAGCGCATGCTCGCGCGCCAGGTGCTCGGCAGCCTCGGGCCGCCCGGCGAGGTCAGCGGGCGCGCTGAAGCGCGATTGCAGCGCGGCCTCCGCCTGAGCGCGGGCGGCGCGGATTCGCGCGGCGCGCAGCTGATCCTGTAACAGGCTCAGCTCCGCATCGCTGCGCACGTCGCCCACCACTACGAGCGGCTGCCCCGCCCGCACGCTTTCTCCGTCCCGCACCAGGATCTGGCGAACGATCCCGCCTTCCTGATGCTGCACGGTCTTCCGGTTCAGCTCGACCTTCACTTGTCCGCCCGCCACAACAGCGCCAGACAAGGGGGCGGTCGCCGACCAGAGCGCGACCAAGCCGAGGACGGCCGCCAGCGGCAGGAGCACGCTTCGCGTCTGCCGGACCAGCTCGGCCCGCGCGTCCGGGTCGTTGTCGCCCAACGCGAGCAGCGCGGCCAAGGAAGTGGGATGAGATGGAGTCATGCCAGTGCCTCCGCCGCGTCCTGCGCCTGCACCCAAGCCGATCGATCGGTTCGAGCCGCCACCGCATGCATCCGCGGCAGGATCGCCGCCGAAGGACCGAACGCTTCGAGTGCCCCGTCCTTCAACACCGCCAGCTTGTCGAGCTGCGACATCAGCGCCGGGCGATGTCCGACCATGATCGTCGTCACGCCGCGCGCCTTGAGCTCGCCGAGTGCAGCCCGCAACGCCACCTCACCTTGCGCGTCGAGATTGGCGTTGGGCTCGTCCAGCACCACCAGCCGGGGATTCCCGTACAACGCTCGCGCGAAAGCGATGCGCTGCCTCTGGCCACCCGACAGGACTGCGCCCGCCTCCCCGATCTGCGTGTCGTAACCGTCGGGCAGGCGCAGAATCATCTCGTGGGCATGCGCCAGCCGTGCCGCCGCGACCACCTGCTCGGAGTCCACGCGCCCAAGGCGCGCGATGTTCTCCGCCACGCTGCCGCCGAACAACTCTACGTCCTGCGGCAGATAGCCGATGTGTCTTCCCAGCGCGTCGCGATCCCAGCGCGCGATGTCCGCGCCGTCGAGGCGAATCACCCCTGCCTGCGGCTTCCAGATGCCGAGGATGAGGCGGATCAAAGTAGTCTTGCCCGACGCGCTCGGGCCGATCACGCCGAGGCTCTCTCCTGCCTCGAGCGTGAACGCCACGCCCTTGATGAGCGGCGCTCGCAGCGGGACGGGGGAGAAGATCACGCGCTCCACTTCCACCCGTCCGGCCGGTGCGGGTAGTTCCAAGCCCATCTGCCCCAGGGGCACGCCCGGACGCTCGCTCAAGCGCCGCCACGCTCCGCGCGCCTCTACCAGGACTTTCCATCCGCCGATGAGCTGCTCCACCGGCTGCAGCGCGCGCCCGAGCAGGATGGTGGCCGCCACCATGATCCCGGGAGAAGCGTGGGTGTCGATCACCAGCCACGCTCCCAGAGCGAGCATGACGATCTGCAGCCCCTGACGCGTGATGCGCGCGGCGGCGCTGAGCCTGGAGGAGGCCTGCCCGAGCTGCGCCTGCGCGTCGAGCAGCCGATCGTGGTGCGTTTCCCAGCTCGCGACCGCCGCGCGGGTCATACCCATGCCGATGATCGCTTCCGCGTTTCGCGTGAGGGCGTCCGCGTGGCGCGTGGTGTCGCGCGAGAAGCGCAGGGAGCGCTCGGCGCGGCCGCGCAGCAACCGTTCGTTCAAGACGGCCAGAGCGACCAGCATGCACGCGCCCAGGGCGGCAGCAAGCCCCAGCAGCGGATGCATCAAGCAGATCACCAGCACATAGATTGGCAGCCAGGGCGCGTCGAACAGCGCTTGAACGCCACTGCCACTCAGGAATGCGCGCAGTTGCGCGATGTCGCGCAGCGCGTCGGTACTGGCTCGCCCAGCGACGCCAGCGGCCTCGCGCAATACACTGGCAAGCGCTGCGGAGGACAGCCGCCGATCGAGCGCGCGGCCCGACCACCCCAACGCGCGCGTACGAACGATGTCCATGCAGTAGCCTAGCGCCAAGGCCAGGAATGCCAGTGCGCTGAGCATCACCAGCGTCTCCACGCTGCGGCTGGAAAAGACGCGGTCGAACACCTGCATCATGTAGATCGACGGCATCAGCAGGGCGAGATTCAGCAGCAGGCTGGCGGCGCCGGCCAGCAGCACGAAGGGCCTCAGTCGGGCAACGAATAGCCAGCTCATAGGAGCTCGTTCCTCTTTGCAGACTTATGCAACCCGCGCTCGCGTATCACGTGTCACTTACCCGTCAGGCAGCGGCGGCGCATCCTAGCGATTCGAACTGTCGGAGAAGCAGCAGGGAAAACCTGCAAATCGCAGGAGCTTTCCCCGCAACGCGGGCGCACCCATCTCGCAGCCCTTTGCGCAGAGATCCTACTGGCGGTCGTCCGCGTCCGGGTTGAAGTAGAAGAAGTAGTCGGCCGTATAGGGTACGAACATCTTGCTGCCGACGTCTTCCGGGCGGGCGCAGCCGGTCGAGGGCGCGCTTCCCCCAACCGTGTTCAGCCGCTGGATGAAGGTGGTGGCCGCAAGCCTGTCGCCATGGATAGGTCCGTCTTGGGCTCCAACCACCTGAAGCTTGAGCCAGGGAATCGCCCCCGGCGCGACGAAGTTGGCGTCGATGGAAGTTTCGATCGCCTTGGCCCAGACGGTGCTCGTGTCGCGCGAGTGCTCCCACGTGGCGCGAATCATGCCCTTGTCAGCCGGGTCGAACGGGTTGTTGTTGGGGCTGAAGTAGTGGGTGGTGACTTGCTGGTTATCACCGTGGTTGAACAAAGTGGCCTCCGGCGTGAAGAGCGTCCAGGCGAAGCCGGAGCCGGAGGGCAGGCAGATGTAGTTCTGGGTGCCGACGCCGTGACCCTCGAGGAACGCCTTGTTCCCCGGTGGCACCGCAATGTTCCCGGGCATGAGTGGCGGTGTGATACGGTTGGCGTGGGCGCGCTGCGGCAGCGAGCCCGTGAGAGCTACGGCGAGAGCAGCGGCGCACGCGATGGGCAGGATGCGACGCGTCGCCTGGTTCTCCGGTGGATTGCAGTTCTTCATACGATTCTCCTTTCGCGCCTGGTGCGCGGCTTGTGTGGTTGACACTTGAATCTCACGGATACATGGACTGCAACAGACGCTCCCGGCGCATGTCTAGACTGGCAAGAACGTCGCTGCCGTTCCTCGAAAGCTCACGGGAGCGGGGCTGACCGCGCGCCTGATCTCTCTTAGAGGCATTGCCGTCGAGGTCCCTGCCAGCCGTGGTTAGACCGGGGGTTCCCTCTTCGACGCTGGGTGTGCAGTGTATTGAGCGTGTGTATCGCGCGGACTTCTCCGTCGCGGGACTTTTGTTTCATGTGTTTCACACCGACGAATATCGAAACCGCCTGCGTTGCGTAGTTGTATGATCCGCCCTGCCGACCCGATTCGCGGTCAATCGCCCCATAGTGATGGAGGCAGGCAGCCATGAGCCCGAAGGCCACGATCCTGATCGTCGACGACGAACCCGACCTGCGCGAGGTGCTGGAGGAGTATCTCGTCGCGCAGGGCTACATCGCGCTTGCCGCCGAGAACGCAACCACGGCGCGAGCGCTCGCGGCCCAGCATCCCGTGGACCTGGCCCTGCTCGACATAGCCATGCCGGGGGAGGACGGCTTGAGCCTCGCGCGCCATTTCCGGGAGCGCTATGCCCGGCTCGCGATCATCATGCTGACTTCCGCCGAAACCCTGGTCGATCGCATCGTCGGACTGGAGATGGGGGCGGACGATTACGTAACGAAGCCGTTCGATCCACGCGAGCTCCTGGCCCGCGTCAAGAGCGTGCTGCGTCGCACATCTCCGGTCCTGAGCGCGGAAATCGGGGCCGAGCGGGTACGCATCGGGCGCTGCACGCTCGATCGCGCCGCGCATCGGCTCATTGACGAGGCGGGCAGGGATGTGCCGATGTCGCCGCTGGAGTTCACTTTGCTCAAGGCGCTCAGCGACCAGCCGAATCGCGTCCTGTCGCGCGAACGCATCCTGAACTTGAGCGGGCAGAGCGATTGGGATCCGTTCGACCGCAGCGTCGATCTGCGCATCCTGCGCCTGCGCAAGAAGATCGAGCCCGACCCCCAGCATCCGCAGTACATCCGGACCGTGCGCAGCGAAGGCTACATGTTCGTGCCGGGAGGAGGCGAAGGCGGATGACCACGCGCTTGCGCGACAGAGGACTTCTCCTCGCCCTGGTTGCGCTGTCGATCCTCGCGCTTACGCTGAACGGGTGTGTGCGGGAAACCGAACCGCCGTTGCGCATCGGTACCAACGTGTGGATCGGGAGCGAGCCGCTCTATCTCGCGCGCGAGCAGCAGCACCTGGACCGCGAAGCCGTCCAGCTCGTCGAGTACCCTTCAGCGAGCGAAGTCTCGCGCGCGTTTCGCAACCAGGCGATCGACGGAATGGTGATCAGCCTGGACGAGTTGTTCGCCCTAGCCGTGGATGGACTGCAACCCAGGATCGTGACTGTGGTGGACGTGTCCCACGGAGCAGACGTCGTGGTGGGCCGCTCCGGCATGCGGGCGATGAAGGATCTCCGGGGCAAGCGAGTCGCGGTGGAAAGCGGCGCGCTCGGCGCGTTCGTCCTCAGCCGCGCCTTGGCGCTCAACGGGATGCAGGCGACCGACGTCAGCATCGTGCCGCTGGAGTCGAACGAGCATCCCGCCGCCTTCGAGCAGGGGCGGGTCGATGGAGCCGTGACTTTCGACCCGTATCGCACCCAGCTGCTCGGCGCGGGCGCTCGTACGCTGTTCGACAGCAGCCAGATCCCTGGCGAGATCGTGGATCTGCTGGCGGTGCGCGCCTCGGCACTGGAGAAAAATCCGCAAGCCGTGCAAGCCCTGCTCGCCGGCTGGTTCAAGGCGCTCGACTATCTCGAGCGCCAGCCCAAGGACGCCGCGGCACGCATGGCGGTGCGCGAGCAGATAACCGGGGAGCAGTTCCTGCGGGCCCTGCAAGGCGTGCGCTTTCCATCGCGGGCGGACAACCTGAAGATGCTCGCTGGCGCGAGCCCGACTCTCGTTATCTCGGGCCGCCAGCTGATGAACTTGATGGTGGACGCGAAGCTCCTGCGCAGCACGCTCGAGCTCGAAGGGCTGCTAGCGCCCGGCCCTTTGCAGAAGCTGCCGCCGTGACCAAGCTGCTCCCGACCTCCCTCAAGCTCACGGTTCCGCTCGTGCTGCTCGGCTTCGCCGTGGCGCTGAGTGCCCTCAACCTGGCATATCAGGTACCCCGGGCAGAGCGCGCTGTCGAGGAAGACCATCGCGAACGCCTGCTGCAGGAGTTGTCGCGCCTGCAGAGCACGCTGGAATATCTGCTGCTCAAAGGCGATATCGAAGGTGCCCGGCGGGAGGTGGCGATCCTGGCCTCCAACCGCAACTACACTGTCGTTGCGCTCACCGATGACCGAGGCGCCGTCATCGCCGCCACGCATCGCGCCTGGCTGGGGCGTCCGGTAACGGAAGTCCTGGCGAAGTTCGACCCCGGGCAGGCTGCGCGCGCCACGGTGGGGCGCGGTGCGCACGTGACTCTCGAGCCCGACGCAAATTCGCTGCTCGGCTACGCCGGCATCCCGATGGGCGGCGGCGGTCAGGAGCTGCGCGGGTCGCGCATCGGGCGACTGTTCTTCGAATACGACCTGAAGCGAGCCAAGGGCGCCGTGCGCGGCCAGATCATCGCACAGTCACTCTACTGGACAGGGTGGGTGACGGCGCTCGCCGTAGCCTTGTGGATCGTCTTCCATTTCCTGTTGACTCGCCGCACCGAGCAGCTGATGGGGGCAGCAGAGCAACTCGCGGCTGGGAATCTCACCGCCCGCAGCGCTTTGCGGGGACGCGACGAGCTCGCGCGATTGAGCCATGCGTTCGATGCGATGGCGGACAAGGTTGCGCGCACCCAGACCCGCCTGCGGGAGGACATCGCCAAGCGCATCGAGGTCCAACGTGCATTGCGCGCCAGTGAAGAGCAGTATCGCGCCATGTTCGACGCCTCCATCGACGGCCTCGCACTGTGGAGCCGCGGGGGCGATATCGTCGACATCAATCCGGCGCTGTGGAAGATGTACGGCTACAGCCGCGAGGGGTTTTTCGCCCTGGACTCCGCGCACTCGGATCGGCCGGCAGGCCGGCCCGCGTTGGTGGAGATCGTGCGCTCGGCACCCGGCGCAGAGCCGTTCCACGCCGAGGTGACCGATCGTCGCAAGGACGGATCCCCGCTGGAGCTGGAGGTGCACGGTATCCCCGTGCAGTATCAGTCCACCCCGCACGTACTGACGATTGCTCGCGACATCACCGAAAAGAAGCGCGCCTCGGAACAGCTGGCGCGGCAACGCGAGATGCTGCATCAGCGCGAGAAGCTTGCCGCGCTCGGCTCGCTGCTGGCCGGTGTGGCGCACGAACTCAACAATCCCCTTTCCGTTGTCGTCGCGCGCGCGGCGATCCTCGAGGAACGGGACGACCCGGCCACGCGCGACGCGGCGTCCAAGATCCGCGCCGCCGCCGACCGCTGCGCGCGCATCGTGCGAACGTTTCTCGCCATGGCGCGCCAGCAGCAACCCAAGCGAGTTCCGGTCTCGATCGACGAAGTGGTGTCGGCGGCGCTCGATATCACGGCCTATGCGCTCAAGACCAGTGGGGTGGAAGTCGCGCTCGATCTGGCCGAGGATGTCCCGCCCGCGCTTGCCGATGCCGACCAGATCCATCAGGTGCTGATGAACTTGATCATCAATGCCCAGCAGGCCCTGCAGGATCGGCCCCCTCCGCGCACGCTGACGTTGACGAGCCGTTTCGATCCCAGCGCCAATGCAGTGCGCATCGCCGTCGCCGACAACGGACCCGGCATCCCCGACGCCGTGCGCAACCGGATCTTCGATCCCTACTTCACGACCAAGCCCTTGGGAGCGGGTACCGGTGTGGGGCTGGCCGTGTGTCTCGGGATCGTCGAGGCGCACGGCGGCACCCTCACGGTCGAGAGCGGCGAGCGGTCAGGAACCGTGTTCACCATCGTGCTGCCGGCAGGAGATCCGCACGCGCGCGGCGCCGAAGAGAGCAAGTCTCTGGACGCGAATACAGGACAACGCAGCGCGCTCGTGGTCGACGACGAGGCAGGTGTCAGGGAGATTCTCGCCGAGATCCTGATCGGTTCCGGCCACCGCGTCGTGGCGGCCGCCTCCGGCCAAGAGGCGTTGGCGCGGATGTGTGAGGGGCAATTCGACGTGATCCTGACTGACATGCGCATGCCCGATCTGGACGGGCCCGCGCTGTACCGCGAGATCGAGCGGCGCTGGCCCGAGCGGGCCGGCAGCGTCGTCTTCGTGACCGGAGATACGCTCACGTCTGCGCTGCGCGAATTTGCGCAGGAGAGCGGTCGTCCGGTGATCGAGAAGCCGTTTCTGCCGAGCGAGGTGCGCCGCGTGCTCAGCGAGGCTGCCAGCGGCATCGGGCGCACCGGCGAAGGCTAGCTGCGGCCAGGCGACCGCGACCTCCAGGGTGCCGAAGGCACCCTGCGAATACCCCGCTGCCCGAGGCGCCGCTCGTGTGCCAGGGATTGCGCTGCCAACACCCCACGCGGCTGAAACAAACGAAACAAAAACGCGTGCCGTTGAAATTCCGGCAATACACCTGCTCCGTACACTGACGCGCAATCCCCGCTTTACGGGGATCCATGCGTGGCGACCGGCTTGCGGCGCTTGTTGGTCCACCCGGGCCGGATGCCATCGCCCCGTCAACCAGCTGGACTCGAATCGAGAAGCAACGATGTCGATTCTCCAACTTTCCGGCAGCCGCGTCGAATACCTCGAGGCGGGTCGCGGCGAACCGGTGATACTTCTGCACAGCTCGGGCAGCTCCGGCGCGCAATGGCACGCGCTCGCCGAACGGCTGTGCGAGCGCTACCGCGTCATCGCGCCAGATCTGTACGGTTATGGCGGAACGGGGCACTGGCCGGGCCAGCGGCGGTTCCACCTCGAATGCGAGGCCGAGATCGTGCTCGCTCTGCTCGGGCGCGTCAATCAGGCAGTGCACCTTGTCGGACACTCCTACGGCGGCGCCGTAGCGCTGCACGTCGCAGGCTTGCGCGGCGAGCTGCTGCGCAGCCTCACGTTGATCGAGCCGGCGGCATTCCATCTGTTGAGAGGAATGGACGCTGCGGCGCTCGCCGAGATCGAGGAAGTGGCCCAGACGGTAGCCCGCGCAGTGGCCTGTGGCGAATACGTCGCCGGCTTCGAACGTTTCGTCGACTATTGGACCAGTCCGGCCGCCGCGCCCGAGATCCCCGCCTACAAACGTTACGCAATGGCCGCGCGCCTGCCCAAGATCGCGCTCGAGTTTCATGCGACGCTCAATGAGCCGACCCGACTCGAGCACTTCCGCTCGGTGACTGTGCCGACCCTGCTGTTGTACGGGACCGGCTCGCCATCGCCGACGCGGCGCATCTGCGACCTGCTCGCGCATGTTCTTCCGCGTGCTCGGCTGAAGCCCATCGGCGGTGCGGGGCACATGGCGCCCGTGACGCATCGCAGCCAGGTCAATGCAACGATCAGCGCGCACCTCGCTGCGCACTCGGGGCACCCATCCCCCGGTTGGATGGCTGCGGATGCCCTATCCGCGTCGAATGCTGCAAGCGCAGCTCGCAGCGTGGCGTAACGCTGTGAGCGCGGCCATCCGATCCAGATCGGTGACGTTCGGCCACGGGACAGCACAGCCGCGCTGAAGTGCCGTGACGCATACCTTCAGCATAGCGCCGCCCGGTTCGATCGCTGGCGCCGGACCTGCCGCCCGCATCGTGAAGCTCAGGGACGGCCGCCCCGTCGCGCTGCGCTTTGCGGGCGCCGCAGACGCCCCGGGCGTCCAGCAGTTCGTGCGTGGTCTGTCTGTGCGATCGCGCCGCAACCGCTTCTTTTCCCCGCTGCGCGAGCTGTCGTCCGATCAGCTCGAGCGCTTCACGCGCTCGCGTCCTCCGGCCGAGCTAGCACTCGTCGGCGAGACTGCAGAGGGCACGCAACGGCGCATCGTCGCCATGGCGCAGTACGCGGCTTGCGAGCCGCTCGACGCGGAGTTCGCGGTGGTAGTCGACGACGGTTGGCAGCGGCAAGGCCTGGGCATGCAACTGCTTGGCGTGCTAGCCGAGCACGCAGCGCATGCGGGGTTCGCAGCGGTCACCGGGCTCGTCCTCGCAGACAACTGGCCGATGCTCTCGCTCCTCGCCCGCTTCGACTGCGAGCTCATAACGGAGTGGGATCGCTACACGATCCGTGCAGTCAAGCACCTCGACATGCACGTGCCGCGCTAGCGACCGGTGCAGGCTCGACTCAGCCGAAGGATTTCGTGACGACGCAGGCGGCTGGAGGCGACGGGATCTGTCTCACCGTCGCCTATCCGGGTTGGCAGCGCTGAGCGGGGGCGGCTCAAGCGACGGCCTGCGGTTGGTCGAGAAACTCGTGATCCGGGAACGCCTCGTCCACC
>Ga0335070_10009542_pt1 | contig 11362 bp, 7 predicted proteins | sample Lox_Sample_13_FD_206722 | JGI IMG/M metagenome (GOLD analysis project Ga0335070, IMG submission 206722) | Soil microbial communities from Loxahatchee National Wildlife Refuge, Florida, United States - Lox_Sample_1.3 | ecosystem: Environmental > Terrestrial > Soil > Wetlands | place: USA: Florida... | reverse complement strand
ATCCAGCACGTTATCGACCAGGACGAAATCCATTTCCCGTCTGACATGTTCCGGCAGATCGCGCAGGTTCTTTTCGTTTTCCCGCGGTAGAACGATGCGTGGAATTCCTGCCCGGCGCGCTGCCAGGACCTTCTCCTTGATGCCTCCGACCGGCAGCACGAGCCCCGCGAGGGTAATCTCTCCGGTCATCGCCATGTCGTTTCGCACCGGGACCTTTGTGTAAAGCGACGCCAGGGCTGCCGCAATCGTGACGCCTGCAGACGGCCCATCCTTCGGCACGGCCCCCGCCGGCACATGGATGTGGACGCCGGAGTTTCGCACCAACTCCGGATCGATGCCGAGCAGGTCCGCATGCGCCCAGATATAGCTCCGGGCCGCCTGCGCGGATTCCTTCATCACTTCCCCGAGCTGGCCTGTCAGCGTGAGATCTCGTCCCCCGGGCAGGAGCACGGCCTCGACGTAGAGCACGTCGCCGCCGGTTTCGGTCCAGGCGACGCCCGTGGCAACCCCGGGCGGAAGTTCGGATCGTGTCCGTTCGAGTGAAGCCTGTTCCGGCCCGAGCAGGTCGTGCAGGTGAGACGCCTCGATCGTTGTTGTTGCGGGCTGGCCCTCGGCAAACTGCAGAGCCACCTTGCGCGCCAGTCTGCCGATTGCGCGTTCCAGTTGCCGCACACCCGCTTCCCGCGTGTAACGTGAGATGACCAGCTTCAGAGCCCCATCCGTAATCGAGCATTCCTCCGGCTTGAGGCCCGCGCGTTCCAGCTGCCGCGGAATCAGATAACGGCGGGCGATCTGCACTTTCTCTTCTTCGCTGTAGCCCGGCAGCCTGAGGATTTCCATGCGGTCCACCAGGGGCGCCGGGATGGTTTCCAGCGTGTTCGCGGTAGTTATGAAGAAGACCCTCGAAAGGTCAAAGGGCACGTCCAGATAGTTGTCCCGAAAGCTGCGGTTCTGCTCCGGATCCAGAATTTCGAGCAGCGCCGCCGCGGGGTCCCCACGGAAATCGCGCCCCAGCTTGTCGACCTCGTCCAGCATCAAAACGGGGTTTTTGACTCCGGCACGGCGGATTGCCTGGATGATGCGTCCAGGCATGGCTCCGATGTACGTGCGCCGGTGCCCGCGCAACTCCGCCTCGTCGTGCATGCCGCCGAGGCTCATGCGCTCGAATTTGCGTCCCATCGATTTGGCGATCGATTGGCCGAGAGAAGTTTTTCCAACGCCCGGGGGGCCGACGAAGCACAGGATCGGAGCTTTTGCTTTCGGATTCAATTTGAGGACGCCCAACTGCTCGAGGATGCGCTCTTTGACATCCTTCAAGTCATAGTGATCCTCGTCGAGGATCCGACGAGTCCTGGCCAAATCCAGCTGGTCCTTTGACCTCCTGCCCCAGGGCAGATCCAGCAGGAGTTCCAGATACGTCCGGCTAACGGCAAACTCCGGGGAAGCCGCCGGAATCCGTTCCAGCCTGTTCAGTTCGCGCTCCGCTTCTTTTCTGACGCTGGGCGGCAGGTGAGCCTTGGTAAGGCGTTCGCGCAGCATGTCGATCTCGGCTTTTTCCGGATTCTGCTCCCCGAGTTCCTGCTGGATCGCACGCATCTGCTGGCGCAGGAAGTACTCGCGCTGCTGCTTGCCCATTTCGTTCTGGGCCTCGTTGGCGATCTTGGAACGGAGCTCGAGCACCTGGACCTCGTAATTGAGATAGGTGTGCATCAGGCGCAAAGCATCCAGCACCGTGGACGCTTCCAGCAGCGCCTGCTCTTTCTCAGCGCCGAGCCCGAACAGGGATCCCAGACCATATACGAGGCGGATGGGATCCGAGGTGTTGCCGATGAGCTGGCCGACTTCTGTTGCGCCCTGCGGATTGATCAGCGAGATCGCTTTGCTTGCCAGCTCCATGATCGAGCGGTGCATCGCCTCGATTTCCGGCCCCCTCTCCTGCGGCACAGGGAAATCGCGCACCCGCGCTCTCAGGAAGGGTTCCCTCTGGTCCATCCGGATCATGACGACGCGCTCGACACCCTGGACGAGAATTTCGAGTTGGTCGGGCTTCGGGCGGACCATTCTCTTGATGACCGCTCTGGTGCCGATCGTGTACAAATCCGTTTCCACGGGCAACTCGATTTCCTCGTCCCGCTGGGCAGCCACATAGATCTCTTTCTGCTCCGTAGCTGCCGCGGCTTCGACCGCAGCCACCGAGGCAGGCCGTCCGACCGACAACGGCATCAAGACATGGGGGAAGAGCACGTTGTTCTTCAAAGGGAGCAGCGGCAGACTGACAATCGTTTCTTCGTTCATCGCGTACCCTCAATTCGCTCGCCTGCAAACCAGCTGGACCACAAGCATGCCTTCCCTGCATTCCGTCGAAAGGACGGCATCGCTGAGGTCGCCAGGCAGCCTGAAAATTCTCTCGAACCGGCTATACGAGATCTCCATCGAGTATTGGCTCCATCCGTCCACAACCAGCCGGTCACGACGAACGCCGCTGATTGCGATCTGGTTGTCCTGCAGCTCGATCCGGATATCCTAGGGTCGAACGCCCGCCAGCTCGACTTTGACTACCCAACCCTCGGCCGTGCGGTACAGATCCGCAGCCGGTTCCCACATTGATGGCTGCGCTCTTGTCAGGCCAACCATGGATTCAGTCTCCGTTTGCGCTTGGGGGGCGATCGGGAGGGAACGAGCATCGGGCGCGCAACCGATTAGATAAGATCGCGGCGACTGTTTGTCCAGCAGCTCAGTAAAAGAATACCTCAGAATTGCGGATTTGCCCGATTGCGGATTTCGGATTTCGGATTTAAGAAAACCGCAAGAATCGAGGCATTAGGATCGGAGTCTCGCCGAAGCCGAGGACAAACCGATTAATCAATCCGCAATCCGAAATCCGCAATCCGAAATCAATTAGAGCGTGATGATGGTGGCGTGGTCCTGGCGGGCGAGTTCGAGCAGGTCTTCACGGCAGGTGAAAACCAGCAGCTGCCGGCGTTCGGACTCGTCCCGCAGAATTGACAGCGCTTCGATCATTCTGCAGCGGTCATAGGCGGCAAACGGCTCATCTAGGAAGCATGGGCAATCCTCTTCGTCGTTGGACACGAGGTCGAGGATGCCGAATCGCAATGAAAAATAGAGCTGGTCCTGCGCGCCGTGGCTGAGCTGCTCGGCGTTTCGCAGTTCGGCGGTTCCGCTCTCGCGCACCAGCAGCCGAAGGTCGGGATCGATCTTCACTTCCTCATACCGTTTCTGGCAGAGCCTCAGAAAACGCCGCTCGACCGCCCGGTTGAGTTGCGGAGCCAGCACTTCCTGCTGCTCGCGCGAAAGCGCGTGCAACATCTCCAGCGCAAGCGCCAGCGCGTCGCGGTTTCTGCCGAGTTCGAGCAGGGTACGTTCCGCCAGAGCGAGGTCTTCGTCGATTTCGGACATTTCGCGGCAGTTCTGGAAAGCGTTGTTCACCCTCTCGCCGAGTTTTGCCAGTTCCTGGCGTTCTGCAGACAGCAGAGCCGCCACACGCCTCTCCTCGTGCTCCGCTTCCTCACTGGTCGGGCAATATGGCAGCAGCGGCGCGCCATCCGGGGACTTCGCACCGATCGGCTGGCAGGCGGGATCGGCGCTCTCAGGTTCGGGGCGCCCGGATGATTGCTCCCGTTCGGACAGCTGCTGGAGCTGCCCCTTCCAGTCCTCCAGGGTCATGGAGCCGCACAGCCGCTGATACTCGCGCGCGCGCGACGCTTTCCGGTCCTGCAGTTCGAGCGTTCGCTGCCGCCTGCGGCACGCATCGCGAAAGGCCTCGGGGGACTCGACGCCGCCGTCTGCAAGAATGTCGCGGATCTGATAGTCTGTCGTGGCCGCTTCTTCGACCAGTTCCTGTTCCTTGGAACGCAACGCGCTGAGTCGTTCGTTCAGGTCCCGGCAACGGAACGCCAGCTCTCTATACCGGCGCAGGTTCGAGCGCAGGAGGTCAATCTGCGCTTTCATGTTGCCCGGAGAGCAGGAGAGCCCCACGGTGGCCAGGCTATCCTTCAGGCGCGCGTAGATTTGCGTGCTCTCGCCCTCGATCTTCTCACGCTGTTGCTGTGCCGCCTGCAGGCGGGCCGAAACATCGGCGGCCCGCTGCCGGACCATTTGATATTTTCTGGCAGCGGCCAAAAAAGAATCAATGTCGGCGAAACCGGAGTGCGCCATGGCCTGGCGAATTAGCTTTTGGGAGCTGCCCCCGTCTTGCAGCACTTTCGCCCGCCCCTCCTCCATATGGCTGATGCTGTCCTGGATCGTTCGCGCCCGCGCCCCAGCTTTGAAGGAGAGCTGCAAAGAGGCGGCGGTCAGGGCGACACAAGCGATGGTCAGGGCGAAGACCGCCTGCCACGGCAGCGCCGCGGACGGGAGCGTAAATCTGATTGCGAACGTGGCGCACAGGACCAGCACGGCAGCCTCGGCAAAAACGCGTGTCCGGAGTTTCTTTCGTCTGGCGGCGGCCAGAAGAGATTCCTGTTCCGAAATCCTGGCGCCGAATTCCGCGGCTGACTGCGTCGCCTGCCGCTCTTCTTCAGCCGTTTCGCGGGCCTTTTTTTCCCAATCGATATCCGACTGGCTGAATGCGGGATTAGCTTCCAGAGTGCGGTTCAGGGCTGCCAGATCCTCGTTCAGGGTGGAACAACTTCTCTGGGCTGCGTCTTTCTGGACCGAGAGGCTCAGATAGCCGACAAACCAGTCCGTGATCCTCTTCTCGGATTCGACACTCGCGTCCAACTCTCCGTAATGCGACAATCCATTCAGTTCCTTTTCCGTGCGGGCGGCAAGTTCGGCGGCTCCGCCTGCCTCGGTTCGGATGTCGGCCAGCTGTTTCTCGATGCCTTCCCTGAATGCCACGAGCCGGCTCAGGCTGTCCAGTCGATGAGCAGGGAAGGAAGGATTCCCGTGCACGGCTTCGAGTTCCAGCTGAAGCGCAGCGAGTTCCTGTTCGATTTCTTCCAGGGCGCGCACCTTCGCGGCCGTTTCCCTCAGCCGCGCGGAAAGGGCCATTCTTGCAGCTTGCGCTGATTCTCTCTCCAGGCGGGCGACCTCGGCGACGAGGCGCGCGCGTTCGTCGATCCAGTTCTGGAATTCCTCCCGTCGTTGTTCCAGGGCCTTGCGCTCGGCTTTCAAGCTCTCGACGAGGTCCAGGGTCTGTTTGTATGGCTTGGTAGGAGCGCGCTCGGACCCGATGCCTTCGAGAGCCTCCTCCAGTTTGCTCAGACTCTGGCGCACGGACAGTTCCTCATCGCCGGATTGAGCAAGATTAGCGATGCGGTCTCGTATCGAATCCCGGCCGTTCAGCTCGGCCAGCTTGTTTTCCCTGATGACCGCCACGGATTCAAACAGTTCCTTCGGGAGTCCGACGTGGCTGCGGGCGAACAGTACATCTCCATTGCGCTGCTGCTCATATTGGGACGTGATGTCTTCCCCGGCAGACGTGCGGATCTGGAAACCGGCCTCTTCTTTTCCGAAAGAGCGCCGCAGTTCGAGCTCCCGGCCGTTTTTCAACCGGCACCAGAGAATGCCGCCATACTCCGATGCGTGCCATGGTTTGTACTGGGCCACCCAGGGGTCCAGCCGGCGGTGGGTCCTCAAGTCCGCACGCAACTGTCCGTACAGCAATGCCACGAGAAAGCGCTGCAGCGTGGTCTTGCCGGCTTCGTTTCCGGCAAAGACGATGTTCAGGCCGCTGTCGAACCTTAGCGAGAGATCGGCCAGTTTCCCGAAGCCATGAATGTGACAGCGCAGCAGGTTCAACGGAGTCGCACCTCACGTCCCAACAGCGCCTGCAGTCCGTAGAGGCGAGCTCTCTCGAGTACGGGTCGCTCTTCCTCGCCGGCTCTGGCGATGCGTTCGTTCAGAGTGCGGACAAAGTGTCCGCGCAGCGTCTTCTCTTCGGCGGTGGCTTCAAAATCCAAAGCGGGTTCGGTCCGATCGTCCCAGGAAATGTGGAGAGCCTCTTCCGTCAGCCGTTCCGACAACTCCTGGGTGGAAAACTCGAGCCTGGGATCGATCGATCCGGTCAACCGAAGCCGCAGGATCGTCTTGCTGTCAAAAGCGGTTCCCCGTTTCGCGGTAATCGCTTCCACGATCTGCTCCCGGGTCGAGAAGCCGTCGCAGTCGATCGTCACTGTTCTGAGCGGATACTGGCTGCTCGACCGGCTCTCGATCCGGATCTGCCCGTCCTGAATCTCTCCGATCAGATACCCGCAAGCGCCTTCCTCGTCCCACCCGCGCCCTTCTGGAATGCCGCAATACCAGATCTGGGTTTCATCAAAGGGATTCGTGACCTGGTGCTGCTGGTGATAGTGCCCGAGCGCGCAATAGTGAATACTCTTGCCGGCGATTTCTTCGACCGCAAACGGGCCGTACTGAGCCTTTCCCTGCGGCGTGTGCCCCACGTCCGAAGCATGGGCAAGAACGATGTTGATGCCGTCCTGCGGCAGGCGCCGGAGTTTTTCAAACATGTGTTCCGACAGCTGTGAATGGTTGAAACCGAATCCCGTAATGCGCAGCCCTGCTTCCGCCAACTCGACCGAACGGAACTCCTCGTCGCGGAAGATATGCACGTTCGAAGGCCAGGAGTTGTCGTGATACGGGGATCCGTGAATATACGGATCGTGGTTGCCCGGAGCGATGAACACTCGAGTTCTGCCCAGGTTTTCGAACTGCTGTCTGAGAAACTCGACCGTGTCCGGCGTCACCCGGTCATGCTCGAACAGGTCGCCCGCGATCAGCACGGCATCGAGCCCGACATCCCTGGCTTCCTCCAGCATGCGCCGGAAGGTCCCCCGTATGGCCTCCCGCTTGCGCACTCCGAGGCGGGATGGGAATCCGGAGGACGAGAAACTGGTATCGAGATGCACGTCGGATGTGTGGAGAAAACGGACCGGTTTCATATCGCCTCAGATGAAGGCCTTTTTATCCTTGGTGAGCGGGCCATGGCAAGTTAAATAAGGGGGACATCCCGAATTTCCTCCCTGGCGCAACAACCGCAACGGGCCAGCCGGAAAATCGGAATGTCCCCGCGTTTCAGGTCGGGAGAGCGGGGACATTCCGATTTTCCGGCTGAGATCTGCCAGAATTGTTTGGGAGCAGTGGAAATTCGGAATGTCCCCTCTTAGAATGTCGGAATCAAACAAAAAAGAGCGAGTCCGGTGGCTGTGGTTGCACGTATAAACTCTTGACGGAGTCGATCCTATGGACGTCACAAACTATCTGATCACGATCCTGATCTCGCTGGTCGTCGGCATGAGCGCGTTTGTTCTCGCGTTCAAGATCTTTGACTGGTTGACGCCCGGTGTGCATTTTTCGGATCAGCTGAAGGCAAACAACATTTCGGTTGCGATATTTCTCGCCGGCCTTTTCATCGGCATGGGATTGTTGCTGGGGAGTGCGGTGAAATGAGGACCCTCTTTCTTGCTTTCGTCTGCCTCGCATGCGCCACTTCTCTTTTTGCAGTCGTCGACCAGGCTATGGCTCCGGATTCTACGGGCCAGGATGTCAGCGACAAACTCAAGGCCATAATCGAGAGACACCTGGGAAGGCCGTATGTGTGGGGAGCGTCGGGGCTGAAGAGCTTCGACTGTTCCGGATTTGTCTGGCGCGTGATGGTGGAGAATGGAATTCTGATCAAGCGCACGACGGCGCGAAAGCTCTACTTCTGCCTCTCGCCTGTGCCCGAGGGCAAGAAGTGGAGCTTCGGCAACGTCGTATTTTTCGACGATCTCAAACACTGCGGAATCGTTGCCGGGGCGGACACGTTTTATCAGTCGGAGACCTCAATCGGGACCAACCTGTCGCAGTTTGACCCGTTCTGGCGTCCGAAGGTCTGCGGAGTCCGTGCCGTCAAGTCCGCCACTTCCGGAAACACCAGCCGATAGCTACAGCAGCTTTGCAGTCTCCAGGTATTCCGGGATATGGGTCTTCCATTCCAGAGTGTTGCTGATGGCTTTGGCCAGCGCGACGCTTGCATCCGGCTCGCCGTGGACAACGAAAGTCATTTTGGGAGGACGCTTGAAGGTTTTCAGCCATCGCAGGATTTCCGACGAATCGGCATGACCTGAAAATGACTCCATGCTCCGGATCTGAGACCGCACCGGCACCATCTCACCGTGTATCCTGATTTCCTTGGCGCCGCCTTTCAGCAACTGGCCGCGAGTGCCGTTTGCCTGATATCCGACGAACAGCACGGTGTTCCGCGCGTCGGGAAGCCTGTGGCTGAGATGATGGAGGATGCGTCCGCCGGTTGCCATGCCGCTGGCCGAAAGAATGACACAGGGGGACCGGCTTTCGTTGATCTGCTTGGATTCCTCTTGGGTGCGGATGAAACGGGCATTGGGGCAAAGGATGGGACAATGGCCCGTTTCGCGAATGATCTTCTGCGCGTCCTCGTCGAAATCGCCGGTGTGCCTGCAAAACAGCTCGGTGACTTCAACCGCCATCGGGCTGTCGACATAAACAGGCAGGTCGGGTATTGCGTTCCGCTCCTTCAAGCCGCGCAGCACGTAAAGCAGCGTCTGTGTGCGGCCGACGGCGAAAGAGGGGATCACCAGCGTCCCTCCCCGTTTTGCAGTTTCGTTGACGATTTCAGCCACTTCAGCCGTGGTCTCCTCGACAGGGTGGATGCGGTCGCCGTAGGTTGATTCGACCAGCAGGTAATCGGCTTCGTCAATCGGCTCCGGATCCCTCAGGATCAAGGCATTGTATCGGCCCAGGTCTCCCGAAAATACGACCTTCACCTGTTTGTTTTCCGACAGAATTGTCATCTGCACGATCGCGGAGCCGAGGATGTGGCCGGCATCCCGGAAGCGGATCTTCGTCTGTTCGCTGAGCGCGAACTCTTCTTCGTATGGGGCCGAGCGCAGCAGCCGGATCGCCCGCTGCGCGTCTTCGATGGTGTAGAGCGGCAATGCCACCGCATGCTTGCTGAATCCCTTTTTGTTGGCGAACCGGGCATCTTCTTCCTGCAGGTGTGCCGCGTCCAGGAGACTTATTTCAGACAGTTCGCGGGTTGCGGGCGTGGCCCAGATCGGGCCCTGAAAACCCTCACGGGCATACACCGGCAACATGCCCAGATGATCGATGTGAGCGTGCGTGATCACGACGTGATGGATCGATGCCGCGGACACAGGCGGCTTCTCCCAGTTGAGCAGTCTCAGTTTTTTGGCTCCCTGGAACATGCCGCAGTCCACGAGAAACTTCATCCGTCCCGTGTCGACAAGATGCTTTGAGCCGGTCACAGTGCCGGCAGCTCCGAGAAACTGAATCTTCACCATGGCAACGAGTGTCTTGGATTGGCGCGACAAAGTCCAGATTTTCCTGCCGGATTTTTCTCACCGGAGAGCGCGCAGAGAACAAAGCGGACACGGATCCTCACGGATCGCACCGATTTAATAACGGATAGGTGTCATCAGCGGATTTCGCTCTAATGCCCAGCCAGGGTCCATCGCTCGCACTGCATCATCTTTGTCCGGATTCCGCAGGGAAAGCGCGTGCTCTGCGGCGAGCTATTGTTTCGGCCTTGCTGGGCTGTGGAATCCGCAGCTGCTTTCGGGTACACTTGCGCTTTCATTTGAGGATCGCGCCATGATCAATCTGGAAAAATTCTATCAACACGGCGTCAGCAAGACTTATGTACTGAGGCGTGTGAGTCTCGAATTTCGAGAGGGCGAGTTTGTATCCATCATGGGTCCTTCGGGCGCGGGCAAGTCGACCCTGCTGCACATCATCGGAATGTTCGACAGCGCCTGGAGCGGGGAATATGAACTCTTGGATTTTCCCGTGCACCGCCTGGGCAAAAAAGAGCGGGCCGAACTCAACAAGAAGTACATCGGCTTCGTGTTTCAAAGCTATCATCTGCTGGACAACCTCACCGTCTACGAGAATCTCGACATTCCGCTGTCCTATCGGGACATCGCGAAGAAGCAAAGGGAAAGCATCGTCTGCGACATGCTGGACCGGTTTCAGATTGTCGGAAAGAAAGATCTGTATCCCAACCAGCTTTCCGGGGGGCAGCAGCAGCTGGTGGCGGTCGCCCGCGCCATCATCTCCAGTCCCAAACTGATCCTTGCCGACGAACCTACCGGCAATCTCCACTCGAGCCAGGGGCAGGAGATTATGGAGCTGTTCAAGAAGCTGAATTCGGAAGGGACGACGATCATTCAGGCGACGCATTCCGAACGAAATGCGACCTATGGTTCCAGGACTATCCAGCTTGCGGATGGCTGGGTTGCGGGCGATACCGCGGCTGCTGCCAGGCAGTAATACGGTGTCCGTGCCGCCTGGCGCTCTTTGCGCTTAGCGGCGCGTTTTCAACATCCACCGCCAGGACACAAAGAGCGCTAAGGGCCGCCAGGCAGACTCCCTATTTCTTTTCCAGCGACTTTTCGGTGTCGTACACCTTCCTCAGAAGTTCCTGAGAGCTGAGCTTCGCCTGGATGGCATTGCCACTGGAGCGGTACTTATCAACTTCCGCAATGGCCTTATCGAGTTCCAGGCAGGTGGCCTCGACTTCCCTTTTCATCTTTGTGGGGACTCTGGCCGAGGCGAGTTGGGCTTTTACGCGCCCGTAGTGGGAAGCGATCGCCGTCTGGTTATCATCGACTTCTCTCAGGAGCGAATCGTATCTGGCTTTCGCTACGGTGTATGCCTTCTTGAAGCGGGATTCGGCTCTCAGGTAGAACATCTTGGCATCGCCGTAACGGTTGATTTTGACGTCTTTGTCCGCATCAGCCAGACTCTGTAGCGCCGAGCTCCAGTCCACGACAGCGAGCTTGTCGGCCTGCACTGACTTTGCCTGGTCCATTGCAGCGTGAGCAAGTTTCGGCTCTTCTTCAGGCGGTTTGGCGCTGCAACCATAGGAGGCGAGCATGGGAATGAGAAGAAGCCCGATGGCAGCTAGGATACGATGTGAGCTTTTCATGTGCCCTCCGTTGATCCCGGCCCCGCCGCAGCATCCGGCGTGTGCCGGGCTAAGCAGATATTTCAGCCGGGCATGACTTGTATACATCCTGCCCGGTTTATGACTTTTTGCCTTCTCGATCAGAACCTAAATCGGGTGCGCTTACTATAGTCCAATCCGTTCTGGATGGAAACGCAAATTTGTTTCAGGAGCCGGCTCCAAAACAGACAGCCGGAATGCACGGAGGATGAGGGGCCCGGATCTCTGAAACAAGCGCCGGGCCCCAGTCACAGTTGAGAAGCGAAGAGTCTAGGAACCCTTTTTGCCTGCTACTCCGGGTAGATCTTGTTCGGTCTCCCAGATCTTGCGCAAGGTCATCCGGGACAGCGTGTCGGCGTCGCTGAATTGCCCCTGATTGAGCTGAGTCGGGATCTTCGCGATATTGTCTTCGAT
>Ga0335070_10009541_pt1 | contig 11362 bp, 10 predicted proteins | sample Lox_Sample_13_FD_206722 | JGI IMG/M metagenome (GOLD analysis project Ga0335070, IMG submission 206722) | Soil microbial communities from Loxahatchee National Wildlife Refuge, Florida, United States - Lox_Sample_1.3 | ecosystem: Environmental > Terrestrial > Soil > Wetlands | place: USA... | reverse complement strand
CCCCCCCTTATCAGGCCGTCGTCTATTTTCCCGGAGGGGAGTCCGTCAACCAGAAGTCCAGCCGGGACATCGAGACCTATTACGAATTCCCCATGTTCCTTTCCTTCGTCGTCAAGAACGGCCGGGCGGCCCTCTATCCCGTTTACAAAGGGACCTTCGAACGCGGCAGTGATTCGCTGGCCGCGATCCTGAACGGCAACGATCTGAACTCCCATCAGTTCGTGGACTTGTTCGTCCAGGACGTCAAGGATCTCCGGAGATGCCTGGATTATCTCGAAACGCGCCCGGACATCGACGGCCGCAGGATCGCTTATTACGGGATGAGCTGGGGCGGAGGGATGGGGGTTTATATCGAGGCCGTCGAGGAGAGGTTCAAAACCGGCATATTGCTGGGCGGGAGCATCTTCGGCGTGGGACGCCCTGAGGTCAATGACATCAACTATGTCGGCCGCGTCAGGATGCCGACCCTGGTGATGAACGGGATCTACGATACCCTCCAGAGCTATGAGGCGAACATCAAGCCGATGTTCGACCTCCTGGGAACTCCGGCCGAGAACAAGAAGCTCTTCACGACCGAAACCGACCACGTCCCGCCTGTCAACGAGTTCATCAAGGAGACCCTGGCCTGGCTGGACAAGTACCTGGGGCCGGTCAAGAGATAGCTGCGCCCTCAGCCGGGCGCGCTTCGGGGGCCGGCGACCGCCTTCCGCTGGGGCGTGGAGCGCGGATTTGCCCCGTCCCGCCGTTTCTGCTATAACTTCCTTCCATTTTCGACCTGAAAGCGAGCCCGGAACTTCCATGATCCGCACCGTCATCTCCGACCTGGGACGCGTCGTCCTCTGGTTCGACAACAACGTCTTTTTGCACAAGCTGGCCGCTCATGCCGCCCGGCCCTTCGACGAGGTCAAGGCCGCGGTCCACGGCGACCTCGAGCTCTGGCGGCGCTTCGACCAGGGCACGGTCACACCCGAGGATTTCCGGCGGGCTGTCTGCGCGGCGGTCGGCGCGGACCTCGGCCACGAGGCCTTCTACGCGATCTACAACGACATCTTCACCCTGAACCCGCCCGTCGCCGCGCTCCTCAGGCGCGTCAAGGGCGCGGGCTACCGGACGGCTCTCCTCTCGAACACCGACCCGGAGAGGTTCGGATTCGTCCGGAGGCGGTTTCCGGAGATTCTCCTCTTCGACGACTTCGTCCTGTCCTACGAGCTGCGGCTGACGAAGCCCGACCCGGCCATCTACCTCGAGGCGGCGCGCCGCGCCGGCTGCCGGCCGGACGAATGCGTCTTCATCGACGATATGGAGGAGAACGTCAAGGGCGCGCTGGCGGCCGGGCTGCGCGGCATCCACTACCGGCCCGAGACCGACCTCGAGGCCGAGCTCAAGAAGCTTGGACTCTTGTTTTAGGGCGGCGACCATGACCGCCCGAGAGACCCCGTTGCGGAGGGGGCCCAGCGGCGCAGCCGGTGGGGGGAACCGCGAAGACTGGCTCCCGGGGGGATAAGGGCGGTCATGATCGCCGCCCCTATTCAGACGATCTTGACCCAGACCTTTCGCGTCCGCGGGCCGTCGAATTCGCAGAGGCAGACCCCCTGCCAGGTGCCGAGCCGCAGCCGGCCGGCCTCGACGACGACGGTCACCGACGAGCCGATCAGGCTGGCCTTGACGTGGGCCGTCGAATTACCCTCGGCGTGGGCATAGGGGAGGGTTGCGGGGACGGCTTCGCGCAGGGCCAGCAGGAGATCGGCCTTGACGTCGGGGTCGGCGTTCTCGTTGATGGTCACCCCGGCCGTAGTGTGGGGCACGAAGACCGTGCAGAGCCCATCCTTGCCGCCCGACGCGGCCACGACCTGCGCAACCTCGGCCGTCACGTCAATGATCTCCTCGCGCTTCCTCGTCCGGACCTCGATCGTATCCATTGCCACCTCGAGTATTTCAAAAATTCCTCAAAAAGAGCTTGACAAGGTCCCCTGCCCAGTTGTAGAGTCGGTCCAGAAAATACCACATTTGGTATTTTTCTTTGGCTCCCCACACAAGATATGGGATAGGAAGGGAAAGGCGTTTTTCATTGTCCATGGCCCGGAAACGGCTTGATTCTAGCATGTCCCCCGCGCAAATCACAGCCTTTTAAGCATGTTCGAGAAGGAGGAGTCTCATGGTGAGCACGATCGCCCGGATCAAGAAGAGGGACGGGACCGTGGCGGACTTCAACCAGGACAAGATCACCAACGCCATCCACAAGGCCATGCAGGGGCAGGGCATCAAGGACCGGGCCATCGCCAAGACCGCCTCCGACATCGTGACCTTCATGATCGAGGAGAAGTTCGGCGGCTACACCGTGCCGTCCGTCGAGCAGATCCAGGACATCGTGGAAATGGTCCTCATGAAGCAGGGCTACCACGAAGTCGCCAAGGCCTACATCCTCTACCGCGAGAAGCACAAGGGCATCCGCGAGGCCAAGAGGATCGGCCTCAACCTCGAGCGGCTGATCAAGGACTACCTCAGCAACGCCGACTGGAAGATCCGTGAGAACTCGAACGAGGGCGTCCAGAGCTTCGCCGGCCTCAACGCCCGCATCTCCGGCGAGGTCCTCTCGAGCTTCGCCCTCAACCAGATCTACACCGAGCGGGCCAAGAAGGCCCACGAGGAGGGCGAGTTCCACATCCACGACCTGAGCTACCCGATCGTAGGCTACTGCGCCGGCTGGTCGCTCGAGAACCTCATCCGCAAGGGCTTCGGCCACGTCCCGAACCAGGTCCACTCGAACCCGGCCAAGCATCTCGACACGCTGACCCTGCACATGGTCAACTACATCGGCACGATGCAGGCCGAGTTCGCCGGCGCCCAGGCCTTCTCGAGCGTCGACACCCTCCTCGCGCCCTTCATCCGCCACGACCGGCTCAGCTACGAGGATGTCAAGCAGGACATCCAAAAGCTCATCTTCGGCCTCAACGTGCCCTGCCGCTGGGGCTGGCAGACGCCCTTCTCCAACCTGACCTTCGACTGGACAATCCCCGACGATATGAAGAACAAGAAGGCCGTCGTCGGCGGCGAGGAGCTCGACAGCTGCTACGGCGACTACCAGAAGGAGGTCGACTGGATCAACCAGGCCTTCCTCGAGATCATGATTGAGGGCGACCTCAAGGGCCGGGTCTTCACTTTCCCCATCCCGACCTACAACCTCAGCCGCGAGTTCGACTGGGATTCGCCCAAGGCCAAGCTCCTCTTCGATGCCACGGCCAAGTACGGCATCCCGTACTTCCAGAACTACATCGGCACGAACATGAACCCGGGCGACATCCGGGCCATGTGCTGCCGGCTCAACCTCGACCAGCGCGAGCTCATGCGCCGGCCCGGCAGCATCTGGGGCCCCGGCGACTCGACCGGCTCGGTCGGCGTCGTCACCCTCAACCTCAGCCGGCTGGCCTTCGAGGCGACGTCGAAGGAGGAGTTCTTCGCCCACCTCAAGGAGCTTATGACCGTGGCCAAGGACACGCTCGAGACCAAGCGCGAGCTCGTCAACAACATGCTGGAGAAGGGCATGATGCCCTACACCAAGGTCTACCTGGGCCACTTCGAGAACCACTTCTCGACGATCGGCGTCTGCGGCATGCACGAGGCCTCGATGAACTTCCTCAAGAAGGGCATCGCCACGCCCGAGGGGCGCGACTTCGCCGTCGAGACGCTGATGTTCATGCGCGGCGTCCTGCGGGAGTTCCAGGAGGAGACCGGCCACCTTTACAACCTCGAGGCGACGCCGGCAGAGTCGACCTCCTACCGCCTGGCCCGCCTCGACCGCCAGAAGTACCCCCGGATCTACACCTCCGGCACGGAGAAGCACCCCTACCTCACGAATTCGACCCAGCTCAACGTCGACGCGACCCGGGACATCTTCGAGGCCATCCAGCACCAGGCCGAGGTCCAGTCCCTTTACACCGGCGGGACGATCTTCCACGCCTTCCTGCCCGAGGCCATCGACGGCGAAACCTGCAAGAAGCTCGTCCAGCGGATCGCCCAGACCAGGCTCCCGTACTTCTCCATCACCCCGACCTTCAGCGTCTGCATGAACCACGGCTACATCCGGGGCCAGCACGCCGCCTGCCCGGACTGCGGCGAGGAGACCGAGGTCTATAGCCGGATCGTCGGCTACCTGCGGCCCGTCCGGACCTGGAACGACGGCAAGCAGCAGGAGTTCAAGGATCGGGCGACTTACGACAAGATCGGCTGAGCCGCGGACGTTCATCGATGAGGCGGTGAATTCATGGACTACCTGCTCTTCTCCTATCCGAACTGCAACAAGTGCGATGCTATGAAAAAGAGGCTGGCCGAGGCCGGGGTGGCTTACCAGGAGTACGGCGTGACCACCCCCCCCGGCAAGGCCAAGATCCGGGAGTTCATCAACGTCATCAAGCGGGACGACACGGGCGCCATCATCCTGCCGACCCTCGTCGCCCACACCCAGGGGATCGTCCGGGCCGTCCTCAATACGGCCGAGGAGTTCGAGGCGTGGTCGAGATCAAAGGGCTAGAGAAGTTCTCCAGCCGCGACTTTCCGGGCCACATCTCGTCGACGGTCTTCCTCGGCGGCTGCACCTTCCGCTGTCCCTACTGCCATAACGCCGAGCTCGTCCTCCGGCCCGAGGGACTCCAGACGATGCCCGTCGACCTCTTCCTCTCTTATCTCGACGGACGGCGCGGCTGGCTCGAGGCGGTCTGCGTCTCGGGCGGCGAACCGCTCCTCCACGAGGACGTCGAGGACCTCATCCGGGTCGTCCGCGACCGGGGCCTGCTCGTCAAGCTCGACACGAACGGCTCCTTCCCGGATCGCCTGGAGAAGCTCCTGCGGGACGGCCTCCTCGACTGGGTGGCCATGGACGTCAAGGCTCCGCTCGAGCGCTACCGGGAGGTGACGCGGTCGAACGCCGACGTCGAGGCGGTCGCCCGGAGCGCCGACCTCATCGGCCACTCCGGCGTCCGCTCGACCTTCCGGACGACGGTCGTGCCGGGCCTCGTCGGGCGGGAGGACATCGTCCGGATCGGGGAATGGCTGCGGGGCGCCGAGAGCTACCTCATCCAGCAGTTCGAGCCCCACTCGACGCTGGACCCGGCCTACCGCGAGAAAAAGCCGTACGTGCGGGAGGAGCTCGAGGCGATGGTCGAGGCGGCCCGGCCGTACTTCAAGGAAGCCCGGCTCGAGGGCCCCGCTTAGGAAGACAGGGACTGTCCCCGAAGGGGACTGTCCCTCTTGATTGAAGTAAAGGTGACGGCCATGGAACTCAAGGTCAAGCGCATCCACCCCGAAGCCAAGCTCCCAGTCTACGGTCATCCCGGCGACGCCGGGCTGGACCTCTTCTCCGTCACCGACCGCGTCCTCGCCGCCGGCGAGGTCTTCGCCGTCCCGACCGGCATCCAGGTCGCCATCCCGGCCGGCTTCGTCGGGCTCATCTGGGACAAGAGCGGCATCTCCCTCAAAGGCGCCCACCGCCTGGCCGGGGTCGTCGACGCTGGCTACCGGGGCGAAGTCCAAGTCGTCATGGTCAACCTCGGCCGCGAGCCCTTCGCCATAAAGACGGGGATGAAGGTCGCCCAGATGCTCGTCCAGCCGGTGGCCGCCGTCACCGTCGTCGAGTCCGGCTCGCTCGACGGGACCTCGCGGGGCGGGGGCGGCTTCGGCTCGACGGGCCTGTACTGAACCCCCGGTCGTCCGACTAAATGGTGGGGACCGCGGCAGGTCCCGAGGAGAAGGAGGACGGCATGAGAACCCCGCGCCCACTCGTTCACGCGACCCGGCCCCCCCGCGGCCTGGCGGCCCTCGGAGCCCTCGCCCTGGCGTTCGGCCTGGGACCGGCCGGCGCGACGGCCCAGGGCCGGCCGGAGTACAAGAAGGCTCCCGGTCCCCACGAGGTCCAGGCCGTCCTCTACGATTGGAAGGATGCCAAGCGGGACCGCCCGGTGCCGGTCAAGGTCTATTACCCGGCCGACCTCGACCGTCCGGCCCCCCTCGTCGTCTTCTCCCACGGCCTCGGCGGGTCGCGCGAGGGCTACGAATATCTCGGCCGGCAATGGGCGGGCTACGGCTACATCAGCCTCCACGTCCAGCATGTCGGCAGCGACGACTCGGTCTGGCGCGGGCAGGCGGAGCCGATGCAGGCCCTGCGGCAGGCCGCCATCCGGCCGGAGAACGCCGTCAACCGGGCCCGCGACGTGAGCTTCGCCATCGACGAGATGGCCAGGCTCGGCCGGACGTCGGGCCCGTTCGAGGGCCGCGTCGACCTGGGACGGGTCGGGCTGGCCGGCCACTCCTTCGGCGCCAACACGACCCTGGTCGTCGTCGGAGAGGTCTTCGTCCTGCCGGGCGGGCAGGTGGCCGGGTTCAGCGACGCCCGGGTCAAGGCGGCCATCCCCATGAGCGCGCCCGTCCCCCGGCGGCGCGAGGACCTCGACCGCGTCTTCGGCGGCATCGCCGTGCCGTGCCTCCACATGACGGGCACCCTCGACGACAGCCCGATCGGAGAGACCCAGGCGGCGGACCGGCGGCTGCCCTTCGACCACATTGGGGCCGCCGAGCAGTATCTCGTGATCTTTAACGGCGGGGACCACATGATCTTCTCGGGCCGGCCCCGCGCGGCGGGTCAAGGCGAGAAGGACTCCCTCTTCCAGGACCTGATCCGCCAGGCGACGACGGCCTTCTGGGACGCCTACCTCCTGGGCGACGCCAGAGCCAAGGCCTGGCTTTCGGGGGGAGGCCTGGCCGCGCTCCTCGGCGGCGACGGCAGGCTCGAGACGAAGAGGACGAGCGTCATCGAGCGCGCTTTCCAGGACCGCTGATGAGGTTCGCGGGTCCCCTCCCGCCCGCTGCGGCGCCCTGCTCTCGCAGCACAGCTTCAAGGAGGGGAAGTTTCTCAAACAGGCCCGCTTTTGATATGATGGGGCGTCCGAGGCCCCATGGAGAGCCCCTATGATGTCGCGGTCATCGGCGGCGGCGTTGTCGGCTGCGCCGTCGTCCGCGAGCTCGCACGCTACCGCCTGAGGCTCCTCCTCCTCGAGAAAGAGGCCGACCTGGGCGAGGGTGTCACCAAGGCCAACAGCGGCGTCATCCACGCCGGGTTCAACGTCCCCGTCGGCTCGCTCAAGGCCCGGACGAACGTCGCCGGCCTGTCCAGGACCTACGCCCTGGCGGCCGCACTCCACGTCCCGCACCGCCGGACGGGAAAGCTCGTCGTCGCCCTGAGCGATGCCGAGAGACCCCGGCTCGAGGAGCTCAAGGCGCAGGGGGACCGGAGCGGGGTCCCGGGGCTCGAAATCGTCGGCGAGGACGCCATCCGGACACTCGAGCCCCTGGCCCGCGGCCGCTGGGCCCTCCACTCGCCCTGGACGGGCATCATCTCGCCGTACGAGTTTACCATCGCCCTGGCCGAATCCGCCCTGCGGAGCGGGGCCGAGGTCTGGCTCGAGGCGCCCGTCGTCTCGGTCGGGTTCTCCGGCGGCCTCTTCCGGCTCGGCACGCCCAAGGGCGACTTCGCGGCGCGCCGGGTCGTCAACAGCGCCGGCCTCTTCGCCGACGACGTGGCCCGGCTGGCCGGGATCGACGAATACCGCATCGTTCCTTTCCGCGGGGAGTACCTCGTCACGGACAAGGACCCCGGCTTCCGGCTGGGCATGCCGCTCTACCCCGTGCCGCCGCCGGACGACCCGGGCCTGGGGATCCACATCACGCCGACGATGGAGGGCAACGTCCTCCTCGGGCCGAGCGCGGAGCCGGTGGCGGACAAGACCAATACCGCCTCGACGCGGCCGGTCATGGACGAGCTCAAGGAGGAGGCCGTCCGGCTCATGCCGGAGCTCCGCCGCGCGCCCTTCATCCATACCTACGCGGGCGTCCGGCCGAAGCTCGTCGACCCGTCGGGCCGGGGGAAGTTCCGCGATTTCGTCGTCGAGGAGAGCGAGCTGCGGCCGGGCTGGGTCAACCTCGTCGGCATCGAGTCCCCGGGCCTGACGTCCTCGCCAGCCATCGCGGAGATGGTCGCGGCGCTCCTCGGCGCGGGCCTGGACCTCCGGCCGAAGCCCGACTTCGAGGAGGGGCTGCCCGACCGGCCGCGCTTCGCCGCCCTCGGCGACCCGGAGCGGGCCGGCCGCGTCGCCGGCGACGCCGACTGGGGCGAGATGGTCTGCCGCTGCGAGCACGTGACCCGGGCCGAGGTCGCCGCCGCCCTGCGCAACCCCTTCGGCGCGCGGACGCTCGACGCCGTCAAGCGCCGGACGCGCTGCGGCATGGGCCGCTGCCAGGGCGGCTTCTGCACGCCGCGGATCGTCGAGATCATGCAGGAGGAGGGCCTGCCCCTCGACCGCATCACCAAGCGCGGCGGCGGCTCGCGCCTCTTCTACGGGAGGATCAAGCGATGAGCGGCGCCGTCCCCGTCCACGACGTCGTCGTCATCGGCGGCGGTCCGGCCGGGCTGGCCGCGGCCCTCGGCGCCCGGCGGGCCGGGGCGGAGGACGTCCTCCTCATCGAGCGCGACAAGCGGCTGGGCGGCATCCTCAACCAGTGCATCCACGACGGCTTCGGCCTCTTCCTCTACAACGAGACGATCAGCGGTCCGGAGTACGCCGAGCGGCTGGCCGAGGAGGCCCTCCGGGCGGGCGTGCGCGCGGAGACGGGGGCCATGGTCCTCGACCTCGCGGCCGACCGGCTCCTGCGGGTCAACGCGCGCGCCGGCTACCGGCTCCTCAGGGCCCGGAGCGTCGTCCTGGCCATGGGCTGCCGCGAGCGGACGCGGGAGATGATCGAGATCCCGGGGACGCGGCCGGCCGGGATCTTCACCGCCGGCACGGCCCAGGCCCTCGTCAACCTCCAGAACATCCGCGTCGGGAACGAGGCCGTCATCCTCGGCTCGGGCGACATCGGGCTGATCATGGCCCGGCGGCTGACCTTCGAGGGCGTCGCCGTCAGGGGCGTCTTCGAGCTCATGCCCTGGACGAACGGCCTCGAGCGCAACGTCCGCCAGTGCCTGATGGACTTCGGGATCCCCCTCGCGCTGTCGAGCACGGTCGTCGAGGTCCGGGGGCGGGACCGCGTCGAGAGCGTTGTCGTGGCCGCGGTCGACGGGTCGCTCGAGCCGGTCCCGGGCACGGAGAGGGAGGTCCGCTGCGACACGCTCCTCCTTTCCGTCGGGCTCATCCCGGAGAACGAGCTCTCGAAGCGGGCCGGCGTCGCCCTCTCGCCGCTCACGGGCGGGGCCGTCGTCGACGAGACCTTCATGACCTCGGTCGACGGCATCTTCTCGTGCGGCAACGTCCTCCAGATCCACGACGTCGCCGACTTCGCCTCGCACGAGGGCTTCGCGGCCGGGGCCGCGGCGGCGCGGTTCGCGCGGGGCGAGCTCGGCGGCGGGCCGCGCGTGAGCCTGGCGCCGGGGCGGGAGGTCCGCTACGTCCTGCCGCAGCTCGTCCGGGCGGGCGCGTCGGGGTTCGGCGTGAACTTCCGGACGGTCCGGCCGCTCGGGAAATGCCGGGTCACCGTCACGGGCCGGCGGTCGGGGAAGGTCTATGTCCAGAGGAAGTTCGGGAGACTCCTGCCTTCGGAGCTCCAGACGGTCCGGGTCAAGCCGGCCGTCGAGGAGGACCTGGAGGTGGCCTGCCATGAGTGAACGCACGGACGTCGACCGCCTGACCTGCATCCTCTGCCCGGTCGGCTGCGAGCTCGAGGTCCGGCGCACGGAGCGCGGCCTCGACGTCAAGGGCCACCAGTGCGAGAACGGGGTCGGCTTCGCGACCGAGGAGGTCCTCTATCCCAAGCGCAACCTGGCGACCTCCGTCCCGGTCAAGGGCAGCGAAACGCGGCTCGTCTCCGTCCGGCTGAGCGACCGCGTACCGCGGGACATGATCTTTCCCATCCTCCGCGTGATCGCCGGGCTCCGGCCCGAGGCGCCGGTCCGGCGCGGCCAGGTCCTCATCGCCGATGTCCTCGGCACGGGCGTCGACGTCATCGCCACCCGCACCGTCGAATAAGCTCGGAAGCGCCCCCCGTTTTCCGGCGCGGTGGCGCCGAGGCCGTCCTCATCCCCCGGCCCCGGGAACCTATCCCGGTTCTCCCGTCGGAAATCCCCCCGGGTCCCCTTCTAAACGGGGTCTTTCGGGCGGCCTCGGCACCACCCGCGCTAATCCCCCTCCGCTCTTAAGGGCTCCGGAGCGTGACCTCCTTCGATCATCCCGGATATTTCCCAGAAATGCGGCCTCGCGTTGCTCCGCGGCGCTTCTGATGGTCGCTCCCCAGAGTCCGCTCCGCGCCGGAGGGGTGGCCGGTGCCGGTCCCCGCGCACCCGCAGCGGAGTTCCATCTGACGCAGAGTATGAGGCCACGCCGCGTCATGGCGCAGAGCCCTGCGGGAGATGCCAGGCACGGCACCCTGAGGGAGCGGAGGATCGATTCGCATAGCTTAGTGCGGGGAGCGTAAGCCGGAGCGAGGATGCACGGGGACGCACGCGGACAGGACCCCTCCGGCTTTATCGGGACAGGATGGCGAGGGTTTCGAGGTGGGGGGTGTGGGGGAAGAAGTCGAAGGGAAGGATCGACTCGACGCCGTAGCCGGCGGCCAGGAACAGCCGCAGGTCCCTGGCCAGGGTGGCCGGGTTGCAGGATGCGTAGACGACCGCTGGCGCGTCCATGGCCAGGGCGTTCCGCACCGCCTTCGGGGTCAGGCCGGCCCGCGGCGGGTCGAGGATGAGGACGTCCGGCCGCTCCGCCCGCATCCCCTTCGCATAGTCCTCGGCCGCCGCGCAGACGAACTCGGCGTTGCCGATGCCGTTCGCCGCCCGGTTCTCCTCCGCTGCCCAGATGTTCTCCGCAAGCGAGTCGACACCCGTCACGCTCCGGACGCCGCGGGCCAGCGACAGCTCCATGGCGCCCGAGCCGCAGTAGAGCCCGAGGACGCGGCTCGCGCCGGTCAGGCCGGCCCGATCGGCAATCGTCCGGTAGAGGCGCTCCGCCGCGGCCGTGTTCGTCTGGAAAAAGGCCTGCGGCCCGACCCGGAAGACGAGGCCGCCGAGGCGCTCCTCGATCGTCGGCGCCCCCCAAAGGAGCCGCGTCTCCTCGAAGATGACCGCGTCCGAGACCCGGCTGTTGCCGACGTGATAGACGCTGCGCACCCCGGGAGCGGCCGCGCTCAACCGCGCGGCCAGGGTTTCGAACCCGCCCGCGTCCACCGTCGCCGTTACGATCACGGCCATCAGCTCCCCCGTCCGCTTGCCCTCGCGGAGGACAAGGTGGCGGAGCTCCCCCCGCCCCGTCCGCGTATCGTAGGGCACCAGCCCCCTCTTGCGCACGAACTCGAGGACGACTGGGAAGACGGCTTCGACGGACGGGCC
>Ga0335070_10009539_pt1 | contig 11364 bp, 9 predicted proteins | sample Lox_Sample_13_FD_206722 | JGI IMG/M metagenome (GOLD analysis project Ga0335070, IMG submission 206722) | Soil microbial communities from Loxahatchee National Wildlife Refuge, Florida, United States - Lox_Sample_1.3 | ecosystem: Environmental > Terrestrial > Soil > Wetlands | place: USA: Florida... | reverse complement strand
GACCGAAGTACGCGACCAGGGCAGCGGAATCTCTCCCGACCTGCAGGAGAAGATTTTCGAGCTCTATTTCACAACGAAAAAAGAGGGAAGCGGGATCGGACTGGCTCAGACCTACCAGATCATGCAGTGGCACTACGGCTCGGTGGAGTTTGAAAGCAGATTAGGTGAGGGCACGACGTTCCGCATCCGGTTGCCCATTACCGCTCCGGACGCGCCGCCGTCCTCCGAGGGTAGTGCGGCAGTGAGTGGCCGGACGTCCGCTGACTAACTAGGCTTCCCGGTTGCAGGCAGAAATGGTTCCGAAGGCTGCATCTCACCAGATATGAGTCTCGTTTGGATCATGGCGGCGGCATTGATCTTGAACATGCCCGCCGGTGCGTCACTCGGCACGAAACAGTCGGACGTGTCGGCTCCCCAACCCTCGCAAGATCAGCACTCGTCACCTGACGCTCAGCCTCCAGACAACAACTCGCAAACTTCAGCTACAAATCAGGCGACCAAGGAAGGCCAGAAGCCCGCATCCAAGAGACATAAGCCTTCGCTGAGCCAGAAGCCTCCGGATGGCGGGCCGCGGAAGATCGTGATCCGGCGGGGAAGCACTCCGGAAGCGACCGCGCAACTAGCGCCGGGAATGAGCGAGCAAAAGGCTAACCAACAACGCCAGAATACCGAGCTGTTGCTGACCACCACCGAAAGCAGCCTGCAGCAACTGGAGACTCGCACCCTGAATGCGCGGGACCAGGAGACCATGAGCCAGATTCGAAACTACATGGCAGGATCGAGGTCCGCGTTGAAGGATAACGACCCGCAGCGAGCGCATACGCTCGCTTTCAAAGCTCACCTGCTGGCGGATGAACTGTCGAAGCACTAAGCCGAGCGCCGCGAATCGAACCGCGGGTGGTGGCGGGACTATTTCGCTTTCGTCTTTACCGCGTTTACGTCGGCCAGCAACTTCTGGGACTGCGCCTGCACCGGGCCTGGGATCTTGACTCCTTCTTCGAGGGCCACGCGTGCCTCGGCAAGCCTGCCGGTCTTTCCATAGGCGAAGCCGAGCCGGTAGAGGACGATCGCGTAGGCGGTATCGTCCTGTCCCTTCAGCAGCGCCGCTGCAGACTTCAATTCCGGAATCGCCGCCGACATCTTTTCCTGTTTCATGTAAGCGTAGCCGAGCGTGGAGTGCGCGACTCCCGCGGACATCTTATTGGCGCGATCTGCGTCCGGCGCATCGGCCTTCGCCAGTTCGATGACTTTCTGCGAGTAGGTGATCGATTTCGCGACACTGGCGGGACGCGAATCTTCCACATAGGCATTCGCCAGCAACAGCAAAACCGGCAGGCTATTGGGATTCGCGGCCAGGGCTTTCTCTCCGTACGCATACATGCGCGATGTTTCGTTCAATTGGCCGAGCGAGTACATCGCGTATTGCGTGACTTGCGCTTCGAAGCGGGAAGCGGGAAAGGCAGGGGTGAAACTCTCGATGTAGGTCATGCGAGTCCTGGCATCTTTTTCGTCGGCAATGGCGTTGAAAGATGCCGTCTCGAGAAATTCGTAGGAGCTCTTGTTGCTCTCCCGGAGGTCGGCGATACGGGCGGCGTATTGCTCGTCGGTCACACCTTCCGGCTTGGGGGCCTGCAATGTTCCGTTGTAAGCTTTGCCTCCACGCACCGCGTATTCCACCACTTTGGCGTTCGACTTCATCTGCTGGGCCAGGTTGGCCTGCGAGACCAGTATGTCGAGATTGTTGGGAGCGCTGGCGAGGGCCTTTTCGCCGTAACTCATCGCCTTTTCCAGGTCGCCGGAAGATTGATAGGCCTGCGAAATCTGCCAATCGCCGTAGGCGACAGCGGCCGGGTTGCCGGAAAATTTCTGCACAAATTCTTCGTAGAGGGCGATTCTTTTCTGCGCGTCGGATTCATTTGAGATCGTCTGCAGCGCCTGATCTTCGGGTGTGCCCGCCGGAATCACGATCTTCTCCATTTGGGCGGCGCAATTTAAAGACAAAAAGAGCAGGCAGAATGCGGCTGCGCGGTACATGGCGACCTCCGGGAAACACGAGCAATTTCCAGCGCGAATCTTAGTGCCGAAGGCCGGTCGGCGCAAGGTCATGAATCACAGGGGATGCAGAAGACCGATTGAGATTCCGACAAATACGCGAAGATTCTGGCATGAAGACGTATGAGGTGCGGTGATTTCCTACTTTCTTCCTTCCCTTTTCTGTGCAACCACCAGTCCTCGTGGCGTGCGCAGCAGAACGACCGAGATCAGGCCCTCCCGTTCCAGGCTCAGGACGGCCTCGCGCACGATCTTCAAGTGCGAGCTCGCATCATGCAAAAGAATTAACCCAAAGGGGTTAATCTGCGGGAGAAAACGGCGAACCTCGTGCTCACGAATTGGCATATCACTGTCGCTGAAGAACAGATCGATAGTGCCCTCGACCTTCATTTCGAGACTCGACTCGTTGCGCAGTTCGATCCATTGCGACATGCCGGAAGCCGCGATTCTCTCGCGAGCCTTCTCATAAACTTTGGGATCGTACTCGCAGGTGATCACACGGCCCCTGCCGTTGGCCTTTAGCCCTTCCGCGATCCAAAGCGTGCTGATACCGCTGAATGTGCCTGTCTCCAGCACTAGTTCCGGTTTGATGGTTGTCACTGCCGTGCGGAGAAATTCGAGGACTTCTACCTCCGCGGTCATCGAATCGTACATGCTCCAGCGCTCGGGATGGGGACACTCGGGCGTAGGGCGGTGATATTCGGGCTGGAGTCTGTCTCCGCGTTCAATCTGCCGCAGGATGCGGTGTTCCTGTTTTTCTTTCTTGAACAGCCGGCGCAGGGATAAGGACATGCCAGAAGAAGTGTAAACGACCGGCACGGTCTTGTTTCTGAGTTCCTGGCCCTTGGCCCTGGTGGTGAATGAGCGAAAGGCCGGTGCCTGCAAGCGAGCACTAGAACCAGCAACCAGCAACTCAGAAACTGTCTCGGCTACCAGACGTGGCAAGCATTTTCACGGACCATCGCCTGTCCCGTCTTGCATCCCCAGGCCTGCTGGAATTCGGGCATGTTCTGCACCACGCCATTCACGCGGTAGCGTCCGGGAGAGTGTGGATCCGTGTTCACGAGCATACGGGAATACTCGGGCCGCCGCTTCTCGCACCAGACGCGCCCGAAGCCCAGGAAGAAACGCTGCTCGGGCGTGTAGCCATCGATTTTCTCTCCGCCCTTTCCGGATTTGTCGGCAGCGATCATCTCGTGCAGCGCCATGAGCGCGATGCGGGCGCCGCCATTGTCGGCGGTGTTTTCGCCCAACGTAAGGCGGCCATTCAGCTTGAGGTCATCGACCGCGATGAAGTTGCTGTATTCGTCGGCGATGCAAGTCGCGCGCTTCTCGAACTCCTTGCCATCCTCGTCCGTCCACCAGTCGCGCAGGTTTCCGGATGGGTCGAACTTGCGTCCCTGATCGTCGAAGCCATGAGTGAGTTCGTGGCCGATAACCACGCCAATCCCGCCCATGTTGACCGCGTCGTCCATTCTCTTGTCAAAAAACGGAGGTTGCAGAATGCCGGCCGGAAAGACGATTTCGTTGTAGGAACCGCTGTAATAGGCGTTGACGGTGGGCGGCGTCATGCCCCATTCCTTGCGGTCGAGCGGCTTGCCGATCTTTGCAATCTGGCGGTGTGATTCAAACTGGTTGGCGCGCAGGAAATTGCCCATCAGATCGCCGCGTTCAACCGTCAGCGAGCTGTAATCGCGCCACGCTTCGGGATATCCAATCTTGTTGCGGATTGCCTGCAGCTTGACCTTGGCCTGCTTCTTGGTGGCGTCGGTCATCCAAGGGAGATCGGCGATGTCGCGATCCAGAGATTTCTCGAGCGCGTCGACCGACTTCAGCATGCGTTGCTTGCTCTCGGGGCTAAATGCGACCTCGACATATTTCTGGCCCAAGGCCTCACCCAGGGAGCGGTCGGTGAGATCGACGCAGCGTTTCCATCGTTCCTGATTCTGCGCCTGGCCGGTCAGGTACTGGCGCATCTTGAAATTGGCATCCACCCAGGGTTTGGAGAGCCAGGGCGCCGCCGTATTCAGCAGGTGCCATATCGCATAGGTCTTGAGCGAATCGAGCGACTCGGTCTCGACGACGGCATTCACTTCCTTGAAGAAGTCCGGATTACCGACGTTCAGGTCGGAAAATGCGGGAGAACTGACACCCTGGAAATAGCGCGCAAGATAGAAATCCGGGGCGAGCGCGACCGCCTGGTCGCGCGCCATTTTGTGGTCACGATTTTTCGGATCGCGCCGCTGCGTGCGGTCCATCGACGCCTTCGCCAGCGCGGTCTCGATCCGCATTACGGCCTGCGCTGAATCAGCGGCCTGCTGGGCGGACTGTCCCGAGAGAGTGAAAAGCTGGGTGGCGTACTCCACGAAGTGCTGGCGGATTTCAGCCATCTTCGCGTCGTCTTTGATGTAGTAGTTGCGATCGGGCAACGAGAGGCCACCTTGGTCGATGTTCGCCACCACCATGTCGGCATTATGGAGGTCCGGTGACGAATAGAAACTGAACAATGGGCGCGCTCCCTCTAAATGAAGCCTCGCGATCTCGTCCATCAATGAGGACTTGTCGCGGGCGGCGGCGATGCGGTCAAGCTCCGGCTTCAACGGTTCGTTGCTTTTTGCATCGACTGCTTTTTCGTCCATGCAGGACTGGTAGAAATCGCCAATCTTTTGGCTGACTGCGTCGCGCCCGGATGTGGTCGCCGCTGCTTTCTCGAGAACCTCTCGCATGACGGTCTGATTGCGCTCGTGCAGTTCGATGAAACTCACCCACGACGCCTGGTCGGGCGGAATCTCGGCCTTCTTGATCCAGTTTCCGCAGGCGTACTGGTAGAAGTCAGAGCATGGGTCAACGGTCTTGTCGATGTTGTCGATACTGAACCCAGTGCTGTTGCCGGCGGAATTCGGAGAATTCTGGGCAATGCAAAGAGCGGCGAACAACGAGAGGCAAATAGCCAGAGCAAACGAACGCATCATGAGCCTCGCAAGGTTGTGTAGTTCTGCAGAAGTTGGTAGCTCGTAAGACATCGAACCTGAATACATTCTGTTGAGCTACTCGGGTGTGAAATAGTCGACGGTTACAGGATTTTCGAACAGCGAATAGTCGCGCGTGACAATCGTGATCCCACTGTCGGTCACGAAATAGCGTTGGCGGTCAGCATCAGGATCATATCCGATGGTGGTTCCTTCCGGGATGTGCACATCGCGGTCGATGATAGCGCGCCGGATGCGGCAGCGCCGGCCTACGTTGACGTGTGAGAACAGGATGCTCGACTCGACTTCGGTAAACGAATTCACACGCACGTCCGGAGACAGCACGCAGTTCTGTACCTGGCCTCCAGAGAGGATACAACCCTGCGACACCAGGGAATCGAGAGCGTGCCCCATGCGGTTTGCTTCGGCAAAGACAAACTTGGCGGGCGGATACTGGCGCTGGTGGGTGCGAATGGGCCACTCTTCGTCGTATAGGTTAAAGACGGGCGACACCGACACCAGGTCCATGTTCGCTTCGTAATAGGCTTCGAGCGTTCCGACATCGCGCCAGTAGAGCGCTTCCTTCTTATTTTCGTCCACGAAGTTGAAGGAGTAGACGCGATAGTCGTCCAGCATCCTGGGCAGGATGTCTTTCGCGAAGTCGTGGCTCGATTCCGGCTCTTCGGCGTCTTTGAGCAGAGCTGGAATCAGGACATCGGTGTTGAAGATATAAATCCCCATGGAAGCCGAGATCTTGCTGGGATCGTAGGGCGAGCGGATGTCGGTAACCTTCGGCTTTTCCTGGAAACCGACGATGCGGCTGTCGCGATCGATTTCGACCACGCCGAAATGGTGGCACTCCTCCGGCTCCGTGAGCAGTGTTGCGACGGTCACGTCGGCTCCGCTTTCGTTGTGCTGGCGGAGCATGCGGCCGTAATCCATCTTGTAAATGTGATCGCCGGAAAGGAGCAGAACATGTTTCGGCTGCTCGGAGCCGATCGAATAGATGTTCTGGTAGACGGCATCAGCGGTGCCCATGTACCAATTCTCGCTGACCCGCTTCATGGGCGGCAGAATCTCGATGAACTCCCCGACCTCGCGGCCGAAAATGTTCCATCCTTCCCGGATGTGCCGGTTCAGGGATAGTGCTTTGTACTGGGTGAGAATGTGGACGCGGCGCAAGCTGGAATTCAGGCAATTGGAGAGCGTGACGTCGATAATGCGGTAGATTCCGCCGAAAGTGACGGCTGGTTTGGCCCGGTCGCGGGTAAGAGGGTAGAGTCGCTCCCCTGCACCTCCGGCAAGCAGGACTCCGAGGGTATCTTTCATGGTTGCGCTCTGCGAAGCTGAGTGTCCGGGGCCCCTGCTGGACCCCCAGAACAGGCCGATACTAGCACAGCTTGCCCATTTGCATCCTGCGCGGCACAAGAAAAAGCGGCGTGCCGAAGCGCGCCGCTGGGATTTTCCGCCTTGAACTTTCAGCAGTGCACGATCTTGTCGCTCTGAATCCCACGAGTGGCATTCCGCGAATCAACCACCAGCCTGGCTTCTTTCACGATCTTCTTGTAGTCGTAATCGGTGTGATCGGTAACGATGAGCACGCAGTCGTAGTGGCCCATGTTGTCGAGCGAGGCGCGTGTCATCTGCAAGTCGTACTTGCGGCCGTGTCCGACGAACGGGAAATACGGGTCGTGGTAGCTGACCTCCGCCCCCTCTTTTTGCAGGAGTTCGATGATGGTTAGCGCCGGCGATTCGCGGAGATCGTCGATGTCTTTCTTGTACGCGACGCCGAGAACCAGAACTTTTGATCCGTTGATCGCCTTCTTCTGGCGGTTAAGCGCCCCGATGGTGGCTGCAATCACGTGGTACGGCATCGCTGTATTCACTTCGCCAGCCAGTTCAATGAAGCGCGTTCGGAAATCGAATTCCTTGGCCTTCCACGAGAGATAGAAGGGATCTACAGGGATGCAGTGTCCGCCCAGACCCGGCCCCGGATAAAACGGATGGAAGCCGAAGGGCTTGGTCGAGGCTGCGTCGATGATCTCCCAGATGTCGAGATCCATGCGCAGGCAAAGCATCTTCAGTTCATTGACCAGCGCGATGTTCACGCAGCGATAGATATTCTCGAGGAGTTTGGTCATTTCGGCCGCGGCCGGAGATGAGACCGGAACCGTACGCCGGAAGATCGAGCCATAGAGCGCGCCGGCAATCTCGCTCGCCTGCGGGTCGAGGCCGCCGATCACCTTGGGAATGTCGTGCCGCGCCACAGAGGTGTTGCCGGGATCCTCGCGCTCCGGCGAGAACGCCACCCAGAATTCCTGGTCGCTCGCCGCGCCCTTGCGCGAGGCCTTCAAGCCGCCGCGATTCTCCTTCTCAAGAATCGGAATCAGGACCTCTTCGGTCGTTCCCGGATAGGTCGTGCTCTCAAGGATCACGATCTGCCCGGCGCGAAGATGCGGCGCCACAGCATGCGCGGTGTTCGTGATATAGCTGAGATCGGGCTCGTGATATTCGTTCAGTGGAGTGGGCACGCAGATAATGATCGTGTCCATCTCGGTGATTCGCGAGTAATCGGAGGTCGCGTTGAAGCCGCTGGACTTCGCGGATTGGATCTCTTCCGGTGAAATGCGGAAGATGTACGATCCACCCTTGGCGAGCGTCTCAACCTTTCGCTGGTCGATATCGAACCCTGTAACGGGGAATTTCTGCTCACTGTAGAGCAATGCGAGTGGCAGTCCTACATACCCCAAACCAATAATTCCAACCCGTGCCTTGCGCGTCTCAATGCGGTTTTTCAGTTCTGTCAGGGGGGATGAAGAGGTGAGTTGTGTATTCATAATCCCAGGCTGAATTTTAGCATTGAAGCGCACGAGTTTAACCGCGAAAGAGCCAGGTTTCACACGCTTTTTATGGGGCCGCGAGGCGATTACTTTGGTAATCATCTCTGCGCAAGTGATTCCATCGATTCGGTTCTGGAATGGTGCGACCGGCTTTCGTCGTTGGAAGCCGCGGCCGGCGCCTTGGCCCCCTGATGTAGTATCAGCTGTTCATGCGATTCCTTCGCTACTTCATTTTCCTGCTGATCCTGCTTGGTCTGGCGAGTCAGGCAGCACGGTTTCTGATCGTGGACGATCCACAGAGAGCGGACGCGATCGTTGTGCTGGCCGGAGACACGGGGGTTCGTCCGGCGCGCGGCCTGGAACTGCTTCGCCAGAACATGGCACCCAGACTCTTAATCGACGCAGAGAAAGACGCGGAAATCTTTGGCGATCGGCTCACAGATCTCGCGCAAAGGTACGTTGACTCGCTGCCGGAACACGATCGGATTACGGTCTGCCCGATTGGCGGTCTGTCTACAAACGCCGAGACTGCCGATGTGCGCCGATGTATGCAATCGATGAGCGGCAGGCGAATCCTGGTAGTGACCTCGGACTTCCACACGCGGCGTGCCCTGAGCATTTTCCGGAAACGCCTTCCGGAATATCAGGTGAGTGTGGCATCCGCGCGTGATCCCGTCCATTTCGGCAGCGCCTGGTGGACCAATCGCGAGTGGGCCAAAGTGACGTTCGGAGAGTGGGCGAAGATGATCTGGTGGGAGGGCGTAGATCGTTGGAGAGCGGCTCCAAGGTAAGAAGGAGTAGCAACTGGGGACGTAAGAAATCTTCCGCTAAGAAGGTCACGAAGGCGCACGAAGGATACGAGAGTAAGCGGTGCCGCGTTGAGATCGCGCACCCTGCTTCCATGCGGAAGCGCGAGACCTGAGCAGCGACTCCTGTGATAGCTTGGAATCTCATCTCTCCCGGAGGTTCGAATGTCGCAAGTCAAGATCACAGTCCGGCCGAATGGCCCTTTTCGCGTGGAAGATCCTAACGGCCTGGTGGAACTCGTCGATATCAACGGCAACAGATATGATCTGACGGGCAAGCCTGCTTTCTCGCTCTGCCGTTGCGGGGGCTCCGTCAACAAGCCGTTTTGCGATGGCACGCATAGCAAAATCGGTTTCCAGGCCGCGGAAGCTGCGGTGAAAGCGCAAGGATGACCTCGGGAGTTCGCAGGGATTCACTCGTGCCGGCACGTACCTAAGTGGAAACCGGGCCGCCGAATCTTGTTTCGTGCCGGTTTTACGGTGTTCTAGCATAGTGGTAAGACACTGAGACACGTCGAAACGCCAAGATGGGCACGGAGCAGAAACAGCACGCGATCCGTCGCAGCACGCGCCTGCCGCTTGAAATCCCTGTTCTGGTTGCCAGCCTCGATCCAGCACTAGGCATTTCCGACCAAGGCAAGACCACCCTTGTGAACGCCCACGGCTGCGGCCTGATTCTCGAGCGTGCGGTCCCGAATGGCATTCGGGTGCGGCTGGAGATTCCCGCCGCCGATCGACACACCGTCGCCCGCGTGGCTGAAGTGGTGCCATTAGGTGGCGAACCCGAGACGTGGCTGCTCGGCCTCGAACTCGACTACCCTGGCAATTTCTGGGGAATCGAATACGCGCCATCGGATTGGAAGATCGACGAGCCCGGATCGCCCGCGGTCACAACGAGCGCTCCGCCCGCGAAGGCGGAAACGAAAGCTGCGATGTCGCCGAAGCGATGGCGCCTTACCGACATCAGCGGAGGCGGCTGCTATCTGGAAACCACGTCGCCTATGCCGGCGGGAACTCCGGTTCTGATCAGCGTTCGAATCGCCCAATCTGAATGGCTACTGGATGGGCTTGTCAGGGCTTCCCATGCTAACTCCGGCATCGGCGTCGAATTTCTTTCTCACTCCGAGGAGCATCGGCAGCGGGTGGAAGAACTGATTGGCCAACTCCTGGAGCATCGCGAGGTCCCGCGAATACTAGTGGGCCGGAAAGAAGGCGCCCACAATTTTGAGCCGCGCGATTCAACGCCGGGCGAGAGCGATGTTCAAGATCCACTGCTTGAATTACTGCGTCGTGCAGATTCGCTGTCGGCCGAACAGTTTCTCGCAAACCTGCAGGCGCAAAGGTTGGGAAAACGCAGTGAGCCGCGGAAGGAAGTGTCATTCGCGGTGTTGTTGGCCGGAACTGACACCGGAGGGCGACCGCTGGACCAGCGAGTCACTGTCCTGAACGTGAGCAAGCGTGGAGCGTTGCTGGCCGGTCTGCATGGGAGACTTCGTCCGGGTGACACCGTGCACCTTACGCGCGCGAACCGACGGGAACCCTTTCGTGTGGCATGGGTGGGCGGCGCAGCAGGCACCGCAGCGGATCAGGTGGGCGTGGTCGCGGTAGAGTCGCAAACTTCCTTTTGGGACGATTGGCTGCGAATCAACGAACTTCCTGGTGAAACGGCCAGCGTTCGCAGTAGCGAGAAAGTCTAGATCCGGGCGTCCCCACCTGTCGAAAGCCTGAAGTGATAAACTCCCACGCCAGAGGGCCATCGTGGCAGACCAACGGGACCGGGAACTGGGCATGGGCGCGAAGATTACGCGCCGTGATTTTCTCAACGGAATCGCAATCGCAGCTGGAACGGTCATCGTCCCTCAAGAAATGTGGGCCGCCGCGGCATCGGACCTCGAACCGCAAGACGTCTCCGGATACTATCCCCCCGCAAAAACTGGTCTGCGCGGTTCGCATCCGGGATCGTTTGAGACCATGCACAAGGTGCGCGACGGGGCCTTCTGGGAGGAGGCGCCCAAGCCGGTCGATACCGGCGAGTCCTATGACCTGGTTATCGTAGGAGGCGGCATCAGCGGCCTCGCCGCAGCTCACTATTTCCGCAAGGCCGCGGGAGAACAAGCTCGCATCCTGATTCTCGAGAATCATGACGATTTCGGTGGTCACGCCAAGCGCAACGAGTTCCGGTCAGGGAACGTATTCCGCCTGGGTTTCGGTGGAACCTTCTCGATCGAGAGTCCGGCTCCTTACAGCGCTACAGCAAAAGCGCTGGTGGAAGAACTCGGTATCGATGTCCCCTCATACTCCAAGTATGTGAGCAAAGACGTGTACCGCTCGCGGGCAATGCGGCCGAAGATCTTTTTCGACAAAGAGACCTTCGGCGTCGACAAGCTGACAACCAATCCCAGAAATTTTGGATTCGACGAGAGTGGCGTCAACGATGCCGCCAAAGCCGCGGACCTGGAAGCATTCATCAAAGACGCGCCATTTTCGGAGAAGGGGAAACAGGATTTCCAGCGGCTGCTCACCGAAAAGAAGGATTACTTTCCGGGGCTCAGCTCGGACGAGAAAAAAGCAAAGCTCGCGCGCATGAGCTATGCAAAATATCTAGCCGACATCGCTGGGATGAGCGACGACATCATCAAGTTCTTCCAGGCGGTGCCGCATCCTCTGTTTGGCGTGGGGATCGACGGCATGGCGGCG
>Ga0335070_10009538_pt1 | contig 11366 bp, 10 predicted proteins | sample Lox_Sample_13_FD_206722 | JGI IMG/M metagenome (GOLD analysis project Ga0335070, IMG submission 206722) | Soil microbial communities from Loxahatchee National Wildlife Refuge, Florida, United States - Lox_Sample_1.3 | ecosystem: Environmental > Terrestrial > Soil > Wetlands | place: USA... | reverse complement strand
TTTTCTCAGCGACCTCTGCGAAACCTCAGCGAACTCTGCGTTCTAAGATTTTTGCAGATGCAAGCAAGAACCTATCCAACAGGAACCAGCTTCTCCTTCTTCCCTTTTGCGGGAACCTTCGCCCCGCGCTCCTCACTTTTTTTTTCCGCCGGCGAATACTGCTGATCCATCCAAGCCTTAGCGATCCCCACCGCCAAAGCCCGCACGCGAGCAATCACCCCAACGCGTTCCGTCACAGAGATCGCCCCGCGAGCATCCAGAATGTTGAAGTAGTGCGAGCACTTCAAGCAAAGGTCATAAGCCCCAAGCAAAGGAAACCGCGCTTTCTCGCGCGCCACTCCATCTTCGGACGCCTTCTCCCGCCCTAAAGCCGCGTACCGATCAAGCAGCCCCTTGCACTCCGCCTCGCAAAGCTCAAAGTGCTTCCACGCGCTAGCCACGTCTGCCGCCTCAAAGTTGTAAACAGAGAACTCCTGCTCATCCAGCAGCCGAACATCCCCATACTTCACCTCGCGCCCAGTCTCCGGATCACGCGCCCAAACAATGTCATAAATCGAATCCATATCCTGCAAGAAGGCGCACAAGCGTTCCAGCCCATACGTCAGCTCCGCGCAAATCGGATCCAGATCCACCCCGCCGCACTGCTGGAAGTAAGTAAACTGCGTCACTTCGAGCCCGTCGAGCATCACCTGCCACCCGATCCCCCAAGCCCCCAAGGTCGGCGACTCCCAGTTATCTTCTTCAAACTTAATGTCATGCTGCCGCAGATCAATCCCGATCGCCCCGAGCGACTCCAAATAAAGCTCCTGCACATTCTCCGGCGGAGGTTTGAGAATCACCTGCAACTGCATGTGCTTAAATAGCCGATTCGGATTCTCCCCATACCGCCCATCCGCCGGCCTCCGCGAAGGCTGCACATAAGCAACTTTGTAAGGATTCGGCCCCAGCACGCGCAAAAACGTCTCCGGAGCCATCGTCCCAGCCCCAACCTCAACGTCATAAGGCTGCTGAATCACAGCCCCGCGCTCGGCATAAAAAGCCTGCAGCTTAAGTATGAGTTCCTGGAAAGTCAGCGATTTTAGCTTTGAAGAATTCACGGGTACCCTAGCTAGGGCCTCCTAATCTAGATCATCCGGAATGTTGGAGTGTTTTACAAACATCACCTGGCGAAAAGCTCCGAAACCGAACACCAGTATCGCCATAACAGCCCAAGCTGCACGAAGCCTGCCCTGCCAACATAGGACCACACTCGCGACGGCTATTCCCGCGTAAACGCAGAGCAGGAGTGCATCCCACAAAATTGCAGTCTTGCTGCTCATAAGAACGTCGCGACCAACCTGCTTACCGCGTTCTATACCCTCTCCAGCATCCCCGCCGTAACCAGCTTCCTCTCCAACTGCCGCTCCAAGATCTGCACCAGGAACTTCCGCAAATCCGCGCACAAGACTTTCGGCCATTCAATCCCGGCAAATTCCGACGCCCGTGACCGCAGCATCTGCGCCGCAATCTTCCGCGACTCCGGCGTCAGCTCCGACGACGCTATCCTCTTATCGTCCCCGCAAACCAGCCCATCGGCCAGCGCATGCCAGTAAGCCCGAGTCCCGTTCCGCGTATCATCGAAAGCGCGCCCGCACACTGAGCACTTGCCAAACTCCGGCAAAAATCCCATCAGCCGGGTCATCCACAGCTCGAAGTAAGTCACCGGCATCCAAAGTCCGGCCCCCCGTAACTCCGCCAAAGTAGCCAGCGTCAGCCGAAACACCGCATCGCTAGCCTCGCGGTCCGGCATCAACTGATCGAGCAACTCCGCCACATGAGCCAGCGCCGTCGCTCGCGCATACGTCACTTCGCCCGACATCGGCGACTCAATCACCTCGCACGCGTCGAGCCGCACCAACTCCTGCCGTTCGCGCTCGTCATAGACGGCCCGCACGTACGTCATCGGCTCGAGCGCCCCGCCAAAGCGGCGTTTCGACTTCTTCGCCGCCCGCGCCACGCCTTTCACCTTCCCCGCCAGGCGCGTAAACAGCGTCACCAGTAGGTCGGACTCGCGCATCGGATACGTGCGCAGAACGATCGCTTCCGACTCCTTCAGCGCCATGGCTCAGGGTTAAATGTTGATTGTAATGGATGACGTGAGCTATCAGCTATCAGCCCTCAGCTATCAGTTAACCCGCCGATGACGAGGTGCGAATCTAGGCTCCGCAGACACAAAGGGCGCAAGCCAAAGCCTGCGCCAAAAAAAACGTCGGTTTGACTGACAGCTGAGGGCTGACAGCTGACAACTATCTTCCAAAATACTTCGCGTTCATCTCGGTAAACGCGTTCCACTTCTCCGGCAGATCGTCGAGTGCAAAAATCGCCGAAACCGGACAAACCGGTACGCACGCTCCGCAGTCAATGCACTCTACCGGATCGATATACAGCATCGTCTCCGTCGCGTACTTCTCGGAGTCTTTCTTCGGATGAATGCAATCCACCGGGCAAGCGTCAACGCAAGCGGTGTCTTTCGTTCCAATGCAGGGTTCGGCAATCACGTAGGCCATGTCTTCAATGCTCCTAGAACCAGTGGAGGGTAACAGAAATCTTCAAAAATTGTAGCAGGAATTTTTTCGCCGTGTCCAAGGGAATGGCTCCTTCTTTCAATTGACGCCCGCGCCGTTTCCCCCTAAGATGGCCGCCAAGCTTTCATCGCGCCATTGATCCAGTAAAGATGATCCTCCAAACATGATCGGTCAGACGATCTCTCACTATCGCATTCTCGAAAAAATCGGCGGCGGTGGCATGGGTGTCGTTTACAAGGCGGAAGACACCGCCCTCGGCCGCTTCGTAGCCCTCAAATTTCTTCCCGACGAAGCCTCGCAGGACCCACTCGCCCTCGAGCGCTTTCGCCGCGAGGCTCGCGCTGCCTCCGCCCTTAATCATCCCAACATCTGCACCATCCACGAAATCGGCCAGCACGACGGCCATCTCTTTATCGTGATGGAGTATCTGACCGGCCAGACCATGAAGCATCTGCCCGGCCAGCGCATGGATCTCGACCGCCTCCTCAGCGTCAGCGTCGAGATCGCCGACGCCCTCGACGCCGCTCACACCAAAAGCATCGTTCACCGCGACATTAAGCCCGCCAACATCTTTATTACCGACCGCGGCCACGCCAAAATTCTCGACTTCGGTCTCGCCAAGGTCACGCAGCAGACCCGCGCATCGAGCGGCGACTCCATGACCAGCGCCGGCGCCAGCGCACTCGACCTCACCAGTCCCGGCAGCGCCGTCGGCACCGTCGCCTACATGTCGCCCGAACAGCTTCGCGGCAAAGACCTCGACGCCCGCACCGACCTCTTCTCCTTCGGCGTCGTTCTCTACGAGATGGCCACGGGCAACGCTCCATTCCGCGGAGAAACCTCCGCCGTTGTCACCGAAGCCATTCTCAACCGCGTCCCCGCCCCGCCCTCGCGCCTCAATCCCGACATCCCGCAGAAGCTCGAAGAGATCATCAACAAGGCGCTCGAAAAAGACCGCGAGATGCGCTGCCAGACCGCCGCCGAAATTCGCGCCGACCTGAAACGCCTTCAACGCTCGCTCGACTCTTCGCGCTCGCATGCAGTTGTAGAGACGATCGACTCCGGCACCGTGCCAGCAACTACGCGAACATCCGGCAGTTCGGCCGCGACACCAATCGTTCGCGAGCCACGCAGATTCGGCCTCGCGCTCCTCACCACCTGCGCCGTGATCGCGCTAGGCATCGGCATCGCGGCCGGAAAATATTTCTTCTCCGAGCCGCCGCCTCCGCCTCCTCTCTACCGTCAGCTCACCTTCCGCCGAGGCAGCATTCGCTCCGCCCGCTTTGCTCCCGACGGTCAAACCATCCTCTACAGCGCGGCCTGGCAAGGCAGTCCCATGGACGTCTTCACCGCCCGCCCCGAAGCGCCCGAAGCCCGATCCATGGGCCTCAGCCGCACCCAGCTGATGTCCGTTTCTTCGACCTCGGAAATGGCGGTTCTGCTCAATGCCGCCTCCATCGGAACCTGGGTCACGATGGGCACACTCGCCCGCGCTCCGCTCGTCGGCGGAGCTCCGCGCGAAGTCCTCGAGCAGGTGCAATGGGCCGATTGGGCTCCCGACGGCACCGGCCTCGCCATCGTGCGCGACTACAATGGCCAGAATCGGCTCGAGTATCCAGTCGGCAAAGTTCTCTACGAAACCGGAGGCTGGATCGGTCATCCGCGCTTCTCGCCCCAGGGCGACAAGATCGCCTTCCTCGATCACCCAGTTCAAGGTGATGATCGCGGCACGCTCGCGGTCGTCGATTTGCAGGGGAAGAAAAAGGTCCTCTCCACCGAGTGGTACACGGTTCAGGGTCTCGCCTGGTCTCCTAAAGGCGATGAGGTCTGGTTCACCGCCAGCAAGACGGGCATCGACCGCACCATGTATGCCACCACGTTGCAAGGAAAAGAGCGCATGCTCCTTCGCTTGCCCGGTGCGCTCATGCTGCTCGATATCGGCAAAGACGGACGGCTGCTCATGATGCGAGCGAGCTGGCGGCGCGAGCTCATCGGGCTCGCCGGCGATGACCCCAAGCAGCGTGACCTGAGCTGGCTCGACTATTCCTATCCCGCGCAACTCTCGACCGACGGCAAGACTCTTCTCTTCGACGAAGAGGGCGGAGGCGGCGCGCTCGACTATTCCAAATCCGGCGGTCTTTCCTACGCTGTCTATTCGCGCAAGACGGACGGCTCACCTGCGGTCTTACTTGGACCAGGTGGCGCAGTCTCGCTTTCTCCCGATGGCAAATGGGCCATCGCGCAAACCCAGGACTCGCCTTCTCAACTCCGTCTGCTTCCCACTGGCGCAGGAGAACAGAAAGCTCTCACCAACGACAACATCTCGCACAGCTGGGCGCATTGGTTTCCCGACGGCAAGCGCATCATCTTCACCGGCAACGAGCCGGACAAGGGCGTCAAGCTTTATGTCTACGACCTGGCCACTGCCAAGAGCACTCCGATCTCGCAGGAAGGCGTAAACGGCGCGGCTTTCCAGATCTCGAATGACGGACAGTGGGTAGCAGCGATCGGCCCCGACGCCAAGGGATATCTCTACCCAGTCGCGGGTGGCAATCCCGTCCCAATTCCCGGATTCAAATTAGGAGAGCAACCCATCGTCTGGAGCGACGACAACAGCTCGATCTACGTCTATCAACCGGGAGAACTACCAGCGAGCGTCTACAAACTGAATGTTCACACCGGCCAACGAACGCTCTGGAAACAGCTCATGCCCACCGATCCCGCGGGCGTAGAAACCATCGGCCCCATCATCATGACGCCCGACGCCAAAATGTGCGTCTTCGGCTACCACCGAATGCTCGCCGACTTGTATCTGGTCGAAGGCCTGAAGTAACGCTGGCAATCTCTTATCTCCCGCCGCGGCGAATTTGTCCCAAATGCGGGTATGAAAATTCGCGAAGATTCAGAAACCCGCACTTGCTGTCGATATGGCAGCGGGACGTACTTCCCGTTCGATGGTGCCCAATAACTCATCCTCGGCGACTTCCAGATCGTAGGCGGTCTGAAGGTTCATCCAGAAACCGGCGCTGGTATTGAAGTAGCGGGCGAGCCGAAGCGCAGTGTCGGGAGTGATGCCTCGGCGTTCGTGGACAATTTCAGCGATGCGAGTGACCGGAACCCGCAGATCGAGCGCCAGCCGGTTCATGCTGAGCTTGAGCGGTTCCAAAAACTCGGCGCGCAAAATCTCGCCGGGATGGATGGGCGGAAGCAGTTTTTGAGCCTTAGCCATAATGACCTAGTGATAATCGACAATTTCAACGTCGTAGGCGTTACCGTCGCGCCAGACGAAACACAGCCGCCATTGATCGTTGATCCGAATGCTGTATTGCCCTTTTCGATCGCCGTGCAGAGCTTCAAGACGATTGGCGGGTGGCGAAGCCAGGTCTCGGAGTTCGGTTGCGCTGTCCACTTGCCGCAACTTGCGCCGGACCACGTGCTCCACCGCCTGAAATCGACGGCTCGGCTGTCGGCGATGCAGTCGCTCAGTATCCGCCAGCGGAACGACTTGATCACGATTTAAACAGTATAACGCTACGCGTTAAACGTCAAACATAAAACCCATTGCCGCCGTGAGCGTTGTCAGTAGGGCCACGCGCGTCTGGACGGGGGTACCCCCCTCCACCCTCATAAGTTCTCATCTAATAGAATCATCTAGTTAGAGTAAGTATCCGCGCAAAGTATTCGGGAATATGGACTTAGACTTACTTCTTGTAACTCATTTGCCCACATTCAGTTAAGCCTTGTTTTTGGCTATTTTCCCGTAAGTCGGCTGCTAAAGTATTCGGTTTACAGGGGTTATACGTAAAGTATTGAGCACGTGCGGGATACGGCTCAAAAATCCGCGATTTCTTGCTTCTCTTGCGCTCCATCCTTGCAAAATATTCAGGAATATAGACTTATATGCAAAGTATTCCGGATTAAGGACTTACTTCGCCAATTTGCGGGACTCGTGGATCATGGAGGTCTTCTTTGGGCTTCGGGCTTTCAAAGAGCGAATCTGGCTTGGCGCTTTGTGCGCCTACTTCTATGTTCTCCCTGTTTGCGGCTGAGTCAAGAGAATTTCTGGTCGTTTTCTGATCGGCGCTTGGAGGGGAAATTGGTGAGCGTCAAGTTGCCGGGTTTGCTGGCACGAGAGCCTTATGCTGCCTGCAGTCGAGGTACCCGACCCTCGCAAAGTACGCGAGGAACGGGGCACCAACCTTCTTGATAGCGCAAGCAAGATCCAAAGGGCGGGCCAGTCCCCGAGATAAGGGGTGGGCCACACGCCCCAACCTCGAGCTTCCAGGCCTCGCCTTTCACCGTCCGCCTTCGGCGACCACGGCAAATTTAACTCCAAGCGCATGCAGAACGGAGTTGATCGTTTCGAAGCGAGGGCGCGCGCCTGCGCTTAGAGTCTTGTACAGACTCTCCCGGCCAAGGCCGGCATCCTTGGCGATCTGCGCCATGCCGCGCGCCTTGGCCACGTCGCCGAGAGCGGCGAGAAACACCTCGGGGTTGGGATCCTCGGCCGCCGCCGAAAGATATTCCGCGATGACCTCATCATTGTCGAGATAGGCGGCGCGGTCGAGCGGTTTGTACGTTGTTTTCTTTTTCTTCATTGCTTCGCCCTTTTCAGTTCCAGAGCCATTTTCTTCGCCTTCGCGATGTCTTTTTTCTGCGAGGACTTTGTGCCGCCTGCCAGCAGGAAATAGACGGTCGATCCGGTTCGCGTGTAATAGACGCGATAGCCCGCCCCAACGTGAATGCGCATTTCGGAAACGCCTTCGCCGACAGGTTCGCTGTCGCCGAAATTGCCGAACTCGGCGCTGGCCAGACGACCCAGGATTCTGGCCTTCGCTTTCCGATCGGCGAGATGCGACAACCACGCATCGAAGTCCGACGACCGCAGCAGCGTGTTCACGTTTTCCTATTGTATCCGAGTGGATACATCAAAAACAAGAGAGCGGGACCAGAAGCCCAGGCCGCCCTGCAGTGCAATCGGGATTAGAAGCCCGGGCCACGCGCCCGAAGAGCTGAGCAACCACCCGGTCGGTAGTGCGAATTTCGGTTTGACCTTACATGAGGATGTGGTCCATCGCCGAGCCAAGTACAATTGCCTTAAGTCGCTGATACAAAGCCAGGGCTTGCGTCTCTGTCATGCCCGCAATTAGATCAGCCACTAGCCGCCGTGAACCAGCTCCGCCCGTACCTTCCTCCTTGATTACCTCTGCTAATCTCTCCCTGTAATATGGTGGAAGAAGTTTGCTTGGTGTCGCACGTGTCTCATTCATGAAGACCGTGAATAGGTAGTCGATTGCCTGCACCTGGGCGTGCTGCTGTATCGCAAGTCCTGGGGCCTCGATCACATAACACCAGGTGAGCTGCTTGAGAATCGCGATCTCACGAGTCATCTCACGTGAGATGTTCGCAATGACCTTTCCTCTCACGACCTTCAGTGTTAGGCCGTTGATGTACCGATTCACGAGGTAACTTGTGAACCTTCTCAACCGTGCTCGTTGTTCACGAGTGCCCTCGTACGGCGCATCGATTGAGAACGCGCTAAAGATGACTTCACCGAAAATGCTGTCTAAGTCCGACTTGCCGACACCATTTAACTCCGTGATCTCGCTTCGCTTTGACCAAACATATTCTAGGAAGCGGTCGCGCTCTCTATCCGGCAGCAGGCCACGCCCGGGTGGTCTTAGCCTTTGCAAGGGAATGAGGCCGGCTCGATAGAAATCTTCCACGTCGTGAACTGCATATGTGAGATCGTCCGACCAATCCATTAATTCCGCTTCCAGGGATTTGGTCGCTGCAACCGAGCCATCAGAAAGAGTAGCGAATTTGAATGCGTCGGCTTCAGTTTCATACGCGCCCCACTTTTTGCGCTTTCTCGGCGGGCGCGATCTAAAAGTCCACGGGTATTTCAGGACCGCCCGTAATGTTGCACGCGTGAGATTGAGGCCGCTGTATCTCGGCGAGCGAAATGCAAGGGCTGAGACGATCCGAAAACTCTGCGCATTTCCTTCAAAGCCTTCACTATCTTCGCCTACGAGTTCGTTTAGCTTCTCCTCGGTAATGTGCCCGAAAGGTGGATGACCGAGGTCATGCGCGAGACAGCCAGCCTCCACAGCGTCGGGTTCAAGCATTGCGGCAACCGCTTCTTCCCGTTGGCGCACCAGGAGCTTCTCGGCCAGACTCTTGCCGACCTGTGCCACCTGGAGAGTATGGGTTAGTCGATTGTGAAAGGTATGCCCGGTGTCCGCCGAGACTACCTGAGTGATACCGGACAAACGCTTGAATGCTGAAGTGTAGAGGATTATGTCTCGGTCTCGACGAAAGTCGGTGCGATCGTCTCCCTCCGGTACTGTCTCTCTTACTTGTCGCTGGGCGAGCGACGCGGTGACTTCTTTGCCATGGGAGCCCATGCGCGGGCTAAGCAGCTGACTTCCGCGACCTCAACCGACGATCAGCATCGAGCTCGATTTGCCCGGAATCAAGCAGTTCGGCAATGACATCCTGAATCTCGCTGTAGGAGAGGTCCTTGGCGATCTCGAGTAACTCGGTAGGGCGCGGTGAATTCTTGTCGATCAGTGCGAGCACGCGTTTGCAGATCTCGCGTTCCGTCATACAGACCATTGGATGCCCCTTGTTTGATCAGGATTGTTCGCCTTCACAAGAATTTTTGGTCTTGTGAAAGCGACCGTCAAGATTACCTTAGGAATAGCTCCGAGAGAAGTTATTTCTTGGTACGCGTACTTCGAGCAACTATTTCCGTGCTCACCGCGGGTTTCTCCTAAGCGGGTCGATCAAAACCGAACCAGTTCCCTGCTGGGCTCGAACTCCACTATATATCCCGCCACCGCGCTAGCCGCTACGGTCAGCGGAGACGCCAGATACATCTGTCCCGGCCCGCTGCGTCCCGGAAAATTCCGATTCTGCGCGCTGATCACCACCTGATCTGGGCGCATTGAAACTCCCGGCCCCGCATTGATGCAGGCTCCGCAACTCGGCTCGATCAGGCGCGCGCCGGCCCGCTCAAAGATGTCGATGTGACCGCGCCGCCGCGAGTACTCGCGCGTCTCCTGCGATCCGAACTGAATCCAGAACTGGACGTTTTTAGAAACTCGTAACCCTCTCTTCAGCGCATCCGCAAGCACGGCCGCGTACATGTCCATGTCTTCGTTCTTGCCCGCAGTGCAGGTGCCGCCATAGGCGATCTCAATCGGCACGGGCGTCGAAAGCTCGCGAACGTATTTGCCATTGCCCGGATCGCCGGGAGTGGCAACCATCGGAGTGATCTCAGTCGCATCGAGCTCGATAACTTTTGCATACGAAGCGCCGGCGTCGCTCTCGAGCCCAGCAATCAATCGCTCAGCTTCGGCGCGAGGTACGTTGCGGCGTTCGACAAGGAACTCAATAACTTTTTCGTCGGGCGCGACGATGCCGGTGAAGCCGCCGATTTCCGCGGCCATGTTCGTCATAGTCGCGCGCTCGTCGACGCTCAGCGCCTCTACCGCTTCGCCCGCATACTCCATGACTTTGGCCAGCGCCCGGCCGCTGCGCACGTAATCGAGCGAAAGAATTTTAAGAATGAAATCTTTCGCCGTCACATTCGGATGCCGCTTGCCGCGAATGACGATCTTCACCGACTCGGGAATTTTGACGCGGACGTCTTTGGTGATCCAGGAATTGAAAACGTCGGTGGTGCCGATGCCGAAGGCGATGCATCCGATGGCGCCTACATGCGGCGTGTGAGAGTCGGAGCCGACGTTGACCTGGCCGGGGAGCGCGTAGCTTTCTAGCATGACCGAGTGACAGATGCCTTCCGAACCTTTGCGATCGGCAAGTTCTCCATGCAGCTTGATTCCCTGCCGGCGCGCAAAATCCTCCTGCTTGAGTTTGAGCTGGGTCGCCAAATCAAGCAGTCCCATCTTGCGCTTCTCTTCCGAGATCACGTCGTCGAGAAATGTCAGGTGATCGCGAAAGAAGCGAATCGTAGACGCTTCATTCACAGGAACATCTTTGCCCACATACTGCTCATAGAAGATGGCAGCCATCGGCGTGACATATTCATGGCTGAACCGCAGATCCACGCGAGTGAAACCAGCATCTCCAGGCTTAACGGCCGGAACGCCGACCGTGCCGTCAGATGAGATCATGTGCGTCGAGAAGATCTTTTCTGCCAGTGTCATCGGCCGCTTCGCGGTTGCAATCGGCGGCAAAAACACCTTTCCCTGCATGCGCGCCACATTGAACGGAAATAGACCTCCAGACTCGATCACCTGCCGCGTAATTTCGTCTTCGCCCTGGGTGAATTCGCTGAGCGCGATCTCTTCACCGGCGCGAATCCGATCGATCAGAGAGAAGTTCGTCGAAGTCAGCAGTCCCAGATTCTGGCAATTCTGCTTGTAGATGCGCTCGATGTTCTCGGCTATGACGACCTGAATGCCGGCACACATCTCGGCATAAGGAGACTGTTCGCGGCTCGAGCCTTTGCCACGACGCTTGCCACTGACCGAGCAGACGAATCCGCCATTCTTGACGTCGTTGCGCCCGATCGGCGCGACGCCGCCGCATTTCAACCCAGCGTAAGGAATCTCTCCCAACGTTTGATCGAAGTAGAAGCAAAGATGCGCAGGAGTAATCTCGTCGGTAGAAATGTCGTCGCGCAGCTTGGGGTTCGCCGCAGGATTCTTGGTGTCCCAAGGCAAATCCCAACCGCCAAGCTGCTCCCTGATCAGCTCGGGATCTTCGGTGATAAAAAGGATGCGTCCGCGCAGGCGAATCCGATCGGCGCGCTTCTCGACCTTACGACTCAAA
>Ga0335070_10009537_pt1 | contig 11367 bp, 9 predicted proteins | sample Lox_Sample_13_FD_206722 | JGI IMG/M metagenome (GOLD analysis project Ga0335070, IMG submission 206722) | Soil microbial communities from Loxahatchee National Wildlife Refuge, Florida, United States - Lox_Sample_1.3 | ecosystem: Environmental > Terrestrial > Soil > Wetlands | place: USA: Florida... | reverse complement strand
ATAACCACAGCGATATGAACTAGCTCGCGGCGGCGACGAGTTCCGTTTGCGGAGTCGACTCCATCGTCGCCTCGATCGCGGCCGTCGATACGTCGCTCTGGCGGAGCTGCTCGATCAACGCCAATTGCAGCCGGCGCAGCCCGGCGTCGTTCGCCGCTTCGCAGCGCGCCACCAGCACGTCTTGCGTGTTCGATGCGCGCAGGAGCCACCAGCCGTCCGCCGTCTTGACGCGCACGCCGTCGATCGGATTGACGTCCGCCTTTGCCGCCTCCAGCCGCGCCTTGACCTCGGCAACGACCGTGAATTTGCGCTCCTCGGAGCACGGGAAGCGCAGTTCCGGCGTGCTGAGGGTATCCGGCAGCCGGTCGCGCAACGCCGCAAGGCTCTTGTCGCCGGCCGAGATCACGTTGAGCAGTCGGATCGCGGCATACATCGCGTCATCGAAGCCGTAGTAGCCGTCGGCAAAGAAGATGTGGCCGCTCATTTCCCCGGCCAGCGGGGCTTTGGTCTCGGCCATCTTGACCTTGATCAGCGAGTGCCCGGTCTTCCACATCAGCGGGTTGCCGCCGAGCCGGGCGATTTCGTCGAACAGCACCTGGCTCGCCTTGACGTCGGCGATGATGGTCGAGCCGGGGCGGCGCGACAGGATCTCGCCGCCGAGCAGAACGAGGATCTGATCGCCCCAAAGGATGCGTCCCTGATTGTCGATCACGCCGATGCGGTCGCCGTCACCATCGAACGCGATGCCGATGTCGCACTTGTTCTCGGCGACCACGGCGCGCAGCTGCTCGAGTGTCTCCGGCAAGGTCGGATCGGGATGATGAACCGGAAATGTGCCGTCCACGACCTCGTTCAGAAGAATATGGCGGCCGGGCAGCCGGGGGCAGAGCCGGGTCAGGGCTTCGCCGGTGGCGCCGTTGCCCGCGTCCCACGCAACCGTCAGCGGCCGCTTGATCGCCACGTCGTGCAGCAGACGATCGACATAAGCGCCAAGCATCGGATCTTGTCGGACGCGTCCCTCTCCGGCGGCGAAGCGTCCCGACGACGCGATGCGCCCGATCTCCTGGATCATGTCGCCATAGACCGGCTTGTGGCCCATGACCAGCTTGAAGCCGTTGTAGTCCGGCGGATTGTGCGAGCCGGTCACCATGATGCCGGCGTCGGTGTCGAGCTGCCGGTCGGCGAAGTAGAGCATCGGGGTCGGTCCGAGTCCGATCCGCCGCACTTCGATGCCGGCCGAGACCAAGCCGTCGGCCGTCGCGGCGGCGAGCTCGGGCGAACTCAGACGCCCATCCTGGCCGAGAGCCACTGTGCGGCCGCCGCGGGCGACGACCATTGTGCCGATCGTGGCCCCAAGCGCGTAGGCGTCGCTGGCGGACAAAGTCTTCCCGACGACCCCGCGGATGTCGTATTCGCGAAGGACGGATGAATGGAATTTGTGCTCTGTCACTGGCTCCCCGCTGTCGTTTTATCTGCGGTTGTTAGGACGATGGCGCAGATCTTCCTGCGCTAAGCTCAATCGGCGCCTAGGCTGAGATCCGTCTCCCGGAGCTTGGGGCGGCGGAGGCCGCGATCGTTGCGTTCGCGCTGCCCGGGAAGGCCCACGTACTTGTAGAGGACGCGGCTGGCCGCGAGCCCGAGATCCGGCCGTGCCAGGGTGAAGGCTATCGTGGCGTCGAAAAAGCCGGTCTTGTCGCCGCAGTCGAACCGGCGCCCGCTGAAGCGATAGCCGTGGAACGGAATGTTTCCGATCGTGGCCGCCATGGCGTCCGTCAGCTGGATTTCGCCGCCGGCACCAGGCTGGACGCGCTCGAGCGCCTGGAAAATCTGCGGCTGCAGGATGTAGCGGCCGATGATCGCCAAAGTCGACGGGGCTGCTTCATAGCTTGGCTTCTCGACCAGACCGCCCGCCTGCACGAGCCGGCCGCGGACGGACTTGGTGTCGAGAATTCCGTACTTGCTGACGTCCGGACGCGGAACATCCATGACCGCGACGACGTTGCCGCCGACCTGGTCATGGGCATCGAGCATTTGGCCGAGGCACGGACGCTCGGCAAGGATCACGTCATCGGCAAGCAGGACGGCGAACGGCTCGTCGCCGACCAGATCGCGCGCGCACCACACGGCGTGACCCAGGCCGAGCGGCTGCTGTTGGCGCGTGTAGGCGACCTTGCCGGGAGCGGGGAGGCTGCGGCGCAACGCTTCCAACTCCGTTTCCTTGCCACGCCGGGTGAGCAGGTCTTCCAGCTCATAGCAATGATCGAAGTGATCCTCGATCGCAGTCTTGCCTCGGCCGGTGACGAAGATGAACTCTTCGATGCCCGCCGCGCGCGCCTCTTCCACCGCGTACTGGATCAGCGGCTTGTCGACCAGAGGCAGCATCTCTTTGGGCAGCGCCTTGGTCGCGGGCAGAAAGCGCGTCCCAAGGCCCCCGACCGGGAAAATCGCTTTGCGGACTTTTCGTGTCATCAAGCTCGGTCCTCCAAACTCGGTCTGCAACTCGGACGTAACGCTCTCCGATCTGGTGTCGCGTCGGACGTCGATCTCAGTGCTGTCATCGTGCGCCCGACGGTAACGAAGCAGGGAGGCCGGGTTCAAACGACAATGATCAACGATCTAGTTAGTCCGCCAGGTTCGCCAATCAATATTGAACAGACGAACTCGTGCCCCGATTTATTCCGCGGTGCAACCGTGACAAGCCGCGCCACAAAAAAATCCCGGTTATGTCCCCGGCAACGGACGGAATAAGCGGCAGGGTATCCGGTCCATAGGCGACGGAGACGATCGCTGACGGGCTTGAGCAGGAACGCGTGGCTTTGCGCCAGATGAGCCAAAAAGCTTCTTCATGGTGGTTGCGGATGCGGGCTCCACGGATGCGCTCCGCGGGCCTGTCCCGAGGCTCGATGCTCGGCGCCATGGACAGACCTCGCAGCGTCGCGCTTCTCCGGCCGCGATCCCCGGATGGGGCTGTCCCGCATGATCCACGGGAACCGCAGCTTTCGGATGCCAAGCTGCAGGGGTTTGTCGACGGCGCGCTGACCGTCAAAGAGCGGCTCGAAGTGGAGGACGTCCTGGCAATCCGCCCGGACATCCAGCAGCGCCTTGACGCTTATCGCTCGCAAATAGTTGCGCTCAATGCGGCTTTTAACGCCGGCGAGGAACCTTTGCCGCTCGAACTGGCGGCGTTGTCGCTGCGGTTGCGCCGCCGTCTCGCGGCGTGCCGCGTCACAATGATGTTGGGATTCGTCGCTACTGTTGCCATTCTACTGCTTTCCGCCGAGCTGATGTTCTCGGCGGGGCCTTAACTGCATTGCTGATGGGCGCGAGCCGGGCTGTCGCGTCAGAGGAGACAACGAAATGTCGACGAATGTAATGAGATTTCGCGGCTGGCAACGCGCCGCTTATGGCGGGCTATGGCTTTGCCGGTGCGTTGCGCTGGTGATTTTGGTCGCAGCCGTGAGCCCCGGCGCGTTCGCTGCCGAGCCACAAGGGGCGGGCGATGCGAAAAGCTTCATCGACGGCTTGGGCGCGGAAGTCTTGAACATCATCAAGGCGCCAAATGTTTCGGAACAAGACCGCAAACAGAAGTTCCGCCAGTTGTTCAACGAGCATTTCGACGTGCCGACGATCGGACGGTTTGTCATCGGGCGCTATTGGAACCGTGCGTCGACCGACGAGCAAAATCAGTACCTCGATGTCTTCCGGAACTACGTTGCCGCCATCTACGCGGCCCAGTTCGCCAATTACCAGGGTGAGCGCTTCCAGACGACGGGAGCACGTCCCGTTGGCGAGGGCGAAAGTCTCGTCAAATCGGAAATCGAGCGCGACAGCGGGCCACCGATCGCAGTGGAGTTTCGCGTCAAAGGGACTTCGGGATCGTGGAAGATCGTGGATGTGACCGTCGAAGGCGTCAGTCTGGTCGTCACCAAGCGCGACGAGTTTTCTTCCGTACTTGCGCAGGAAGGCATCAAGGGCGTGGTGGCTCGGATGCAGACGGCGCTCAAGAACGCCTAGCCTGCGAATGCCGGCGAACATGCCAATGGAGATGAAGGCGCTGCCAAAACCCTGAGGTCATGTATCTCTTCGGAAAGAGCGCCGGTGATGCTCGTCACCGGCGCTCTTCTTCGTTCGGCGGGCCGCGTGACAGAAGGTGGAAATGGCCGCTCAGCAACGTGTCACGACACGAAGACGGAGCCGGTGATCGCTGTGACAAACATAAGTACTCGCGCGTCAGGTTTTCTGAAGATCGCCGCGAAGACTGTGACAATTGTGAGCATCATTCACATTTTTGACTGATGATGATTGAACAGAGCGCGGGCTGCGCCAAATGGGGATTGCCAAACAACGCCGATACAAGCGGCGAACCAAGAGCCGACCAACGTCCGTGGGGAAGTCATGACTGTCACTGCCACCGCAAGCGCCTGCCGCAGCAAAGTCGTCACACAGAGGCGATGAGCGTTTTGTGAATTGAATGGCTCTCATGCAAACACGGGAGCTTTTCGTTGATTCACGGACGCATCGACAGTGGAACCTTCTGTGGGACCATGGAAATGGCGACGAACCGCGGACCGAATGTGTGGCGCTGGACGGGGCTCTGCCTCGCGGCCGCGGTCATTCTGCCGGGTTGCGACATGTCAACCGCGCAGTCGTCGCGGGCGCCACGCCATGCGGCTGCGGTTCAGAACAAGGCAAGCGCCCGTACTCCGGCCTCGGCGGTGCCGACAGCGCCCCCGGAATCCGGTGGATCTCTCATCGGCTTGGCCGAGGACCAGCTTATCCAGAAGCTCGGCCGGCCCGCTGCCGAACGGGACGATCAGCCGCCGGCGAAGACTTGGCGATACGTCAACAAAAACTGCACAGTCGATTTCACCCTCTATCCCGACGTTCAAACGCGCATTTACAGAGCGCTCGCTTACGAGGTGATCAACAATGACAACTCCGCAGCCGCAAAACGTCTCTGCCTGGCCGAGCTCGAATCCCGCCCCCATGAGCGCTGAGGTCGAGGCGCCGGAGAAGCGCATCAAGCTTCTTCTCGTCGACGACGACGATGGCTTTCGCGAGGCCACCTCAGGAGCTCTGACCGATCTCGGCTTCGAGGTCGCGAGCCTCGCCGATGGCAGCGCGATGTTTGATTTCCTCGCGGGCGGTCACATTGTCGATGTCATTATCCTCGACTGGAAGCTTCCCACCGGCTGCGGAATCGATTTGTTGCCGCGGTTGCGCCGCCGCGGGATCCAGGTGCCGGTCGTGTTCCTGACGGGCGTGCCGGCCACGACCTATGAAAGCGCCGCCCTCGAGCAGGGCGCGCTTGATTTCGTCGACAAGACGCGCGGCGTCGATATCCTGGCCAAGCGTATCCGCCTGATCGTCAAATCGGGCAAACGCCCACCGGAACTTGCGGTTCCCGACGACATCTGCTGCGGCCATCTGACGTTGCGGCCATCGGTCAGTCGCGCCTACTGGAACGGTGTCGATGTGACTCTCACCGTGACCGAGTTCAACATCGTGAATCTCTTGGTCTCGCGGTCCGGAGAGTACGTTACCTACCGGGCGATCTACGACTGTGTCCACCATGCCGGCTTCATCGCCGGGAGCGGCGAGGACGGGTACCGTACCAATGTCCGATCCTCGATGAAGCGCATCCGCACCAAGTTCCGGACTCTCGATGCCGATTTTTCAGAGATCGAGAACTTCCCCGCCTTCGGTTATCGCTGGCGTAGCGCGGCATCCGCTGCCGCCTGAGTCTTCGAGCGCCGTCGGGCGGGTGGCCGCCACCGGCGAGCCGGCTGTGGCTGCGCCGGCGCGGCCGCGTCGGCGCAGCCTATTGCGAATTTTGCGGCGCCGCCTCGGCCGGGCGTCGGGGTCGCTCACGGTAAAGCTCGTCGCGCTCGTCGGTATCTTCATCGCCGTGCCGGTCGTCCTGTACGGCCAGTTTCGCGTGGCCGACGCACAGATGCGCGACCTGGTCACGCGCAGCATCCAGCAGCGCAGCTGGCTCGTCGCCCAGGCGCTGAAGCCGGTTCTCGACCAGTCCGACGCCGTGCCGACCACCTCGTTGAACGGTGCGCTCGAGACATTCAGCAACGACGGCACGATCCTGCAGCTTATGCTCCAGCCGACGGGAACGCGGGGCGCCAGCGGCTTCTACTATGTAGCGTCGGCGCCGCGCGTGGACTCCTCCAAGCTGAGCGCCCAGCTCGACAGTCTGGAACAAAATGGCGTGCTGGCGCGCCTATCGCAGAGCTGTACCGCGGACGAACAGCAAGAGCTCAGATATCGCCAGCCGAACGGGCAAGAGGAGATCCTCACGTCGGTCATTCCAATCCGAAGCCGCTGGGGGTGCTGGGTCCTCATCTCGTCGCACACGACATCGGAATTTCTGAAGACGTCCATCGGGCGGCCGTATTGGCAGACCCACGCGGTCCGCTTTGCCATGATCAGCTACCTCGTGGTGGCGATGCTCGCCGGCCTGATCGCGTGGAGCGTTTGGCGCAACGTGCGTCATTTCCGCACGGTGGCGCGCGAAATTCGCCACGGGCGGGTCGGCGAATTCTCGTTCACGGCGCGCAACGTCGTGCCGGAACTCGCCAGCGTCGCCCTGGACTTCGACCGCCTTGTTCTCGACCTGCGTCGCATTGCCCGCGACATCCGGCAGACGGCGGAGGACAATGCCCATTCCTTCAAGGGACCGATCGCCACCATACAGTCCTCTCTCGAGCCGTTGCGACGCCTCGTGCCGCGTGAGAACGAGCGGGCAAACCGGGCCGTGACCTTGATCGATGCATCGATCGACCGCCTCCGCGCCGTTATTGCGGCCGCACAGCGCCTCGACAACAACACGGCCGATCTGATCGAGTCCCCGCAACGCCGGGTCGACGTCACAAAGATCATTGCCGAGACGTTGTTGCGATATCGTGAGGTCCTTGCTGAGCGCGGCCTGCGGCTGATCCGCCGGCTGGACGAAGACGTCATCGTGCACGCGGGCACCGATGTTCTCGAAGTCGTCGTCGAAAATATTCTCGACAACGCAATCAGCTTCTCGCCGCCGAATGGCACCATTACCGTGACGTTGAGCAGGGGACGGCGCATCGTCGATCTGCATATCGAGGACGAAGGGCCGGGGATCGAGCCGGAGAAAATAGATCGGATCTTCGACCGCTACTTTTCGCTTCGTCCGCGCCGCACATCGCCAGACGCGTCTCCGCAACAATCGGACCATTCCGGTCTCGGCTTGTGGATCGTCCGGCGCAACGTCGAGGTGCTCGGCGGCAAGGTAACGGCAAGCAATCGAATCGGCGGCGGCCTCAGCGTGCACGTCATTTTACCGCTGCAGGAAACCTGACCGCGCCGGTGGCGCTGGCGTGACACAGTTTGATCACTGGTTCGCTGCAAGGTGTCACCGTAGCTTTTCCGCGGATTCAGCGAATCGCGGGGACTCATGAACGCCGTCGTCGACCTCGGCAGATTTCGGGCGCAAAGCTCGATGCACGTCCATCCCGTCATCCTCTCCGGCGGGGCCGGCACGCGGCTCTGGCCACTGTCGCGCGCACTCTATCCGAAGCAGTTGCTGTCGTTGACGTCAGAGCGGACGCTGCTGCAAGAAACGGTGTCGCGCGGCCTGGGCGACGCCGGTTTCGGCGCGCCGATCGTCATCTGCAACGACGACCACCGGTTCATCATCGACGAGCAGCTGCGCCAGATCGGCGCGCAGCCGCGCCGCATTCTTCTCGAACCCGTGGGCAGGAACACCGCCCCGGCGATCGCGGCGGCGGCGTTGTGGCTCGTCGCCAACGATCCCGATGCGCTCATGCTCGTGCAGCCCTCCGATCATCTGATCGGTGCCCCGGCCGATTTCCATCGCGCCGTCGTCAAAGGCTTCGCGGCGGCGCAGTCCGGCCGGCTGGTGACATTCGGCATCAAGCCGACCCGGCCCGAGGTCGGATACGGCTATATTCAGGCGGGACAGCCGGTCGACGGCGGTGAGGACATCCGGACGGTCAGCCGTTTCGTCGAAAAGCCCGATCGCGACACGGCTCAGCGCTTCCTCGAGAGCGGCGCGTTCTTCTGGAATAGCGGCATATTCCTGTTTGGGGCCCAGCATTTCCTGGACGAACTCCGGCGCCTGCATCCGGCGATCTTCGAATGCTGCGTCAGGGCGGTCGAGGCCGGCAAAGAGGATCTGAACTTCTTCCGGCTGGAGCCGCGCGCGTTCGGAGATGCGCCGGCGCTCTCCGTGGACCGCGCCGTGATGGAACATACCGAGCGCGCGGTGGTCGTGCCGGTCGAGATGTCGTGGAGCGATATCGGATCGTGGCGGTCGTTGCGCGACGTCAACCAGGCTGACGCGAATGGCAACGTCATCCATGGCGATGTGCTGGTCGATGGCGTGCGGAATTCCTATATCCGCACCGACGGCAAGCTGGTCGCGGCGATCGGCCTCGAAGACATGGTCGTCGTGTCGACCGACGACGCCGTCCTCGTCGCCAATGCGGAAGATGCCGCGTCCGTCTCGAGGGTGGTCGAGACCCTGCGGCTGCGCAACCGGCCCGAGCCGATCCAGCATACGACGATCTATCGGCCGTGGGGTTACTACCGGACGGTCGATGCGGGCGATCGCTTCCAGGTCAAACGCATCATGGTGAAGCCAGGGGCGAAGCTCAGCCTTCAGAAGCACTTCCATAGGGCGGAGCATTGGGTCGTCGTCCAGGGCACCGCGTTGGTTCAGCGCGGGCAGGATACGATGCTCGTGCACGAGAACGAATCGGTCTACATCCCGATCGGCGCCGAGCACCGGCTCGAAAATCCCGGCAAGCTGCCGCTTCACTTGATCGAAGTGCAGTCGGGTTCCTATCTCGGCGAAGACGATATTGTCCGGATCGCGGATACGTATGGCCGCGCCTGAGACCGGCGCCGCAGTCCTCGTGACGGGTGGCGCCGGCTATATTGGCAGCCATGTCTGCAAAGCTCTCGCCGCCGCCGGCTATCGGCCGGTCACCTATGACAATCTGTCCGCGGGACACCGGTGGGCGGTGCGTTGGGGTCCGCTCGAGCGCGGCAATCTCGCGCATGCCGCGCGGCTCGAAAACGCGATCCGGCGGCACCGCCCGTTCGCGGTGGTTCATCTTGCCGGCGTGATTGCCGCCGGCGAATCGGTCGTTGATCCTGCCAAGTACTACGACATCAACGTCGCCGGCACGTTGACGCTGCTGTCGGTGATGCGCCGGCAAGGTGTCGATCGCATCGTGTTCTCTTCGAGCGCGGCGGTGTATGGCGAACCCCTGGCGACGCCAATCCGCGAGGACCACCCGCTCGCCCCCATCAATCCGTACGGCGCCGGAAAGCTCGTCTGTGAGCGCATGCTCCACGATTTCGCCGCCGCTTACGGGCTGAGGTCGGTGTCCTTACGGTACTTCAATGCGGCCGGCGCCGATCCGGACGGCGATATCGGGGAGGCCCATCGGACCGAAACGCATCTGATCCCGTTGGTTCTCGACGCGGCACTGGGATTGCGTCCAAATGTCGCGGTCTATGGCCGGGACTATCCGACGCGGGATGGCACCTGCCTGCGGGACTACATCCACGTCTCTGATCTCGCGGCGGGGCACGTGCTGGCGACGGACTTTCTCGCGGCCAATACCGGCGCGCACGTGTTCAATCTCGGGACCGGCACCGGGGCAACGGTGGCGGAGGTCATCGCCGCCGCCGCCCGCGTGACGGGCCGACCGATTCCGGTGCGGACCGAGCCGCGTCGACCCGGTGACCCGGCATGCCTTGTCGCCGAGGCGGGGCGGGCGCGCGAGGCTCTCGGCTGGACGCCACGCTATTCGATGCTAGAAGAGCAAATTACCTCTGCGTGGCGATGGCAGAATAGGCAAGTTGCGGGCGCGGACTTTTCGCGGTACCATATGACCGCCGGATAGTGGCATAAATGCCCAGGCAGTGACATAAAAGTTGCGACGGTGTCGCAGCTTGCTTGCCCGGGCGGTCCGAATTTCGTTAAAAGCTAGAGACTGTTACACAACGAATCGTCAGCCGGCACCCAAGGGGCAAGGGCGGTGCCGATGCGGAGGTGGTGGGGTGAGACGTAGTCTAGTTTCCGTCTTGGTCCTGGCGGCCTTGGTCAGCACCGGTGCCCTCGTCAACGGCGCGAGCGCGCAGATCAACCGCCCGAACCCCGATCTCGAAAATCCCGAGGCCCCGATCCCGCCAATCCCAGCTCCGCCGCCGCGGCCTCGCCAGGCGGCGCCGGACGAAGTGCAGCGCGGCGACACCGTCGTGACACGCCCGCGCCCGGATTACGATCCGATCGGCGCGCGCGTCGGCGGCTTCATTCTGTTTTCGGATCTCTCGGTGCAGGAGTCCTATAACAGCAACGTCTTCTACACGCCGTCGAACGAGAAGGGCGACTTCATCAGCGCGATCAATCCGAGCCTCGACCTGAAGTCGAACTGGAATCAGCATGCGCTGAACTTCCACGCTGATCTCGACGACGTGCGCTACGCCCGCTATGACGTGAACAATTTCACCGATTACACGGTCGGTGGTGACGGACGCCTCGACATCTATCACGACGCGCGGCTCTTCGCCGGCGCCGGGTACGCTCTCCGCCACCTTCCATTGTTCTCGCCGAACAACATTCCGAACACGCAGGCCCCGGTTCAATATTCCGACACGTCGGCCAACATCGCCGGTGAAAAGGAGTTCAACCGCCTGTCGTTCCGTCTCGACGGCAATTTTGACTCGTACAGCTACGAGGACGCCGTCCTGACGACCGGCGGAACCAGCCGGATGAGCCTGAACGACTACGATGAGAAACGCGTCGGTCTGCGCACCGGATACGAGTTCCAGCCGGGACGGCAGGTCTATCTTCTTACCGCGGGCGACTGGCGCGATTACAAGAACAGCGCCGACCTGAACGGCTTCAAGCGCGACTCGAGCGGTTATACGGTGGCGGTCGGCGCCAAGTACGACCTGACCGGGGTGCTCTTCCTCGACGGCTTCATCGGATATCGCTCGCAGAGCTATGACGATGCGCGGCTGCAGACGATCAGCGGCGTTGCCGGCGGTCTGCAGCTGACCTGGAACGTGACCCGCCTCACGACGCTGACCGGCTCGGTGACGCGCGATGTTCAGGAGACGATCATCGCCGGGTCCAGCGGCTATTTTGCGACCCTTGCGCAGGTTCGCGTCGATCACGAGCTGCTCCGTAATCTGCTGCTCAATGCGACGATCGGCTACGAGAACGACGACTTCACCGGATTCACCCGGAGCGACGATTACTATCTCGCGGGTGTGGGAGCCAAATACCTCATCAGCCATAATTTCTGGGTGTCGGGCGGCTACAACTTCGCGCATCGTGACTCGGAC
>Ga0335070_10009536_pt1 | contig 11368 bp, 9 predicted proteins | sample Lox_Sample_13_FD_206722 | JGI IMG/M metagenome (GOLD analysis project Ga0335070, IMG submission 206722) | Soil microbial communities from Loxahatchee National Wildlife Refuge, Florida, United States - Lox_Sample_1.3 | ecosystem: Environmental > Terrestrial > Soil > Wetlands | place: USA: Florida... | reverse complement strand
TCAACTTTACTGCGATATCCGGGATGAAGATGAGGTTATTCCGTCGCCGAGTACGCCTTGTGCGTGAATCGGCGCAAGCCGAGAATCACACCGCACGCTGCGACGCATCCATATTCCAGCAGCATCACCCAAACCGGCAGAGCGCCCCATGGACGCCCCAGAGCTCGCAGGTGCCACATCACGTACGTCGGGATAATACTTACCGTCCAAATAATGAGCAGAATCGTCGACGGCGACATTAGAAATGGCAGCAGCCACAGCAGGTACCACGGAAACACAACAGGCGCGCACGCGAGAGTAATGGCCATTGGCCAGGCAAATGCCTCCGACGAACACGCTGCCAACCGTCTCCTCATGAAAATCGCAGTAACAACGCCCGCGAGCGCTGCGACCCCCGCGAGCACCTTGGCAGGGACAAACAGATCAAATGCAGCAAAGACGGGCCCGTTAAAACGAAAAGTTTGTACGTAGGTGCGCAGCGATCCAGTCGGGATACTTCCGTGATCAAGAAACGGCACGTACAAAAGTGCGACCACGACTGCCGCCACCAAGGCGTCGCGAGTGCGAACCCGCTTCCAATAAAGCGGCACGAGCACAATCGGGAGAAACTTCACCGCTACCGCCAACCCAAGTGCAATCGCTGCAGTCATTCGCCATCGTCGCACCAGCGCCGCCGCCGAGATCACCAACAACAACGCGCCAAAAATGTCGATGTGACCGCTGCCCGCCACTTCAATGGCCAACAACGGATTCCAGGCGTAAGCCAAAACCAGATGCAGGTCCCGGCCGGTGGAGCGCAGAAGTTCAAGCAAGACGAGAGCAATCACAAATCCGCACAATACGAACGCCGCTTTCATCGCGAACGCCGACTCGTGAATCGTCGTTATCGCACGGAAGAACAGTTGTGCCCCGGGCGGATACGGGCTCGGCAAATCTGGATTGTTCAGATCACGCGTCTCCGCGGTGTGCAGCCCTCTCACGGCAGGATCGCTGGGCACCACCTTGTAGGGGTTATACCCGAGCCTCTCCAAGCGGCCATCCCAAACATATCTGTGGATATCGTCATCGGTCCCCGCACGCTGCGCGAGGAATTCGACGTGCCACACCGCAGCCAGAACAAGCCCGATAACGACCACACGTCGTGAGAACTTCGCCCTTGCGAAAAGCTCGCGAAGACCCAGAAGGTACGCCAGGCAGGCAACGATCAAGCTGGCCATGAAGCGTGGCCCGCCGCGATCGCCGAAGTTGTGGCAGCAGACCGACAGCGCTACGCACAAGATCGATCCGAGAACGTAAAGTCTGACCTCCGGAGTGAGCTTCACGGTCCTTTTGTGCTCGTGCGCAACTGCGTCGATAGAAGTTCCCATTCCTTTAGCCACCGGGCGGTGCGAGGGGCCCTTGACGGCGCGAACCGTAACTCATCTGCCAAACGATTCAGATCCTCGGAAACGTCAATATCGTAAAAAGCTTCTGCGAGCCCGACAGATAGCTCAAGAGCGCGTGCGCGAGACAGGAGGGACTCCAACGCGCTGCTCGTGCCCATTCCGTCCTTTACAAACAGTTCAGGATGCGACGACTTTGCTCCGACCAGATAATAGCCGCCATCGTGCGTTGGTCCGACGACAAGATCATGTGCGTCCAGCATATCGAATGCACGTTCGAGAATTGCAGCCGGAAGGTGCGGGCTGTCGCTGTTGAATGCGATCACCCGTCGTTGCCGAGCTTCTGTAAAGTGCGCAAAGACCGACGTGAGTCCCGCGGCAAGGCCTTCGCCTTTCTGAGCCACCAGAGTAGCCTGGCGTCCTGCCAAGCCCGCAAGCTCATCTACATCACCCTCGGGGCACATCATAGCGACTTCCACTCTGCTCAATGAATGCGCCAGCGCGAGCGTATCGACGAGGAGACAGCGGTAGAGAGCGGTCGCATCATCAGGCGAGAAGCTGGACGCCAGCCGAGTCTTCACCGCGCCCGGCCTGGGCGCCTTCGCCATAATCACCAACACACAATCGCGATCCGACGAACTCCCCTTCTGGTTCGTATATCCCATTGTTCTTGTGACAAATCCTAAGCTGCCTGTGCCGAACGGCCCTTCCGGTGGCGGAAATGATAGCGCACGATCAGGCTCAGAATGAACCAGGCTGCGCCGACGGTGCCTTTAAGCGTCCCGCTGATCTTCGATTTCCCAATCCGAGGGTAGTAACTCACCGGAACTTCCACCACGCGGTATCCCGCGAGCGCGCCCTTGAGAATCATCTCGACAGCCCACCCATACGTCATTTCGTTGAGGGCGAGTGCTCGCAGCACTTCTGCGCGGCCGCCACGAAAGGGCCCGAGATCTGTAATTCTCAAGCCATAAAAGAGCCGAATCAGGAAGGCGGCCAGCCGATTCCCATACACCTGATGCCAAGGCAACGCGTCTTTCGAGACATCATTCTGCAGCCGGGACCCGAGCGTGATGTCGGCTCGTCCTTGAATAATTGGCTCAATCAGAATGGGCAACTCGGATGGCCTGTCGCTGTAATCACCATCCAGAAACACGACGATGTCAGGAGAACTTGCGGCCGCCATGCCCGTTAGGCACGCGCGGCCATATCCGCGCCGAGGCTCCTGAATGACCCGCGCTCCCATCTTTGCAGCTATGTCCGGAGTCCCGTCATTGGAGTTGCTGTCAACGACGATGACCTCGGTAGTGAGATCGCCAGGCAGATCTGCCAATACGCGTTCAATCGCCTGTGCTTCGTTATGTGTAGGAATGATGACGGAAACTCGCACGTGAACTCGACCTGATTACCACCATAGAGAAGACGGCCAGCGTTGTGCGAGCCATGCGTCGACGCCCCATTTTCGTCCACCGCGTCCAACGGACACCGCCAGGGACGCGAGCACCGGAACCAGCAGTTCCCATATCCATGCCGTCCCCCACTCTGACATCCAAAGAGATCCGAGATACAGGAATGTCACAAATGCGACCGGAGGTGTGAGCAGGCCAATCACCAGCAGGGCACCCAGCGAGATTTCCGTCAGGGCCTGCATGGGCGCTGCGATCGCAGCCTGACTCGCCACCAACCCCATGACTGCTTTCCACGCAGCCGGAGAATGTCCCTTACTGACGTAGTAGTTGATGAGCCCCGAATAACCAGCGGTGCTGTAAAGGCCCTTACCAAGATTCTCGAAGAAAACGGAAACGAGCATCGCCCCCAGCGTCACCCTCACGATGGCCAAACCAGTTCCTGCGGGCGAGTTCTGAGCCAATGTAGTTGCGTCACTTCGCGCGGAGGCTGCGATTGTCGTCATACTTCACCTCGCCACTGGATGCTATAACACAGTCGCAAGTTGCGCTTGTCGAATTTTTCGACTCCAGGTCAAAATCCTGTATCCAAAAGTGCCTTGCACGCGCCGTGACACACGTGGCGTGCAGCCTTGATAGAATCTTGGTCCATCTCTTCCGAGTAAGGAGTCTCCGTGAATCTGCGAGTTCTCTCCCCGTGTCTGCTGCTCCTGTTTACTGTAAGCCACCTGCTCGCTCAGACGACCTCAGAGTCAAAAAAGTTCAGCCCACCCAGCCGCAGTATTCGATTTACCTACAGATTCAGCGTGCAAGATATTCCCCAAGGCACCAAGAGAGTTCGCGTTTGGGTTCCCGTGGCACAGACCGATCAGCATCAGACCGTGCGCCTATTAGGGGTTCAAGCCCCCGTCAAAACTCGTATGACTCAGGAACCCGAGTACGGCAATCACATGATGTATGCCGAAATTGCGAATCCTGCTCCAGGCAAAGCAGAGTTCAGCATTGAGTATAAAGTCACACGCCGTGAGTACAGCCGAGGAGATTACGCACATCTGAAGCGGACAGATCAACAACCTGCTCTCGTGCCCGCGTCGATGAACCGCCTGGTTGAGCCTGACTCGCTGATTCCAACCGATGGGAGGATCAAGGAACTGGCCGTGAAGGTAACAGGATCCGAAGCAGGTACAGTCGCTAAAGCCCGCGCCGCCTATGAGTATCTCTTCACCACCATGCGTTATGACAAAACAGGCTCAGGCTGGGGACGCGGCGACGCTGTGTGGGCATGTGACGCTAAGCGAGGCAACTGCACGGATTTCCATTCTCCGTTTATCGGAATGCTGCGCGCGGACCAGATTCCCGCCCGTTTCGATATCGGCTTCCCGCTGCCCGAAGACAAAGACAAGGGCGAGATCGCAGGCTATCACTGCTGGGCCGAGTTCTACGCTGCTAAGACGGGCTGGATCCCCGTGGACATTTCAGAGGCCTGGAAAGCGAAGGAGAAGCACGAATACTTCTTCGGTAGCGTCGATGCTAATCGGGTGCAAGTCTCGACCGGGCGAGATATCACACTATCTCCCGAACAGGATGGCCCGGCGCTGAACTACTTCGTCTATCCCTATGTCGAGGTGGACGGCAAACCCTACGACAAAATCGAAAAGCACTTCAGCTTCGAGTGATCGTGGGGGTGGCCTATCTCGCGAGGATGAACGTTGCAATTAGAAGGACGCAAAAAGCCGTGGCATGCTTCAGTTCGCTCCACCCCAAACGGCGCACGATCAATTGTGTTGGTTCCTGGATGAAGTAAAACCAACCGCGGAAAAGGAGCGGTGCGAAGGCGAGCGACGCGATCGGCGGCATCAGGCGGGACATGCACGCAATGGTGATGATCGCGGTCATGATTGCCTGCCCGAGTGCGAATGCCCAACCGTGTGCCAGCTTCGCCCGGAATCCCTGCACCCTGGCGGTGTGGATCCTTAACTGCACGTAGTGAATTTGATCGCCAGCAAATAGAAGGTTCGCGAGCCAGAGGGTCCAGGCCGTAGTGTTGAATTCTCCGGTGATCACGTAATAAGCAGCGGGAGCGGCGGCGCTCAGCCCGATCGTGCCAACCATTTCTGAGAGCATGCGCGTGCGTCTTCCGAATTTCTTTAGAATCGCTTGCGCGATGAACGCCCCAGCAACGGCGCCTCCGAGCGGCCACAATTCGGCGTTTCTTCCCGCCCAGAGCAGCGCTGCCAAGGCGATACCCGCAATTGCTGCGAGAACCACGATCGCCGAGCGGAGTGTGTGCGACTCTTCCAACGTTTGCGCGCGCATCGCTGAAGTGCCCAGCAGAGACTCGAGCGGCGTGCGCAACCAGAACAGAGCAAGAGCTGCAGTCAGTAAAAGAATCAGCGGAAAAATACGACTCGCTTGATGGAAGGCGACACCCGCACCCGTGATCATGGGAACGAGCAGCAATCCCCACGCGCCATGTTCGCGTGGAAGGATCAGCGCGCGGTGCCGTTCGCGGCGCGCTTTTTCGGTGGCGGATTCTGCGGTGAATCTATCCTGAGATTGCAGCGAATGATTCCGAATACTGATTCCGGGCGAATTTAACAGTGACAACACACAGTACCTCAGGGCCGGAGCCCAATTATATTGATCTTGCAGAGCACGGTTACGCCGTGCTCCTTGCCAATCTCAGCGCCATCCTGTCATGTGGATGTGCTGCATACCTTTCACAGCGCGCATGTATTGCGCGCGTTCGAACGCACCGGGATCAGCGCAGCGGACCTGGCTCATGCTGCCTTGCATCTGCTGTACCGATTCGTATTCGTGCTCTTCCATCCATTCGCGCAGTTCGCGCTCGATGTGGCGCAGGTGATTGATGCCGTGCCGCATCAGCGACGAGCAGAGCATCGTGACATTCGCGCCCACCATCAACAGCTTAACCACATCCTCGGCGGTGTGAACTCCGCCCGTACCGGCCAGACTCGTCTTCAGCCGGCCGTACAGGATTCCAATCCACGTGAGCGGCAGACGCAGCGCCTGCTGCGAGCTCAGTAGCACGTTCGGCCTGATTTCCAGTTCTTCCAAATCGATGTCCGGCTGATAGAAGCGATTGAACAGCACCAGTCCATCCGCCCCCGCAGAGACCAGCTGATGAGCCATATTGCTGAAATTGCTGAAGAATGGACTCAGCTTCACGGCCACAGGAATTGTGACGGCGCTCTTTACGGCGCGCACGATGTCCAGGTAAGTCTTCTCAATGTCGGTGCCATTGATCTTCGGATCCGTGGGAATGTAGTAGATGTTGCACTCAATCGCATCCGCTCCGGCACGCTCGATCTCGGCCGCAAACTTCGTCCAACCGCCCAGAGTCGAACCGTTGAGGCTGGCGATGATGCGCATGCCGACGGAAGCCTTTGCCTTGCGGATGTGATTCAGATATCCCTCGGGCCCGGTGTGGAATTCGCTCGGCTGCGGGAAATAGGTCAGCGATTCGGCAAAGCTCTCGGTCCCCGCCGCGAGATGGTACTGCAGGTCCGCCTCTTCCTGGCGCAACTGCTCTTCGAAGAGTGAGTAGAGAACCACGGCCGATGCGCCGGCATCTTCGAGCCGGCAGATTCCATCGACATCGCGTGACAAGGGAGAGGCCGAGACTACCAGCGGGGAGGGCAGCTTCATGCCGAGATAAGTCGTAGTGAGGTCGATCATCGGGTTCTCCTTACTTCAATTCGTTCCACCGGGGCTCCACTTCATTACACCGGGTCCCCACTTCGCGCGGATTGTGCGAGAAGTGGGAATCGCAAGATGCACCCTCTACTTCGTTGCTGCGACCGGGCTCGGCTTTGCGGGCGCGGCTTTCGCCGGTTCTTCTTTCGCACCCGCTGGCGGCTCCGGCTTGCGCGACGCCAGATACTCGTACATGTGGAAGCGTCTCTCGACGTCTTGTTGCGCTTCCTTCCACAACAGCTCCGCGTGTTCCGGATTGCTCTTGGTGAGCATTTTGAAACGCGTCTGCTGCAGCAGATACTCCTGCACCTTGCGGGTGGGAGTCCGCGAATCCAGCGACAGCGGATTCTCGCCGATCCCCGCTCTCTCCGGGTTGTAGCGGTACAGCAGCCACTGGCCGGATTCGACCGCGACCTTCTGATCGCTCATGGAAGTCGTCATATCGATTCCATGGGCGATACAGGATGAATATGCAATGATGATGCTCGGCCCATCGTACGCTTCGGCTTCCAGGAAAGCTTTCAGCGTGTGCTCGTCTTTGGCCCCCATCGCCACGCTGGCGACATAGACATTCCCGTACGTCATAGCCATCATGCCGAGGTCCTTCTTCGGTCCGGGCTTTCCGCCTGCGGCAAACTTCGCCACTGCGCCGCGCGGCGTAGACTTCGACGCCTGACCGCCGGTGTTTGAGTAGACCTCGGTATCGAGCACCAGCAGATTCACGTTACGGCCGCTGGCCAGCACGTGATCCAGTCCGCCGTAGCCGATGTCATATGCCCAGCCATCACCGCCGATGATCCACACGCTCTTCTTCACGAGCATGTCGGCCACCGCCAGCAGTTGCTTGGCTTCTGAGGAGTTGAGCTTCTGCAGGCGCTCCTTCAGGATCTCGACGCGCTGCCGTTGCTCGTAGATGTCGGACTCATCTTTCTGCTTCGCTGTGACCAGCGCGGTCGCGAGATCTTCGCCAATGCTGCCGGCGAGCCTGCGAACCAACTCCTTCGCAAATTCCGCCTGCTTGTCGATCGAGACGCGGAAGCCGAGCCCGAACTCCGCGTTATCTTCGAAGAGCGAGTTCGACCACGCCGGCCCGCGCCCGTCGGTATTCTTGGCCCACGGAGTCGTAGGGAGATTGCCGCCGTAAATCGACGAGCAGCCAGTCGCGTTCGCGACCACCGTCCGATCGCCGAACAACTGGGAGACGAGTTTCACGTAAGGAGTTTCACCGCATCCCGAGCAGGCTCCAGAGAACTCGAACAGAGGCTCCTGTACCTGCTGCTGGCGAATCGTTCCGACCTTGATCTTGCGCCGATCGAGATCGGGAATCTTCATGAAGAACTCCCAATTCTCTTTCTCCGGTGCGCGCAGCGGAGGCTGCGGCACCATATTGATCGCCTTCAACCGCACTTCGCTCTTGTTCTTCACCGGACAGATGTCCACGCACACGCCGCACCCGGTGCAGTCTTCCGGCGCGACCTGGATCGTGTATTTCATCCCGGCCCATTCCTTGTCGCGTACGTCGCATGACTTGAACGTGGCGGGAGCGCCGGCCAGGTGCTTGCTGTCGTACACCTTGATTCGAATGACAGCGTGCGGACAGACCATCGTGCACTTGCCGCACTGTATGCAGATCTTCGAATCCCACGCTGGAATTTCGAGAGCCAGGTTGCGCTTCTCCCATTGCGCCGACGCCGTCGGAAAGGTGCCGTCGCAGGAGAATGCGCTCACCGGGAGATCATCGCCTTTTCCGGCGTAGATCGTGCCCAGCACTTCGCGGTCGAATTTGGGGGCTCCCGGGAAGACCGGGGGCAGTTCAACCTTGCTGGTTACGCTGGACGGTACTTTCACCTCGAACAAATGAGAGAGACTCTCATCCACCGCGAGCATATTCTTCTTCACGACTTCCTCGCCCTTGCGGCCGTAGGTGTCGCGAATCGATTTGCGGATCGCTTCAACCGCTTCATCGCCCGGCAGGACTTTGGAAATGGCGAAGAAGCACACCTGCATGATCACGTTCATGCGCGAGCCCATGCCGGTGTCTTTCGCGACCTGATACGCATCGATCACATAGAACCGCGCCTTTTTCGCGATCAACTGTTGCTGCACTTCGCGCGGCAGGTGATCCCAGACTTCATCTTTGCCGAACGGGCTGTTCAGCAGGAACACTCCGCCTTCCACCAGCGAGCTGAGCATGTCGTAGCGCTCGAGGAAAATCCACTGATGGCACGCCACGAAGTTCGCCTTCGACACCAGGTAGCTCGACTTGATCGGCTGCGGTCCGAAGCGCAGGTGTGAGACGGTCATCGCGCCCGATTTCTTCGAGTCGTACACGAAGTATCCTTGCGCGTAGTTGTCGGTGTTCTCGCCGATGATCTTGATCGAGTTCTTGTTCGCGCCGACCGTGCCGTCTGCGCCCAGTCCGTAGAACATCGCGCGGACAACGCTGTCGGGTTCGGTCGAGAAGTGTACGTCGTACTCGAGGCTGGTATGAGTCACGTCGTCGTTGATGCCGACCGTGAAATGATCCTTGGGCTGCGGCTTCTTGAGATTGTCGTAGACGGCCTTGACCATAGCCGGGGTGAATTCCTTGGACGACAGACCGTAGCGTCCGCCGACCACCTTGGGCCCAGTCTTCAGCTTTCCATAGCCCAGCTTCAGCCCTTCATTCAGGGCTCCGATCACGTCGAGGTAAAGTGGCTCGCCGATCGCGCCGGACTCTTTCGTGCGGTCGAGCACTGCAATCTGCTTTACGCTCGAAGGCAGCGCCTCCATGAATGACTTCACGCAGAACGGCCGATACAGCCGGACTTTGAGCAATCCGACCTTTTCTCCGCGAGCATTGAGATAGTCGACGGCCTCGTGCGCGACCTCCGCGCCCGAGCCCATGATGACGACCACGCGCTCTGCATCGGGCGCGCCGACATAATCGAACAGGTGATACTGGCGGCCGACGATCTCCGCGAACTTATCCATCGTCGCCTGGACCTTCGCCGGTGCCGCATCGTAGTACTTATTCGCCGTCTCGCGAATCTGGAAGAACACATCCGGATTCTGCGCCGTCCCGCGCAGCACCGGATGGTCCGGCGACAGCGCGCGCTGCCGGTGCTCGATCACGCGGTCCATGTTGATCATCGCCCGCATGTCGTCTTCATTCAGCATTTCGATCTTGCTGACTTCATGCGATGTGCGGAACCCGTCGAAGAAATGCAGGAATGGAATACGCGTCTCAAGTGACGCAGAATGCGCGATCAGCGCCAGATCCATGGCCTCCTGCACCGAGTTCGAGCAGAGCATGGCCCATCCCGTCGTGCGGCAGAACATCACGTCCGAGTGATCTCCGAAAATCGACAGCGCATGCGTGGCAACGGTCCGTGCGGAAACATGGAACGCCGCAGGCGTCAGTTCGCCCGCAATCTTGTTCATGTTGGGGATCATCAGGAGCAGTCCCTGCGACGCCGTGAACGTGGTCGCCAGCGATCCCGTCTGCAGCGCGCCATGTACCGCCCCGGCCGCGCCTCCTTCGCTCTGCATCTCGACCACATGAGGGATGCTTCCCCACGCATTGGGCACAGCTTCCGAGGCCCACTGGTCGGCCCACTCGCCCATCGGGGACGAAGGGGTGATGGGGTAAATCGCAATCACTTCACTTACCCCGTAAGCGACATGTGCGACGGCCTCGTTGCCGTCCATGGTCTTAAACTTGCGCTTCATGTAATCCCCCGTTCGGAATATCGACGGAGACCACCGCAGTGGCCCTGGCGATATATAAAGGATTACGCAGCGAGGGGCCTTATGTCGGGACGTGAGTTCACACCCCTGTGTGATTGAAATCACACTCCTTTTGCAAGTTCTTGACGCACGCGCACTTACGATTCTGATATCTTGCTGCACGTATCTTCAGGAGGAAAAATGCCCGATCACTACCATGACCCTGCCGATCTCCGGCTCTTAAAGGAGATGGGGAAGCTCGCGCCCACGGAGTTCAATGCCTGGCTGAACCTCGACAAGATTGTCGGCCGCGAAGATGGTGCCATCCCCCGAAAATATCGCGAGCTGATCGCGCTGGCGGTCGCGTGCACGACGCAGTGCCCGTACTGCATCGAGGTGCACTCGAAAGCCGCAAAAAAGGCAGGCGCTTCCCGCGAGGAAATTGTCGAAAGTTCGTTATTGGCCGCAGCCCTGCGCGCCGGAGGCGGCGCCACGCATGGCGCCATGGCGCTGAAGTTCTACGACAAGGAGTAGCACCGGAAATCGAGTTCGGCTGGAGACCTAGAGATTCGCGGGGCTCGACTACACAGGCCGCTGGAAAATGCGAGAACGAAGCGACGCACCGTGAATTGGGACCGCCGGGGGGAGCAGGAAGCACGACGCCATGGCGGTCGTGAAACGAAGACCCAGCTGGCATGAATGCGACAACGGCAGGGCCAAGTGGAAGAGCGGCCCTTCAGGGCCGCGTAAGTTCCGCGCGCTGAGCGTGGGCTTTAGCCTCAGTGTTCGCGTTCGGGTACCGGCGAAGAGTTTTCGAGGGAGGTGCCGGATTGCACTGTTTGCTTATTCCACGTAGACCTTGTTCTATTCCGAGGGTTACCAAAAGAACCAGACTGAACTCACAATAGGGCAGTTACGCACGACTCGAAGGAATTCGACCATGCTGAAATCGAGAACATATCTGGCTGATGTGGGACACGACATAACGCGATCTGTGCGAGGCCTTGTCAGCTCTCCGGGGTTCACGATCGTTGCGCTACTGTCTCTAAGCATGGGGATCTGTATTGCCGCCTGCGCGTTCAGCGAGATGAATGGCATCGTGCTGCGTAACCTGCCCATTGTCGCAAAGCCCGATGAGCTAGTCGCGCTGGAATT
>Ga0335070_10009535_pt1 | contig 11369 bp, 6 predicted proteins | sample Lox_Sample_13_FD_206722 | JGI IMG/M metagenome (GOLD analysis project Ga0335070, IMG submission 206722) | Soil microbial communities from Loxahatchee National Wildlife Refuge, Florida, United States - Lox_Sample_1.3 | ecosystem: Environmental > Terrestrial > Soil > Wetlands | place: USA: Florida... | reverse complement strand
CTCCCGCGGGGCGATCAGCCCGTGGATGGCGAAGGCGACGGTCGCGATCGAGGACCGGCGCTTCTACCAGCACGGCGGCATCGACCCGATCGGCATCGTCCGCGCAGTCGTCGCCGACGTGCGCGCCGGCAAGATCGTCGAGGGCGGATCGACGATCACGCAGGAGCTCGTACGCAACCTCTATCTGACACGCGAGCGGACGCTGAAGCGGAAGCTGATCGAGGCCTGTCTCGCGATCAAGCTCGCGAACCACTGGTCGAAGGACAAGATCCTCACCGCGTACATGAACGAGGTCTACTACGGCAACCACGCCTACGGGATCGAGGCGGCCGCGGAGACGTACTACTCGATTCCCGCGAAGGACCTGAACCTCGAGCAGTCGGCGACGCTCGCCGGCCTGCCGCAGGCGCCGTCGATCTACGACCCGTTCCATCAGCCGGACGACGCGATCGCGCGGCGCAACGAGGTGCTGCACGCGATGCTCGTCAACGGTGCGATCACGTCCACCGAGTACGCCAGGGCGGTGCACGACCGCGATCTGCATCTGCACCCGGGTCGCCGGTACACGCACATCCGCGAGCCGTACTTCTTCAGCTACGTCGAGGATCTGCTGCAGCAGGAGTACGGCGCGAACACGGTTCGCTCGGGCGGGCTCAAGGTCTACACGACGATCAACCCGGCGTTGCAGCGCGCCGCGCGCGCGGCCATCACGCACATCCTCGACGAGCCGACGGATCCGGCGTCGGCGATCGTGTCGATCGATCCGCGCACCGGCGCGATTCGCGCGATGGCCGCGGTGACGCCGGGCCGGACGGGGAACCAGTTCAACTTCGCGACGAGCGCGCGCCGGCAACCGGGGTCGACGTTCAAGACGGTCGCGCTGACGACGGCCGTCGCGCTGGGGATGAATCCGTTCACGACGTACTATCTCTCGGCGCCGCTGCACTACCAGCCCGATCCTCTCTGCAACCCGTCGGATCCCGGCTGCGCGTGGGACGTGCAGACGTACGAGCACACGTACGCGGGCGTCGAGTCGGTGGAGAGCGCAACGCTGCAGTCGGACAACACGGTGTACGCGCGCATCTCGCTCGACGTCGGCCCGCAGAACATCGTCGACATGGCGAAGCTGCTCGGCGTGCGCAGCTCCCCGCTGGAGGCGGTGCCGTCGATCGCGCTCGGTTCGATCGGCGTCACTCCCATCGAGATGGCGTCGGTGTACTCGACGCTCGCCGCCGGAGGCGTCTACTCGAAGCCGATGGCGATCACGAAGGTCGTGCTCCCGAACGGCAAGACCGACACCGACGTCGGGTGGGGCAAGCCGCAGCGTGAGCGCGTGATCCCGGACTGGGTCGCGTCGACGGTGACCCAGGTGCTGGAGCAGAACATGCTGCAGGGCACCGGGACGGGAGCGCATCTGTCCGGCCGCACCGACGCGGGCAAGACGGGAACCACCGACAACTACGCCGACGCGTGGTTCTCCGGGTACACACCTCGCCTCGAGGCGACCGTGTGGATCGGCTATCCGAGCGGAGAGATCCCGATGCTGAACGTGCACGGGATCGCCGTGTCCGGACCGACGTTCCCTGCGTCGATCTGGCATCTCTACATGGAGACCGCCGTCGGCAAGGGGCCCGACGTCCCGTTCCCGCCGCCGCTGACGCAGCCGGTGTGGGCGCAATGGCACGGCCAGTACGAGTACAGCGGCTCGTACGGCACGACGACCACCGGGACGACGACGGGGACGACGTCGACGCAGACGACGCCGGCCGGCACGGGCGGAACGACGACGCGCGCGCACACGGCACCGCCCCCGGTGACGACGACCTCGACCGTTCCGCCGGCGACGACGACGGCTCCGGCGACGACGCCGACGACGCCTCCGCCGACGGAGACCGTGCCGCCGCCGTAGCCGTGTCGGATCTGCTGACGTTCGAGGAGGCGCAGGCGGAGGTGCTCGCTCGCGTGCGCGCGCTCGCCGGCGAGACGGTGGCGATCGGCGACGCCGCCGGACGCGTGACGGCGGAGGATGCGGCCGCGGTCGTCGATCTCCCGCCGTTCCCGAGCTCCGCCATGGACGGCTTCGCCGTTCGCGCCGCCGACGTGCCCGGGACGCTGCCGGTGGTGGAGACGATCGCCGCCGGCAGCCCGGCCACGCGCCCGCTCGCCCCGGGAGAGGCGATGGACATCTCGACCGGCGGCGTCGTCCCCGACGGAGCGGACGCCGTCGTCCCCGTCGAGTATGTTGTCCAGCATGACAACAGTATCGACGTGGCGGAGAGTGTCGTGCCGGGTGCGCACGTTCGTCCGCGCGGCGGCGACGTTGCTGCGGGTGTCGTCGTGGTCGACGCGGGCGTCCGGCTCGGTGCGGCGCAGATCGGCGCTCTCGCTGCCGCCGGCGTCGCCGAGCTCCGCTGCGCGCGACTGCCACGCGTCGTGGTGCTGTCGACGGGCACGGAGCTCGCGCGTCCCGGCGAGCCGCTCGCTCCCGGTCAGGTGTACGAGGCGAACGCGGTCATGCTCGCGGCCGCGCTCGCCGCCGCGGGCGCGACGACAGAGGTGCTGCCGGCGGTCGCCGACGACGAGTCGGCGCTCCGGGAGGCGCTCGAGCGCGGACTGGCCGCGGACGTCCTCGTCACCTCGGGCGGAGTCTCGGTGGGACCGCACGACCTCGTGCGGCGGACCGAGGCCGAGCTCGGAGTCGAGGAGGTCTTCTGGCGCGTCGCGATCAAGCCGGGGAAGCCGGTGTCGTTCGGCGTCCGTGGCGAGACGCTCGTGTTCGGGCTGCCGGGGAACCCGGTGTCGTCGCTCGTCGGCTGCGAGCTGTTCGTCAAGCCCGCGCTCCGCGCGTTGCAGGGACTCGCCGAGCCGCTGCCGCGGTTCGAGCCGGGCCGGCTCGCGGCGCCGCTCCGGCAGAACGACGCCCGCGACGAGCTCGTGCGGGCGCGGTCCCGCGTGGACCGGGACGAGGCCGGGCTAGACGTAACACTGCTCGACCCGGTGTCGGGCCAGGAGTCGCACATGATCGTCCGCGCGGCCGGCGCCGACGCGCTCGTCCACGTTCCACGTGGAATCGGCGAGCTGCCCGCGGGCGCGGCGGTGCGCTGGCTCCGCCTCGGTTCCGCCTGAGTCAGCCGCTCGCCGCGTGACGCTCGGCGTCGGCGATGCGCCGGCGTCTGCGCTGCGCGAGGACGACGCGTCGGATCGCCGTGCGGATCGGCCCGCGGGGCCCGCGCTCCGCGGCGGTCGGATACGGGGCGTAGCGGCCGGCGGTCAGCGCGGTCAGCTGTCCCGCTCCCGCGAGCCACCCCAGCCCGATCACCGCCGCCACGACCGGCGCATAGCCGACGGTGAACAGCGAGACGATGTACCACGGAGCGTCGAAGCCGAGGCCGTACCGTCCGGCGAACGACCAGATGAGCAGCGCCGGTCCCGCAAAGCCGGCGAGCAGGACGCCGAGCCGCGCCGGAAGCGGCCGCGCGCGAACCTGCGGAAGCCAGAGCCACGCGTGGAGCGACGGCAGCAGGAACAGCAACGCGAACGGGTTCGTCGCGACGACGAGCAGGCCGACGACGCCGAGGGCGAGCAGCGCCGCGACGTGACCGGCGAGCTCCTCCTCCGGCCGCACGCGGCGGCGCGGCAGCAGGCGGTCGCGTGCGACGAACCAGCTGGCGCCTATCAGCACGGCGAGTGCGATCAACGCGCTCGTCGGCCAGTTGACCTCGTCGAGCGACGGCGGCCGTCCCGTCCCGCTCGTCCACGCGCCGAAGAGGCCGAACAGTGCGAACAGCAGACCGCACCAGATCCAGAAGGCGAGCCGGCTCCGGTAGCTCCGGAACGCCGGAGCGACGCGAATGCGCCGCCGCCGGCAGCGCGCGAACAGGTCGACAGCCGCCGCGAGGAAGGGCAGGAGCATCGCGATCAGCACGACCTCGATCGCCCAGCCGCGGACGATCCGCTGCCCGAGATAGACGTAGCTCGGCGGGCCGGACGAGAGCGCGACGCCCTGCTCCATGGCGTCCAGGGCGTTCTGGACCGCCCGGCCTACCTGCTCGAGCCGGCGGACGTCGAGCTTCCCGACGGTGTCGCCGGCTCCGCCGGGTGGGCGGTCGCCCGAGGTCGTGATCGTCACCGCGGGCACGCCTCGCGACACGAACGGCGCCTGCTCGTAGAGGTTGAAGGGGAAGCCGAGATCGATCAGCTGGCGTAGCGCGCCCGGCCACCCCGGTTGCGCGCCGGTCTCCTGCGTCAGCACCGAGCGCGCCGTCTCGACGAGTCCCGGCTCCGGCGAGCGCGAGGTGTCGCCGCCGAACTGGAGCCGCGGCGCGCCGCGCCCCGCCACGCCGTCAAGATTCAGCACCGCGGCGACGTTCGGCGCCTCGAGCGAGTGCGCAGCGAACTGCGCCGCCCCGGTGCTGCCGTAGATGCCCCCGTCGGTCGAGACGAAGGCGAGCGAGTACGGAAGGCGGAGCCGTGCGGCGCCCGCTTGCGGCGCGTAGGCGCGCGCGAGCTCGATCAGCGCCGCGGTGCCGGACGCGTTGTCGTTCGCGCCGGGCCCCACGCCGGAGTCGTCGCGGTGCGCCATCACGACGATCGTCCGCCGGGACGCTCCCGGCTTCACCGCGACGAGGTTCGTGAACGGGACGCGGCCGCGACCGGGGATCGTCGCCGTGAACCGCTCCGACCGGACGATGAAGCCGTACGGCTCGAGCTGGTCGCGGAACCACCGCGCCGCGCCGGTCGCACCGGCCGTTCCGGGAAGGCGGTTCGGCCACTGGGTGGAGAGGTCGCGGGCGAGCTGGGCGGCGGCGTTCCGGTCGAATGCGGGCGGCAGGTTCGGCGGCTGCAGCGGTGCCGGCCGAGCCACGCTGAAGGCCAGGAGCAGCAGCGGCAGGCCGACGAGCAGCCAGGTGCCGCGGTACAGGCGGCCGTTGACCGGCCGCTCGAGCGACCCTGGCCGCGGCCGGCGCCGCTCCGATGAAGGCGGGACGGACGCCACGGCGATCTATAGTAAGACGCGGCGACGGCGGGCACCGAATCGCATGCATCTGATGCCAGACTCCGCCACCATTCTCCTGGTCGACGACGAGGAAGCCGTCCAGAAGCTCCTGACGTATCCGCTCGAGCACGAGGGGTTCCGCGTGCTGCAGGCGCGGGACGGCGAGGAGGCGCTCGAGCGGTTCGCCGCCGAGCACGTCGATCTCGTCGTCCTCGACCTGATGCTCCCGAAGCTCGACGGCCTCGAGGTCTGCCGGCGGCTCCGGGCGCGCAGCACCGTGCCGATCATCATGCTGACGGCTCGCGACGACGAGCTGGACAAGGTGGTCGGGCTGGAGCTCGGAGCGGACGACTACATCACGAAGCCGTTCTCGATCCGCGAGTTCCGGAGCCGCGTCCGCGCCCTCTTGCGCCGCGCCTCGATCGCGAGCCAGGCCGACAGCGCCGACGTGCTCACCGTCGACGGACTCGTCATCGACGTGGCCAAGAGGACGGTGGCCGTTCGCGACCGCCCGGTCGACCTGACGTACGTCGAGTTCGAGCTGCTGCGGACGATGGCCGGCCGGCCGGGCCGGGTCTTCAGCCGGCAGGCGCTGCTGGAGGCGCTCTGGGGGGACTACGCGTACCGGGAGCCGCGCACGATCGACGTGCACGTCCGCCACCTGCGCGAGAAGCTGGAGCGGGATCCGCGCGAGCCCGAGTTCATCTTCACGGTGCGCGGCGTCGGCTACCGCTTCCGGGACCAGACCGCCCGCGGCGGCGCCGTCGGCGCGTGAACCCGTTCCGCAGCGTCGGCATCCGCCTCAGCCTCGCGCTGGCGTTCCTCGTCGCCGGCGCGCTCGCGGTCGTCTGGATCGCGCTCGTGCCGACGCTCGAGAAGCGGCTCGTCAACGGCAAGATCGCGCAGCTGACCCAGTCCGCGAAGGCGCTGCAGAAGGAGGCGGACGCCGCCGGGGTCGACCAGGACTTCGTCGACTACGCGGCCCACGCATCGGGCGCGCGCGTCGTGTTTCTCCAGCCGATCGTCGGCGGGACGCAGACGGCGATGCTCGTCCTCAGCGATTCGCTCCACTTCGGCCTGTCGGCCGACGTGCGCAACGACCGGCTGGCGCTCCGCGCGTCGACGACCGGAAAGCTCCAGCACGGGCGGGTGGACCGGGACGGCACGTCGTACGCCGAGGTGGCGATCCCCGACAAGAGCGGAGACGTCCTCCTCTTCGCCAGCTCGCTGCGCGACACGCTCGCAAACGACAATCTCGTCGGATCGCGGCTCCTCTGGGCCGGTCTCGTCGCGCTGCTGATCGCGATGACCGTCGGCTACGGCGCCTCGACGGCGTTCGCGCGCCGGATCCGGCGGCTGGAGCACGCCGCGGAGCGGATCGCGGGAGGCGACTTCAGCGAGCCGGTGGTCGACCGCCGGCACGACGAGCTCGGCCAGCTCGCCGCCGCGTTCGAGCGGATGCGGCTCCAGCTCGCGCAGCTCGACGACGCACGCCGTGCGTTCATCGCCAACGCGTCGCACGAGCTGCGCACGCCGATCTTCTCGCTCAGCGGCTTTCTCGAGCTGCTCCAGGACGAGGATCTCGACGAGGAGACGCAGCACGAGTTCCTCGCCACGATGTCGGAGCAGGTGCAACGGCTGTCGAAGCTCGCCACCGATCTGCTCGACCTGTCGCGGCTCGATGCGGGACGGATGCGCCTCGAAGTGGAGCCTGTGCCGCTCGCGGACGCGGCCCGCGACCTCTCACGGGAGTTCGCCGCGGTCGCGCTGCGGCTGGAGCACCCGCTCGACGTCGTGGTCGAGCAGGACGGCGTCGCGCTCGGCGACCGCGAGCGGGTCGTCCAGATCGGGCGGGCGCTGATCGACAACGCGCTCGTCCACACCCCCGAGGGAACGCCGGTGCGGATCGTCGTGCGCGGGCCGGTGCTGGCGGTCGAGGACGACGGCCCCATCGGCATCCCGCCGGAGGATGCGGAGCAGGTCTTCGCGCGCTTCACGCGCCTACCGGGCTCGAAGGCATCCGGCACGGGGCTCGGGCTGGCGATCGCGCGCGAGCTCGCGGAGCTGATGGGCGGCGAGCTGCGGCTGCAGTCGGAGCCCGGGAGGACGGTGTTCTCGCTCGAGCTGCCGGCCGCCGTGAGCGAGCCTGAGCCGACTCCGATCCTCGCCTGACCGTTTCCACGGGAAATCGGCGGCTACCCTTGGAGCCGTGCGCGTCGCCGTCGTCGTCCTCGTCGCAGCTTTCGCAGGCGCCGCCGCCGCGCTCGGGATCGGGCTCGCCGCCGGCGTCGTCGGCGGCCACTCGACCACCGAGACGGTGGTCGTCAAGCAGCAGCCGGCAGCGTCGAGCATTCCCGCAGCGGTCAGATCGGTCCCGGCCGTCAGCGCGCCCGGCTTCTCGGCGGCCCGGGTCTTCGCCGAGCGCTCGCCCGGTGTCGTCACCGTGTTCTCGTACTTCGCCGACGGCAGCGCCGCGCAGGGCTCCGGGTTCGTCGTCTCGCCGAAGGGCGTGATCCTCACGAACGCGCACGTGATCACGAACGCCGGCGATACGCAGACGGGGCAGCCGGTGCGCGCGGCGAGGCAGATCTACATCGAGTTCTCCGACCACGACCGCGTTCCCGTCCGCGTCGTCGGATGGGACGTCTACGACGACGTCGGCGTCATCCGTGTCGACCCGACGCAGCACGCGCTCGTCCCTCTGCCGCTCGGACAGTCCGCGAAGGTCGTCGTCGGCGAGCCGGTGGCCGCGATCGGCAGCCCGCTCGGGAACGAGAACTCGCTCGCGGTCGGCGTCGTCTCGGCCGTCGGGCGATCGATCGCGGCGCTGACCGCGGCGCAGTTCCAGCTCATCGACGCGATCCAGACGGACGCACCGATCACGCACGGCAGCTCGGGCGGACCGCTGCTCGACGCGAACGGCCGCGTGATCGGCATCAACGCACAGATCCGCAGCGACTCCGGCGGCAGCTCGGGAATCGGCTTCGCCGTGCCGATCGACTCCGCCCGTCGCTCGCTCGCCGACCTGCTCGCGCACGGCCGCGTCGCGTACGCGTACGCGGGGCTGCAGACCCAGGACATGACGCCGTCGCTCGCACGGCATCTGCACCTGTCCGTTCTCCACGGCGCGCTCGTCGAGCACGTCACGGCCGGGGGGCCGGCGGCGAAGGCCGGACTGCGCGGCGGCTCGGGGCAGACCCAGTTCGAGGGCGAGCAGTTCGTTACCGGCGGCGACGTGGTCGTGGCCGTCGACGGCCTGCCCGTGCAGGACGCGGACAGTCTCGTGCGGATCGTCACAAGCAAGCTCAGGCCGGGAAAGACGGCATCGTTCGTGATCGTCCGTGGCGGCAAGCGCCGCACCGTCACCGTGCGGCTCGCCGAGCGGCCCCCCGGCTCGTAGCGCGTCACGGTAGGTTCCGCTGGTGGGCGGACGGAGGAAGCTGCTCGTCGTCGCCAACCGCGGGCCCGTGAGCTACGGCCGCTCGCCGTCGGGCGAGCGCATCGTCCTTCGCGGCGGCGGCGGCCTTGTCACCGCGCTGCGCAGCCTCGTCGCCCACCACGACGTCACCTGGATCGCGAGCGCGATGTCCGACGAGGACCGCGCCGTTGCGGCCGAGCACGGCGGCGACGGCTTCGAGGAGACCGCGCGCGACGGCTCGCCGTACCGGCTTCGCCTCGTCGCGCACGACCCGGCCGCGTACGACTGGTACTACAACGTCGTCGCCAACCCGACGCTCTGGTTCCTGCAGCACTACATGTGGGGCCTTCCGTACGCGCCGGACCTCGACCTCGGTCTTCACCACGCGTGGTTCAACGGCTACCTGCCCGTGAACGAGGCGTTCGCCGACGCCGTCGCCGCCGAGCTCGACCGCGAGCCGGACGCCGCGGTGTTCCTCCACGACTACCACCTGTATCTCGCGCCGAAGCTGATCCGGGAGCGCCGGCCCGACGTGGTCATGTCGCACTTCATCCACATCCCCTGGCCGCAGTCCGACTACTGGCACGTGCTGCCGGAGCACCTTCGGCGCTCGGTGCACGAGGGGCTGCTCGCGAGCGACATCGTCGGCTTCCACACCGTGCGCTGGAAGCGGAACTTCATGCGCGCGTGCGAGGAGCTGCTCGGCGCCGAGGTCGACGATCGCGCCGGCACGGTCACGCACGACGGGCGCCGCACCGTCGTCACCAGCCATCCGATCGGCATCGACCCGCTCGAGTTCGACGAGCTGAAGGACAGCCCCGTCGTGCTCGAGGAGGAACGGCAGATCGTCGAAGGGCGCGCCGAGTTCCTCGTCGTGCGCGTCGATCGCACCGACCCGTCGAAGAACGTCGTCCGCGGCTTCCGCGCGTTCGGCCTGTTCCTCGACCTCCATCCGGATTTCCGCGGCCGCGTCGTCCTGCTCACGCTGCTCGATCCGTCCCGCCAGGACATTCCCGAGTACTCGGAGTACCTCGGCGCGATCCAGCGCGAGGCACGGGCGGTGAACGATCGCTTCCAGACGGAGGGGTGGACGCCGATCGACCTTCAGATCGCCGACAACTTCGCCCAGTCGGTGGCGGCGTACAAGCAGTACGACGTGCTGCTCGTGAACGCCGTCTTCGACGGACTGAACCTCGTGTCGAAGGAGGCGCCGCTCGTGAACGAGCGGGACGGCGTGCTCATCCTCTCCGAGAACGCCGGTGCGCACGAGGAGCTGGGCCAGTGGGCGCTGACCGTGAATCCGGTCGACGTGTACGGGCAGGCGGAGTCGATCTACGTCGCGCTGACGATGCCGGCCGACGAGCGGCGCCGGCGGCTCGAGGCGACGCGCACGCACGTGCGCGAGCACGATCTCGCTGCATGGATCGCGGCGCAGCTCGACGATCTCGACGCGCTGCCGCCGCGGGGCGCGTAGCCCAGTCCGAGTACCATCCCGGCATGGCGACGACGTCTGCGCCCGAGCTCGTCTCGGTGAATCCCGCAACGCTCGAGCCGGTCGGCTCGGTCGCGCGCACGGACCCGGACGACGTCGGCACCGTCGTTGCGGCCGCGGCGGAGGCGCAGCGGCGCTGGTGGGAGCTCGGCGCCGCCGCGCGCGCGCAGGTGCTGCGTGAGGCGGGTCGCGTCGTTCGCGCGCACGCGGACGAGATCGCGGCGTGCGTCTGCGGCGAGACCGCAAAGCCGCGCACCGAGGCGATCGCGCACGATCTCTATCCCGCGGTGGATCATGCGGCGTGGCTCGCGCGCAACGCGACGCGCGTGCTCGGCGACGAGCGCGTCAGGTTCTCGCAGCTGCATCTGAAGACGAAGAAGGCGTGGCTCGTGTACGAGCCGTTCGGCGTCGTCGCGGCGATCACGCCGTGGAACATCCCGTTCGGCATCCCGTTTACAGAAGTGGCAACGGCGGTGGCCGCGGGCAACGGCGTCGTGCTGAAGCCGTCCGAGCTGACGCCGCTGACCGGGGAGTGGGTTGCGCGCGTGTTCGAGGAGGCGGGCGCCCCCGCGAGTCTCGTTCAGGTCGTGCAGGGCGATGCGCCGGTCGGCGAGGCGCTCGTCGCCGATGCGGGGATCGCGAAGGTCTTCTTCACCGGCTCCGTCGCAGTCGGCCGTCGCGTCGCGTCGGCCGCGGGTGCGCGGGGATGCCCGGTCGTGCTCGAGCTCGGCGGCAAGGATCCGATGGTCGTGTTCGCCGACGCGGATCTCGACCGCGCGCTCGACGGCGCCGTGTTCGCGTCGTTCATCAACGCGGGGCAGGCGTGCGTCAGCGCGGAGCGGATCTACGTCGAGCGGCCGGTCTACGACGAGTTCGCGCGCGGATTGTCGGAGCGTGCGCGCCGCCTGAAGCTCGGCGACGAGATCGGGCCGCTCATCTCGGAGGGCCAGCGCGACAAGGTCGAGGCGCTCACCGGCGCGCAGCGGCCCGATCGCGATGGCTGGTTCCTCGAGCCGACGGTGATCGAGGGGAGCCTGCCGGACGACGAGATCTTCGGGCCGGTCGTCAGCATCGAGCCGTTCGACGGCGAGGACGAGGCGGTGCGCTTCGCCAACGACACCGCGTTCGGTCTCGCGGCGAGCGTGTGGACGCGCGACCTCGCCAGGGCGCGGCGCGTGTCCCGGCGAATCGATGCCGGCATGGTCTGGGTGAACGACTTCGGCTACTCGTTCGCGGCGGGACAGGCGGCGTGGGGCGGCGTCAAGGGCTCCGGGTTCGGGCGGACGAACTCGCGGCACGGGCTCTACGAGTGCACGCAGGTGAAGTACGTCGACGAGGACCGCGGCTTGCTCCGGCCGGCGTGGTGGTTCCCGTACGACGAGCCGACGGAGCAGGCGCTGCGCGCGCTGCTCGACGTGCTCTACGGCTCGGGGAGCGAGCGGGTGCGCGCGGCGTGGCGCCAC
>Ga0335070_10009534_pt1 | contig 11369 bp, 11 predicted proteins | sample Lox_Sample_13_FD_206722 | JGI IMG/M metagenome (GOLD analysis project Ga0335070, IMG submission 206722) | Soil microbial communities from Loxahatchee National Wildlife Refuge, Florida, United States - Lox_Sample_1.3 | ecosystem: Environmental > Terrestrial > Soil > Wetlands | place: USA... | reverse complement strand
GGGTGGTGAAAGCATCAAGGTCAGCGTAGGGGTCCATGCTTTTGCCTACGGCAAAATGTTTACAGTGGACAGTTTACGGTTACCGGTACAACACGTAACAAAAAACGATAAACTGGAAGCTGCCAAACGTCAACTGCCAACTGTCATATTCCTGTCGATCCGAATCCTCCGCTGCCGCGGTCGGTCTGCGGCAGTTCTTTAACCTCGCGCCACGAGATGTGGGCTGTCTTGTGAAAAACCATCTGGGCAATTCTGTCACCCGAGCTAACAGTAAAAGGCTCGGATCCGAGGTTGATGAGGATTACTTTTACCTCTCCCCTGTAGTCGGCATCGATCGTGCCCGGGGTGTTGAGGACCGTCACGCCCGCATTAATTGCCAGGCCGCTCCTTGGTCTTACCTCAGCCTCAAAGCCTTTTGGTATACAGATACGGATGCCGGTTGAGATAAGGGCCCGTTCGAATGGATGTAAGGTGACTGGTTCGGCAAGACAGGCGCGAAGATCCATTCCTGAGGAGAAGGTGGTTTCGTAAGAGGGCAGGGATGCGCCTTCATCCCTGACGATGAGCACCTCTAGTTCTTCCATAGCCTCTCGACGACATCCTTCTCAACGCGACCAAGAATCGCGAGGGAAATCCGTGACGGATCCCCGAACACAGACTGGCTCATTTCATCCAGGTGAGATTTCTGAATGCCGTCTATCGATTTCAATGTCTCCCTGAGGGGGACATACCCGTCAAAATAGATCTCATTTTTTGCCAGTCTCCCCATGCGTGCCTCGGAGCTTTCCAGAGAAATGAAGAAGTTCCCCTTAATGTGCTCCTTGGAGAAGCGGATCTCGCCCGCAGCGACTCCCTGGTCGCGCAACTGGGCCATCTCTTTCTTGATGAGGCCGATGACTTCTTCCAGGTATTCGAGTGAGGTAGATGTGGTTATGCCAAAGGTGCCGGCATCATGAAAGCAGTTGACGTAGGAAAATATATTGTAGACGAGACCCCTCTTTTCTCTGATTTCCTGAAAGAGATGCGAGCTCATGCTCCCGCCCACCACAGCATTAAGAGCGTAGAGGGGATAACGCCTTTCGTCTGTTTGACCCACGCCGTCCGTCCCGATACAGAGATAGATGTGTTCGAGATCTTTTTCGTACACATCGATCCCTGTGCAGGACGACGGCTTTTCGACTGACGTCGGAGTTTCTCCTTTGTTCACGCACTCTGCGAAGAGATTCTCCACCTTTTTTACGAATGCGTCGTGATCCAGGCGACCTGATGCGGTGATGATCATGTTGGAAGGCGCATGGTACCTGGCGAAGTGGGAAAGAAGTTTCTCTCGTGACATCCCCTGTATGTTCTCTTCCTTGCCCAGGATCGACATGCCGAGAGGGTGCCCCTTGTAGTAAGCAGAGCTGAACATGTCGAAGAGATACTCTTCCGGGTTGTCATCAATCATCTTTATCTCCTGAATGATGACCTGCTTCTCCTTCTCAATGTCCTCCCCGTTGAAGAGGGAGGTCTTGTACATGTCAGCGAGGATGTCGAGGGCTATATCCATGTCGCGCTTGAGAACCCTCGCGTAGATGCACGTATACTCTTTGCCGGTGAAAGCATTCAGAGTACCGCCCACCGCATCGATCTCCCTGGCTATATCGTAGGCGGTTCGGTTGGCAGTTCCCTTGAAGAGCATGTGCTCGATAAAGTGGGAAATGCCGTTGTTGCCGGGATTTTCGTACCGGCTTCCCGTCTTCCACCAGATGCCTATCGAGATCGTAGGGAAGTAGGGAAGGGTCTCGGTCGCGATGCGAATACCGTTGTCGAGGACGGTTTTCCTATACATCCTCTTCTTTTCCCTTGGTTTCCTTGACAGCTGCCTTTCTCGAGAGCCTTATCCGCCCGTTCGGTTCGACGTCGAGCACTTTAACAAGGATATCATCTCCTTCCTTGACGACGTCGCTGACCTTCTTTATGTACGTGTCGGAAAGCTGGCTTACGTGTACAAGGCCATCGACTCCGGGAAGAATCTCAACTATCGCACCAAAGTCGACAACTTTCTTGACCTTGCCCATGTAAAGGGTCCCTATCTCTACTTCTTTGGTGATCTTCTTGACCATCTCGATCGCATCGTTGGCTGCCTGGGCGTCTTGAGAGACAATCCTTACGAGACCCGAATCTTCAATGTCTATCTTCACACCGGTTTGTTCTACAATACCCTTTATGATCTTTCCGCCCGGGCCGATGACTTCACGTATCTTTTCCGGTTTGATCGTTATGGTGTATATGCGTGGTGCGTAGGGCGAAAGCACGTCCCGCGGACCGGGGAGAGCCTGAGCCATGATGTCAAGGATTCTGCCGATACCTGTTTGAGCCTGGTGAACGGCCTTGCGCATAATCTCCTTCGTGATGCCCTTCGTCTTGATATCCATCTGCACGGCTGTCACGCCTTCCCGCGTGCCTGCTATTTTGAAATCCATATCACCCATGGCATCCTCGTCTCCGAGAATGTCTGTAAGCACGACGTCTTTTCCGTCCTGGATCAGAAGACCCATGGCAATACCCGCAACGGGTTCCTTTATCGGCACTCCCGCGTCCATAAGAGAGAGACAGCCGCTGCAGACCGACGCCATCGATGAGGAACCATTCGATTCGAGGATCTCCGAGACTATACGTATCGTGTAGGGGAACTCCTCTTTGGAGGGAAGAATCGGGGCCAGGGCGCGCTCGGCGAGGTTGCCGTGGCCTATTTCTCTTCGCGATTTCGCCCTCAGGAAACTTACCTCTCCTACACTAAATGGCGGAAAATTATAATGGAGCATAAAAGACTTATAACTTACTCCCTCGAGCAATGATTCTACCTTCTGCTCATCCTCTGCGGTCCCGAAGGTGGTCACGGCCAGGGCCTGCGTCTCTCCTCGTGTAAAAAGGCTTGATCCATGGGTTCTCGGAAGAATGCCTACCCGGCAATTGATATTCCTGATATCATCAGCGCCTCTGCCGTCAATCCTTTTACCCGTTGTAAAGAGTGATTCGCGCATCATCTCTTTCTTTATCTCTTCAAAGGATTTCAGGGCTGCAAGTGGTTCCGCGTCTGCATACTTGGTGCTTACTTCGTCCTGGATCGCCTGGATCCTGTCTCCCCGTTGTCGTTTATCCGGTATTGCAAATGCGAGAGTGAGATCCTTCTCCACAGCACTCCGTATCTCTGTCTTCAACTCCGGAGGGGCACCGGCGGGTTTCACCGGCCATTTTTCTTTGCCCGCTCTTGCCTGTAGCTGTTCCTGCATCTCTATCAGCGGAAGAAGACTTTGATGGGCCAGGTCGATCGCATCGATTAACTCTTCACCTTTAATGAATCCTGCCTCGCCTTCTACCATGAGGATTGCTTCCCTCGTACCTGCGAGTATAATGTCGACGTCGCTTTCGTTCATCTGCTGGGCCGTTGGATTGATAACGAACTTTCCGTCAATTCTTCCGATCTTGACTCCTGCCATAGGTCCGGAAAAGGGGATGGGGGAAATGACCATGGCAGCCGAAGCGCCGATCATGCCGAGCAACGCCGGATCATTCTCCTGGTCCACCGAAAGCACTGTTGCTATGACCTGCGTCTCATTTCTCCAGCCTTTCGGAAAAAGCGGCCGCAGCGGCCTGTCTATTAGACGGGACGTCAGTGTCTCCTTATCGGACGGTCTTGCTTCTCTCTTAAAGAATCCGCCGGGAAACTTTCCCGCAGCGTACGTCATTTCCTGGTAGTTCACTGTCAGCGGCAGAAAGTCCTTTTCCGTCTGTCTCCTGTCTCCTACCGCAGTGACAAGCACTACTGTGTCGCCGTACGTCACGAGAACGCTCCCGTCTGCCTGCTTGGCGACGAGGCCAGTCGAGATCGTCAGCGGTCTGCCGGCATATTCAATTGTGAGTGATTCTTCCATAGTAATCCTTCCTGTAACCTTTTATTTTATTTTCTCAGACCGAGTCTTTCGATAAGCTTGCGGTACCTGTCTGCATTTTTTTCTTTCAGATAGGTGAGGAGTCTTCTTCTGGCGCCCACCAGCATGAGCAAACCGCGCCTGGAGTTATGGTCCTTATCAAATTTCTTGAAATGCTCGGTGAGGAGCTTAATCCTCTCGGTAAGCAGGGCAATCTGCACTTCCGGCGAGCCGGTGTCCTTCTCATGCAGTTTGTAGCCTTCTATTATTGTTTTCTTCTGACCTGGGTCCAGTGACATGCTCATCGCCTCCTTAGCTGTTAATTAGCCTCTTTATCCGGATCGTTCTCGTCGGCCCATCGATTTTTCCTATGCCGATTACGCTTCCGGTTCCGGACATCAGCTTAGCAAATTCACCATTTTTTAAATCCCTGGAGCCTTCCAACAAGGGCACGGGCATGCCGTTCCGCAAGAATCTTTCCAGGTTGGAATCAACCGTCACCTCGCGCAGATTTTTCAAAACATCTCGCAAGGATAGGGTGTATTTTACTATATCCTGCTCCGTTTTTAAAGCCTCAAGAGGGGTGCTCATATCCAGGGTGAATTCACCGTGACGCGACCGCTTCAACGAGTGGAGCGAAGCGCCGCAACCCAGGACCGCCCCAAAATCGTGCGCAATCACACGAATGTAGGTCCCTTTACTGCACCTTACTTCAGCGTCCACGTATGGATGAGCATACGCAAGGAATGTAATGTCATGCACTTCGACGTCCTTGTAGGGCGTCTCCATCACGACGCCTTTCCTCACCCATTTGTAGAGAGGCTTACCGTCTATCTTCTTGGATGAGTACACTGGCACCTTCTGATGTATCTTCCCCTTGAACGCAAGCAGGGTCTCCTCTATGGTCTTGAGGTCATACTCGGGTGGATTAACCTCGGTGATGCGCGTACCCTCAAGATCGAACGTGTCTGTGGTAACTCCCAGCACAAAACGAGCTATATAGGTCTTTTCTCCGTTTTCGAGGAAGGGGATGAGCTTGACTCCCTCATTGAGGGCCACGGGTAAAATTCCGGTAGCGTTACGGTCAAGAGTGCCTATGTAGCCAATCTTCCTGAAGGGACAGATGGCTTTAAGCCTTTTTATGACATGGTAGGAGGTTATTCCCGCATTCTTATTGATAACAAGAAAGCCGTCCATCATAGCCGGAAAGCCTCGACAAGAAGTTTTTTTACCTGGTCGATGCTACCCTCAAGGACGCACCCTGCGGCATTCTTGTGGCCCCCGCCGCCAAAATGTCTTGCAGCCGACGCCACATCTATCTTCCCTTTGGATCTCATTGATATCTTGTAGCGGTCAGTACCGATCTGTCGTGCGACCAGTGCCACCTCTACACCCCTCATTTCTTTAAGAAACTCCACAAAGCCTTCGGTATGTTCTCTTGAACCACCCGTTTTACGGAACATATCGTCTGTGATTTGCACAAACGCGATCCTGTTATCGCGGTACGTCTCAAGGGTTGTGAGCGCTGCGCAGAGAAGCAGGAACCGTTCCTTGGGATGGCTCTCATATACCTTCTCGGCAACGTAGGAAGGGAGTACCCCGAGATGGGTCATCTCTTCGCAGATGAGGAATGCCTTCGAGTTCGTGCTGTTGTACCGGAACGAGCCTGTGTCGGTAAGTATGGCAGTGTAAATATTCATCGCTATATCGTGATCTATCTTGACATCCAGCGCCTTGATGATCGCGTAGATGATTTCCGCGGTGGAGGAAGCCCGTTCGTCGATGATGTTCAGGTAGCCGAATGCCTCGTTGGTGTCGTGATGGTCGATATTGATTATCGGGCCTTGTTCTTTCAGTTTTTCGTGGTCATTCCCCACACGGAAAAAATCGCCGCAGTCCACTACAAAAACAGCGTCGAACTTGTTTGCCGAGATCGCGCGCACAAGGTTTGGTGGCTGAGGGAGAAACTCGTATTTGTAGGGCACCTTGTCTTTCAGGTAGACCACCGCCTCTTTCCCCAGCTTTCCAAGAGCAAAAGCAAGGGCAAAGGCCGAGCCTAAAGCATCGCCATCGGGATCTATGTGAGAGGTGACCACAAACTCTTTCCCGTTTGCCAGTATCTCCTTAATCCTCTGAAACATTACTCACCTTTTTCAGGATGGCGTCAATTCTGGCAGCCCTTTCCTGGTCTGTGTCGTACACGAAGGTAATCTCCGGCATGTATTTCATTCGCACCTTGCCGCCCAGAAGGTGCTTGATGTAATTGGTTGCACGTTTGAGCGCCTCGGCAGTATGCTCCTTTTCCTCATCCGATCCGTACACCGAGTAGTAGACCTTGGCATACTTTAAATCATCGCTCATCCTTACGTCGATGATTGTAATGAAACCGAGACCGGGATCCTTTATTTCCTGCTGCAGGATCATCGATATTTCTTCCCGGACGAAGTCCTGCATGCGCTCTTTTCTATATTTCATCGCCGACCATCATTATTTCAGTTCTGGTGTCAATCACTTTGCCTATGTATAGCTCTTCGATGAAAAGGTGAATGTTTTCGACCATGCGCTCCACCACATCCCTTCCATTACCCACCACAGAGAAGCCTACGGTTACACGCTGCCAAAGGTTTGTACGATCGACCTCCATGACTGACACATTAAACTTCTGCCTTGTTCTTTCCACTATCCGTTTTGTGGCCTGTCTCTTTTCTTTCAGAGAATGGTTGTCAGGTAAGAAGATTTCGACGCGAGAAATGCCGACGACCATGGAAACAAATTAGCCATCGAGAGTCTGTTTTTCTTGTTCTTCAACAAAGAATTCGATGACATCCCCTTCACGTATATCGTTAAATCCCTCCAAGGCAAGGCCGCACTCATATCCGGCCTGAACCTCCTTGACATCATCTTTGAAGCGCTTCAAAGAGGCAAGCTTGCCTGCATAGAGTTCCGTTCCATTCCGTCTCACTTTAGCCAGGGCGCTCCTCGTCACTTTGCCCTCTGTGACGTATGATCCAGCAATGCTACCCAGCTTGGAGACCGTGAATATCTTTCTGACTTCTGCCTTCCCGATACTCACTTCCACGATCTTCGGCGCAAGCATGCCTTCCATAGCTTTTCGCACTTCGTCGATCATCTCGTAAATGATCGAATAGGTGCGGATCTGCACGTGCTCCTGGTCTGCGAGAGCTTGCGTTTTTGGTATCGGTTTGACGTTAAAGCCGATGATGATGGCACCGGATGCCATTGCAAGGTTAACGTCGGTTTCAGTAATGGCGCCGACGCCGCTGTGGATGATCTGAATCTGAATGTTCTGCGTGGAGAGTCTCGTCAGTGCGTCCTGGATGGCATCGAGTGTACCCCTCGCATCACCCTTCAACACCACATTCAACGTCAGTCTCTCTATCTCTTCCATCTTGGCATACAGGTCTTCAAGGGTAACCCTGGGGCCCGCCATGGCCTCTTTCTCTCGCGCCTTCTCCTGTCTGAATCTGGAGAGTTCCCGTGCGTAGCTCTCTTCCGTCGTTGCCACAAAGGAATCACCTGCTTGGGGCACGTCCGAGAAACCAACGACCAGCACCGGGGCGGCCGGAGGCGCTTTCTGTATCCTCTTTCCCTTATCGTCGATCAGGGCGCGCACGCGACCGAAGATAGTCCCTGCCACAAATGGATCGTGGACGCTGAGCGTGCCTTCCCTGACTATGACGGTACCGATGGGCCCGTGTCCCTTATCGAGACCCGACTCAATAATAATGCCTTTGGCAAGCTTATCAGGATTTGCCTTGAGCTCGAGCATCTCGGCCTGAAGCAGGATCAGTTCCAGAAGCTCGTTGATTCCTGTCTTTTTCTTCGCAGAGATTTTTGCCATAAGGGTGGTCCCGCCCCATTCTTCCGGAACCAGACCATGTTCGGCAAGTTCTTTTATAACCCTCTCCGGGTTTGCATTCGGTTTGTCGATCTTGTTTATCGCCACGATAATGGGAACGTTGGCGGCTTTCGCATGGTTGATGGCTTCCACAGTCTGGGGCATCACCCCGTCATCCGCCGCCACCACCAGGACCACTATGTCAGTTACCTGTGCGCCGCGTGCCCGCATTGCAGTGAACGCTTCATGACCTGGAGTGTCGAGGAAAGCGATCTGCTTACCATTGACCTGCGCGAGGTAGGCGCCTATATGCTGCGTTATGCCCCCTGCTTCCCGTTCTGCAACATTGGTATTCCTGATGGTATCCAGGAGAAGTGTTTTTCCATGGTCGACGTGACCCATGATGGTAACAACCGGAGAGCGCGCCTTGAGGTTCTCCTTCTCCTCAGATTCCCTGGCCTCTGTTTCTCTCGCCTGGAATTCCTCCTCCATCGAGAGCACGCGTTCTACCTCAAAACCGAGTTCTGTCGCTACAAGAGATGCAGTTTCATGATCGATCGATTGGTTGATGCTGGACATCACGCCGAGAGAAAACAGTTTGCTCATGACGTCCTGGGCCTTGACGCTCAACCGTTTTGCCAGTTCTCCAACCTGGATCTGGTCAGCAATCCGCACTGCCTTTTTAACAATTCTCAGCTCGGGTCTCGCCTCTTCTTCAGCCCTCGCCTCCGCTCTTCCCCGCCTGTCCTTTCTGAAGGGGAGCGCCTTGCCACCGCGGCGCCTGAAGGCATACAGGTCCTCTTCGCGTATTACTACTTTGCGCTTGAGAAGCCCTTTCTTCTTAGTCGTGGTAGATTCCAGTTCCTCTTCTTCGATTTTCTTGAGGAGCCGTTCAGCTTTCTTGCGCTTCTTCTCTTCTTCCGGTTCTTCCTCAACCAGCTTGAATTCTTTTTCCAGATCCTGTTTGTATACCTCTTCCAGTGCCCTGGTAATCTCCTGCTTTTTTTCCTCGCCGATGGTTTCGATCTCTGGCTTGGCCGGTTCTTCCTTGGCGGCCTCTCCTGCAAGCCTTACGGGCTCCTCGACTTGGGCTTCAGCCTGGGCGGCTTGCGCCTGCACTTCTTGAGCGGCGGGAGCCTGCGCCGCAGTTGCAGGGGGAGGCGCTGTCTCTACTTCGACATTTGACGGCTCAGCCGTGCGTGCTTCCGCTGCTTCCTTCCTGATAGCGACCCTTCTCTTTGGTAGAGGCCTCGTGGCTGCGGCTTCTTCCAGCGGAGCCTTTGTTTCTTCTGCTGTTTCTACAGCAGCTTCTGGAGGCGGGGTCTGGACACGTCTTCTGATGACGGTCGATGCCACCCGCTTTTCTATGATCTTCTCGCCGCTTGCGCTTACCTTTTCCTTTGTGTCCTCGTGGATCTCTGCCGTACCGGCTTTTTCTTTCTCCTTGCCCTTGGCGCCGATATTCTTGAGCTTCGATAAGACCTGCTCGTCTTTCATCTTATCGGTGAGGGTAGTAATTCTTATCCTTGGCATGCTGCTAGACCTCCCTGTACTCCCTTGCTAACCCTCTGTCGGCGTCTGCGCGACTGTATCGGCAGTTCCTTTTACGTGGCCCTCCGCATGGCCTTCGGCATGCTCTGCAGCCTGCCCATCAGCCTGCTCTGCTTCTGCGGCCTCTTGAGGCTGAGCTTCCAGCGCTGCCTGCTCTGCCGCCTCTTTTTCCGATACTTCCGCCCACACTTTAGCGTTATCTATTATTGCTCTGCAGTCTTCGACCGATATGCTGGTAACTTTTGTGAGCTCTTCCGGTGCAAGACGGGCTATGTCTCGGCCATCTCTCAGGTATTCGTCGAAGAGCACCCGCGCCAGTATCTCATTGATTTTCAGGTTCTCCATCAGATCGTCTATAACCTTGCGAGAGGTTTTCTCCACCTCCGACTCGCTCTTTATGTCTATCTTCCAACCTGTCAAACGTGAAGCCAGTCTGACGTTCTGCCCCTTCTTTCCGATGGCGAGTGATAGCTGGTCATCGTTGACCACAATCTCCATCGAGGTATCTTCTTCGTTGATGTAAACTTTAGAGACACGGGCCGGTGCAAGTGCGTTGCAGGCGAACTTGGCGGCGTCTTTGCTCCACGGTATGATGTCTATCTTCTCCCCTCGCAATTCCTGAACTACTGCCTGCACGCGAGATCCCTTCACGCCGACGCAGGCTCCGATCGGATCGATGCTGGCATCTCCGCTGTTCACGGATATCTTGGCTCTCTCGCCCGGTTCTCTTGCAGCGCCTATCACCTTGATGATACCTTCCTGGATTTCGGGGACCTCGACCTCGAAGAGTCGTATCAGGAAATTAGGATGCGTCCTCGACAGGAGGATGGTGCAACCCTTCTGGTCTTTTTCCACCTCAAGCACGTACGCCTTGACCCTGTCCCGCCGTTTAAAATTCTCATTGGGTATTGTTTCCTTGAAGGGCAAGACTGCTTCAGTCTTGCCGAGGTTAACGACGTAGTGGTTTTTCTCCACTCGTTGTATCATGCCTGTCACGATCGTGCCTTTGCGATCCTTATACTCATTATAGATGACGTCGCTTTCCGCGTTTCTCACTTTCTGCATGATGACTTGCTTCGCGGTCTGCGCGGCTATTCGGCCGAGCTGTGAGGTGTCCATTTTGATGCCTATTGAATCGCCTATCATGCATTCGGGATCGACCTGCTTTGCATCTTCCAGGAGAATCTCCAAATCCGGATCTTCCACCTTCTCGGCAACAGTCTTGAATCGGAAAATCTCTATCTCGCCCATTTCTTCGTTATAGCGCGCTTCAAGCTCAAGATGATTGCCGAATTTTTTCTTGGAGGCTGAAAGCACTGCCTCTTCCAGCGTTTCTACGATAATCTCCTTGGGGATGCCCTTCTCTTTGCCCACCTGTTCGATCACGTAATTTAGGTCGAAATACATACTTTTGTACCTCTCACAGCTCGAATTCTAAATGTGCCTTCTTTATAGCACAGAAAGGAATATCATAGATATCCGCTCTTGTTTCGTTTTTTGCCTGGCTCGCAGTCATAATCTTCACACTTTCTTCACTCACCTCGCGTATCTCTCCCTCAAACTCGCTTCTCGAATCAATGAGTGACGAGGTGACTATTTTGCAGCGTTTGCCCTTGTAGCGTTCAAAATCACCTTTATTCTTCAGGGTACGAGTAAGCCCGGGCGACGATACTTCAAGCGTGTAGGGATGATCGATAATATCATCCACATCAAGAATTCGCTCCAGCTCCCTGCTCACCCGCTCGCAATCGCCTATTGTGACCCCGCCTTCTTTGTCTATATAAACGCGAAGCAACCATCGGCCGCCCGCCGGATGAAACTCAACTTCCACGAGTTCCAGAAGTTCGTCCCGCACTATAGGTTCCACAAGGTGCGTGACAGTCTCGATTATCTGCTGAATCTCAGCCATACCGCTATAGGGGCTCACGTCGCCCTCTCCATCAGCAGAGCTGCTGGAGCCTCCCCTTCTCGCTCGCTAAATAGATTTCTTACCGAAATCTATAACGGGGCTCACGTCACCGCCACCCACTTCGTGGGCACCCAGC
>Ga0335070_10009533_pt1 | contig 11369 bp, 7 predicted proteins | sample Lox_Sample_13_FD_206722 | JGI IMG/M metagenome (GOLD analysis project Ga0335070, IMG submission 206722) | Soil microbial communities from Loxahatchee National Wildlife Refuge, Florida, United States - Lox_Sample_1.3 | ecosystem: Environmental > Terrestrial > Soil > Wetlands | place: USA: Florida... | reverse complement strand
TGCCGGATCGTCGCCTCGGGCATCGCGAACTGCCGGTCGATGTCCCGGAGGATGTTCACCATCCGGAGCAGCGTCGCGGGCGTGAAGTCGATCGCGTGGATGAGGCGCGCGATCTCGGAGATGCGGCGGTCGATCGCCGGGTCGACGACGGGGACGGGCTTCGTCGGCGGGACCGGTTTGCCTCCCGCCTTGTGCTGCGCCCGGGACTGCGCGAACGCCTTGACCGTGAGCTTCTTCGGCTTCGGCGCGGGCTTCTTCTTGTCGGCCAGCTTGCGCAGCTCGCCGTCGATCTTCGCGATCTTCTTGAAGTGTCCGAGGATCCCCTCGATCCGGTGCGCCGTGCGCGGGTCGATCTCGTCGGCATCCTCGAGGGCCGCCGCCGCGAACTCGAGGAATCCGCGCGCGACGTTCTTGTCTTTCTTGGCCTGCTCGACGATCCGGAGGATCTCCTCGAGCACGACGCGGTTCGTGGAAAGCGCGCGGTAGATCTTCGCCTCGCCGTTCTCGATGCGCCGCGCGATCGAGACCTCGCCTTCCCGGTCCAGGAGCTTCACCGTGCCCATCTCGCGCAGGTACATGCGGACGGGGTCGTTCGTCTTCTCGACCGTGGCCGGATCGGGGACCGTCGTCTCGGTGCCGGGCGCCGCCGCCTTTTTCGTCGCCTTCTCGGGGACGTCGACGACCTCGATGCCGAAGTCGCCGAAGCGGATGTAGATCTCGTCGAGCTCCTCGGGAGCGTTCGCGAGCTCCTCGGGCAGCGCCTGGTAGATCTCGTCGTACAGGAGATACCCGCGCTCCTTGCCGAGGTTGATCAGCGTCCGGACTTCGGGGTGTTTTTCTTCTACGGTCACCGGTGTCTCACTTCCCTAAGCGCCCGGTTCCCCGGGCGCCGTGCTCAGATTCGTCTCTGCGTCTCGGCTTTGAGTTCCGCCTTGAGGCGGCGGATTTCCTCGGCCAGTTCCTGTTTCCGTCTCGTCGCGGCTTCGCCCGCCTTCTGGTCTCCGGCGGAGGAAGCGTTCTGGATCTCGGGCTGGAGATTGCGTGCCGTCTCCTCCAGCAGACGTATCTTCAACTGCATCAACGGGATATGGATGCGGCTGAGCCCCTCCGAGCCCGCCGCGATTCCACTTTCCGCCCTCGGATTGCTCTCCCGGAGGAGGAGCTGGGCGGCCACGGGCCCTGCATCCGCCCCAAGATGGGTCGTAAGTGACGAAAAATCAAGGGTTCCGGGCTGAGACGCAAACTCTTTCACGGCAATAAAGACTTCCCGGGCAGTCGGATGTGCGAAAAGCTCGGCCGGAATACGCCCCACGAGGGGTGCGCTATCAGGCCAGTCGGAGAGGATGGCGGAAAGTACCCTGGCCTCCTGTTCCGGCAGGTCCTGAGGTGGCGCCACCGGGTCCTTCCTAACCGCCGGGGGGGCGGCTTTCTTCCCCTCGGCCGCCGGCCCTCCCTTCGAGAGGACCGCGAGGGGGACGCCCGCTCCCCGGGCGAGACCCGTCAGGAACTCGTTTCGGAGGACGGGATCCGGAGCCGCCGAGAGGATCTCGACCGCCTCGCGCAGCTTCGCCGCCCGCTCGACGGGGTCGCTTCCGGCAGGGGGGACTCCGGCGAGGAGCGCGTCCAGGAGCGGCCGCGCCGCTGCAACCTCCGACCGGAGCGCGTCGGCGCCGTGCGCAGCCAGGAACGAGTCGGGGTCGTGCCCGTCCGGCAGCGCGAGGAGCTTCACGTTCGCGCCGCGGGCGAGGAGAAGCGGGAAGGCCTTGTACGCCGCGGCGACGCCGGGGGGATCGCCGTCGTACGCCACGACCACGGTCGCCGCGTGGCGGGAGAGGAGGTCGGCCTGCGCGGGCGTGAGCGCGGTGCCCATCGAGGCGACCGCCCACGCGAGGCCGGCGCGCTCGCACGCGATGCGGTCGAAGTAGCCCTCGACGAGGAGGACGGCGTCTTCCTTGCGGATCGCGTCGCGCGCGCGATCGAGGCCGTAGAGGAGCTTGCCTTTCGAGAAACGCGCCGTCTCGGGCGAGTTCAGGTACTTGGGCTGTTCGTCTCCGAAGGCGCGGGCGCCGAAGCCGAGAACTTCCCCGCGCGGGTCGCGGATCTCGACCGTGAGGCGGCTGCGGAAGCGGTCGTAGACGCGGCCCGTCTCGGGGTTCTTCTGGAGGAGGCCGGCGTCCACGAGCGCCTCTTCCGTGAAGCGGGCGCCGAGGGCGCCCTTGAGCGCGTCCCACGAGTCCGCCGCCGCGCCGAACCCGAACGCCGCGCCCTCCTCGGGCGTGAGGCCGCGCTTTTCGAGAAGCGCGCGCGCGGCGGGGTGCGACCCGAGGCCCGCGCGGAAGAACGCGGCCGCCGCCGCGAGCGCCTCGGAGGCGCGCGAGTCGCGCCCGCGGTCGGCACGGGTCCCGCTGCGGCGCACGGGGAGCGTCACGCCCGCGAGCCGCGCGAGGTAGGCGACGGCCTCCGGGAAGTCCATGCGCTCGGTCTCGCGCACGAACGTGATCGCGTCGCCCTTCGCTCCGCAGCCGAAGCAGTAATAGAAGCCCTTGTCCGGGTGGACGTAGAAGGACGCCGACTTCTCGCCGTGGAAAGGACACAGGCCCTTCCACGACTTCCCCATCTTCTTGAGCGAGGTCGAGGCGCCGATCAACGCGACGAGGTCCGTCGCGTTCAGGACCTCGCGCTTGACGTCGTCGTTGATGTCGTACTGCTGGTCAGACATCGAGCCTCGCGATCGTGACGGCAGGGCCGCCTTCGGCCGCGTCCGCGTATCGGAAGGATGCGACGCCCGGGTGCGTCGTCAGGAACTCGCGCACGGCGGCCGCGAGGCGGCCCGTTCCGTGCCCGTGGACGAGGCGCAGCGCTCCCTTGCCCGAGAGGAGCGCGTCGTTGATCGCGCGCTCGACGAGCGGAAGCGCGGCGTCCACGCGCTGGCCGACGAGGACGAGCTCGGCGGTCGCGACGACGGCGGGGGAGGCCGGCGAGAGGTCGGACGGGCGGGCGGCCGGCGCGGGAGCGCTCTTCGGCCTGACGGCGGCGCTCGCGGCGGGCGAGAGCGACCTCACGTCCACGCGCATCCGCTTGCCCTTGATCTCGACCTCGGCCTCGCCGCGCGGCCCGAGCGTCAGGAGCCTCCCGACGGTTCCGAACGGCGCGACCTTCACCTCCATGCCCGGGGCCACGGGCCCGGACGGCGTCTCGGGCTCCTCTTCGCCGAAGAGGCCGAGCGCCGCCTCGCGCGCGCTCTGCGTGACCGTCATGAGCGCGCCCCGCGAGACGCTGCGGCCCGCCTTGAGGTCCTCGCGCATCCGCTCGAGCTCCTGGCGCGTCTTCTCGCGGAGCGCAAGGAGCGCCTTCTCGATCTGCTCCTTCGCCTTCTCCTTGACCTTCGCGCGCTCGAGGGCGAGCGCGGCGCGCTCTTTCTCGAGATCCGCAAGGCGCGCCTGGGCCTTCAGGCCCGCCGTCCGCGCGGCGTCGGCTTCCTCGCGCGCGCGGCGCGTCTCGGACTCGAGGCGCTGGAGCGCGGCGTCGGCGGCCATCCACTTGTCGCCGAGTCTCGCCTTCGCCGCCGAGAGGACGCGGGCGGGAAGGCCCGCGCGCTCGGCGACCGCGAGGGCGCGCGACCGCCCCGACGCGCCCGGCCTCACGTGGAACGTCGGCCGGCCCGCCTTTTCGTCGAACTCCATCGCGGCCGAGAGAACGCCGGGCCGGTCCTGCGCCCACTCCTTGACCGCGGAGAGGTGCGTCGTGGCGATCGTGAAGCCCGCGCGCGCAAGGTCTTCCTGGAGGACGGCGATCGCGAGCGCCGCTCCCTCGTCGGGGTCCGTGCCGCTCCCGAGCTCGTCGAGGAGGACGAGGCTCCGCGGCGTTGCCGAGGCGAGGACCCGCGCCGTGCGCGTCATCGCGGCCGCGAAGGACGAGAGGTCGCCGAGGAGATCCTGCGCGTCGCCGGCGACGACGAGGACGGCGTCGAAAACCGGAAGAGTCGAGCCCGCGGCGGCCGGGATCGCGAAGCCCGACTGGGCGAGGAGCGAGAAGAGCCCGGCCGTCTTCATCGCGACGCTCTTGCCGCCCGCGTTCGGTCCCGAGAGGAGCAGCGTCCGCACGCCCTCGGGCAGGTCGAGGTCGAGCGGCACCGCGTCGGAGTGCCGCGCCTCGTCCTCGCCGAAGACTTCGGCGCGCAGCTGGGCGAGGCGCTTGTCGAGGAGCGGGTGGCGCGCGGCCTTGAGGACGAGACGGTCGCCGAACTCCGGGAAGACGCCGCCCGTCGCGGACGAAAACTCGGCCCGCGCCTGCGCGGCGTCGAGCTCCGCGAGGACCTCGACGGCGACGAGGAGCTCGGGCCTCCGCTGCGAGAACCGCGCCGTCAGCGCGACGAGGATCCGGTGCACCTCCTCGCGCTCTTCCTCGAGCGCCTCGGCGAGCGCGTTGTTGTCCTCGACGACGGCGAGCGGCTCGACGAAGAACGTCTGGCCCGAGCCCGACTTCTCGTGCACGAGACCCTGCACGGCCTCGCGCCGGTCCGACCGCACGGGCAGGCAGTAGCGCCCGCCCTTCTCCGTCACGTAGCCGCCGGAGAGCGCGTCGCCCTGGAGGCGCGCGAGCTCGTCGAGCTTCCGCACGACCTCGCGGCGGAGGCGGTGGATCGCGGCACGCAGCGCGTAGAGACGCGCGGAGGCCGTGTCCTTGATGCGCCCGTCGGATTCGAACGTCGGCTCGCGCTCGGCGAGGAGGTCCTCGAAGGACGCAAGAGGGCGCAGGAGCTCCGTCAGGTCGGGAAGCTCGGCGTCCTCGACGGGGACCGCGACGCGCGCGCCCTCGGCGCGCTCGACGAGGAGGAAGAGGTCGAGAAGGTCCTCGGGGCTGAGCGCGCGGTTCGCGGGCCCGAGGCGCGCGACGAGCGGCGCGCCCTCGTCCACTCCCGCGAGCGCGATCGCGGGACGCACGGCGCGGCGGCGCTGCAGGTCGCGCGTGACGCCGAGACGCCGGGCGACCTCGAACGCGTCGGCGGACGGCGCCGTGCCGAGAAGGCGGGACCGGCCGCGCTCCGAAGAACAAAAGCGCCCGGCGAGCCGAAGCACGCCGGGCCAGTCGAGTTCGGAGTGAGCCTGGGAGGAGGACACGGACCGGGAATTTACATCCCGGTGCGGCGCTCTTCGGCGAGTTTGCGGAGCATCTTCTTGCGGGCGGCGATGGCCTTGCGTTTCCGCTTGGCCGAGGGCTTCTCGTAGTGCTGACGCTTCTTGAGCTCGGAGAGGATGCCGGACTTCTCGCACTTGCGCTTGAACCGGCGCAGGGCGTTCTCGAACGACTCGTCCTCTTTGACGTGGATCAGCGGCACTTCTGGAATCCCTCCTTCCGCGCCCCGACTGGTCCGGACACGAGCTCCGGACGCGGGCAAACCCCACATGCTAAGCGCCGGGGCGCCGTCCGTCAATCCGGGCGATGAGGACCGGCCCAAGTCGTTCCGCTTGAATATAATGGCGGGATACGACGCCGCATGGGCCCGGGAATGGCGCCGTCAGGAGAAGTATGTCGGTGGATCCCGCTGCGACACGCCGGTTGATCGAATCGCTGTCCACGCACCTCGAGGACCACCTCGCGACGTGGAAATCGGGCCTCGTCGACGCACGCCGGGACATCGAGGCGCTCCTCGCCGCCCTGTCCGAGAAGATCCCCGCGCAGGCCAAGCCGCTGTTTCCCGAGGACCTCGTCGCCCTCATGCTCGAGGACGCCGCGCCCGCTTCGTCTTCCGCGCCCCGGGTCCCGGCTCCTGCCGCGCCGACGGCGCCCGCGCAGGCGGACTGGACGGTCGTCCGCGGCTCGTTCGCGGCCGTCGAATCCGCGCGCACCCAGGTCGACGTTCTCTCGCGCTTCCTCGCGCAGACGCAGGCGCACGCCTCGCGTGTGGCGCTCCTCGTCCTGCGCAACGAGCGTCTCACGGGCTGGAAGGCCGTCGGGTACGACGCGACGGGCGGCCGCGACGAGGCGGTCCGTTCCGTGGATCTCTCGACCGAGGATGACCCGTTCGTCGCCGGCGTTCTGAAAGGCCAGCGCTCGATGCTCGCCGAGCCGCCCGACGAAGGCTCGCCGCTCCGCCGCGCGCTCTCGGGCCCCGCCCCCGCCCGGACGCTCCTCGTTCCGATGGTCATCCGCGACCGCCTGGCCGGGCTCGTCTGCGCGGACGAGCTGCCGGGCGACGACGGCCGCCTGAACGAGGCCGCGATCGAGGTCCTCACGTTCGTGACGGGACTCGCCGTCGACCTGCTCGCCGCGCGCAAGAAGATCCCGTCCCCGACGCTCACCCCCACCGGAGAGCAGATCGCCCGCTTCGAGCGCATCCAGCCCGGCGCCACGATCGCCGCGCCTGCGCCCGCGCCGCCGGACCTCGATTCGCTCTCGATGGCGCCGCCCGCTGCGACCGTCGCCGCGCCGCCGGTGCCGCCCGGCGCGACCGTCGCCATGCCCGTGCCTCCGCCCCCGCCTCTTTCCGCTCCCGCGCCGCCGCATCCGCGACCCACCGACGCGCGTGAGGCCCTGCGCGCGATCGAAGAGTCGGGCAAGCGCGCGATTCCGGCGCCGCGCCACATGTTCTCGGACCCCGGCCTCACGAGCGCGATCCCCGCCATCGGGGCGCCGCCGCCCCCGCCGATGCAGGCGCCCGCGGCATCGCCTTCGTACCCGTCGATCACGCCGCCGCCCGCCGCCGTGCGCTCGAAATCCGGCATTCCGTCGCCTCTTTCGGGCGCGTCGACGGGCGACTTCACGGGCGCCTTCGAGGCGCTCCGCGCCTCCAGCGCGGCTCTGCGCAGCTCGGCGCCCGGCGCCGAGGACGTCACGGCGCAGAAGCCGGCGCCGCGCACGGGCGTCTCGGCGGTGCTCCCGCCGAAGGACGCCGCCGTCCGTCCGATCTCCGGTTTCGTCCCGCGCGGCCGCGCGGGCGTGGCCGACGGCCCGCAGCGCTCGCTCGACGACGCGCGCCGCCTCGCCCGCCTCCTGATCTCCGAGATCAAGCTCTACAACGAGAAGAAGGTCGACGAAGGCCGCGCCGCGGGCGACCTCTACGAGCGCCTGAAGGACGACATCGAGCGGAGCCGGCAGGTCTACGACGAACGCACGCCGGAGCACATCCGCCGCGAGAACGACTTCTTCCGGGACGAGCTCGTCCGGATCCTCGCGGACGGGCGCGCCGAGTCGCTCGGATCGATGGGCTGAGCGGGCTTCCCTGAGACTCGCCGCCGCCGCGCTCCTCGCGGCCCTCGCCGCGCCCGGCCCGCCGCCGGACGCTCCCGCGCCGGACGCCCCGCGCCTGCCCGCCCTGCGGCGGGGTTTCGCGTCCGCCGCGGCTGCTCTTGCGCGCGGTGACGGCACGGCCCCGGCGCTCGTCGCCGGGCTCGACGGCGCGCCGCTGGGTCTGCCCGGCCTCGCGCCGTGGATCGGGCTTTCCGCCGGTCTCGCCGCGAAGAAGACGTCCGTCCCCGCGCTCCTCGCGTATGCGTCCTCGGTGAGCGAGGTGCTCGCCCGCGAAGCTCTCGGCGAGGCCGCGCGCCTCGCCTCGACGGCGGCCGAAAGGCGTGCGGTGCGCGAGGCGCTTCTCGCGCGCCCCGAGCCCGATCCCCGCCTCGCCCGCGCCTCGATCGCGCGCGCTCTCTCCCTCGCGCGGGCGGCGGAGTCGCGCGAGGCCGGGAGGCGGACGCTCGCCGCACTCGTCGGAAACTGGCCGGACGCGCCCGAGCGCGCGTCCGACCTCTTCGACGACGTCGACCGCGCGGAGCTCGACGCGGCCGCGAAAACCGCGCCCGCCGCGGCCCGCGCGGCCCGGGCGCGGGCGGTCGCCGCGCGCGATCCGAAGCAGGCCGCTGCGCTTCTCAAGTCGCTCGGCGTCGCGCCTCCCGCCGGCGTCCGAACCGTTGCCGCGGAGGCCTGGCTTTCGGCCGGCAGCCCGAGGGACGCGCAGCGGCTCCTCGCGCTTCCGCCGCCCGACGGGATCACCGATCCGGAGGTGGCGCACCGCGCCGCGCTCACGTGGCTCGCCGAAGCGCGCGCCCTCGCACCGGCTCCGGCCCGCCGCGCGCGCCGGCGGCGGGGCAAGAAACCGGCACCGGCGAAGGCCCCGCCGGCGCTCTCGCCCGCGCAGCGCGCGCGCGCCGACGCGCGCCTCGCCGACCTCCCGGCCCTTCTCGCGCGGGCGCTTGCCGACGAGGACCGCCGGCGCGTCCTCGAGAGCGGTGTCCGGCTCGCCCTTCGCGCGGACCGCGCCGAAGAGGTGAAGAGCCTTCTCCCGCGTCTCCTCGAGATCGACCCGGGAAACGACGCGGGCGCCGCCGAGTCGTTCCGCGCCGCGTTCGACCTCTACACCGCCGGCCGCTTTTCGGAGGCGGGGCGCGCGTTCGAGGAGCAGGCCGCGCTCTGGCGCGACGTGAACGTCCGGCGGCGCGCGACGTACTGGGCCGCGCGATCTAAAGAGCGCGTCGGCGACGGGCCCGGCGCGCGCGCCCTCTATGCGAACCTCGTTCCCGGCGCCGCGCCCGACCTCTACGCGCGCTGGGCCGCCGCGGCTCTCGGCATGTCCGTCGCCCCGCCCGCGCCCGCCGCGGCCGGCGACGCGCCGGCCGAGAGCGAGACTCCGCTCGCCCCGTCGCGCGAGTTCATGCTCTGCGGTTTCCCGGACCTCGCCGGCGATGCGGCCGAGCTCGAATCGACGCTCGATCCCGTGTTCGCCGCGCGCGTCGCCGCCGGCACAGGCGACTACCGCCGCGCGGCCTCACTTCTGAAGCGCCGCTATCCCGAGCTCGGCACACCCGAGGAAGGCGCCGTGCCCGCCGACGCGCGGCGCGCCTTCTACCCGTTCGCCCACGCGGCCCTCGTCGAGGCCGAGGCGCTGCGGGCAGGCGTCCCCGTGTCGCTTCTCTTCGGCGTCATCCGGCAGGAAAGCGTCTTCACGGCCGACATCCGCTCGAAGGCGGGCGCGCTCGGCCTCATGCAGGTGATGCCCGCGACGGGCCGCACCCTCTTCCGCCGCGAGAACGGCGGCAAGGGGCGGCCAGACCTCAGGGACCCCGGCGAGAACGTCCGGCTCGGCGCGTCCTACCTGCGGGACCTCCTCGACGAGTTCCACGGCGACACGGCGTCCGCCGTCGCGGCGTACAACGCGGGGCCGGGACGCGTGCGCTCGTGGAAGAAAACGGCGGGCACGCTGCCGTCCGACGAGTTTCTCGAGTCGATCCCGATCGCCGAAACGCGCGTTTACGTCAAGCGCGTCCTGTATTTTCAAGGGGCTTACGCCGCGCTCTACGGCCTCCCGCTCGACACGCAGATCCGGCACCTCGAGACCGGGGCGCCGCCGGCGCCGTAGGCCGCCCTCACCCCTTCTTCATGGACTCAAACGCGGCGAGGGCCGCCTTGCGCGCCTCCGCGTGGTCCACGACCGGAGCGGGGTAGTCCCGCGGCGGCGGCGAGAGCGTCCACGGCGCGTGGAGGTCCGCCGCGCGCGCCGCGACGCCCGCGAGCTCCGGCACCCAGCGCTTCACGTACGCCCCGTCCGGGTCGAACGTCCGCCCCTGCAGGACGGGATTGAAGATCCGGAAGAACGGCTGCGCGTCGGTGCCCGATCCCGCGGCCCACTGCCAGCCGCCGTTGTTCGAGGCCGGGTCGCCGTCCGCGAGGTGCCGGCGGAAGAACGCCTCTCCCCTCCGCCAGTCCAGGAGGAGGTCTTTCGTCAGAAACGACGCGACGATCATCCGCACGCGGTTGTGCATCCAGCCCTCGGCGAGGAGCTGGCGCATCCCGGCGTCCACGATCGGGACCCCCGTGCGGCCCGCGGCCCATGCCGAGAATCGCCGTTCGGCCTCGTCGCCGGAGACCCACGGAAACGCGTCGAAGTCCCTGCGGAAGTTCTCGGTCAGGACACGCGGAAACGCGTGGAGAATTCCCGCGTAGAACTCGCGCCAGCAGAGCTCCTTCACGAACGCTTCGATCCCCCTTTTCCCGGGGGGAGCGGCGTCCCGCCAGGCCGCGCGCGCTTCCGCGAGAACGCGGCGCACGCCGATCGTCCCGAATCGCAGGTGCGGCGACAGGCGAGACGTCCCGGGGAGGTCCGGCCGGTCGCGGTCTCCCGAGTAGCGCTCGAGCGCGGAGGCGCGGAACGCGTCCCACGCGTGCCGAGCGGCGGCCGCTCCGCCCCGCGGGTTGCGCGGCGCGCCCGTCTCGCGGAATCCGCGCACCTTCCCGAGCGGAACCGACGGAAACCCAGGGGAGAGCACGGCGGGGGGCGAGGGGACGCGTGCGGGCTCCGGAGCGGGGGCCGGTTTGTCGGCCTCGAGCCAGCGGCGCGAGAAGGGCGTGTAAACGGTGAACGGCCGGCCTTCTCGCGTCGCGATCTCTCCCGGCGGGAGGAGGAGCAGATCCTCGACGGCATGGAGGGACGTCCCCTGCGCCGCGAGCGCGCGCCGCGCCTCGCCGAGGAGCGCGGCGCCGTGGGGCTCGTGGTCCGCGTGCGTGAAAACCGCATCCGCGCCCGTCTCGCGGCAGAGCGCCGCCAGGGCAGCGCCCGCCGGGCCGTTGCGCACGACGAGCCGGCCGCCCTTCGCGGCGAGAGCCGATTCGAGCTCCGCGAGCGACTCCGCGAGGAACGCGAGGCGCGGCGGAGAGAAGTCCTCGGTCAGGTAGTGGCCGTCGAGGACGAAGACCAAGACGACCGCGTCCGCGGCCCTGAGGGCCGCGTCGAGGACACGGTTGTCGTCGAGGCGGAGGTTCCGCCGCAGCCAGACGACGGCGACGGGCACGCCCCGGATCTTAAGCGGCGGTGACGGTGGCCCGGCCCGGAGCCTTCAGCGCGACCTTCCGGCAGGCCCCGCAGAGCCCCCAGATCTGGTGCGAGTGCGAGGTCGCGACGAAGTCGTGCTCCTTGCAGACCGCGTCCTGGCGCTTCTCGATGGCGCCGTCGATGAATTCGACGACCTTGCCGCAGTTCGTGCAGACGAGGTGGTCGTGGTGCTCGCCCTTGCGGAGCCGCTCGTAGCGGTACTTCTCCTCGTTCAGGCGGACGCGCCCCACGAGGCCGCAGCCGTAGAGCAGCTCGAGCGTGCGGTAGATCGTCGCCCGGCTGATCTTCGTGCCGCGCTCGCGCATGCGGCTCACGAGGTCGTCGGCATCGAAATGCCGGTGCGTCGAGAAGATCTCATCGAAGACGGCCGTTCTCTCGCGCGTGACCTTCAGGCCCTTGCGCTTCAGGAACTCGTCGAAAACGCGGCGTTCGTCGGTGTTTCCGCTCATGGTGGAGAGACGATGCCCTCCCCGGCGCGCGATTGGAATGGTGCAGTTGCATCTGAGTCCAGACGCAGGAACCTCGAAATTCCTGAAATCCGGGGGGG